>LNFM01002367.1_pt1 | contig 39709 bp, 40 predicted proteins | sample 596031 | NCBI WGS metagenome assembly LNFM01 (sample SAMN04254537, study PRJNA301005) | activated carbon metagenome | isolation source: dual media filters at the Ann Arbor, Michigan drinking water treatment plant | place: USA: Ann Arbor | reverse complement strand
CTGCATTTCATAAGAAACACCGCAAAAAATTGAAAATTAATCTAATTTTTTAAAGCCGATGTTATGCTGAAATTTATCATTAAAACCCACAAAAGAGAAGCTATCTACACAAAACCGCATTTATTCCTACTTAACAAAGGGATGAACAGCGGAAAACCACAAAAAGAGCCATTTAAAAACAGTTTCGTTATCATTTTTGAAAATGAATCTGATTTTGATACCATAAATTTAACTGCTTATGCACTTTGGAAAACTAAATTTTGGCATCAATTCCTTAGAGGTTCAGTAATCCCATTTTTAAACCTACACGACATTAGAAAAGAATTTTCTGTAAAAGTTAACCAAGAGATAAAAGACCACAAGGAACATGTTAAAAACATCGAAACTTTAAAGCTTTTGGAACAAAGCGAAAAACGTTTCCATGAAAATCTGAATCTTATCAATGATATGCGAAGAGTTATTTTATATAGATATATTAGTAAATGAAAAAAGCCAGGTCTTACGACTTGGCTTTAATTTTGTTTAACCCAAAGGTCACCACAACTAGGGCTAAACTTATTTTTTGTGCTTCTTATTTAGGCTTTTAAGCAGTAACGAAATCGTAAAACTGACAACAGCTCCAACAGTAGCTAAAATAACTGTTCTTGCAATGTCTTCAGAATGAATATTCGGTACAATACTTAAAAATGTGCCTCCAGCAGTTCCCATCAATGTGGGGTTATTGGCTGTCATCAGTTGTAGTAAGCTGACTTGCAGCTGACAAAACTCCACCAGCTACGGCAACATAACCACCAATGGTAGTTACAATTACAGGCAAAGCAATTGGAGCAGCTAAAATAGTTCCACCAACGGCAGCTAATGCCAAACCAATATTTCGAAGCACTTTGAAAAATTTTGGTGTCGGAGCTTTTGCTCTTTTAATTAAGTTCATAATTTTAGTTTTTAAAATCAACGAAAATTACTGACCAATTGTGGTACTTTTTCCACCAATTTCTGATATAAATGGCACTGGAATTCTTCTAATAATTACATGGTCTCTTGAACCGCCAATATCATTTGAAGCAAAGTTTCCTGTTGAATTGGTACTTCTTCCTCCAATATCTGAAATTGAATATTCTCCAGTCCCTGTGTTTGTTCCTCTACCACCAATATCATTTGAAGTGTAATTTCCAGTTGAAGTTGTACTTCTTCCTCCAATATCTGTAATTTGAAATTCACCACCAGTAGAAGTTCCTGATCCGTTTCTTCCTCCAATATCGTCAACAGAAAAGTTTCCAGTAGTATTAGTATTTCTTCCACCAATATCAGAAATCTTGTTACTATTAGAATGAAATTCTCCTTTAATACCTTTACTACCTCCAATATCTGCTTTCAAAGTGGTTGAGGTTCCCTTTCCACCACCACCAATATCCGAAATAGAATTATCAGTTGCATGCTTAATAATATCTTTGTTTTTGCCTCCAATATCATTAGATTGATCTAAAGGGTTAAAACTTGTAGTAACTGCAAAAGCTACTAACAAAACCATTGCGAATAATGCTACGGATTTAAAAACGATTGTATTCAATAAATTTTTCATCTTTTTATGATTTAATAATTAATAAAACTTTTTCTGTGCTATCTAAAGCACGATATACCAAGTTTTTTAACTTGATAAATGCCTTTCTCGACATCAGACCTAAACCTGGTCCAGAAAGTTTTGTGACTGGAGCAATACAACCATTTAGTTCTTTAAGCGCATTATTGGCAGGATGAAATAGAATAAAGCTTCTATTTTTTACATCAATCACTTCCAAATGCCACTGAAACTTCCGACTGTATCGCTTTCTAATAAAATACTTCCCTTCAGGAATGCAGGAAACCTTCGTTTCGTTCATCTTCCACGGCAACTCAATTGTGTTACAAATTAATTTGCCATTGCATTCGAGTTTACCGTTGGTTCCTTCAGGGAAATAAATTCTAGTGAGCAATAAAACCATTACACACCACTGTCAACCTTAGCAACAGATAATGGGTTAAATGCACCATTTTTCAACGGATACATAGTTCCATTAATTTGCTGATAAAATTCAACTCCCAAAGCCAAAAACAAAGGTTTCGTACTAGCAGCAGTAACAGCATTCACTTGGTTAATAACAGCAGTTGGTGTTGCATCCCATGGCAAAATTGCAGTTTCAGAAGTAGCAACAACAAACGTTTCAGCTTCAAAATCTACCTCAGCACCGCCAGAAATAATTTTGAAGTGAGTAGTTCCACTTGGTGCAGCAATCATATTCGCAGGAATAAACGAAGCAATATCAACTGAAATTTCTCCAGCAACACGATCAATTGTTGCTACAAATGGTGCAAACAAGCTTGTACCTAGTTTTCCACGAATATTGAATTCAAAACCAAATAACAATTCAGCTTCTCCATCAATAACGTTACGCAAACCTCTATCACTCACTAAGTCAGCTTGAATAACTTTAACCATAGCTTGGGTTAAACGACTTACCATTCTACCATCGGCAGAATTAAGAAGTAATGGTCTTAAAGCAGTGCGCAAAAGCTTCCCAGCTTTTCCTGCTCTGCCAAACTCGGAGCCATTCTCACGAGTTCTTTGAAACGCAGGATCACTTGCAATTCTACTAGCGTCAATTCCGCCTTTTTCTCTTGCTAAGTGTCCATCTTGTGTTTTATAAAAAGTAATATCTCCGATAGTACCTTTTAATTTAATTATGCCTTTCTGTCTAGCCATAACTTTTAAAAATTTGTTTATAAATCAGTGAAAATTCCCTCAATCATCATATTTGTTGCAACATCCTTCGATTGATTTGAGAACAAATTTTAGTTTTAATTCTTTTGCTTAATATTTAAGTGTCATTAATAGACATAAATGTCCAAAACAGTCATAATTGTCATTGAACCAGTTCAATTATTGCTTCTGAACCAAAACAATTATGACTTATTTTTATCCGATTTTTAGTTAAACTGGACTAGGTTTCATATATATCAAAGCCTAGTCAAAGGCATAGATAATGTATGAAAATGGAAAAAAAGAGAATATGTATCTACCCAAAGGATATACAACTCATTACAGGAAAGAGTTATAGACAAAGTGCTAGATTATTAAAAAAGATAAGAAAGGACCTGAATAAGCTTGAAAATGAGTTTGTATCAGTCGAAGAATTCTGCCAATACACGAGCCTAAAGATTGAACAAGTAGAACCTTTGATTATTGGATGAGGTGGTAAAAGAAAGTAGTAATTATTAAACTTCTGAAATTGTTTTGATAAGTTCAATAACTAGTTCATTTATTGAACAATAAATTGAGGTTTTGTTATGATTAATCCTTTAGTTTTCATACATTTGTAGTGTAAGATTTCGAAAAATTTGCACGTCATTTAGAGGAGCAAAAGCGAGACCCTAGGATTATAAAAGATATTAAAATTAACAATATCAATCGGTTAGAAATGATGGACAAATCCCTCTTTCTCCGCAAAATACTTTTTAAAGTACTTCAAAACCCCTTAAATCTTATGATTTTCGGGGTTTTTTGTTTTAATCCCCTATCAAAACATTCATTAATTCGCAATACTAAAGGGGCACAATTCGGGGCACAAGGCAATCAATAAAAATTGTGCCCCTATCTGTTCGCCAACCTCAGTATTTACAGCCAGTTCAGAAAATGAACATCTTGTACCAATTTGACTTTTTAACTAAATTATTACTAATTAAAAGGTCACCAAAATGGAAGCAACAATCACAAATCTTTTTTATCTAAAAAGAGCGAAAGCCAATGTGCACGGACTAGTTCCAATTTATCACAGAACAACAATCAACGGAAAACGTCTTGACAAGAGTACAGGAAAGTACATTGATCCCACTAAATGGTCAACAGAAGCAGGCAGAATGAAAGGCACTTCGGAAGAGGCTAGAACAATAAATAGCCACCTTGATTCACTGATTTCAAAAAATTCTAGTATTGAAAAGAAATTAATCGCAATTGATAAGGATATTACTGCCGAGGTTTTTAATAATGTGTTGACTGGTAAAACTGAAAAGCAGCGAACACTAGTACCTATTTTTCAAAATCACAATGATCAAATAGAAGCTTTAGTAAAAACTGAGGAATATTCTCCAGGAACATTAGAGCGTTACAAAACTTCACTTAGCCATACTAAAGAGTTTATGAAATGGAAATACAATATTTCAGATATTAATATAAAGGATATTGACTTGGCTTTTATAACGGACTACGATTTCTACTTGAGAACTGAACGTGGTTGCAGCAATAATACGACTGTAAAATACATTAAAAACTTCAAGAAGATAATCCAAATATGCTTGGATAATAGATGGATTATTGAAAGTCCATTTGTAAAGTACAAAGGGAAAATCAAGGAAGTTGAAAGAGATTTTTTAACTGAAAGCGAAATCGAAACAATTTACAATAAGAAGTTTCATTGTGAGCGATTAATTCAAGTACGTGATATTTTCATATTTTGTTGTTTTACAGGTCTTGCTTACATCGATGTAAAACAATTAACTTCCGATCATATCGGAATCGGAATAGATGGAAACAAATGGATTTTCAAGAATAGACAAAAAACAGATACCAGTTCAAAAATTCCTTTACTTCCTATTCCAGAACAAATTATGGCAAAATACGCATCACATCCAAAGTGTTTAAATGAAGAAACAATCTTGCCTGTTTTGAGTAATCAAAAGATGAATAGCTATCTCAAAGAAATTGGTGACGTTTGCGGCATTAAAACCGAATTGACTTTCCATCTTGCCCGACATTCATTTGCAACCTCAATAACGCTTACAAACGGTGTTCCTATTGAAAGCGTTAGCAAAATGCTTGGCCATACTAATATCAGAACCACGCAACATTACGCAAAAGTCGTTGATAGAAAAGTAAGTGACGATATGGCTATTCTCAAACAAAAATTTACATCCCCTAAAATTGCAAAAGTTCATAAACCATCAATTGACACTCTTAACAAAGTAATTTGACGTTTTAAACAAAGTTTCTCCTTTGCATTACCTCTAATTTTGCCTCATAACATTTAATACTTTTATTATGAGACAAAACAATTATGGCGGAGCACTACAAAATAAAATAGGCTCTGGATTTGATGCAAAATCAACAACAACAGATGTAATCAGAGGAATTGACCTAACTGGTAAAATTGCAATTGTAACTGGTGGAAATACTGGTATCGGTCTTGAAACCACTAAAACATTGGCAGCTGCTGGTGCAAGGGTCATTGTCGCAGTTAGAGACATTGAAAAAGCAAAGAAGAATTTAGATGGTGTTGTCAACGTTGAAATTGAAGCGATGGATGCTATGAATCCATCTTCTATTGATGCATTTTCTACAAAATTCTTAAACAGCAACAGACCTCTTGATTTATTGATTCATAATGCTGGAATCATGTGGGTGCCTTTGCGATACGATAATCGAGGGTATGAATCACAATTAGCTACAAATTACCTAGCACAATTCCAACTTACTGCACTATTATTTCCTGCTCTTAAAAAAGCTAATGGTGCAAGGGTAATTAACGTTTCTTCATTAGGACATCAAATGGCACCTTTCAACTTTGATGATCCAAATTTTCTTGATAGAGAATATGAAACATTACAAGCGTATGGTCAATCCAAAACAGCCAATAATTTATTTGCAGTTCAATTAGACAAACTTTGTGAAAATCTAAATATTAGAGCGTATTCTTTACACCCAGGTTCAATTGCAGGAACTGAATTAGGTAGAGAAGCATCGTTAGAAATGTTTCAAAAAATGGGATTTTTAGATGCTGATGGAAATATGTTACCAGAAGTAGCTGCCAATCTAAAAACGATTCCTCAAGGAGCAGCTACAACGGTTTGGTGCGCCACTTCATCATTGTTGGATAACATAGGTGGTGTATATTGTGAAGATGCAGATATTGCTTTATTAGCAAATGAAAATAGCATAGGTATATCTGGTGTAGAGCTTTATTCATTGGAGGAAGCAAGTGCAAAAAAGCTTTGGGATTTAAGCGAAAAAATGACTGGTGTTGCATTCACAATTTAGTTAATGATTATGAAAAGTTTTTTAGGAAAAGTCGCTGTTGTCACTGGTGGTAACAGCGGTATTGGATATGTTACTGCAAAAGAACTAAAAGAGAAAGGAGCAACTGTTGTAATAACAGGCAGAAGAAAAGAAGTAATTGAAAAGGCAGCATTAGAACTAGGTGTGATTGGTTTAGTAGCAGATCAATCCAAAATTAGCGACATCAACGAATTGGTTCTTAAAGTTACTAAACAATTTGGCAAAATAGACAAATTATTAATTAACGCTGGAATATCAAAAGTAGCTCCAATAGAATTAACTACCGAAGAAGTTTTTGATGAAATAATGAATGTAAATTTTAAAGGAGCATTTTTTACATTAAGTATGTTTATCCCACATTTAAACGAAAAAGCATCTATAGTTCTTTTATCTTCAACATCCGCTACTATTGCTCCTGCCAACGCATCTGTTTATAGCTCTAGTAAAGCTGCACTTAATGCTTTAATGAAAATTGCTGCAAAAGAACTCGCTCCAAGAAAAATAAGAGTAAACTCAGTTAGCCCTGGACCAATAGCTACAGAAATTATGAATAAATTGGGTCTTAATAAAGATATTGAAAATCAAATGATAACGAGTTTACCATTAGCCAGATTTGGTACACCTCATGAAGTTGCAAGTGTAATTACTTATTTATTGAGTGACGATGCAACCTTTATAACAGGTTCCGATTATGTAATTGATGGTGGTCAATCCATTTAATTTTAATATTAAAGAAGGACATAAATGACATTTTAAACAAAGTAAATCAAACACATTTTTTATATTTGTTTAATTATGTCCTTCTTTAAAAACAACTACAATTTTACTATGGATCATATTTCAAAATACTTAACACCTGAAATCAAGCTTTCCAGCTACGATGATAAACTGTTCAAATCGGACTTACTTTTTGATGATAACATGTTGATTTGGTTTATTTCTGGAGAAACAAAAATAATCCAAGCGGATAATACATTTCATTTTAGGGCGGGAGATATATTTTTAATTCCAAGAAATCATCTAGCTACCATAATAAATTATCCAAAAGATGGACAACCACATAAAACCGTGGTGATGCACTTATCCACAGAGCGACTGAAGAAGTTTTACGAAAAAATTGACATGGAAAAGAAACATCCCATTGAACAGAAAATATACAGTTTCAATAAGCATCCATTGCTAGAAAGTTTCTTGGCTTCGGTAATACCTTATTTTGATGTAGAAGGACAGTTTCCTGAAAATATTGCTTCATTAAAAATTACGGAGGCTATAAGCATTTTGAGGGAGATTGATAAAAAGGTAGATAACCTTTTGGCAAATTTTGACGAACCGGGTAAAGTAGATTTAATCAACTTTATGGAACGCAACTACATGTTCAACATGCCTTTGGAAAAATTAGGCTATTTATCAGGAAGAAGTTTATCTACATTTAACCGTGATTTTAAAAAACTCTTCAATACTACACCTCAAAAGTGGCTAACCAAAAAAAGACTCGAATTAGCCTATTATCAATTGACTGAAAAAAAGAAAAAACCATCACAAATTTATCTAGAGGTCGGCTTCGAAGATCTATCCCATTTTTCATTTACTTTTAAAAATCAGTATGGTATTGCACCTTCCCAAATAAATCTTAAGTAGATGCAAAATAAAAAAAACTACAAATTCTGTCATCTACTAATAAAATTAAGTGGTCAACTCATAGCAAAAAATTCATATAATAGATTTAAAAGCATTGCAACAACGGCAATGCTTTTTTCATTAAAAATACATCCAAAACAAGGTGTTTAATTCCCGAATGAAACACTATACTTCTTGATTTATAAACTTCAATGCTATAGTTTTGTCAGCATTTCCCAACTTCCTTTTTGGCAATCTTTCAATCACATACCTTCATGGATAACCAACAAAACCAACAGCGAATTCAAAGCTTATACAAAATGCTTTTAGAAATGGCAACCGGAAATCTTGCCTTTCGGGTCGAGCTAAATGGCAGTGGCGATGAGTTGGACCAATTGGCAACTATGCTGAATGAAGTAGCAGAGAAAATGCAAGAAGTAATTTCGAAATACGAATTCAAGAATCAACCTTATGATTACAGTTCAAATCAAAATACTACCAAACAATCTGATGCAGAACTAATACAGAAAGTCATTGACTACATCCAAAATCACTTAGAAGAACCTTTGCCAACCACCAAAGAACTTTCAAAGATGTTTGGCACTAATGAGTTCACTTTAAAAGACAGCTTTCGGAATAGTGTAAAAACGAGTATTTATCAATTCTACAATGATGAGCGACTAAAGAAAGCCCATTTTCTAATCAAGGAAACAGCAATTCCATTAAAAGAGATTGCGTTAATGTGTGGCTTCAATGACTATCCCAACTTCTACAAAGCATTTAAAAAACGCTACAATTTTCCACCAAGTGAAGTAAAAAGAGAAAAAGAAAGCGATAGCCAATAATCGTATTCCTTCTTTTGCAAACCGATATTCCCGAAATGAAATAAGATAATAGTTTCATTAATAGAATTTTACACTACCAATTCTGTTAAACCATGAAAATAAAGGTCACCAATCTAAAATCAATTATAGTAGAAATAATAAGTATTTTACTAATGATACTTTTTGTTTACTCCGCACTAAGCAAATTACTAGAATTCCAAAACTTCCAAGCCCAATTGGGACAATCGCCATTGCTAAGTGCATACACTGGATTTGTTTCGTATTCTGTATTAATAGTTGAATTGCTAATCGCTATACTTCTTGCAATCCCAAAATCAAGATATATTGCCTTGTTAGCTTCTTTTGGATTGATGCTAATGTTCACGGCATACATTATTGTCATTCTAAATTATTCCTCATTTGTGCCATGTTCCTGCGGAGGAATACTTGAAGAGATGGGCTGGAAAGAACACCTGATTTTCAATATAGCTTTTACAATTCTAGCGGCAATAGCCTCGGTATTTATAGCAACAAATAAATCCAAAACAATTCTAAAACTGGCAATTATCGCAATTATCGGTTCAGCTGTGATTGTGATTTTATATTTCTATTCAGAACACACCATGCACCGCGAAAATCCATTCATCCGAAGATTTATCCAAGGTGCAGCTTCCAAAACAGCTGAAGCCGAACTAATCAATAATTCCAAATACTTTGCAGGAACTGATGGCAGCAACATTTATTTCGGCGATAGTCAAGCACCATTACACATCATCGCTTACGATACGATTCTTAAAGAAAAACGCCATTATAAAATACAACTGGAACGAGAAAATTTTCCTTTCGCTTCAGTACAAGTCCGAATTGCACCGCCTTATTTTTATCTGATGGATGGCACAGTTCCAGTAATCTACAAAGGCAATATATCCGATTGGAAAGCAAAACTTGTAATGTATGATAACAATTACTATTTCTCAAAAGCAGAAGTTATTAATCCAGATAAAATAGCTTTTCGAGCACAACAAATTAAAACGCTTTATAACATTTTAGGAACGTTTACTTTCAAAGACAGTTTACAAGTAAACTATGCACCTCAGCTATTACAAAAGCAAATAGACGGCTTTTTTGATACTGATGGCATGATGCAGTTTGACCAACAATCGCAAAAATTCATCTACACCTATTACTACCGAAATCAATTCATTATAGCTGATACTAACCTCAACCTAATCCATCGCGGAAATACCATCGACACCACAACCACAGCCAAAATCAAAGTAGCACACATTAAAGAAACTGGGCAACGAAAAATAGCATCACTTCCGGCAACTGTAAATAAATTAACGGCGGTTTCTAATAATTTACTATTTGTAAATTCAAAATTAATCGGACGATACGAACCCAAAGAAATGTGGGAACAAGCTTCTATTGTGGATGTGTACAACATCGAAAAAAACACCTACTTGTCAAGTATCTACATCTACGACATAAACAAAACCAAGTTGAAAGAAATGTTTGTAATAGATAATTATCTCTATGCAATAATCGGACATCGTTTACACAAATACCAATTAAGTAAAAAACATTTCAAAAACAAATAACAACATAAAAATCTATTCTGATCAGTAGCAGGAACGAGACTGAAAACCTGTAAAAAAGAGTAAGTCAAAAAAATAATTAAAATTCTATTACCATGAAAAATGTTTTAAAAGTGATCTTGCCAGTGTTGGCATTCACATTGGCAAGCGCCGGAGCAGTGAGCACAAATGATGCTAAAGTAAAAGATGCTAAAAAAACAGTTTTAATAACTGGTTTCATCCAAAATCCATCTCCAGCAAGTTGTCAATCGATTTCTGTTAATTGTACAATCAACAACACAGGTCAAGATTGTATGACTACTGAACTAACTCCGAGAAGAGTTTGGCACAAAAATGCTGCAAATGCTTGTAGCGTAAACTTGTATAAAGTGCTATAAAGCCTTGCAAAGTGAGTATGCAGTATCTAAAGCAAGACTACTGCATACTCTTTTTTAGCTATTCAATCTTGGCAGTCATCCATCCTTTCTTAGGCTCACCTTTTAAATAATGACCAAACCAATCATTCATTTTTCTTAGTAAATCTTCTTGATTTTTTGGATTGTGAAAAATATGTCCATCATTATCATAAACCAACATCACGTGTTCTTTTTTTAATCGCCTCAATGCAGCATAAAAAGTTTCAGCTTGTCGAGGTTGTACATTTCCATCATCTTTTCCTGCCCAAGTTAATAAAGGAGTATTTATTTTACTAGCATTAAGCAACGGTGAATTGCTGTAATAGGCATCTTGATTATCATAAAACGAAAATCCCATACGATACTGTTGATTTTCATAACGCCATGCATCAATGTTAGTGTAATCGGTATTGATGGTAAAGTAATGCTGTAAATTATCCGTTACAGCCGAACCACTTATTGCAGTAGCAAATAGATTCGTTTGCGTAATAATAAAATTGGTTTCATAACCGCCAAAGGATTGTCCAGTTAAACCAATTCGCTTAGCATCAGCTATACCCATTTCAATAACCTTTTTAGTAGCTGCTGTAACACAGTCAACTGCCGACATAGCCGAATTTCCTTTTTCAAAAGAGATATCGGGTAACAAAACAGCATAACCATCAGTGGTTAAATTAGCAATATTAAAGCCAATCCCATTATACAAACTTGGATGTACATACTCATGGAGATATTTTGAAAAGGATTCATAAATAAACACTACCATCGGATACTTTTTACTCGCATCGTAATTCGCTGGATAATACAAAATGCCATTCAAAGGAGTACCTTTACTATCGGCGTAATAAATCATTTCCGATTTTCCCCAATGATACTTTTTTTGATGCACATTACTTCGTACTAATTCTTTTTCTATTCCAGTAGTACTATATACCAAGGTTGGCGACAAATCAAATCGTTGCTTAACATAAATAAAAGCGGTACCTTTCTTTACCTTTTTATAGTTGCTAACCATAGCATCTGCAATTACAAGAGGCTTTGCTTCTTGATTAGGTTTCATAATAAAAAAACCATACGCACCACTTTTTAAATTATAGGAAGTTAAAACAACTTCTTTTGATAAATCATAAATAGTTGTCCCACTATCAGAATAATTAAACTCCTCAATATTTGATACAGCAGATGAATCAAATCGAAACCGCAAATCCTTCTCTTTACCATTTGTTAATCGTTTAGGTTGTTTTCCATCGGGAGAAATCGCCCAAATATCATGGTAATCATAACACAAAATAAATTGTCCATCTTTCGTCCAATCCGTCTGTCCCCAAACGCGCAATTCAGTACCTGGATCATTAATTCGGTTATCCCAGCTAACGTTCAATCCATGAGTAATGTTTGCATGTGATTTTTTCACAATATCATAAACCCACCAATTACCATTTTTATAATAAGTAATGTACCTTCCATCGGGAGAAAAATCTAGTTGACTATCAATACCAGACTGCTTTTCCAACAGCAACTCTTTTACACCAGTTCTAATATCCATCAAGTAAAAATCCCTATCAGCATTCAATTTATACTGGGGTTCATATTGATCCACATCCGCAACAAGAGCATAATCTTGACTACCATTCAAAGCAACCCAATTTTGATGCTCCGAACTTATTGGTTTTACAAGTCCTTCTTTTGGAAACCACACTGCTAAAAATTGAGGATAAGCTACACTAGCTCTCAACTTTCGTTCACGATAAAGCAATTGGTCTTTTGCATGCCATACCTCAACACCACTAGAATATTGGGTTGTATCTTTTGCAACAACAGACGAAACACCAAAAAATACTTTCTTACCATCACGAGACACTTTCAACTCAATATTTTGGTCGGGAACAATTTTCATTTGTGATGGAAATATAGCATCTGAAGAGTTCAAGGTAAATAACTGACTTGTTTCAAAATCATAATAACACACTACCTCATTACCTTTATCAATACCATAAAAAACAACAGAATTTCCATTATTTTGCCACTTCAAAACTTCAAAAGTTTGAGCAGATGGCTTCATAATAACCTGCTTGCTATAAGTGTTTTTTAAAGTCAAAGAACCAACAGAACCAGCACCATTCTTGGAAGTGGCATAAACCAACTTAGTCTTATCACTATTCCATTCATAAGTCGTTACATTTTCAATACGCTCAATAACAGTTTCATTCTTTCTTATAACAAGCGAATTAGTGTTCTCCAAAGTAACCAAATACTGCCCATCTGCCGAAAACGCAAACTGGCTTACATTCGGTATTAACTTTTCACTACCATTTTTCAAATTAAACAGTACCAATCCTTCCTTTTTGATGAAGGCAAAACTTTTTTCTCCATCAAATTGTCCAGAAACTGCATTGGGAAAAATATACTTCTTCATAGTTTTCGTCTGCACCACAAAAGTTGTATCACTAGAATTCGGATACAAAAACCGATAACTAACCCAATTACCGTTTTCAGACAATTGCTCACTTCCCATTCTATGCCACAAACCATAATCGGCTTCGGTTAAATGCTTCTTAGTTAGCACCTGTCCCATTACAGGACAGGGAACTAACCCAACTAAAATTATGGCGATCACACCATAAAACGTTGGTAAATAAGTGAACTTCATTAATAACCCGGATTTTGTGTTAAGTTCGGATTAGCCAATAATTCAGTTTCGGGAATTGGCCAATGAACATCGGTACTATTCCAACCCAATTTAACTACAGGCAAAGCAGTATTCAAAGTACCGTTTCGCTTCAAATCAAAAAAGCGATGTCCATATTCAGTGAACAATTCAAAACGTCGCTCTTGCTGCACAGCAGCTATAATATCTTCACTAGTCATTGCTGTTGTATTCGGTAATCCTGCTAAACTTCTCACCATATCCAAATCTTGTTTAGCATTACTCAATTCGCCTTGTCGCGCTCTTGCCTCGGCTCTAATTAAATATTGCTCCGCCAATCGAAACACTATGGAATACTCAACAGAAGTTCCGGTATTCGTATTTTGTTTGTATTTATTAGCATGATACCATGTGTTGGTTCCATCCGTTACACTGGCAATCCAATGACTTTTTCTTAGGTCATCATTGGCAAATGAATTATACAACTCTTCGCGCAATCCAACAAATGGCGGCGGTCCAGTCTGAAACACAAATACCGAACCTTCATCAGCGTTATTTCCAACCAAGTTGGGAGAAAATTGCCAAATCGTAGCAGTACAATCTTTCAAAAATATTTTATCAATATCCGTTTCCCAAACATACTCCGCATTATTCAAAACAGCCGAAGCAGCATTCGAAGCTTCAGCCCAATTCCCATTATACAAATACACGCGTGCCAAGAAAGCCGATGCAGTCGAACGATTAGGTCGAACGCGCTCAGGTGCAACATAAGCTTCAGGCAATAAGGCAATCGCTTGTTGCAAATCGGCAATAATGTTAGTATAAACTTCCGCGGTTGGCATTCTACTAACCAATCTGTTTACCTCATAATCAGTAGTAGTAATATACGGCACATCACCATACAAATTCACCAAGTAAGAATGCACCAAAGCCCTAACAAATAGTGCCTCGCCAATAAACTGATTTTTATCAGCAGTCGAAAGTCCTGTCGAATTCTCACAGCCATAAATCACTGCATTAGCGGAATAAATCTGCTGGTAACTTTCATTCCACAGCTGAGATGCTATCGCGGTAGTCGCAAGCATCGTATTGTTAAAAATAAACGAAGTATTGTCATCAGTCGCACCGTAATAAGTGAGTTCATCTGCATACAATCCCAAACAAACGCCAGAGCCATTGGCATTTCCTGCTAGCATTCCACTATCACGTAGTTTAGCATAAATGGCAATCAATGCAGCATTCGCGGTAGTTCTATCCTCAAAAACAGTCACACCTGTTAGTTGTGAATTGGGCGTTTCAACATCCACAAAACTATCACAGCTTATTAAGTTCAATAGTAACATGATACTCAGTAATACTATTTTAAAATTTTTCATAGTTATATAAATTAAGATTATAAAGTCAGTTTCACACCTGCCGAATACACTTTCAGCGGTGGCAAGTAATTACTAAACTTAAATTCGGGATCGCCATTAGAATAATTGGTAAAAGTCAATAAGTTCTGACCTTGCAAATACAATTGACATCGAACACTTTTGCTCTTTTTTAATGGCAAATCATACGTCAACGATAGGTTTTTCAAGCGCACATACGAAGCATTTTCAATATTGCCTGTACTCTGTGCATAGCGAAAATAGCCATTAATAAGGTTTCCATTTACGCCACTAGTAAGTGGCTGTTGTCCTTCTGCATTACTCAAACTGGCCAACTGATTAACCGCCGTTCCAGGAACACCCGGAGTAGGTCCAAATGCTTCTTGCTTCACAAATTGAAATAGAAAATCCAGTTGCAGATTTTTATATTTAAAATTATTTTGCAAACCGCCAAAGAAATCCGGACTCAAATCGGCAATCTGTGTTCTATCATCTATAGAAGTAATCACACCATCACCATTCACATCTTCAAACTCATAAACACCAGTAGTTGGGTTCATACCAATATAATTATAAACCTTAATGATATTTATCGGTTGACCAACTACAAAACGATTGGCATTAGTAGAACTTTCCAATCCGGGATAAGAAATCAATTTATTTCTACTGATAGAAAGATTAAAGTTAGTAGTCCATTCAAAATCCTTACGTTGAAAATTAACAGTGCGTAGCGTAAACTCAAGTCCACTATTTTCAACCGTAGCATCAAGATTAGCATTCAACGAACCAAACCCAGTAGTTCCGGGCAACGGAATACCAACTAACTGATTTGACGAACGATTAAAATAATACGCAGTAGTCAAAAACAACCTATCTTTCAGAAAACCAGTTTCCAACGCCACTTCAAATTTTCTATTGGTTTCCCATCCAAACTCGGGATTAAACAACCGTATCGGTTGCAAGCCAATCAATCCTTGATACGTGCTACTCGAAGAGGCGTAAGTATCAAGAAACTGATAATCGCCAATCTGATCATTACCAGTCGTTCCATAACTCGTGCGTAATTTTCCAAAACTCAACACCGAATTATCTTTCAAGAAATTCTCATTCGAAAAAATCCAAGCCGCACCAACAGCTCCAAAAGTTGCAAACTGTTTGCCTGGTCCAAAGCGGCTCGAACCATCACGGCGACCGGTAATATTTAGTAGATAACGTTCATTCCAATTATAGTTGATTCGGGCAAAAAAGGCTTGATACTTATAAATCGTTTCATCACTCAAGTCAATAGTTTTAATCGATGCCGAAGCCAAATCGTGAATCAAACTATTGCTCGAAAATCCAAATCCATTCATAAACAATCGGTTGGTTTTCTGTTGCTGAAATGTACTTCCAACCAAAGCTTCTACTTTTCCCTTTCCAAGTGTAGTAGTCCAATTCAACTGCGGTTCAATAATCCAAGTACTTCTATCGGTTTGGCTGACACTCAATCCCGAAAACTCACTTCCCAATCCAAAGGCTGGATTATACAAGGTATGAGGTTGCGTTCTGCTTTCAGTACTCTTCAAATCCGAATATCCAAAACTAGATTTAGCTTGTAAGTTTTTCAAAATCTGATACGACAAAACCGTATTCGCAGTCAAGTCTTTTATATTCGAATCAAATTCCGATAGCAAACTAGCCAAAGGATTATCCCAAGTGCTATTCTCCCAATTTAAGTTCCCATCTGCATCATAAAGCGCAGGTGCATTGGGTGCCAGTGTTCTCGATATAGCCGTCAAATCCGTAGCAGGTTGATTATTCTTTTGTGCAGTATAATTAGCCGAAAACGCCAACTTAAATTTGTCATCGTCCGAAGTATGATTCATATTAAAATGAGCCGCACCTTTGTTATATTTAAAATCACCAGGAAAAACAGTCGTTTCCGTTCTATAATTCCCACTCAATAAATACTGTGTTTTGGCACTACCACCAGAAACCGATGCTTGCAAATTGTTTACCTCAGCAGTACCACCAATAAACTCTTTTTGCCAATCCGTATAGCGGTTGGCATCCCAAGTGCCATTGACATCATAAGCAAAATCGGGATAAACACTAATGCCATCATTTGCAAATGCCTGTTGGCGCATCGCTAAATACTCTTGCGTATTCATCAATTTCGGAGTTCGGGTAACACTTCCAACACTCGTAGAACCATTCACGGTAAAAGTAGTTTTACCTGCCTTTCCTTTCTTAGTAGTAATCAATACCACACCATTAGCACCACGCGAACCATATATAGCTGTAGCATCAGCATCTTTAAGCACTTCAATACTCTCAATATCCGATGGATTAATAGAATTCAACGGACTGGTTAAACTAGGTGCCGTTCCACTAGTAGCAATAGAGCCAATCGTTTCCGACGAATACGGCACACCATCGATAATATAAAGCGGTTGATTCCCATCAGCGCGCAAACTATTAGTACCTCTAATCTTAATACTAAAAGCACCACCCGGACTGCCACTATCCTGCACAATATCCACACCTGCCATTCGTCCTTGCATAGCCGCAAGCACATTAGTTACAGGCTGTTTATCTATATCTTTAGAAGTAATCTTAGAAATACTCCCAGTACGTTCTTTATCCTTTACGTTATAATACCCAGCATTCACAACCACTTCTTTTAAAGTAGTGGCATCTTCCTGCATAGTCACATTGATTACACTGCCAACGGCTACTCTGACTGTGACTTCCTTGTAACCAATAAAACTGAAAACAAGCACATCGCCTTCAGCAGCAGTTATTGTAAATTGACCATTCTCGTTTGTTATAGTGGTAATTGGTTTACCTTTTATAGAAACGGTAACACCAGTCAATACACCAGTAGCATCGCGCACTACTCCAGTAATATTTTGCTGTATTTTTGTCATTCCGACAAAGGAGGAATCTCCTCTTGCTTCTTGCTTCTTTTCTCTTGAAGCAAACGTCATTTGAAAACAAAGACAGCATACCATAATAATACACCTGTCCTTGTACAATGAAAATTTATTCATAATTTTGGTTGAGTTAAATGAAACATTAGTTTTGTTTGTCCAGTCCTCTATACTAGTTTTCCCGACGAGATAGAGGGCTTTTTTGTTTGTAATTTTTGTCATCCCGAGCGCAGTCGAGGGACAATCCATGAAATTTAATTTGATGTTTTTAGCATAGGCACACAGTTTAAAAGTTAATAAAACAACTGCGACTCTTGCTTTTAGCAATACCTTAAATCTGTGAGTAAACCAATTTTGTAGAATAAAAAAAAGGCATGGAACTCAGCTTACTGCACCATAGGTACTGGTATACCTTGCAACAATAAGTGAGCCCACACCCAAGAGTGTGAGCATCTTACTTATCATCTCGTTGCTAAAATTACCAGTTTTACGATGCGAGATTCAAAGCGAATGCTTCAATATTGTATTTGAAGAATCGCAAATGTATTTAAAATTCTAGATTATGCCAATTTTATTAGGCTATCTTGAACTTTGCGAATATAATAAAAAAATGTTTTTGTTATAAGTTCTTATAACATTTTTATTGCAAAAAATTACGCTTTTTGTTCAAATTGATTACACAATGGATAAAATACGTGATAAAAACTTAGTAAAATTTGGACAACATGTAAAGAAAATTCGTGAGAATTTAAACTTAAGTCAAGATCAAGTTGCAGCTAATAGTAACTTGACTAAAAGTAATATTAGTATGATTGAAAGTGGTAAAAGAAACCTTGCTTTTACTACATTAATTGAATTAGCTAAAGGATTGGGTAAAACTCCAAAAGAACTACTAGATTTTAAATTTGATTTAGATGAATAAATTATCCCAAACAATTAATACTATTAAAGATGCTTCGGCATCTTTTTTTATTTAAAAAACTTAAAAGTGTAGTATTCAATTCCGGAATCGCACACTATACTTCTTGTATCAAACCATACCACGCCATAGTTTTGCAAAAAAAAAATATGGAGTGGTATGAAATTGTAATTCTAATTCCTGTAATAATTTTAGGGGTATATTTAAGAGGTAAATATTTTGATTATAAAAAGAATATGTACCATAATGATAGTTGGAAGGATAGGAATAAAAGAAGTTGAGTATATTTGACAATCAGCAGAAAAATAATAATATGGAATTAGTAGAAAAGGAATTTAACTTAATTGAAATTTTAGCCAAAACGAATTATCAAATTGTAATCTGTAAAAATCAAAATCTTGAAAATCCAATTGCATTTGGTTCGGGGTTCTTCATAAATTATAAAGAAAATCTTTTTTTTATAACAGCTGACCATAACATTCATATTGAAGATCATAAGGTAAATGAAAGAACAGGGATTGATAATCATGTAGCAATCTTAAATAATATAAGTGATAAAAATACTTTGTCAACATTGATGACTCCAATTGGTGGTTTTTATTATATGGAGAAAATAGATTTTTTTAATCCAAATAAGAAAGTCGAACTTTTTGATGTTGCCATAAGTTTAATTAACAGAAATCAAATAATTGCTCCATTTGTTACTGATGAGCAAATACAAGATAGTGAAGGCAATATTTTTGTAAAAAAAAACGAAGAGAAGTTCGAATTTTTAGATGAGCATATTGTTGAGCCAAATACTAATGACTTTTATTTTATAAAAGGAAAAATAAGACCTCAGTTCAAAGGAGTTATGCTTCATAGAGAAAACACTCACAAAGAAGGTCTTCAATTCATAGAGAAATATGGAGATTATATTTTATTAAAAACAAAAGAACTAATTTCTGATTATGAAGATTGGGCTGGACTTAGTGGCTCACCTGTTCTCAATCAAAAAGGAGAATGTATTGGTGTTTTATGCTCAATTATTGAAAATTCACAATCAATATGGGTAAAACCTTTTGAAAAAATTAAACCTCTTTTAGATGTTATTATTTTACAGGAACAATTAGATAAATAGGTTTACTCTTTGTTTATTTATGAAACTATTTAAACCATAAAAGGCTTATTACATAACTATAATTATCAGAATAAAAACATTGCTCATACATTGTTTTATTAGCACGACCATCATTAACAAATGGATAAAACCAATCATCCGCCGAAAGTTCTTGAATAGCTGTATACTTACTCTCGGGAGTTGTGAAGAATTCACTAGCAACCGTAGTTCTTGGAAGCATACCTCCAACTTTAAACTTAAATGGCCATTGTGGGAAATCATCGCTTCGTAGAAACCATTTTGCAATATTATCCTTAGATATGACGGCAAAAATTTCATGAGTTCCTATCTTACTAAATCTAATTAATGTTGCAAGAATACTTGTTTGAAATGCTTCAGACAACTTAAAAATAGTATCAAAAGAAAAGTTTCTACCTCCAGATACAATTCTAAATTTCTCTTTTGGCATAAGTAGTACACTCGCAAAATAATCAGCCTCAAGCTCCATTAAGTTTTTTTGATTGATATTATGAAAAGATGCATGTGGTTCAAGCAAACCATATTTTAATCCTAATCTGTGCTGCTCAATAAAAAAATGTCCTAATTCGTGTGCAAAAGTATAGCGACCTCTTTTAGAATATTCAGTATTTCCATTATCAATATTTATGTGAATATGAAAATTTAAATCTTCTGTATCATAAAGTAACATTCCATCAAAGGCATCCTCATAATGGTCGAAATAATGTGAGATATCCTCATCCTTTGCTATTTCATCTAAAAGAGTGAGATTTTTGTTTGAAAAATCTTTAGCAATAAACTCAGCAAGTTTATCTATCTCATTTATCTGATGATTCGGTATCACCATTTTTTTTTGAATTATTTTGATTGTTCTTTATTTTGTTTAAAATATGTTCAGGTAATTTACTGCCATTACGAGCAACCATTCTATACTCTGAAATCTCTTCAGGTTTTAAAGATTCTGGAATTTGTATAGTTTTAGGGATTTTTTCACCTCTTATTATTTTTGCAGGATCTATTTCTAATCCTGTTAAACCATAATCAATATTACCAACAAGGGTTTCAAACCTAGCCAACTCAATTTCATTTCTTGGAAAAAGAAATCCAGTTGATGCTAACCATTCGGTAACGTTCTCGGGTGTTATATGTTTTTTACTTTGAGCCATATAATTTCAAATAAGTGTCCACAATATCAAATGAATCTTTTTTATAGCTTCTAATGGTTGCTTGTGATAAATCAAGCTCGTTTCTCAAACTTTCAAGTAATTTTCTTGGAAGTTTATAACCGTCTTTTTCATGCATTTTATAGGTTAAATAAATTACTTTATGTTTTGGAGATAATCGATCAAGTGCATTTTGAATTATTTCTTGAATTCGTTTTAACTCTCTCAGCTTTGATGGTTGCATATTTGATTGTTCCATATCTGGAAAATCTTTAATAATTTCTTCATCTCCAATATATGGACTTAAATCATTTCCAAGAATTTCATTTTTAAAACCAGGCAGAAGATTTTGTGCAATTCTAAAAAGAAAAAAAAGCACACAAAGGTCAATCTCTTTGTTACATTTATCCTTATTAAAACTTCCTGCGTATTTTCTAAATCTTTCAAATACCTTTTCACCTAATTGAACAGCATAATCTTGGTCTAAATTCCATTGCTTGCATATTGGAATTAATTTTTTCAACAACTGAATCTGAAACCTAAAACAGAATACCATGAATGCATCATCAGACGTACTAGAGTATGCCGGATCATTTGACCATTGAATGTATTCAATGAGATTTTCGGTAGTTTCATTTTGTAATTCCTGCCACGCCATGTATTGATTCTGTATAATACTACCTAAAACCGTGGTAACGCTTTTGGTAGTAATAGTAGAGACAAAGTTATAAATTAAAATAAAGCTAACTATGATAATAATCAATAAATTACTTACATACAAAATTAATGCTCCTTAAAAAATAGTTATTATGCCAGTATGTCAGATTACAATATAGGGAATAATATTTGAATAAACTTTTAACATAAAATTAATAAGATGAAATACACAAACGACGAATTAGGTTTTTTTGTTGACAAAATTAAGCTAAAGGCTGAGGATATGCCAAAATACAGAGCTCAGATAAATAATCTTAAAGAAAAACTGGAGAACAAAATTAAAAACGATGATAGTCATGGTCTAAAAGTGACAAAATACATTTTAGCAGGTTCTTGGAAAAAACATACAATTTTAAAGCCAACTGGTGATTATCCAATAGATATTGATTTGGTTTTATTTGTTGGAGGCGATGATAATATACAGAACGATTTGAACAAACTTTTCGAATACATCATTACTTATCTTGAAGAAATATACCCTCAAAAAGACATCAGAAAAGTAGTTGATGCTAAGGGTAATACAAAATCTATAACAATTATCTTTAGTGGTTCAGGTTTAGAGGTGGATATTGTACCTGTTGTACCAATAGTGTCTCCAGCAGAATATGTTTGGCAACCATCAAGAAGAGGTGGTTCAAAATACATAACTAGCATTTCTAAACAACTCGATTTTTCTTTAAACAACAGAAGAAATAATCCATCATATACAAGTATAGTAAGAGCTTTAAAATGGTGGAGAAATGAAAAAGAGATAAAACCAACTGATGATGAGCCAGGATTATCTTCATACGTAATTGAATTAATAGTAGCTTACCTAGATATTAATAATGGGATAGAAACTAATATTGAAGAGGCAATAATTAGATTTTTTCAATTCTTGAGTGGATCAAATTTCCCTGTAATTTCATTTAAAAACGCTATAAATTCTGTACCAGCATACTACACTTCAAGTATTTATGTTGCCGATGACACAAATAATGAAAATAACGTTTCTAAAAGAATGACAGATAGTAAATGGAAAGAAATAGTTGAGGAAGCATCCGATGCGTTTGACTCACTTAATATTGCACAATCAAAAAGAAATGAAGGAGATACTTTAACAGAATGGAAACATGTTTTCGGTTCTACATTTAATGTAAAATAAAAAATATAAATATGTACGGAACAAATACAATAACAGGAACTTACACTGTAATTGATATCAGAAAGACCTTTGAGGGTTGCGAGGCTGATATTAGAACAATTGCAAGAAGAACGGGTAAATGGACAATGAGTTATGTTGATGACTTATTCCATGATATAATAGAACTAGCTGAAAATGGCTATTTAGATACAGTTACAATTACTTTGAATAATTCTAATACTGGAACAGCAATAAGAGCTGCAAAATTTACCGTAAATTCTAACGGTACGGCGACATCAAGTGAAAGAGCAGGAAGTAATAATGATTGGGAAAATTTAAGTAATACAAATTTATCAGTCATTTTGTCTTACACTTCTAAATGGCATAATTTGTCTGCGAGTGATAAAAGTAACTTTCAGAAAAATCATTCATTTAAAATCGGCTGGGTATCATCAAGTGTAAACACGAGTTTCCCTCACTTAAATAGTAATAACGCGCAACTATATGCCAGTAAAGGGTATGAACTGCAAAAAACAAATTTTAAATAATGGCTTCAATATTTGATAATGCGACTGTACTTCCAAGTGCACCAATACAAGAAAAAACAAAAAATCTAGTTGGATTTGAAAAAAAATTTAATCGTATTTACACTAATCTTAAATTATTACTTGACCAAGAAGGATTAATAAATTGGAGTAAAAAGTTCCATAATGTTCAGTTACCAGTAATTGATCAAATAAAAGATAAATATCCACTAATTATTTTAGCAGGAGATGCTGGAACTGGAAAAACTATTGCTGCTGAATCTATAGCTGACCGAATGGTTAGAGAACTAAAGAAAGAAGGTCATTTTCTGAAACTAAGCACAAGAGTTCGTGGAGAAGGTTTACATGGTCAGATGGGAAATTTAGTAAATGATGCTTTTGCAGAATTAAAAACACAAGCCGGTAAAAAAAGATTGGCATTTTTACTAATTGATGAGGCTGATGCTATTGCAACAACTCGTTCAACAATGCAAATGCACCAAGAAGAGAAAGCAGCTGTAAATACACTAATTCAAAAGATTGACGAAATTAGAGAATTAGACGGCAGAGCTATTGTGTTTATGTCAACAAATAGATTACATTTTCTAGATGAAGCGATTCTCAGAAGAGCTGCAATAATTTTAGAATTTGAAAGACCCGATAAAGAGGAGAGAATTGAATTATTTGAAATGGGATTAAAAGGAATTGATTTTTCAAAAGAACAACTTGAATCATTAGCCGATTTAACTGGTCCAGAACAAAATGATGGTTTAGGACATTCCTTTTCAGATATAAGATTACGTGTTTTACCAGAAGCTTTAGCTAATTCTTTTCCTGATAAAGCTTTAACTTACGAAATTTTGAGTGAAACAATAATTAAGATTCAACCAAGTCCAAAAATAATATGATACGATATATAATTAAATTTTGCTTAGGTATAATATTAATAATTGTCGGATGCTATTTTGTGTCCGACAATTTACAACCAGAAATTATTGGAGCTGGTATTCTTTTATTAGTTGACCTACTAATTTTGGATATTTTTTATGATATAATCACTAACTGGAAAAGAGTTTTTTTAGTAATTAAATGCAAATATTTAAGTATTAATAATCACTACATAAGATTTTCAATGTCTTACTTGTATCGTATTAAAGTTAAGGACAAATACCTTTTAGTAAAAAGTTCAAATTTTCCTCATTATCAACTTGTAGGAGGCAAATACAAAAGATTGAAAGGAACACAAAGTTTTTTAAGAAAAGAGTTTGAAGCTAAAGATGATGCAAAATTGGCTACTAGTGGTCTAATGAAACACGACTATGCGTTATATGTACCTGCAAAAAATGCAATTAAATTCTTAGATTGGTTCAATACGAAGCAAGATAGGGAAATTTCCCATTGGAGAGAATTTTATGAAGAACTTGTGGCTGGTAAAGGAGAAATCTTATCAAGAGAAAATTTTCCTTATGTAAATTATAATTATGTAGGTACTGTAACTACTCCAGTCAAGCGAACACCAGGTTGGGACACTTATGAGATATTACAGTATGATATTTTAGATTTAATTCCTACTCCAAAACAAGAAAAGGAACTTGAAGAACTTTTAGAAAAAGGAGATACTGAATATATAAAATGGGCAGATGTGGAACTTATAAATTCATTAGGTCATTGTAAAAGAGAACAAAAGCAATTATATAAAATTGGCGAGCATACAAAATGGGCATTGAATATTAAGTGGTCAAAAGAGTAAAGTAAATAAAAAACTATTATGTCAATTTAATTTTGACTTATATTAAGTTTATTAAAATGAGTAATCAAATTCTAAATAAATAATGTCAGCAATAGCAGCTTTAAAAGGTTATAGAACTCAATTCTTGTATTCATTACATTATATTCTTTGTAACATGACCGAGGATTTAATTTTTCGTTTAGAGGGAGAAGAAGATTTAGACATCTTAGATCAAAATGGTCAACTTTTAAATGCTATACAATTAAAGAATTTAGGAAAGACTATAACATTATCTGATATTCTATCTGATAACAAAACTTCATTCATTAAAAGATTTTTAGTTAAATACTCAAATGCTACTCCAGTCCTTGTTTCTTATAGTACAATAAGTACAGAATTAAAGAATTGGAATCAACATAAAAATAATGTCAGTGAAAAGGAAAAAGCTACTTTAAAAAAGTATAAGATAACTGCAGATGAATGGAAATTGGTAAAAAACAAAACTCAATTCTTTGAAGTCAATGAAGAATTAATTGCTGAAGAAGTTGAAAAAATGATAAAAAAAAACTTCCCTTTAATTGATCCAATACCAACAATAGGTTTTTTATTAAATTGGTTACAATTTATTGCAGAGAAACAGCAGTCCATTACCTCAAAGGATTTTTATAATAAGATTGAAAGTTTTGCAAAGTATTTAACTGAAAGGATTGCAATACAAAATCAATTCGGTTTGATTTTAAAACCGTTACATAAAGTCTCAACGGATAACGTAAGTCAGCAAATATTAGAAAAAGAATTCTATAATGCAACTTTAACTAGGTATGAGCATATTCTGTTAGGACTTGACATAAATAGAGAAAAGCATTTAGTAAAAATCAAAGAAGAATTAAATGAGAATAATACTATTATACTAAAAGGCGCTTCTGGTCAAGGTAAAACTGCTTTATTATATAGTTATGTACATCGTTATATTAATGATTGGCTATCTTTTGAATTAAATATTCAACAAGATCCTATTACTGTTCAGCAGTCTATCCAAGCTATCGCATCTATAAGCAAGAAGTTAGATATCCCAGCCGTTTTTGTAATTAATGTCAATCCAAATACTACCGAATGGCTTCAGATAATAAAAGAATCAGCTCATTTAAATCATATAAAATTTTTAGTAGCAATAAGAAATGAAGATTGGTATAGAGCATCGGCTATCGGTATTGAATTTGAATATAAAGAAATTGATTTGATACTTTCAAAGGAAGAGGCTCAAAATATTTATTCAAAACTTAATGAACGAAATAAAATCACTCATTTTACCGATTTTGAAGAAGCTTGGATTCAGCTTGGCGATAATGCACCACTATTAGAATTTGTCTATTCCATAACTCAAGGTGACTCCTTGCATAATAAATTAAAACAGCAGGTTCAGCAAATTTTAAAAGAAGATGGAATAAGCAATAATAAACAAATTGAGTTTTTAAGAATTGTGAGCCTTTCAGATTCACAAGGAACAAAAATTGATGTTTCAAAATTAGATTCAAATATTGATTATCAGTTTATTATTGAAAAGTTAGAAAATGAATACTTAATTAAAAAATCTTCAGATAAGAAATTCATAAAGGGACTACATATTGTTCGTTCTCAAAAATTATTAGAAATACTTTTTGATGAATTTACTAATCGTAAAGAAGAATTTGGATACAAGTGTATTCCTTTACTAGCCGACGAGGATTTGTATCTATTTCTTTTGCAAATGTTTCACTTAAAACATTTTGACCCAAAACAATTTATTTCTGATTTAAACAAGAAAATTTCAGTAAATGATTGGACTGTGTATGCATCTATTATAAAAGCATTTATATGGTCAGGCACTAATGAGTACGTTGAAAATAACAGGGAAGTGATTGATGACTGTAGCTCGATTTGTGGAGCATCATGGACAATGTTCTTAGATTTTATGTTTGAAAGCAATTATGACAGAAATGGGATGCTTGATCTACTAAAAATAGATGAGGATAGAAGAAAAAAAATTGAAGACATAAATGAAAGATTGTCTCCTAATCAAAATGTTTTTAATTTGGCATCTAATGCAATAAACAAACTTAACTTTCCACAGAAATTACCCAATACCGTATTTGAATGGAAATCATTTGGAGAGGCTTTATTTTGGATAAAAAACATTCCTAATCATAAGGAAACAATTACATACTTCTCAGAAGAACAATTTGAATCTGCTTTCAAAACAATGGATAGTATGAGCTTATCTAAACTCATGTTAGGCATGTTTTACTATTCACAGGAATTGGATACTATAAGAAAAAACAACATTAATTATTTTATTGACCACATAAAAAAAGAATTTGATATTATTCATTTATCCGCAGAAGGCAACGAAGTAAATGTCCATTTTATTATAGATATTCTGAAAAGCGACATTGAAAGAACTTCAAATGATTTTATAGTCAAGATATTGAATATATTAAGAACAGCTCTTCCTGATAAAAAGAAATTCAACTCTCAAGGGTATGGTCATCGTTTACAGACAATTTTAGTTGACTACGACTCAACTCATAAAGCAATGCCAATTGAGAACATGCCTATAGAAGAGTGGACTACCATAAATTATAGTATCGTTAAACTTTATGAGTACAAAAATAGACCTAAAGACTGGAATGAATATTTAGTTCTAGTAAACCAATGGGAAAATCTGATAAAAGAAAAAATTAATGAATTTAATAAATCTTTTGACCAGCTATTCAAAGGTAGTAAAACCTATGCTCCTGTACTTCCAGTAATACAAAACATTCTTTTTGAACGGTCTAATACTATTAAAGAACCAAAATCCATAACAGATCCATTAGGAATATATGGTGGAAAGAAAAAAGATTTAATTACTCAAAGCCAAAAAGAGCAATTAAATGATAAATTACAATCTAAATATGAAGTATTCTTTAAAAGTCTTTCTAATTTTAAAGGTAGTATCGAGAGTTTTATTCAACAGTCGGCTCAAACCTTAGCATCAAAGATTAAAATAAAAATAGAAGAAGGACATATTCATGATGAGAATATAGAACGATTATCTCAAATCAATCTGTATGATTCAATAGAAAAGCTTCGAGAGTACAATAATCAGTATAAAAACACTTTAAGCAACATTGATGACAAACATCCCTCTAAAATAGAGGATAATATTTTACTCAGTTCAGCTGCATTTTGGAAAGATTTTTTGAATAATAATGCCAAAGGAGAACATTCTTCTAAACGAATATTTAAGTTAAAATCTGACTTTGAGAACAGAATAATCAAAGATTTTAAGCAGGCTTCCAAGTCAAATCATTTTTCAATTAAATATGTTAATTCAAATATAGCAGATGAAATTCCAATAATATTGATTGATAGTGATAGTCCTTTTTGGACATTGATGGGTTATAGAGAAGCTTTTGGCATTGTACAACAAGCAATAGACAATCCGGAATATACAAATCTTAAATATCTGATGTTACAATTATGGTTTTCAAATATTTATTTTATACAAACAATAAAAGGAAAAAGTATTAATAATCAATGGAATGAAGTAAGACTTTATAATATTAAAGACAAATTATTTGAGGAGCTAACACTAATTAATTCTGTAAGTCAAACTATAGATGAAAAAATTATTAAATATCTAAATATTGAAAGTTGGACAAAATTATATCCCGAGTTCATAGAGATTAGTAAAGCTACTGAGTCATATGGCAAGATGCTTTTATTGGTTGATCATTTTTATGATTTGCGATTATTTGATGAAATTGAATTAACAGAATTAGATCAGGAAAAACTAAAAAAGTACACTGATAAAATTGGTTTTGAATTACAACAATCTTTTCAAATAGTATTAGACTCTTTACTTGTATGGATGGAAATGTTTCCATTTGATGAAGAAAGTTACATCAACAACGAAGAAGAACAAGAATATTTTAAGGCAATCCTAAACATAAAGGATTATATTTTCCCACAGCCAAAAGGAGATGAAGAGAACTATGAAATAGTAATTAATCAAGAAATAATTGCTGAATGGGTTGAAAGACTAAAAGTATGTACTGAAAATTGGGGAATCTTTATTTTACTTTTATACAATAAGTATATAATCAAGTACAAATAAGAATATAGACTACCCTAAAAAGTGTGTCTTTTTCAATATCTTCGTACAACAAGTTAACAATTAATTATAAAAGCCATGAAACAAAAATTACGCTTCACAACTTTCATCTTCTTTCTACCTATTCTTCAAAAATTAATGAGTATCAATCCATTTGCTGCGATTCAATTGGATTTCAAGTTTTTCATATTTTGTTTAGCAATTTTATCAGCTTTACTCCTAATAGTAATAACATACTTTTTTATTGTTACAATCAGCTGGATAAATTCTGGCTTCAAATGGAGAAAGCTTCTGCCTTGTTTAATTAGCTTAATGGTTGTTGTTTTTATTTACTATTTTATAAAATCAGTTATCAATAGTAAAACAAGAAAAATTAAAAACACACTCCAAAATATTCCTAATTTACTTATAACACGGAACACTGAATTAATTTAATCATTTTAATTTTATCAATTAGCGCTAATAAAAACAATACACTTTGTTATGTATTTTGTGTCGTTTACTTGCCAAAATACAAAATGCTTTATAAATATTTTGCATGAATTTTCAATAAAAATATATGCAATTAAATAGTATTTACTATATTTGTCCAATGAATAAGTTACAAGAACTAAAAAAACACCTTAAGCGAGGTAAAGTCTACCGCAGGGCAGATTTGTCCAAGTGGTCAACTTCCGTTGACCGTCATTTGGATGAATTGGTTAAAGAAGGTACGCTACAAAAACTTTCTCAAGGGCTATACTTTTATCCAGAAGTAACAGTTTTTGGAGAAGCACCACCCGAAGAAGAAGTGTTGGTACGTTCCTTTCTAAAAGATTCTCGTTTTTTACTCACTTCATTCAATGCTTACAATTCACTTGGCGTTGGAACTACACAACTTTACAATCAGAAAACCGTGTACAACCACAAACGCCATGGCGATTTCAACCTCGGCGGTAAAACATTTTCATTCAGAGTAAAACCACACTTTCCAAGCAAAGTAACCCAAGAATTTCTATTAGTTGACTTACTAAACAACCTGGACCAACTAGCAGAAGACCCAAAAGAAGTAGTTTCCAAAGTACGCTTTAAGGCAAAGTCAATGGATCCAAAAAAACTAAAAAAGTCACTACAAGAATACGGAACTATAAAAGCAAAAAAACTGCTAGAACCAATAATCACAAGCTGATATGAATGATTATTTACATAACCACAAAGACTTCGCTGCACTACTTCGTATTGTTGGTAACGAATTGAATATTGAACCCATTCTAGTTGAAAAAGACTATTGGATAATGCATGTCTTGTATGGACTAAAGCAGCTAAACTTTAATTTTGAACTAAAAGGCGGTACATCACTTTCTAAAGGCTACAAAATAATAAATCGTTTCTCCGAAGATATTGATATACACATAAAACCACCAGCAGAATTTGATATTAATGAAAACCCAAAGAATACAAAAGCTAAAAATGTGGAAGCTCGAAAGAAATTCTATGATTGGCTTGCAGATACTATAAAAATAAACGGAATTGTTGAAGTAAAAAGAGATACCGAATTTGATGATGAAACATACTACCGCAGTGGTGGCATCAGATTGTATTACCAAACATTCACAGAGGCAAATGAGGGAATAAAAGAAGGAATACTACTAGAAGCGGGCTTTGACAAAGTAACACCAAACAATGCCATAACAATTTCCTCATGGGCTTATGACAAAGCAATAAAGCAGGGAGTTCCAGCAATTGACAATAGAGCTTTGGATATAGCATGTTATCATCCTGGTTACACATTTGTAGAAAAATTACAAACCGTCGCCACCAAGTTTAGACAAGAACAAGAAGCCAAGGAAGAACGTCAAAACTTAATGCGTCAGTATTATGACATTTTCAGTCTGTTGGGTAATGATGAAGTCAAAAATTTTATAGGAACAGAGGAATATTTCGAACACAAAACAGAACGTTTTCCAAAAGTAGATCTTGATATTCCCATTGCCGAAAACGAAGTGTTTTTACTGAACAATAAAGAACTTAGAGATCGTTTCATTCAACGATACAAAGCCACGGCAACACTATACTACAATGGTCAACCCAATTTTGAGGAAATGCTCACAGAAATTAGCAAGTGGGTTGAAAAACTATAAATAAAAATTTAAATGCGGTGATTATTCAATTGTATCACCGCATTTTTGCGGTAAATAGAAACTATAATCACCGCATAAAACAAAAATACCATATAAATTCAGTCCTCTAAAGACACACCTTCAGTCTGTTTTCATTTTCTCCAAAAACCGCTCAACTTCTCTCAAAATATGTTCGTCACCCATGCGGTCAGCTTCAAGATACCTTTGATGATCTAGTTGCATTTCTCTAAAAAAAAGAAAAATAAACACCAGATACAATACGATACAAAATAAAATGTGGCTCATAATAAAAATTTTAAATTCTAACCACACTCTTGTGGAAAATAGAACTTACAATTAATACATAAAAGTAAAAACAAACTATGCAATTCGGGAAGGATACTATTCATTTCAAACAAAGCCACATAAAATCTGCGAAAATCTGCGTTTTCACGAAGTGAATCCGTAACCCGAGGCTTTAGCCAAACTGGCGAAGCACATCCGCGTCACAAATCAACGAGCAAAGCGAGTTCTTAAATGCCCTTAAATTCCTTATATGTTAAAAAACCCAAGCTAAGCAAGTAAAATTCGTGCTAATTCGTGACCCGAGGCCTTAGCCGAACTGGCGAAGCAAATTTGTGTCTAAAAAACCACAAGCAAAGCGAGTAAAATCTGTGTAAATCCTTTAAATCCGTGTCATCTGTGTTCCATAAACCTGAGCAAAGCAAAGCACTTAAATAACACAATCAAAATAAAAATCCGCGCCAACCCGCGTTTTCACGAAGTGAATCAGTTTCATCCGCGTCCCAAAGAAAAGCTATTCAATTCGGGAATCACAACTAATCAATTCGGGAATCCAACACCAATCCACTTGCAACAATACCACTACTCCAATAGATTTGCCAACAATCAAATCAAAAGGAGCTATGAAATTGTTTTCCGAACATCTATTATCTGAACTAGACAAACAACTACAAAGCATTCATTCCAAAACAGATAATCCCATTAACTATGCAGAACAGTCAATTAAAACACTTATTCCTACTTTTGAAAAACTAAAAACAGAATTCCTAAAACACAGCTTCGAAAACAAATCAGAAGAAATTAGTTTCTTTCGTGATACCAAACCGCAATTTGCGGCCAAACTTATTTACTACAACGAAATCTATAACATCGAAACCAACAAACCATTCGGTTCCAAAAAAGCAATCCGAAAATACTTCAATCTCGAATTATTCAAACTGCAAACATTTTATAATGAGAATAAAGAATTCTACAAATACTACCGAACTGATAATAAAAGTTTAGATCATAAATATTTCATCCGAGGCAAACACGATTTGAGGCATACATTAGACAGCTTTTACTTCCAAGCTGACAGTCGATTTTCAACGTCACACGATTACAAAGTAGCCAAAATCATAGCAAACGAAAAGATAAAAAGCTACATCGAAAATGAGATTTCTAAACTGAAACAAAAAGAAAAGACGATTAGCAATAATACTAATACCAAAACTCAAAAATGGACCGGTTCAAAAGTGGGCTTAATTGAATTAATTTATGCGCTTCACACCGAAGGCGTTTTCAATAGCGGCAAATCCGAACTAAAAGAAGTTGCCACTTTTTTTGAAACAACATTCAACATCGACTTAGGACAATTCAACCGCGCCTTTTTAGAAATCAGAGCAAGAAAATCAGAAAGAACAAAATTCCTAAACACACTCAAAGAAAAACTAATCCTGCGTATGGACGATGCAGACGAAAATTAATATGGGTTGCCAATAATTGACAACCCATATTCTGTCATTGCAATTCTGTCATTGCGAGCTCGCGAAGCAATCTAATCTCTTTTCTATATTCTTTTCTCTTGCTTCTTTCTTCTTTCTCCTCAATCATTCTGCGCAATCCCAGTCACAAGAGCCATAGTAGCAGCTTCTGCCGAACCATACTCAGCACCTTCAGTAGAAGCTACAATATTACCTATAAGAACCGTCCAATCGGGATCAGTATTCTTTTTTGGTTTCTTATTATTCCTGTAAGATAAATATCTAGTAACTGACGTTGTGGTCAAAATGATACGTTTATCAGTGTTATTTAGTGCTACACTATGCAATACCTCATTTTCATAAGCTACCACTTTTTGGTAAATAACATCACAATCGTTTTCTGTACTGAGAAAAGTAATAAAGGAATTAACAAAACTAGTCAAACTTGATTTTCCAGCAGTTGACATACTCGAAGCGGTGATAACATCATTGACACAAGTAGTTGCGTGTTCAACTAGATACTGAACTCTAGTGCTTGAAACGTTATGGTAAGGCGAACCTTTAATTAAGTTAAAACTCGTGTTGGCATCTGCGATGGTTTGTACTTGAGACGCTATTTGAGAAACGGTGCCACCCAAATTTCCATTGGTATAATACGTGTCGAACAATTCATTATAAAGCCATCCCACTTCGTCATAAGGGTTGGCATCATTTCCGGGTAAAGTAGTGACACGTTGAGCATAAATAGAATTGACATTTTCAGAATTCGTAGTTTCATTATCAGAGCTACAAGATACAAGTCCTGTACCCATCATAATAAAAAAGGCAATAAGTAGTGTGCATGAGTGTATATTTTTCATGTGATTTAATGTGTTAGAATGTTACTGATTATTTTTTTTAATCAGTTCATTTAGCCCGGGGTAATTTGAACTAGGATTTGGTTTTGCTCATAACAAAACCGTTTGAATTCAGGGCAAAACTAACTGCCCATTTCCCATCTCACAAGCCAACAAGTACACCATTCTCGAATGTAAAATGTGCCATTCGGGAATCAAACACTACTAATTAAATAGTAAAACACAACACTTCAACACATTACATTTTATAAAGTAGATTCTCAAATTGTCACTACATCTGATACCATTTTTAATTATTTTTTTTACATTTATTCGCGAAAACACACCACGTTATCCATATTTCTTTTACGTTTTTAATTGTTTAAGTTCCAAATCCTTATAATGATTACAAAAAAACTCTTACTAGTTCTAGTGCTACTAATTTCGCATTGTATAAATGCACAAGATAACTATGGTAAAATTTCAGATAGTTTATCTTCTAAAAGTTATGAGTATTTAAGTCAAGCGGCTCTCATAAATGGGAATGATACTGTAAAATCAAATAGGTATGCAAAAGCATGGTTAGAAAAAGCTAAAGAGCAGAACGACTATGAGCAAATGACTTTAGCATACAAAACGATAATGTATCAAGTAGATAAGAAGTATCATTTGAATTATGCAGATAGCATAATTAGTATTGCAATGAACACAAAAGATAACTTAATTATTGGCAATGCCTATCTCACAAAGGCAACAGTATTTTATGGTAAAAAAGAGCATAACAAAGCATTAGATAATTTTATTATTGCAGATACTTATATCTCTAAAACTAATGATGAATATTCAATCTTTAAACTAAAATTCGGAATTGCACAAACCAAATCCTATCTTGGTTTCTATGATGAAGCCATTAGTTTATTCAGAGAATGTATTGATTATTTCAAGGAAGAAAACGACAGAGCATACCTCAATTCACTCCATTCATTAGGTTTATGTTACAATAGAATTGGAAATTACGCGTGGTGTACAGTTACAAACCAAACCGGAATTGACGAAGGAATTAGATTAAACAACCTTGAAATGCAACCGTATTTCATCCACTCTGAAGGTGTAAATCTTTGTAGCTTAAAAAAATATAATGAAGCTATCGCTAAATTAACTTCAGTACTGCCAACAATACAAAGTAAAAAAGATTTTGCAAACGCATCAGTTGCCAATTTCTACATCGGAAAATCATTTTGGGCTTTAAATCAAAAAGATATAGCAATAAACTATTTTAAAAAAATAGATGATATATTCAAAAAAGAAAACTACATCCGTCCCGACCTGCGTGAAGGTTATGAAAAACTAATCGCTTACTACAAACAAAAAGGAAATACAAAGTCGCAACTTTATTACATTGATCAACTCCTAAAAGTGGATAATATTCTAGGTCAAAATTACAAATACCTACTGCAAAAAGTAGTTAAAGAATACGATACTAAAGAATTATTAAAGTCCAAACAGGAAATTGAAAATACCATGACGTTCAGAACCATAATGGCTTTTGGCATCATTTGTATATTAATTGCGATTATTACTTTTTTAATCTACAAGCACTTCAAAAACAAAAGACTTTTCGATGAAATAATGAAGCGTGATACTTCTAAGCCAGCAATTACTGAAACCAGTATTGAACCACCGACTTATGAGGAAATAATAAAGAACGACACTACCGAAGCCTTTAGTTCTGAAAATACCGACAAACAAAATACTCAAGAAATAAGCCCAGATATTGAAGCTGGTATTTTAAAAAAGTTGGAGAAATTCGAGCAGAGTAAAAAATATTTAGAAAAAGACATGACGCTTTCAAAAATGGCTGTATTTCTAAATACCAATACAAAATATGTTACAAAGGTTATTGCCAAACACAGAGGAAAAGGAACTATTGACTACATAACCGATTTGAAAATAAATTACATAATCGAAATTCTAAAAAAAGAAACTAAATTCCGGAACTACACCCACAAAGCTTTGGGTGAGGAAGCAGGTTTCGGTTCCACTCAAAACTTCACTCGTGCATTCAAAGAACGAAACGGAATTTCACCAACCTATTTCATCTACAAACTAAAAAAATCAGCAATCGAAAAGTCTAACTAAAAAAAACGTCTTAGAAAGACTTTTACAAAGCGCAGCGGTGTAAAAGTGCAATAAAAACTTCCTCTTTCCATGGCATTAGAATCTGGAAGCGAGTGTCAATCAATTGAAAAATCCGTAAAAAGAAAAGCTGTTTGAGGCTTTAGCCGAGTTCTTTTCTTTTAGGATTTGAAATTGAAATTGACCGCTGAAGATTCAGTGCCTTGATTTTTTGTTTCTTTTGTATCAAGACAAAAGAAAAAGATCATCATATTACAATTCACCTGTTTATAGAAGTCAATATATACAGGCAATTAGAAATTAATTACCTGTTTTTCTTTCACAACTTGTGATTGACTTGTGAAATAAATATTCTCAAAGCATACAATTTTGTGCCATAACAATGTAAAACATAAATTATGGCAATTGAAATTTTAACTAAACAAGACCTAAATGATTTCCGCACGTTACTACTAGACGACATTAGAGAAATCTTCCAAAACAAAACAGAGCAAACCAAACAATGGCTTAAATCCTCAGAAGTTAGAAAGTTACTTAATATTTCTCCAGGAACACTCCAAACCTTACGCATCAACAAAACCTTATCCTACACCAAGATTGGCGGAATAATCTATTATCCATACAAGGATATTGAAAAACTATTAGACCAAAACAAAGTAAGTTCCGAGCGTACATTGTTCAACTCTAAGTAATTCTTGTTACAGTCACATCTAAAGGGCTTTGTGCACTTTGTGCCATCCTTGTGCTCTTCGTGGTTAAACTAATCACTCTTCACTAATCACTTTTCACTAAAACATGAACTACATAAAACACCTAACCGGATTTTTCGACAGAGTAGCAAAAGACAAATTACTTAATCCAACGCATGTAAGTTTATACATGTCACTTTTCCAATTCTGGAATTGCAATCGGTTCAGAAATCCAATCAGTATTTCTCGTGATGAAATAATGCGAATAAGCAAAATCAGTTCAAAAGCAACCTATCACAAATGTTTGAAAGCATTGCACGCGCAAGGCTATATCAAATATGAACCATCCTATAATCCATTCAAAGGCAGTCATGTTTTTTTGTTCAACTTTTCCGATGATTTAAAGCCTTTACCAAAAAATGCCAGTTCAAATTTTAAACCAGTCAATGAACAAGTAGTGAACAAGTTCTGTACTAGTGATGAAACAAGTAGCGAACAGGTTAATGAACAAGTCGTAGTACCTTATATAAACAATACAAACAATACAAACGATTTAAACAATTCAAACAGTGTAAACTTGGGCGAGCAATCAAAAAAAATTGAAGAAAATGGAAATGATGAATTTGTCATACCGAGCGCAGTCGAGGTAACTTCATCTGAGAAAGAAAAAAAGTTGCGTGAAAAAAAGAAAGAAAATTCACAACCAAAAATCGAAAATGTCAAATCCTATTTCCAAGAAAACAACTTCCCAGAACTCGAAGCTCAAAAATTCTTCAACTATTTCTCAAGCATCGGTTGGCTAGTAGGTGGTAAAACACCAATGGTCGATTGGCAAGCAGCAGCACAAAACTGGATATTAAACGCGCCAAAATTCATCACAAATGCAGAACCAAACCGCCCAAAACAACTCAACACCACAACCGAAAAAGACTATTCCGAACCATTATAAAACAATAGTTGTTAGAAAGATTTTGCATAGCAAAGCGGAGTAAAACCGAGGAACGAGGTTCAGCGATTCAATAGAAAATATTAACGAGAGCTAAATACAAATAAACACTTCCACTTGGCAACGGCCTATTTTCATTTCAGTATGATTTTCCAATTACTGCTACGTTGGCTGATGGAAGGCGACCCAAAAGTTGAGCCTGCAAGGCGAACGGCTAGGGTCGCTGCGGGAGTGGCAGGGATTGTGAAAATCAATGAAATGAAAATCGAGCCTTGACCTTTTGTTTCTTTTGGGTCAAGCCAAAAGAAAATAATAAAAATTAAAAGCAAACAGATGAATGAAATTAAAACTCATTACAACTATCAAGAAATAATCACTTGGATTGAAAAGAAGGGAATCGAGCTATACGGCAATCATTTCAAAATACTAGAAACCGATTATCAAATAATTTACAAATTAATCGCTTATTTTCTCAAAGACGAGCCAACATGTTTTCAATACAATATCAATCTCAATAAGGGAATTCTACTTTCCGGTCCAATTGGCTGTGGCAAAACCTCAATAATGAACATAATGAAATACCTAACACCAACCGAACACAAATTTTACGTCAAACCATGCCGAGAAATAAGCTTCGAATTCATTCAAGACGGATATCAAATAATACACAAATACAGCAAAGGAAAACTATACGAGTTCGAACCCAAAACAATCTGTTTCGACGATTTAGGAACAGAAAACAATCTAAAATACTACGGAAACGAATGCAACGTAATGGCAGAAATACTATTAAGCAGATACGATGTTTACATCGCAAAAAGAATACAAACCCACATCACAACAAACCTTTCAGCAAGCGAAATAGAAACCCAATACGGCAACCGTGTTCGAAGCCGAATGCGTGAACTCTTCAATCTAATTGCCTACGATAACAACTCAAAAGACAAAAGATAATACTCAATTCAAGAGTAAAAGTTCATTAAAATCTTTTAATCTAAAATTCTAACAATCTAAAATTCTAACAAATCATGAAAAACATCAAACTATTTTGGAACTGGATTCAATATAACGAGCGAACCCTAAGAAACCTACAAAATGAAAAACCTAAAATCCAAAAGCTTTTCCTCTTTTGGCTGGATAAAAACCTGCATTACTATTCCGAAGGATTAGATTGCATCATAATTTTTCCAAAAAGAGACAACAAATCAATTCAACTCATAATCTCTGCAAACGGAAATCCCGATTATTTTGAAGCAGTTACAACTTTAGTGGATAATGCACCAAAACTAAAAAGCTGGAACTTCATAGCGTTCATACAGCCATCCGAAGACATTGAAGAGATGGAAGCCGGATTAGACAAACCGTATGTTTTCAAAGACATTAATCTAAAAGCAAGCGAAATTAAATTTGAGCCACTACAATACGAGAAATGCAAAAAAATTGACATGATTGTGTATCTAAAAAACTACACCATTCATTGCAATAATAAAAATCTTCTCGAAGTAGTGTATATAATCATTCAAGATATTATTGGTGAAAAAGCACTGGCAGAAAACATAAATTTTGTCGAACTAGAACAAATGCCAAATGAAGAAAACATAGAGCTAATTTATCTGTACGATTTGCAATACTACCTTGATGATATCAATTCAAAATAAGTAGATTACATCCAGCTAAACAAGCTGTTCAAGAATGAACGAATCTATTTTAACAACAATTTTAACATAAAGCAATAATTTTTAATTACTTTTGTACTGTTTTAATAGATATATGAAAAAATACCACTTTATACTATTAGTTTTTTTAGGCATGTTTCTTTTGCCTAATGATGCGATGGCTTGTGGTAAAGGTTCAGACAAGAGTTCTTGCAAAAAAGAAATTTCCTCTACTAAATCAGATAAAAAGAGTTGTTGCGATAGCGATAATTCTAAAGAGAAAAATCACAAAGGTTGTAAAGGCAATTGCGGCCACTCAAAATGTGGTTGTTCTTCAACCTGTCTAACCTCTTCAGTAAGTTTTTTATCTGAAATCATTTTTAAAAATTACATGTTTAGCTATTCTTCAATCGAGAAAGTTAAATTTTCATACACAATACCATCAATCTCAGATGGTTTTTATTCTATTTGGCTCATTCCTAAAATAAGCTAAATCCATTTTTGACAGCCATAAGTGTGTCAAATTCATAGCATTTTGCTATTCAATATAACAGTTAAGTATTGTTTTTTATACCATTATTGGTATTGTAATAACATGCTTTCGCAACTGTTATTTATCCAAATTTATTTTATCAACTAATCAAGGTAGTTTGCTTTGATTACAATTTTATTCAAAATGAAAAATTCATTAATGAAAATAATGATAG
>LNFM01002366.1_pt1 | contig 39709 bp, 33 predicted proteins | sample 596031 | NCBI WGS metagenome assembly LNFM01 (sample SAMN04254537, study PRJNA301005) | activated carbon metagenome | isolation source: dual media filters at the Ann Arbor, Michigan drinking water treatment plant | place: USA: Ann Arbor | reverse complement strand
TCCTGAAGATGACGCCGGAAGACTGGCACGCCGTCATCGACACCAACCTCAACAGCATGTTCAACGTCACCAAGCAGGTGGTGCCGGGCATGGTCGAAAAGGGCTGGGGCCGCATCATCCAGATCAGCTCGGTCAACGGCGCCAAGGGCCAGGCCGGCCAGACCAACTACTCGGCCGCCAAGGCCGGCATGCACGGCTTCACCATGGCCCTGGCGCAGGAAATGGCCGCCAAGGGCGTGACCGTCAACACCGTCAGCCCGGGCTACATCGGCACCGACATGGTCCGCGCCATCAAGCCCGAGGTGCTGGAGAAGATCGTCGGCACCATCCCGGTCAAGCGCCTGGGCACGCCCGAGGAAATCGGCTCCATCTGCGCCTGGCTGGCCGGCCCCGATTCGGGTTTCACCACCGGTGCCGAGATCGCCTGCAACGGCGGCCTGCACATGGGCTGAAGACCGCCGCACCGGGCTCCCGGCGGGGGCTGGTGTGACGCACAAGAGGGGCGCCCTGGGCGCCCCTTCTTGCGTGGTGCGTCGGATTCAACCCGACCGGCTCTGCTCCAGGGCCACCAGCACCGGGCCGATCTGTGCGCGCAGGCCGGCCAGTTCAACGGCGTCCAGCCGCGTCTGCTGCAGGCGTCGGGCGGAGGCTGCCAGGTCCAGGGCGCCGACGCCGTTGGCGACTGCTTCGAGGTCGCTCGCCAGGGTATGCGTCAGGTCGTCGCGGTCCTGGCGGCGGGCCGCCTCGAAGGCCTCTGGCCAGCCCTGCAGAAAGACCTCGGCATGCGCCACCAGCCGCCCGTACTGCGCTTCGTCGCCGCCCAGGCGCTCCAGCGCCTGGGCGCGGGCTATCACCGCCGCTGGCGCCGCAGCGGGTGCCACGGCAGCGCGCGGCGCCGGCTTGGGCGCAAAGCGGCTCAGCGTCTGCAGCAGTTGCGCCTGGCCGAAGGGCTTGGCGATGTGGCTGTCGCAGCCGGCCTCGGTGCTCTGCCGCACGTCGCTGGCGTAGGCATTGGCCGTGAGCGCCACGATGGGCATGCGCGGCAGCCCCTGCTCGGTCTCCAGGCGGCGCAGTTCGCGCGTCACGCTCAGGCCGTCCATGCCGGGCATCTGCACGTCCATGAACACCAGGTCGTAGCGCTTGCGGCGCGCCATCTCCAGCGCTGCCAACCCGTTGTTGGCCACATCGACGGTGCAGTCGCCACCCTGCAGCATGAGCTGGAACAGGTAGGCATTGACCTCGTTGTCCTCGGCCAGCAGCACGTGCATCGGGCCGACGGCGACCGCGGTCGGCGCTTCCTGGGCGGGCGGCGTCTCCACTGCCACCGGCAGTTCGGTGGGCGGCAGCGGCACGCTGAAGTTGAACTCGCTGCCCTGGCCCAGGCGGCTGCTCACGCTGACCTGGCCACCCATCAGCTGCGCCAGGCTGCGCGTGATGGACAGCCCCAGGCCGGTGCCGCCGTAGTGGCGAGCGGTGCTGCCGTCGCCCTGGGTGAAGGGCTCGAAGATCGTTTCCAGCTTGCTGGGCGCGATGCCGATGCCGGTGTCGATGACGCTGAAGCGCAGCATCGGCCCCGAGTCGCTGGCCCGCGCGGCGACCAGGCGCACGCCACCCTGGGCGGTGAACTTGATGGCATTGCCCAGCAGGTTGAGCAGCGCCTGCTGCAGCCGTGCGGCGTCGCCGTGCACGCCGTCGGGCACGTCGGGTGCGATCTCCAGCTGCAGGCTCAGGGCCTTGCCCCCGGCGCGCGGCCGCTGCAGGGCCACCAGCCGCGCCAGCAAGGCGTGCAGCGAGAAGGGTGCGTTCTGCAGCTCCAGCCGGCCGACTTCGATCTTGGTCAGGTCCAGCAGGTCGTTGATCAGCTCGTGCAGGGCGCGGCCGGCGTCGCGGAAGATCTGCACCTGGCGGCGCTGTTCGTCGTCCAGTCGCGACTTGGCCAGCAGTTCGGCCACGCCCAGCAGCGCGTTCAGCGGCGTGCGGATCTCGTGGCTCACATTGGCCAGGAACTCGGTCTTGGCCTGGTTGCGGGCGTCGACCACCGCGCGCTCGTAGGCCATGCGCCGGTGCACCTGGCCCAGCCAGCGCTGGTGCGCCACCACGGCTGCGGCCAGTCCGGCGGCCAGCGCCACCAGCGGTGCCGCCCACGGCGTGAGCATGCGCAGCTGCAGCAGCAGCCCCAGCCCCAGGCCCAGCACGGCCAGCGCGCCCAGGCCCGCTGCCAGCATGTCGGCGCGCGGCACGGTGCGGCCGCGGCGCCACAGCCAAAGGGACGGCGCCAGCGCCAGCGCCAGCAACGGCGCCTGGGCCCAGGCGCTGGCGGGACGCAGTGTCTGGCCGTCGCGCAGCGCGGCGTAGGTCTGCGCCAGGATGGCGATGCCGCTGGCCTGGCCGGCCACGGTCATCACCTGGTCGGCGAACAATGCGCTGCTGCCGACGAGCACCACCCGCCCCTGCACCTGTTCGCGCAGCGCCGCCGCGCCCTCGAGGCCCAGCGCCGGGCGCAACACCTGGGCCATGGGCAGCACCGGCGGCGCGCCGGGCCCGGTGGCAAAGGCCACGGTGATGCGGCCTTCGGCGTCGGTGGGCACATCTGGCGGCAGGGTTGCGCCGTGCAGCGCCTGCCACAGCGCCAGCGGCATCAGCGGCCAGTGCTGGCCCTGGGCCGCGTGCCACAGCGGCAGGCGGCGCAGCCGGCCGTCGTCGTCCAGCGGCACGGTGATGACGCCGGTGAGCGGTGGCTTGCCCGGTGCCGGCCACAGCGTGAGCGCGGGCACGGCCATCGCCGGCCAGCTCTGAGCCGGCAGCGGCGCGGAACTGGCCGGGCCGTCGGCCGCGGGCAGGTGATCGGGCGCGTGCGACATGCCGGCGGTGGCCAGCACCACCGGCGCACCGGGCCCGGCGATGGCGCGCGCCAGCGCGGCGTCGCCAGCGTTGGCGTCGGTCAGCAGCAGGTCCAGGCCGATGGCCAGAGCGCCAGCGTCGCGCAACTGCCCGATGGCCAGCGCGTGCACGTCGCGCTTGAACGGCCAGGTGCCCAGCAGCGGCTGCAGTTCGCGCAGCGAATGGTCATCGAAGTCGACCACCAGCACGCCCGCTGGAGCCGCTGGCGACGCCAGCAGTCGGAGCTGCCAGTCGGTGAGGGCGCGCGAGAAGCTGGCGTTCATGGGCGTGAGCGCCACGACCAGACCCGCCAGCAGTGCCGCCAGCGGCACCCAGGCAAGCTGGCGGCGCCCCTCGTTCACGGCAGCAGCAGCAGCAGCGGGAGCAACAGCCACCACTGCAACGTTTGCGGCACTTCCAGCCGCTGCGTCGCGCCCCAGGGGCCGATGAAGCCGTCGGCATCGATGGCGCGTACGCGGAAGTGGTATTGGCCCGGCGCGGGCTTGGGCAGCAGCCACTGCGGCTGCTCGATGCTCTGGTCGGTCAGGATCTGCGTGAAGGCATCATCCTGGGCCACCTGGATCTGAAAGCGAGCCGCGCCGTCGGCGCGCCAGCGCAGCAGCACGCCGGCGTCGCTGGTCTGCGGCGGCTCGGCCGCGGGCGGCGGCGGCAGGGCCACGCGCTGCACCGTCTGGGCGTCGCCGAAGGGCCCCTGGTCGCCGTCGGCACGGATGCTGGCCAGGCGCCAATGGTGCAGGCCCACGGGCAGGGCCTCGCGCTGCTCGGTGCCGCTGAGGTCGCTGCGGTCGACGCGCGGCGCCGTGAACGCAGCGTCGTCGGCGATCTGCAGCCGGTAGCGTGCGGCCGCCGCGTTGTGTGTCCAGGCAAAGACGATGCTGTCGTCGGCCGTGCGCTCGGCCGCCCGCGGCCGCGTCAGGAAGGGCGGCTCCGGCCGCGCCTTGAGAGTGAAGCGCAGCGTCGCGTCGCGGCCCTCCAGGCCCTGTTCGTCGAGGGCGCGCACGCGCAGTTCGTAGTCGCCATCGGGCAGGTCGTCGCTCCAGCGCGCCAGCGGGCCTTCGAACACGCCGTCCAGCACCAGACGCTCGGCCTGACCGGCGGCGAAGACCTGGGCGCGGAAGCGGGTGCCGGTGGCACCGGCCGCCCAGGCCAGGCGCAGCGGCAGGCGTTCGATGCGCGTGGGCAGCCCGCTGAGTTGCGGCGCCGGCAGCAGCGGCCGTGCCGCCTGCGCGCGCTCGGACGAGATCAGCGCACCGAAACCGGCGTCCAGCGCCAGCGTGGGCGCCGCGACCCGGCCTTCCAGCACCTCGACCAGCGTGCGCGTGGCCTCGGCACGGGTGCGGAACTCGGTGCCGCGCACGCCCAGGTTGGCCACCGGCGTGCGCAGCTCGAAGCGCGGCTGCGGCTGCTTGACGACGTGGCTGTCGGCGCCGCCGCTGTCCAGGCGCAGCCGCGTGTCCACCGCCGGGCTGCTGCCCAGGCGCACGCTGCGCTCGATGCGCAGCTCGCTGTCGGGCCGGATCAGCACGCGCGTGCCGTCGGCAAAGCGCAGGCTGGCCGATGACTGCGCCCCGGTGCGTAGGCGGTCGCCCTGCAGCAGGGTGTCGCCGGCCTGCGGGTGGCGCGGCGCGGCGCCGTCGCGCAGCAGCGTGACCTCACGATGGGTGTGCAGCAACTCGGCGCCCAGGGCCTGCTCGCGCAGCATGTGCAGCGGGATGTTCAGCGGGCGGCCAGGCACCAGGCGGCGTGGATCTTTGATGCGGTTCAGGCGCTGCAGTTCGCGCCAGGAGGCGCCGGGCTGCAGCAGCCGATCGCGCACGCCGATGAGCGTGTCGCCACGCACGACCGGGTAGGGCCAGACTTCGTCTGCGGCGTGGACGCCGCCGTACGCGAACAGTAGTACGGTCAGCGTGCCGCGCAGGGCAGCTCGAAAAGGTATCGGCATCGCATGCGGGGAGCCGCGAGGCTCGGGCGTTGTGCCTGGATTATGCGAGCTGCTGACGGCACGGCGCTGCCCCTTTGGGGGGCGCTCTCGCCATATCGGGCGCAGGCGCGAACTGCTGCCTAGTCCAGCCCCTTCATGAAGTACTTGATGATGCCCTTGAGGGCAAATCCCAGCAGCCCGAAGCCCAGCGCCAGGAAGAGCACGAAGGTGCCGAAGCGCCCGGCCTTGGACTCGCGTGCCAGCTGGAAGATGATGAACACCATGTACAGCATGAACGCGCCGACGCCGAAGCTCAGCCCGAAGGCGGCGATCTCTTCTTCGGTGTATCCGAACATGTCAGTTCCGCTCGGGCAGGCCGGTGGCGTCGACCAGGTCGCGGTAGGCGTGCCAGCTGGCGTGCGCCAGCCAGGGCACGGCCATCACCAGGCCGAACAGGGCCGGGATCATCGACACCATCGTGATGCCGACCAGGCACATGGCCCAGGCGGCCATGGTCACCGGGTTGGCCAGCACCGCGCGCCAGCTGGTCAGCACGGCGGCGCGAATGCCGACCTCGCGGTCCAGGAGCAGCGGCAGCGCCACCACGCTGGACGCGAACACCGGTGCGGCCAGCACCGCGCCCAGCACGAGCCAGGCCTCGAACAGCCAGGACGCGTCGTCCAGCATGACCACGCGGATGAAGTCCAGCGGCTTGTTCACCGGCGCCGTGGCGAACTCCGTGATGAGCGAGGCCGAAGTCAGCACCCAGCCCGTGCCCGACAGCGCCAGAAGGACGCCGAAGACGATGAGGCGCGCGTCGCGCCGCCGCCAGATGGCCAGCGCCTCGCCCACCGGAATGCGCCGCCGGCCGCGCTCCATGGCGCGGCTGACCAGGTACAGGCCGGTGGCGACGATGGGCGCCACCAGCAGAAAGCCGCTGAAGGCGCCAGCCAGCAGCCAGAAGCGGTCGCGCGCCAGCCAGAACAACAGCATGCCGAAAGCCGTGGCCACGGCACCGTGCAGCAGGCCGGGGCCCGGGCTGCGCATCAGGTCGCGCCAGCCGCGGCGCAGCCAGTCCAGCGGTTGGCGCGGACTGAGGTCGCGCACGCGCAGGCGCTGGAGCTGTTCTTGGGTAGTTTGCGGCGGCATGGTCGGGACGGCGGATCCAGCCCCGCAGTCTAAGCGCCGCCGCCCCGGCGATCAGGACCCGACGCTCAGGCCGTGCCGACCAGCGCCAGCGCGTCGCGCGCTGCCACGCGCCCTTCGTCGGTGGGCACCACCCACAGCTCGACCGTGCTGCTGGCGGCGTGGATCGCGGCCACGCTCTGGCCACTGACGGCGCGATTGGCGGCCGCGTCGATGCGCACGCCCAGGTAGGCCAGCGCCTGGCAGACGTCGGCGCGCAACTGCACGTCGTGTTCACCGATGCCGCCGGTGAAGGCGATCAGGTCCACGCCGCCCAGGCAGGCCGCCAGCGCGCCGCTCTCGCGCACCACGCGGTGCGTGAACAAGGCGATGGCACGCGCCGCGCCCGGCTCTGTGCTGGCGCGCAGGGTGCGCATGTCGGCCGACAGGCCCGAAACCCCGAGCAGCCCCGATTGCTTGTACAGCAGCTTCTCGATGGCCGCGCCGTCCATGCCCTGGCGCAGCAGGTGCAGCAGCACGCCAGCGTCCAGCGACCCGCTGCGTGTGCCCATCATCAAGCCGTCCAGGGCCGAGAAACCCATGGTGGTGGCGACGCTCTTGCCGCGGTGCACGGCGCACAGGCTGGCGCCATTGCCCAGGTGAGCCAGCAGCATGCGGCCTTCGGCGCGCGCACTGCACTGCGCCAGCACGCAGCTGACGTAGTTGTACGAAAGGCCGTGGAAACCGTAGCGCCGCACGCCCTGTTCGAAATAGGCTTCGGGCAGGGCGAAACGCTGCTCGACCTCGGGCGTGTGGGCATGGAAGGCGGTGTCGAAGCAGGCCACCTGCGGCACACCCGGGCAGGCGCGGCGGAAGGCGCGCACGCCCGACAGGTTGTGCGGCTGGTGCAGCGGCGCCAACGCGTCCAGGCTCTCCAGGTAGGCCTGGATGTCGTCGTCGATGAGCACCGATTCGGCGAAGCGGCTGCCGCCGTGCACGATGCGGTGGGCCACGGCCAGCAGGCGGGCGCCGCCCTCGGTCTCGAGCGCGGCGATGACGGCGCGCAACGCCGCGTCGAAGGACGATTCGCCTTGCAGCGGCGCCAGCGCCTCGGTGCGCTTGTCGAGCCCCGGCGCCTTGACGCTGATCTGGGCGCGGCCGCCGGGCTCCAGGCCCTCGGCCAGGCCGGACAGGGCCGCCTCGGCCACGCGCCCCTGGCGCACCGGGTAGACGGCGAACTTGAGCGATGAAGAGCCGGCGTTGACGGCCAGCACGGCCAGCGGCCTGTCGGGGGTGTTCATAGCGGTTTGCTGCGGTAGCTGTGCGCCAGCAGCACGGCCAGCGCGGCCGAGGCCAGGCGTGCGGTGGCGCCGTCGGCGCGGCTGGTCAGGGCGATGGGCACGCGCGCGCCCAGCACCACGCCGCTGACCATGGCGCCGGCCAGGTATTCCATCTGCTTGGCCAGGATGTTGCCGGACACCAGGTCGGGCACGACCAGGATGTCGGGGTGGCCGGCCACCGGCGAGACGATGCCCTTGATGGCCGCGGCCTCGGCCGAGATGGCGTTGTCGAAGGCCAGCGGGCCGTCGATGATGCAGCCGGTGATCTGGCCGCGGTCGGCCATCTTGCACAGCGCGGCGGCGTCCAGCGTGCACGACATCTTGGAGTTGACGCTCTCCACCGCCGCCAGCACCGCCACCTTGGGCTGCTTGCAGCCCAGCACGATGGCCAGGTCGATGGCGTTCTGCACGATGTGCATCTTCTCGTCGAGCGTGGGGCTGATGTTCAGCGCCGCGTCGGTCACGAGCAGGGGCTTGTGGTACATGGGCACGTCGAAGCGGAAGACGTGCGACAGGCGGCGCTTGGTGCGCAGCTCGGGGCGCGAGAGCACGGCCTTCATCAGCTCGTCGGTGTGCAGGCTGCCCTTCATCAGCGCCTGCACTTCGCCCGCGGCGGCCAGCGCGGCGGCGCGCTCGGCGGCAGCGTGGCTGTGCGGCACGTCCTCGATCTGGGCCGAGCCCAGGTCCAGCCCGGCTTCTTCGGCCACGGCCAGCAGGCGCTCGCGCGGGGCCACGATCACCGGGGTGAACAGGCCGTGGCGCGCGGCATCGAGCGCGCCGCGCAGCGATTCGGTGTCGCAGGGGTGGACGATGGCGCAGCGCAGGCGTTCGTGCTGCGCCGCCTGCTGCAGCAGGCGCTGCACGCCGGCGGCGGCGTCGAACACATGCCAGCGCAGGCCGCTGGCGCGGGCCACGCGCTGCTTGTGCGCCGGGGCGCGCACGACGGCCTCGCCGATCATCAGGTCGGGCCCGTCGACGCGCTTGACGCGGCATTCCAGCGTGACGTGCTGGGTGGCCGGGTCGCGCGCCGTCACGCGCACCGAGATCTCGAGCTGGTCGCCGGCACAGGCCGGGCCGATGAAGCGCATGCGCTGCTCGATGTACACCGTGCCCGGGCCCGGGAACACCGTGCCCAGCAGCGTGGAGATGAGTGCGCCGCTCCACATGCCGTGGGCGGTGCGGCCGCGCAGGCCTTCGGCGCGCGCGTAGACCTCGTCCAGGTGGGTTGGGTTGAGGTCGCCCGAGACCGCGGCAAAGCCGTTGATGTCGGCCTCGGTCACGGTGCGGCGCAGCGTGGCGCCCTGGCCGATGGTCAGTTCGTCGAAGGTGTGGTTGTCAAGCCATTCCTGTTGCAGATCGGCATTCATCGCGAGTCGCTTCTCGGTGGAATCAGGGTCAGACCCAGGGCAGCGCCGTCACCCAGCATTGCAGGTGGCGGCCATGGAAATGGCAGTGGTTGACGCGGTCGGCCAGGCGCATCGCCTGATCGCGGTCGGGCGACAGCTGGACCACGGCGAAAGCTTCGTCGTTGTCACCCGGAATGTCCACCATCTGCAGTCCGCTGTCGGCCTCGCGGCCCAACAGGCGTGACAGTTCAGGGGCATTGGTGTCGCGCATCAGGCCGAAGATGAGCAGGCGCACGGGGCTGGTCATGGTGTGCTCCTGTCAGGCGTTGAGGCCGCTGGCCGGGCGCCGCGGCGCAGGGCTGCCCCGGCGCGGCGCGCGCGGAGTGCGCGGGGTGGCGGGCCTGGCCGCAGGCGCGGGCGCTTCGTCCGGGGTGATGGGGCGCGTCAGGCGGCAGGCCAGGTCCATCACGCGGGCCGGGTCAACGCCCAGCTCGCCGATCAGCAGCTCGATGATTTCCGAGCGCGGGTTGTTCAGCGTCGGCTCGATCATCATCACCGCCGCGGCCGCGGCCAGCGCGCGTTCGCGCGAGGCGGTGTCGGGCAGCATGGTGTGCAGCGCGTTCAGCGCCTCCACCGGGGCCACGGCGGCGATGCGCGCTTCCTCGCGCATCATGCGGCGCCAGTCGATCACCTCGTCGCCGCGGGCACCGGCCGCCCGCTGCACTTCAGCCAGCAGTTGTGCCAGGCGGAAGCTGCGGCGCTCGAACGAGCCCACCGAAACCATGCCGGCCAGCACGATGCGGCACACCGCCTGGGCGAAGCCGCCCTCGGCGATGCGCGCCAGCACCTCCTGGCGCAGGTTTTCGATTTCGCCGTGCGCGCGCGCGGCTGCAATGTCTTCGGCCGGCGGGTCGGGTGGCAGCCAGGCGCCGATGCCCAGCGGCCCGAAGGCCATGCGCGTCCACTGCACCACGGCCTGGTCGCGCAGGTCGCGGTACTGGTCCAGCGAGCCCTCGATCCAGGCCGACACGCCGGCTTCCCAGCGCCGGGCCGGGTGGTCGTCGGGCAGCGGGTGGCGCTGGGCGCGCACCTGCTCGGCCAGCGTGGCCACGGGCAGCGCGGCCGGATGCTCGTCTGAGAATGCCTTGCGCTGCATGCGCAGCGGGTGCAGGTGGGTGACGCCGTCGCCCAGGGCGCGCAGATCGAATGCCTGCATCCACGGGCGCACATAGCGCTTGTAGCTGGCGCTGTTGATCTCGGACAGCTTGGCCACGCTGGAGAAAAGCTGCTCTTCGTCGCGCCCCTCGGGGTTGATGGCGCGCAGCGCGTCCATGGTGCGGTGCTCGAAGTGCACCGTGTAGCTGCCCGGCTCCAGGTCGTCCCAGCGCTGCACGTGGGCGCCGTCCTTGGCCACCACCTTCATCTCGTACAGGCCGGGCGGCAGGTTCTCGATCACGTCCAGCGAGGTCACGATCTGGTCGTGTTCCTTGCGCGCGATGTCGGCGCCGACAAAGATGCCCAGGTGGCCCACGCTCTCGTGCAGCACGTAGACGATAACGCGGCCGGCCGCGGCGATGGCGCGTTCGCTGCCCCAGGCGTCGATGATCCAGTTCAGCGCCTGCGGCGGCGGCGTGATGTTGTCGCCCCAGGACGCGAACACGACGATGGGCGCGCTGATGTTGCGCAGGTCGACCTGGCGCTCGCCGGCCATGATCTTGCCGCTGGCCAGCTTGTTGCCCACGAACAGCTGCTCGACGATGGTCTCGATCTCGGCGCCGGTCATGCGGAAGTAGCCGCCCCACCAGCGTTCGAAGGCCAGGTAACGGTCGGCCTCGGTGTCGACCTCGGCCCACAACCGGTGGTGGCGCGTCCACAGCGTGTTGGCCGGGTTGAGTTTCTCGAAGTTCTCGACCAGGTTGGCGCCGTCGAACAGCCCGCCCGAGATGTCGGCCGTCATCGATGCCAGCCAGGCGCCGCCCAGCGTGGCGCCGCTGTAGCGCATGGGGTTGAGCTTGGAGCCGCCGGCCCAGTAAGACAGCGGCGCGCCCACGATCATCAGCGTGCCGAAGAGCTCGGGCCGCACCGACGCCAGCATCGAGATGGCCCAGCCGGCCTGGCAGTTGCCGATGACCACCGGGCGCTGCGTGCACTGCGGATGGCGCGCGATCACTTCTTCCAGGAAGCGCGCCTCGGCGGCCATGATGTCGAACAGGGTCTGGCCTTCCTCGGGCTGCGGGCGGAAGGTGACGAAGTACACCGGGTGGCCGGCGCGCAGCGCCACGCCGACTTCTGAATCCTTCTTGAAGCCGCCGATGCCCGGGCCGTGGCCGGCGCGCGGGTCCACCACCACCAGCGGCCGTGCCGTCGGCGCGACGGGCACGTCGTCCAGCGGCAGGATGCGCAGCAGCGCGTAGTTGCAGGGGCGCGGCAGGCTGCGGCCGTCCAGCAGCAGCTCGTGTTCGAACATCAGCAGCGGCGGCTCGCCGGCGGCCATGTGCTCGTTGTAGCTGTTGCCGCGCCGGCGCATGGTGTCGGCGAACAGGATGCTCCGCTCCGCTGCGTCGACGAGCACGTCCCATCCGGGCAGCGCGTTCACGGCGGGCACTGGCTGGGGGGTGTTGTGGGTTGCGCTGGGGCGGGTGTACATCTGGGCAGCCTTCGGGTTAACCCTCGCGGGGATCATAGGGGTCTTCGGCCGGGCTGGCGCCAACTTGAACCGCATTTATTGCAGTGCAGCAATAACTCCGCATTTATGCCTTCAGCTGCCCGGAACGGGGCCGATAGTTCTTGCGTCGGCCTCTGTGCCCCAGGGAGTAAGCCCATGTCCATCGAAACCCTGTTCACCTCGCCCGTGGCCCTGCCCGCCGTGCCGCGCGTGGTGCAACAGCTCATCCACAGCTTCAGCCGCGATGACGTGGCCATCGACGAGATCGCCTCGGCGCTGGCCACCGACCCGGTGCTCACGGCCAAGACGCTGCGCCTGGCCAACTCGGCCTATTTCCATGTGTCGCGCCGCGTCGCCACCGTCGAAGACGCGCTGCGCATGCTGGGATTTGCCATGGTGCGCAACCTGGTGGTGGGCTGCGGCGTGGTCGGCGCCTTCAAGGTGGTGCCCGGCATGGACATGCCGCAGTTCTGGCGCTACAGCCTGCACACCGCGGGCGGCGCGCGCTGGCTGGCGCAGGCCGCCGATCAGAACGCCGACCTGGCCTTCACCGTGGGACTGGTGCACGCGCTGGGCCAACTGGTGCTGCACGCCGCGGCGCCCGAAGAGGCCCGGTGCCTGGACCGGGACTGCCACCCGCTGGCCGCCGGCCGCACCGCGCTCGAGAAAGAGCGCCTGGGCTACAGCCATGCCGACGTCAGCGCCGAACTGGCCCTGCGCTGGAACTTCCCGGCCGAGGTGGCCGACCCGCTGCGCAACACGCCCGACCCGCTGCGCTCGAAGCCGGTTTCGCCCACGGCGGCCATCACCCACATCGCCGCCTGGCGCGCCCGCGTCGAGGCCTTCCACGTGGCCCCCGACGAGGCCCTGGCCACCTGCCCCAGCCCGGTGGGCGAGGCCATAGGCCTGCGCATCGTCTGGCTGCCCGATCTGGCCACGCTGGGCGGCGGTCCGCTGACGGCGCTGCCAGCCATGCCGCCGCTGGCGGAGCTGGCGGGCGGCCTGGACGGCATGCTGCACTGAGCCCGCGCGTGCGGCTCCGGAAGCAGCCGCACGGCTGGCGAAGGCCCAGTGGCGATTTCACGCCGCCGGGCTGACGCGCGCCGCTGCCGCGGCACATCGTCAGCGGCGGCCTTCAGCCCGCCAGCAGCGCCCGCGCTGCGGTGCGCATCGCATCCGGCCCGCCGTCGCCCAGCGCCACGCAGGGCAGGGCCTCCAGGCTGCCGAAGCTGCGCTGCAGCGAGCGCTCGTACAGCGGGTCGTAGTGCTGCGCCATCAGCTCGGCAAACAGGCTGGGCCATTGCCCGGTGCGCGCCATCATCTGCCAGCGCTGCACCACGGCGTGGCCGCGCAGCTCGGTCAGGGCCTGGATCAGGCGGCAGAAGCCTTCCGGGTCGTCGGCGAAGAAGCCATATTCCTGCAGCAGCAGCTGCACGCGCGCCGCGTCTTCCATCTGCACGCGCACGATGCGGCCGTGCTCGCGCATGCGGCGCAGCAGTGCCTCGGGCACGGTCAGGCGGCCGATGCGCGCGCTTTCGCTTTCGACGAACACCGGCCGGGCCGGGTCGAAGCCGCGCAGCACGCCCCAGACGCCGGTGTCGAAGGCCTTCTGCGAGGGCTGCGGCCGCCCCGGCAGCCCGCCCAGCACCGAGCCGCGGTGGCAGGCCAGCGCTTCCAGGTCGAGCACCTGCGCGCCCTCGGCCGCCAGCGCGTGCAGCAGCCGCGTCTTGCCGCTGCCGGTGCGCGCCGCCACCACGCGGAAGTCGTGGCGTGCCGGCAGGGCCTGCAGATCGGCGCTGACGATGGTGCGAAAGGCCTTGTAGCCGCCGGCCAGCTGCAGCGTGCGGAAGCCGATCTGCGACAGGAACCAGGCCAGCGCGCCCGAGCGCTGCCCGCCGCGCCAGCAGTAGACCAGCGGGCGCCATTCGCGCGGCTTGTCGGGCAGTTCACGCTCGACGTGCGCGGCGATGTTGCGCGCTACCAGGGCCGCCCCGACCTTGCGCGCCTGCAGCGGCGAGACCTGCTTGTACAGCGTGCCGACGACGCGGCGCTCTTCGTCGCCGAGCACTGGCCAGTTGACGGCGCCGGGCAGGTGGTCTTCGGCAAACTCGGCGGGCGAGCGCGCGTCGATCACCGCATCGTGGGGGCTGGCACCGGCGCAGACATCGGCCGCCGAAGCCTGGTACAGGCTCACGCCGGTGCCGCCACGGCGTCAAGCAGCTCGGTTTCGATCTGCAGCTGGGCCCGCGGCTTCTGCAGCTCGGGGCCGTCGACCAGGAAGGTGTCCTCGACGCGTTCGCCCAGGGTGCTGATCTTGGCCAGTTGCAAGTTGACGCGGTGCGCGGCCAGCACGCGGGCGATGGCGTAGAGCAGGCCCGAGCGGTCGCTGGCCGAGACCGCCAGCAGCCAGCGCTGCGCGCGCTCGTCGGGCACCAGCGACACGCGCGGCGTCACCGGGAAGCTGCGCACGCGGCGCGACACACGGCCGCTGCGCGGCTGCGGCAGCGGGCCTTCGGAAGCCAGCGCCAGCGCCGCCTGCGTCTCGACCAGCGAGATCAGGTCGCGGTACTTGAACTCGCCCTCGCCCTCGTGCATGTCGGGCCAGGCCTGGGTGGCCACCACCTGGAAGGTGTCCAGGGCGTAGCCGGCGCGCGTGGTGTGGATCTTGGCGTCGAGGATGCTGAAGCCGGCGCCGTCGAAGTAGCCGCAGATGCGCGCGAACAGGTCGGCGCGGTCGGGCGAGTACACCAGCACCTGCAGCCCGTCGCCCACCGAACTGGCGCGCGCGCGCACCACCGGCACCTGGGTCTCGATGTGGCGCCACAGCGTGCGCGCGTGCCAGGCGATGTCGGCGGCGTCGTGGCGCGCGAAGTAGCTCACCTCCAGCGTCTTCCACAGCGGCTCTTCGGTGCCGGGCAGGGCCGAGTGCAGTGCCAGGTTTTGCCGCGCCTCCTGCTTGCGCGCCTCGATCTCGGCGTCCAGGTTGGGCTGGGCGCCGCCCAGGGCGCGCAGCGTCAGCCGGTACAGGTCTTCCAGCAGCTTGCCCTTCCAGGCGTTCCACACCTTGGGGCTGGTGCCGCGGATGTCGGCCACCGTCAGCAGGTAGAGCGCGGCCAGGCGCTGCGGCGTGCCCACCAGCTTGGCAAAGGACTTGATGACGCCGGCGTCGGAGAGGTCTTCCTTCTGCGCGATGCGGCTCATGGTGAGGTGGTGGCGCACCAGGAACTGCACCAGCAACGTGTCGGCGTAATCGATGCCGTGGGCGCGGCAGAAGCGGCGCGCCTCGCGCGCGCCCAGCTCGGAGTGGTCGCCGCCCCGGCCCTTGGCCACGTCGTGGAAGATGGCCGCCACGTACAGCAGCCAGGGCCTGTCCCACTGCGCCGCCAGCTGCGAGCAGAACGGGTACTCGTGCGCGTGCTCGGGGATGAAGAAGCGGCGCATGTTGCGCACCACCATCAGGATGTGCTGGTCCACGGTGTAGACGTGGAACAGGTCGTGCTGCATGCGCCCGACGATGCGCCGGAAGACCCACAGGTAGCGCCCCAGCACGCTGGTCTGGTTCATCAGGCGCAACGCGTGCGTCAGGCCCATGGGCTGGCGCAGGATGTCGATGAACAGCTCGCGGTTGATGGGGCTGTGGCGGAACTCCACGCCCATCACGTTGCGCGCGTTGTACAGCGCGCGCAGCGTGCGTGCCGACAGGCCCTGCAGCCCCGGCGTCTGCTGGAACACCAGAAAGGTCTCGAGGATGGCGTGCGGGTTGTCCAGGTACAGGTCGTCGCGCGCCACTTCCAGCATGCCGGCGCGGTCGAAGAAGCGCGCGGTGATCGGGCGCATCGGCGCCTGCTCGGACCCGGTGATGCGTTCCTCGATGTTGAGCATCAGGATCTGGTTGAGCTGCGTCACCGCCTTGGCCGCCCAGTAGTAGCGATGCATCAGCACTTCGGAGCTGCGCTGGGCGTGCGTGGACTTGAGGCCGAAGCTGGTGGCCACGGCGGTCTGCAGGTCGAACACCAGCCGGTCCTCGCGCCGCCCGGCCACCAGGTGCAGGCGCGCGCGGATGGACTTGAGCGTGCCTTCGTTGCGCCGCAGCTGCGCGGCCTCGAAAGGCGTGATCAGACCCTTGGCCACCAGCTCGCGCCAGGTGCGCCCCAGGCCGGCGGCGCGCGCCACCCAGATGACCACCTGCAGGTCGCGCAGGCCGCCCGGGCTTTCCTTGCAGTTGGGCTCGAGCGAGTAGGGCGTGCCCTCGTACTTGACGTGGCGCTGCTGCATCTCCAGCGTCTTGGCGCGCAGGAAGGCGGCCGGGTCCATGGCCGTGCCCAGCGCCCGGCCCAACTGCTCGTACAGCCGGCGCGCGCCGCACACCAGGCGCGATTCGAGCAGCGCGGTCTGCACCGTCACGTCGCGCGCGGCCTCACCTTCGCACTCGGCGATGCTGCGCACCGAAGAGCCCACCTCCAGCCCGATGTCCCAGCAGGCGGTGAGGAACTGCGACACCGTGGAGCGCATGGCGTCGTCCTGCTCTGCCGGCAGCAGCACTAGCACGTCGACGTCTGAGTAGGGGAACAGCTCGCCGCGGCCGTAGCCGCCCACAGCCACCAGCGCCACGCTGGGCGGCAGCTGCATCTCGGCCCACAGCGTAGCCAACGTCGCGTCGACATGGCGGGCCAGGCCGCGCAGCAGGCGCGTGGCCGCCGGCGCGATGGGCCGCGACTGCCCGAAGTGGGCCAGCAGCGCAGCCTTGCCTTCGCGGAAGCGCAGGCGCAGGGCGGCTACGCTGCCCGGCGCCTGGCGGGGGGCATCGGGCAGGGCCGACATGGCCTTCAGCCGGCGGTGGCCAGCACCGGTGTGGTGCTGCTGCCGTAGCCCGCCGGGGCGAAGGCCGGTGGCGGTGGGCTGCCGGCCGAAACCGTGAGCACCTCGTAGCCGCTTTCGGTGACCAGCACCGAATGTTCCCACTGCGCCGACAGCGCGCGGTCGCGCGTGACGATGGTCCAGCCGTCGTAGGGGCGGTTGCCGCGGCGGTCTTCCTTGATCTCGCGCCGGCCGGCGTTGATCATGGGTTCGATCGTGAAGATCATGCCCGGCACCAGCTCTTCCAGCGTGCCCGGGCGGCCGTAGTGCAGCACCTGCGGCTCTTCGTGGAAGCGCGCGCCCACGCCGTGGCCGCAGAACTCGCGCACCACGCTGAAGCCGGCGGTCTCGGCAAAGGTCTGGATCGCGTGGCCGATGTCGCCCAGGCGCGCGCCCGGCTTGACCTTGACGATGCCCTTCCACATGGCTTCGAAGGTCAGCTGGCACAGGCGGCGCGCGGCGATGCTGCCTTCGCCCACGATGAACATGCGGCTGTTGTCGCCGTGCCAGCCGTCCTTGATGACGGTGACGTCGATGTTCAGGATGTCGCCGCTCTTCAGCGGCCGCTCGTCGGGGATGCCGTGGCAGACCACGTCGTTGAGCGAGGTGCACAGCGAAGCCGGGTAGGGCGGGTAGCCCGGCGGCTGGTAGCCCAGCGTGGCCGGTATGCCGCCCTGCACCCGCACCATGTGCTCGTGCGCCAGCCGGTCGAGCTCGATCGTGGTGACGCCGGCACGCACATGCGGCGCGAGCATGTCCAGCACTTCACTGGCCAGGCGGCCGGCCAGGCGCATGCCGTCGATCTCGGCGCCGGTCTTGATGGGAATGGACATCGGGCGATTATCCACCGACCCCTAGAATCCTTGGCCTCGACCCCAGTACGGACTGCATGAGCGCCACGCCCCTCCACCTGTTGCATTTCGAGGGCGGCAGCGCCCTCTCGGCCTTTCGCAGCCAGGCGCTGCTGGCACGGCTGCAGGCCGCGTGTCCGCGCGTGGCCGCGGTCGCCGCCCGCCACGTGCACTGGGCGGCCTTCGACGCGCCGCCCGCGCCGGCCGATATCGACCGCCTGCAGGCGCTGCTGCACTACGGCGATCCCTTCACCGGAGCCGCCGCCGGCGACTGCGTGGTGGTGATGCCGCGCCTGGGCACGGTCTCGCCCTGGGCCAGCAAGGCCAGCGACATTGCCCGAAACTGCGGCCTGGTGCTACACCGGGTGGAGCGCGTCACCGAATTCCACCTGGCGCTGAAGGCCCCGCTGCTGGGCCGCGCCAAACCGCTGACGCCCGATGAGCGCAGTGCGCTGGCCGCGCTGCTGCACGACCGCATGACCGAGAGCGTGGCCTTCGAGCGCGCCGCCGCGGCCCACCTGTTCGACGGCCGCGCCGCCGAGCCGCTGGCGCACGTGGACGTGCTGGGCCAGGGCCGCGCGGCGCTGGACCGGGCCAACGTCGAATTCGGCCTGGCGCTCAGCGACGACGAGATCGGCTACCTGGTCGAGGCCTTCACGCGCCTGGCGCGCAACCCCAGCGACGTCGAACTGATGATGTTCGCGCAGGCCAACAGCGAGCACTGCCGCCACAAGATCTTCAATGCCGGCTTCACGATCGACGGCGTGGCGCAGCCGCTGTCGATGTTCGGCATGATCCGCCACACCGAGAAGACATCGCCGCAGCACAGCATCGTGGCCTACGACGACAACGCCGCGGTGATGGAAGGCGGGCCGGTCGAGCGCTGGCTGCCGCAGGGCTATACCAACGCCCCGCTGTACGCCGCGCGGGCCGAGGTCGCGCACGTGCTGATGAAGGTGGAGACGCACAACCACCCCACGGCCATCAGCCCCTTCCCCGGCGCCAGCACCGGCGCCGGCGGCGAGATCCGCGACGAAGGCGCTACCGGCCGCGGCGCGCGGCCCAAGGCCGGCATCACGGGCTTTTCGGTCAGCAACCTGCACCTGCCCGGCACCGACGAGCCCTGGGAGCGCAGCCCGGTGGGCAGGCCCGGGCACATCGCCAGCCCGCTGCAGATCATGACCGAGGGCCCGCTGGGCGGCGCCGCCTTCAACAACGAGTTCGGCCGGCCCAACCTGGGCGGCTATTTCCGCGTCTTCGAGCAGGCCGTGGCCGGCGTGCGCCGCGGCTACCACAAGCCCATCATGATCGCCGGTGGCTTGGGGCAGATCAGCGACAGCCAGACGCGCAAGCGCCGTTTCGGCCCCGGCACGCTGCTGGTTCAACTGGGCGGCCCCGGCATGCGCATCGGCATGGGCGGCGGTGCGGCCAGTTCCATGGCCGCGGGCAGCAACACCGCGGCGCTGGACTTCGACAGCGTGCAGCGCGGCAACCCCGAGATCCAGCGCCGCGCGCAGGAGGTCATCAACCACTGCTGGGCGCTGGGGGAGACGAATCCCATCCTGGCGATCCACGACGTCGGCGCCGGCGGCATCAGCAACGCCTTCCCCGAACTGGTGGACGGCGCGGGCCAGGGCGCCACCTTCGACCTGAAGCGCGTGCCGCTCGAGGAAAGCGGCCTGGCGCCCAAGGAGATCTGGTGCAACGAGAGCCAGGAGCGCTACGTGCTGGCGCTGGACCCGGCACTGCTGCCGCTGTTCGAGCAGATGTGCGCGCGCGAACGCTGCCCCTGGGCCATCGTCGGCGTGGCCACGGCCGAGCGCGAGCTGGTGCTGGAAGACGGCCCTGGCGGGGAGCGCGTGATAGCCATGCCCCTGGACGTGCTGCTGGGCAAGCCGCCGCGCATGCAGCGCGATGTGCAGCGCGTGCCGCGCAGCGAGACGCCGCTGGTGTTGACCGGCGTGGCGCTGGAGCAGGTGGCGCTGGACGTGCTGCGCCACCCCACGGTGGCGAGCAAGCGCTTCCTGGTGACCATCGGCGATCGCAGCGTCGGCGGCCTGAGCCACCGCGACCAGATGGTCGGCCCCTGGCAGGTGCCGGTGGCCGATTGCGCGGTGACGCTGGCCGACTACGCCGGCCTGCGTGGCGAGGCCATGAGCCTGGGCGAGCGCACGCCGCTGGCGGCTTTGCACGCCCCGGCCAGCGGCCGCATGGCGGTGGGCGAGGCCATCACCAACCTGCTGGCCGCACCGATAGAGCTGAGCCGCGTCAAGCTCAGCGCCAACTGGATGGCGGCCTGCGGCGAGCCGGGCGAGGACGCGGCGTTGTACGACACCGTCAAGGCCGTGGGCCTGGAGCTGTGCCCGGCGCTGGGCATCGGCATCCCGGTGGGCAAGGACTCGCTGTCGATGCGCACGCGCTGGAGCGCGGACGGCGCGACCAAGCAAGTCACCGCGCCGGTGTCGCTGATCGTCACCGCCTTCGCCACGCTGGCCGACGTACGCGGCACGCTCACGCCGCAGCTGCAGCCGGGCGACACCACGTTGGTGCTGGTGGACCTGGGCCAGGGCCGCATGCGCATGGGCGGCAGCATGCTGGCCCAGGTGCTGGGGCAGTTCGGCTGCCAGAGCCAGGACGGCGTGCCCGACCTGGACGAGCCGGCGCAGCTCCAGGCCCTGGTGGCGGCCGTGAACGAGCTGCGCGCCCAGGGCCGCATCCTGGCCTACCACGACCGCAGCGACGGCGGCCTGTGGGCGGCGGTGTGCGAGATGGCCTTTGCCGGCCACCGCGGCGTCAGCCTCAACGTCGACATCCTGGTGACCGAAGGCGACGGCATTGCCGACAGCCGCGCCGAATACGGCGACTCCAAGAACTGGGCCGGCCAGGTGGCCGAGCGCCGGCGCGAGCTCACGCTCAAGGCCTTGTTCAACGAAGAGCTGGGCGTCGTGCTGCAGGTGCCCACCGAATACCGCAACGAGGCCATGGCCACGCTGCGCGCGCACGGCCTGAGCCGCCACGCGCACTTCATCGGCAAGCCCAACGATCGCGGCGCGGTCGAGGTCTGGCGCGACACCAAATGTGTGTTCGCTGCGCCGCTGCAGACGCTGCAGCAGCAGTGGGACGAGGCCAGCTGGCGCATCGCCCGCCAGCGCGACAACCCAGCCTGCGCCGACGCCGAGCACGCCGCCGCGGGCGACCCGGCCGACCCGGGTCTGCACCTGCACCTGAGCTTCGACCCGGCCGCTGCGCCGGCCGTGCTGACGGCGCGGCCGCAGATGGCCATCCTGCGCGAGCAGGGCGTCAACTCGCAGGTCGAGATGAGCTATGCCCTGGCCCAGGCCGGCTTCGACTGCTTCGACGTGCACATGAGCGATTTGCAGGCCGGGCTGAAATCGTCAGGTGTGCGTCTGGACCAGTTTGCCGGCTTCGTGGCCTGCGGCGGCTTCAGCTACGGCGACACCCTGGGCGCGGGCGAGGGCTGGGCGCGTTCCATCCTCTTCAACCCGGCGCTGGCCGAGCAGTTTGCGGCCTTCTTCAACCGCCGCGACAGCTTTGCCCTGGGCGTGTGCAACGGCTGCCAGATGCTGGCCGCGCTGGCGCAGATGATCCCCGGCGCCCAGGCCTGGCCGCGCTTCACGCGCAACAAGAGCGAGCAGTTCGAGGCGCGCCTGTCGCTGGTGGAAGTGCTGGACTCACCCAGCCTGTTCTTCAGCGGCATGGCCGGCAGCCGCCTGCCCATCGTGGTGTCGCACGGCGAAGGCTATGCCGACTTCTCGCAGCGCGGCGACGCCGCCGCGGTGCAGCGCGCGCTGCGCTTCGTCAGCAACCACGGCCAACCCACCGAGGCCTACCCCGCCAACCCCAACGGCAGCCCCGGCGGCCTGACCGCGGTGACCACCGCCGACGGCCGCTTCACCGCGCTGATGCCGCACCCCGAGCGCGTGTTCCGCAACGCGCAGCTGAGCTGGGGCGGCGCCGACCTGTCCGCGCACAGCCCCTGGATGCGCATGTTCCACAACGCGCGGCGGTGGTTGGGTTGACGCTGCCGGTTCAGGCTGGCGGCAGCGCCGGCTGCGGCAGCCCGGCCAGGATCTCGTAGCTGCGCAGCCGCGCCGTGTGCTCGTGCACGGCGCAGGCGACGATCAGCTCGTCGGCGCGCGTGACTTCGACGATGTGCGCCAGCTGCTGCGCCACCGTCTCGGGGCCGCCCACGGCCGACATCTCCAGCATGCTGGACACGCCGCCGCGTTCGGCCTCGGTCCACAGGCCGTCCATGCTGCCCACCGGGCGCGGCAGCGGCCCGCGCTGGCCGCGGCGCATGCCCAGAAAGCGCAGCTGCAGCGAGGTGAACAGCCGCGCCGCCTCGGCGTCGCTGGGCGCGGCCACCACGTTGACGGCCACCATCGCGTGCGGCCGCGGCCAGCGTGCCGAGGGCCGGTAGCCGCCGCGGTAGAGCTGCAGCGCCTGCAACAGTTGGTCGGGCGCAAAGTGCGAGGCAAAGGCGAAGGGCAGGCCCAGGTGCGCCGCCAGCTGCGCGCTGTACAGGCTCGAGCCCAGCAGCCATATCGGCACGTGCGTGCCGCTGCCGGGGATGGCGCGCACGGCCTGGTCGGGCCGCGGCTCGCCCAGGTAGGCCTGCAACTCCAGCACGTCCTGCGGAAAGCGGTCTTCGCCCGCGCCTTCCAGCGTGCGCCGCAACGCTCGGGCCGTGAGCATGTCGGTGCCGGGCGCGCGGCCCAGGCCCAGGTCGATGCGGTCGGGGTACAGGGTGGCCAGGGTGCCGAACTGCTCGGCCACCACCAGCGGCGCGTGGTTGGGCAGCATGATGCCGCCCGAGCCCACGCGGATGCTGCGCGTGCCGCCGGCCACGTGGCCTATCAGCACCGCGGTGGCCGAACAGGCCAGACCGGCCATGTTGTGGTGCTCGGCCAGCCAGAAACGCTGGTAGCCCCAGGCCTCGGCGTGGCGCGCCAGGTCCAGGGTGTTGCGCAGGGCGTCGGCGGCGTTGCCGCCTTCGACGATGGGGGCGAGATCGAGGATGGACAGGGCAGGCATGGCGCCGATCTTGCCCTATGCCGCGCTGCGCTGCCGCGGCCCAGGCCTTCAGCTGCTGGGCTTGGGCTTGCGCATGCCTTCGCAGGGGTCCGGGCGCTCGTGCACCGGGGTGTAGATGCGGCGGTCGAAGGCGGTGAGGGTGTCGTCCACCTCGAGCACGCCGATGGCCTCGCTGCGGGCGCGCGTGGCCGCATCCAGCCAGCGCGGCACGCCGATGTCGGTGCGCACATGGCCGTTGCCGGCCAGCAGCACCACGCCGCGATCGGCATGCGTGCGCAGCGCCCGCGCCATGGACTGGTCGCGCGCCACCTGCGACAGCGCCATGCGTTTGGCCGCGGCCTGATCGAGCATGCCGCAGTGGCTGGCCTCGATGTCCAGGGCCTGCGCCTGCAGCACATCGGCCGGCACATCGGCGTCGAAGCCGTGGCGCGCCAGGCCTTCGCGCATGATGAGCCGGGCCTCGTCGCGGCCCACGTTGACGGCGACGATGGGCAGGCCGTGCTGCAGCGCCAGCGCGAGGAAGGGGCGGTAGTGGTCCCAGGTCCAGCCCTTGGCGCCGGCGGCGGCGATCAGCGCGTCGGCGTCGGGCGGCGGGGTCTGGGCTAGCAGGCGGTCGAGTGCCGGCTGGCGGTCGCGGTCGAACTGCTCCAGCGCCAGCGCCGGGCGGGCGCCGGTGGCCAGCAGGTCGCGGAAGGCCTGCAGCCGCAAGGCGTGCTGGGCGGTGTTGTCATGCACTTCGCCCAGCAGCACCACGGGCTTGCTGAACACCAGCCGCGCAGGCGGTGTGGCGCAGCCGGCCAGCAAAAGGCCAAGCCCCAGCGCAACGGCCCCGAGTAGGGGCCGTGCGCTGAGGCTGGGGAAATGATGGCCGGCGCGGGCGCCGGCCCCGCGGTCAGTGGCTATGCTGCTCGATCCCGGCAATGGCCCAGGGCTTGCTGTCGTCGTGCGGCTTGACCAGGTGCCAGATTTCGTCGAAGGCGGCGGGCTCGGCGCCCTTCTCTTCGATCATCTGGCCATGGAAGCGCACGCTCACGACCTGGCGTTCACCTTCGTCGGCCACGTCCAGCACATCGGCGTCGACCTTGACCACGTCGGTGTGCTGGCCGCTGGGGCCGCGCTCCTGCAGGTCGAGCCGGATCTCGGCAAACAACTCGGGCGTGGTGAAGCGGCGCAGGTCGTCCAGGTCGGCGCTGTCGTTGGCCGCCTGCATGCGGATGAAGATCAGCTTGGCGATGCGCGAAAAGCCTTCGGAATCGAAGCTCGCCGGCACGAAGGCGCGGCTCACGCCAGCGGCCTCAGGGGCGGCCTGGGGCGCGCTGCCGCTGCTGGCCGGCACCGGGGCCAGGGCGGCCGGCTCGACGGTGCTGGTGCGCTGCATCGGCGGGGGTTCGTTGCGCGGCATGCTGCCGCCGAAGTTGCCGCCACCCGCAGCGGCGCCGGCACCGGCCAGCGCGGGCGTGGCGCCGCGGTTCGGGCCGAAGCGGCGCAGCAGGAAGCCGATGACGAACACCGCGGCCACGGCCAGCAGCGCCATCATCAGGAAATTGCCGAAGGCCTCGCCCATGCCCAGGTGGCTCATCAGCGCGGCGATGCCCAGGCCGGCGGCCAGGCCGGCGATGGGCCCCATCCACGAGCGCTTGGGCGCGGCCGCGGCCGGCGCGGCGCCCGCGGTGGGCGCGGCGTTGGACTGCTGGCCTTGCGCCGGGGTGGCCGGCTTGGCCGGGGGGGCGTCGGGCGAGCTGCGCGCAGGCATGTCGCGCTGCATGCCGGAGGATTTGCCACCCCCCAGGCGCTTGGCCTCGGAAACGGTGGGCAGGGCAGTGGCAACGACCGCCACGATGAGGGCGCCGATCAGCCAGTTTGTCTTCACGTGTGAGTCCTCGACAGGGTTGGAGCGCAAATTGCGCCGCAAGCGGGAGTGTGCGTCAAGTGCCTGACGGACCTCGAGCCGACCCGCAAGGCCCTGCCGCCGGTGGGTGCGCCGTGCGGCGCAAGCCCCGAGCAAGGGGGTCAAAGCGGGACATCATGCCGCCTCGCGCGCAGCCCAGGCGAGCAAAATCGGTGCATGGTGCGCGCCCTGATTGCCTTGCTCTGTGTGCTGGTCCTGGTGCCGGCCGGTGCCGCCGACAACTACGACCGAGCCTTCGAGCGCGAGCTGTTCAAAAGCCGCTTCGAGCACGAGGTGCAGTTCCGCGCCGCCGCCATCCATGTGGCCTGGGGCGCCGAGGCGCTGTGCGACTCGACGACGCAGGTCGAACCCTTCGTGCTGCTGTCCACGCACAGCATCCGCCAGCGCATGTCCGACAGCGACCTGCAACTGTTCCGCAGCGTCACCGGCATGGACGAGAAGTGGCGCGTGGCCTGGGCCGACGAGGGCGCGCCCGATGCGCTGAAGGTGGGCGACGTGGTGCTGGCGGTCAACGACCGCAAGCTGCCCGGCGGCGGCACCAAGCTCGAACTGGGGGCGCTGTTCCGCGGCGGCTCGATGGTCTCCAACGACGACCAGGGTTTCTGGGACGTGATGCTCAAGGCCCGGCAGGAGGCAGCCGAGGGCAAGCCGATGCGGCTGACGCTGGAAGGCGGCCGCAAGCTCGAGGTCGACACCCAGCGCGGCTGCGCCGGCAGCGTCACCGCCAGTTCCTTCGACAGCGACCCGGATGTCTTCTGGCGCCTGGGCAACAAGCGCGCCAAGATCCCGGCCAACGCCATGCTCGAGGCACAGACGGCCGACGAATTCCGCTGGCTGGCCGCCTTCGGCACCTACTTCCAGGCCAGCCAGAGCGCCATCGATGCGGCCCAGAAGAGTGAAGGCGTGAGCAACGGCTTCCTGGTCGGCAAGATCCTGTCCATCGCCGTGCCCGGGGCCGGCATGCTGCTGTCGGCCGCCGAGGCCCAGGCCGAGAAGGCCATCGCCGTGGACAGCATCGTCGGCAATGCCGACCTGTTTGCCAACGAGGTGGTGGCCTCGCTGGGGGGTGACGCCGCCGCCGGGCTGCACCTGACCGAACGCATGGCCGGCCAGGGCATGAAGGTCGACGCCGTGCTGATGGACGGCTTGCGGCGCTCCAACGCCGCCGAGCACGCGCGCCGCATCAAGGCCTTGCAGGCGGCCCAGGCCGAGAGGGAGCGCCTGGAAGCACGCGCCGCCGAAGACGCCCAGTCCGGCAGCGCGGCCACCGCGCGGCCCTGAACAACGCGTGCCCGGGTCTGGGGAGCCTCAGGCGCCCATCAGGCCCCCCAGCCACTCGTGCAGGGCGTGGCGCGTCTGCAGAAAGCCCTCGGGGCTGGGCAGCCAGTCGCCGAACCGCAGATCGCCCGCCGCCGCCATGCCCATGGGCGCGGCGACGATGATCAGGTGCATGCCCGCGGCCTGGGCGGCTTGTTCGAAGTTGCCGACGGCCCGGCGCATGTGGTTGGCGTGGGTGACCAGCACGATCTGCTGGATGCCGGCCGGCTTGAGCAGCGCCACGGTGCGGATGGCGTTCTCGCGCGTGTCGCGCGAATCGCCTTCGGTCCAGGCCAGCTTGCGTCCGAACTCGCGCTCGGCCGTGCGCGCGGCGATCTCGGCTTCCGTCGGGCCCGGCGGCGAGCCGTGGCCCACACCGCCGCTGAAGCCCACCGGCAGCGCGGTCTCGCGCGCCAGCCACAGTCCGTAGCGCAGGCGCTCGATCGACAGCGGGCGCAGCGCCGACATGCCGTACTCGGGTGCCAGCAGGCGCCGCCCGCCGCCCAGCACCACGATGCTGGTCTTGGGCGCGCGGCGCAACTCGGCGATGTCCGCTTCCATCAGCGCCCGCGGCGGCGCCAGCAGCGCGTTGGTGAGGGCGTGGCCCAGGGCCACCGTGGTGGTGGCCCACAGGCCGACCACGGCCAGCAGCACCAGCGTCCAGGCCAGCAGGCGGCGCACGAACATCAGCCGGGCACCGACCAGCACCAGCAGCAGCAGCGGCAGGGGCGGCATGACCAGCGTCGACAGCACCGGCTTCCAGGACTCGATGCCCAGCGTCAGAAAGATCTCGTTCATGTGCAGGTGCCGGCAGTGCCCGCTGCAGCGCGGGCCAGGTGCGCGGGCCGGGGCTCACCCCTGTCGCGTGTCACCGCCGGACGGTATCCATAATGGCTGTGAGTGTAAGGATTGCCGTCGCGGCCGCGACCCAACCCGCTGGAACAGCAAAGGAGCCAAGGTTTGAACGAGCAGCAGATCACGTTGGGTGGGGGATGCTTCTGGTGTGTGGAAGCGGTGTTCGAGCTCGTCGACGGCGTCATCGCCGTCGAAAGCGGCTACTGCAATGGGCGCGTGCTCAACCCCAGCTACGAGCAGGTCTGCTCGGGTGGCACCGGTCACGCCGAGGTGGTGCAGCTGCGCTTCGACGCCGATCGCATCGCGCTGCGCGAGCTGCTCGAGATCTTCTTCGTGGTGCACGACCCGACCACGCTGGACCGCCAGGGCAACGACGTCGGCACGCAGTACCGCAGCGGCATCTACTGGCACGAAGCGTCTCAGGTGGCGGTGGCGCAGGCCTGCCTGGACGAGGCCAACGCGGCGCTGCGCGGGCGCGTGGTGACCGAGCTTCAGGAGCGCGCGAACTACTCGCGCGCCGAGGACTACCACCAGCACTATTTCGCCCGCAACCCCGGTCAGGGCTATTGCGCCTTCGTCGTGGCGCCCAAGATCGACAAGTTCCGGCGCAGTTTCAAGGCGCGCGTGCGCGCCTGAAGGTCGCTTCAATAGCGCGTCGAGGGTGCGCCGTCCAGGTCGAGGAAGACCGAGTCGATCTTGCGGCGCAGGCCCAGGTGGCGCGCATGCATCTCGGACCCGCCGGCCGCCAGGGCCCTGAACACCGGGGCGCGCAGCAACCACAGGTCCACCGGCTCCTCGGCGCGGCGCACCTGTGCGACCAGCCAGTCGTTGCCCGGCAGGTCTTCCAGCGTGCGCAGAAAGCTGGCCCGCAGCTCGACGAAGGCCTGGCGCGCTGCGCCGCGCGCCACGCGGTCGCCGGGCAGGCCACCGTCCAGCGGCCCGGCACCGGGCGTGTAGCGGCGGGGTTCGGCGAAGGGCGTCACAAAGGCACCCAGTTCGAGCGCGGGGCCCGCGTCGGAAAGTGGTGGTTCAGCCTGGTCATGCGGCGTTCGGCCTCGGCCTGGCTGTGCGCGACGCTCACGGCGCCGTAGAGATCGACGCGCAGATGCCACAAGCTGAGCAGCGAGCGCGTCTGGCACAGACGCATGCGCAGGTCGATGGCCTCGGCGCCCGCGATGTCGGCCATGGCCTCGATGAAGTCGTTGCGCGCCGCGTCCAGGCGGCTGGGTGCCCCTGCGGCTTCTGCCGGCGCCGGGGCCTTGAGCCAGTGCAGCAGGCGTTGCCAGGGCGTGCCCAACCGCAGGCCCAGCGCCGGCGGGTGGGTCTCGAGGCGGCCGCTCTGCACGGTGACCTGCGTGCCGTGGTGGCCCCAGCGGGAGTCGTGTTGCAGTTGGATGGCCATGGCGGGGTATCGGAGACGATGCGGAGAACTTGAGTCGCATCGTCGCCCGGTCACGCCAGGCTTGCTCTGCCGAGAAGCAGGGCCAAGCGCCGCCACTTCGGCGCCGGGGTCCAGGGCCCGGCGCCGAGCCTAGACCGTGCCGTACTCGCGCTTGCGCTGGGCGGTGTAGGCCCACCAGGGGCGCGGCTCGGCGCCGCGCATGAAGTCGGTGGCGGCCATGAAGGTGTCGAGCACGCAGGGGTCGTGGCGCTTGCCGGTGTGCTGGCACAGCTGGTGGTAGAGCTGCAGGGCGTCGCTGCCCAGCAGTTGCTGTGGGTGCTGCACGCCGATCAGGCGCAGATCGGCGGCGATGGACGGGCCGATGTTGGGCAATTGCTCGAGCTGCTGGCATTCGGCAGCGCTGCGCGCCTTGCGCGGTGTCAGCGCCCTGGGCGGGTGGATGCCGCCGCGGATGGGGGGGAGCGGCGGCATGGCTACATCAGCATGGTGTTGCGGATGAGCCCGACGGCGATGCCTTCGAGCTCGAACTCGGCGCTGTCGAAGGGCACGATGATGGTCTCGAAGTCGGGGTTCTCGGGGATCAGCTCGATCGCCCGGCTGGTGCGGCGCAGGCGCTTGACGGTGACGTCGTCGCCCAGGCGCGCCACCACGATCTGGCCGTTCTTGGCCTCTTTGGCCTTTTGCACGGCGAGCAGGTCGCCGTCCAGGATGCCGGCGTCGCGCATGCTCATGCCGCGCACCTTGAGCAGGTAGTCGGGGCGGCGCGCAAACATGGTGGCTTCCATCAGGTAGGTCTGGTCGACGTGTTCCTGCGCCAGGATGGGGCTGCCGGCGGCGACGCGGCCGACCAGCGGCAGCGTGAGCTGCGCGATGTGCGGCAGCGGCAGCATGTACTGCTGGCCCCAGGGCGCCAGGCGTGCCTCGTTCAGCGCACGCAATGTGTCAGACTTGAGACGGATGCCGCGCGAGGTGCCGCCCACCAGTTCGATGACGCCCTTGCGTGCCAGCGCCTGCAGATGCTCTTCGGCGGCGTTGGGCGACTTGAAGCCCAGTTCGGCGGCGATCTCGGCGCGCGTGGGCGGGGCGCCGGTGCGTTCTATCGCGCTCTGCACCAGCTCCAGAACCTGCTGTTGGCGCGCGGTGAGCTTGGGGCTTTCGTCCATGGCGTGTCCGGTGTTGCGCGGTGTTGGCGCGGTGTTGAGCATCTGGCGGTTTATCCAGTAACTGTATTTTCATCCAGAATTCGTGCAAATGCAAAGCAGCAGCGGGCTCGTGGTCGTGGTGGGCACCGGCGGCACCATCGCCGGCACGGCGGCGCGGGCCGCAAGCCATGTGGGCTACACCGCCGGGGCGCTGGGCGCCGACGCGTTGATCGCGGCCGTTCCTGCGTTGCAGGGCCAGGCGTTGCAGACGCTGACGCTGGCGCGCCTGGACAGCCGCGACATGGACCACGCCACCTGGATGGCGCTGCGCGCGTGCCTGGCCGAGCAGTTGGCTCGGCCCGAGGTCGCCGGCGTCGTGGTGACGCACGGCACCGACACGCTGGAAGAGAGCGCCTACTTCCTGCACCGCACGCTGGCCGCGCCCAAGCCGGTGGTGCTGACCGCCGCCATGCGCCCGGCCACGGCGCCTTCGCCCGACGGGCCGCAGAACCTGCTGGATGCCGTGACGCTGGCGCGCACGCCGGGCGTGCGCGGTGTGCTGGCGGTGCTGGGCGGCCAGGTGCTTGCGGGCGCCGAACTGCGCAAGCTGCACGGCTACCGCGTCGACGCCTTCGGCACGGGCGATGCCGGGCCGCTGGCGTTGATCGAGGATGGCGCGCTGCGCTGCTTTCGCCCCTGGCCTGACGCGCCCCTGCACCCGGCCGACCCGGCGGCAACAAAGCTGGCCGGCTGGCCGGTGGTGGACATCGTCACCAGCCACGCCGGGGCGCGCGGTGCCGCACTGGATGCGCTGGCGGCCGCGGGCGCGGCCGGCATCGTGATTGCCGGTACCGGCAACGGCAGCGTGCACCACGCGCTGCGCGACGCGGCCGCGCGCGCGCAGGCGGCCGGGGTGCGGGTGTGGCGCGCCTCACGCTGCCTGCAAGGCGGGGTGGTGGGCGGAGCAGTGGATGCAGCCGCGGGCGAACTGCCGAGTTACGGGCCACTCACGCCCGTGCAGGCGCGCATCGAGCTGCTGCTGGACCTGCTGGCCGCCGCCTGAACCGCGGCAGGCGGGATCAGCTCAGCCCCGCCTGGCCTTACCCGCCGGCTTGCAGGCCTTCCAGTTCCGACTGCAGTTCCAGCCAGCGTTCTTCCAGCATGGCCGTTTCGGCCGCGGCATGGGTCAGGTTGCGGCCCAGCTCGGCGTAGGCGTCGCCGCTGGTGGCGGGGTGCGACAGCTGCTGCTCCAGCGCCTGCTTCTCGGTAGCCAGGCGGGCCAGGCGCTCGTCGATGCGCTGCAGCTCCAGGCGCAGCGGGCGCGTGGCTTCGGACTGCTTGGCGCGCGCCTGCTTGGCGTTCTTGCGCTCGTCGCGCGTGGCCGCCGGTGGCGGGGCCGGGGCGCGCGGCGCGGGTGCCGGCGCGGCCTTTTCCGACACGCTGGCCACCACCGGCGCGCGCGGCGGGTCGGGGATGGGCTGGCCGCGCGCCGTGGCGCGCGAGACATCGAGCAGCCACTTCTGGTAATCGTCCAGGTCGCCGTCGAAAGGCTCGACGCGGCCGCGCGCCACCAGCCAGAACTCGTCGCAGGTCTCGCGCAGCAGCGCGCGGTCGTGGCTGACCAGCATCACCGTGCCCTCGAACTCGTTCAGCGCGATGGACAGGGCCTCGCGCGTGGTCAGGTCCAGGTGGTTGGTGGGTTCGTCCAGCAGCAGCAGGTTGGGGCGCTGCCACACCAGCATGGCCAGCACCAGGCGCGCCTTCTCGCCGCCCGACAGGCTGCCCACCGGTTGCGTGACCATGTCGCCGGTGAAGCGGAACTGGCCCAGAAAGTCGCGCAGCTGCTGCTCGCGCGCCGCCGGGCCCACGTCGCGCGCCAGGCGCACCATGTGCATCAGTGCGCCGTCGTCGAGCTGCAGCACGTCCAGCTCCTGCTGCGCGAAGTAGCCGATCACCAGGCCCTTGCCCTGCGTGGTCGTGCCGCTGATGAGCGGCAGGCTGCCGGCGATGGTCTTCACCAGCGTGGACTTGCCCTGGCCGTTGGCGCCCAGGATGCCGATGCGCTGGCCGGCCAGCACCGAGCGGCTGAAGTTGCTGACGATGGCGCGCTTGCCGTAGCCGCAGGCCAGACCGTCGAAGCTCAGCATGGGGTTGGGCAGGCTGGCCGGCTCGCGGAACTCGAAGTTGAAGTCGCTGGCCGTCATGGCCGGTGCCAGGCGCTCCATGCGCGCCAGCGCCTTGACGCGGCTCTGCGCCTGCTTGGCCTTGCTGGCCTTGGCCTTGAAGCGGTCGATGAAGCGCTGCAGGTGGGCAATGCGGTCCTGCTGCTTGGAAAACGCCGCCTGCGCCTGCATCAGGCGCTCGGCGCGCATCTCCTCGAACGCCGTGTAGTTGCCGGTGTAGCGCGTGAGCTGGCCCTCGTCCAGGTGGACGATGACGCGCGTCACCGCGTCGAGAAATTCGCGGTCGTGGCTGATCACGATCATCAGCCCGTCGTAGCGCTTGAGCCAGGCTTCCAGCCAGACCAGCGCGTCCAGGTCCAGGTGGTTGGTGGGCTCGTCCAGCAGCAGCAGTTCGGCCGGGCACATCAGCGCGCGCGCCAGCTGCAGGCGCATGCGCCAGCCGCCCGAGAAGCTGTTGACCGACGCGTCCAGCTGCTCGGTGCGGAAACCCAGGCCCAGCAGCAGCGATTCGGCGCGCGAGCGGGCGTCGAAGGCGCCGGCCTCGTCCAGCGCCAGGTGGGCATGCGCGATGGCGTCGCCGTCGTCGGCGGCCTCGGCCGCGGCCAGTTCGGCCTGCGCCGCCTGCAGCGGCATGTCGCCCTGCAGCACGAACTCGGCCGCGCCGTCCTCGGTGTCGGGCATGTCCTGGGCCACTTCGCCCAGGCGCCAGCGCGGCGGGATCTCCACGTCGCCGGCATCGGCGTGCAGCCGCCCGGCCAGCAGCGAGAACAGGCTGGACTTGCCGGCGCCGTTGCGGCCGATCAGGCCGACCTTCTCACCGGGCTGCAGCACGACCCCGGCGTCCTGCAGCACGACCTTGACGCCGCGGCGCAGCGTGATGTTGCGCAGCGTGATCATGAGGCCCGCCCGGCCGCCCGAAGGGCCTCAAGTCCCCCTCGGGGGGGCAGCGAACGCAGTGAGCGTGGGGGGCTCATGGCAGGTTCACCGCTTCCACCAGCAGCACCTGCTCGTCGCCGGCGCTGGTGGGCAGCCACACCAGGGGCAGGCCGGGGAAGGCGGCTTCGAAGTGTTCGCGCTCATAGCCGATCTCCAGCACCAGCAGGCCGTTCTCGGCCAGGTGCGAGCGTGCGCCGACCATCAGCTGACGGACGAAGTTCATGCCGTCGCTGCCGCCGTCCAGCGCCAGCGCCGGTTCGGCACGGAACTCGGGCGGCAGCGCGGCCATGGATTGCGCATTGACATAGGGGGGGTTGCAGAGCATGAGGTCATAGAGGCCGGTTGCGGCGGCCAGGCCGTCGCCCTGCGCCAGGGTGATGCGCTCGGTCAGGCCGTGGCGGGCGATGTTGATGGCGGCCACGGCCAGCGCGTCCGCCGACAGGTCGGTGGCGTGCACGCGTGCCGCGGGCCAGGCCAGCGCCGCCATCACCGCCAGGCTGCCGCCGCCGGTGCACAGGTCCAGCACGCGGGCCGGCGGTGACGGCAGCCAGGCGTCGAGCACGCCCTCGGCCAGCGGCTCGGCGATCAGCGAGCGCGGCACGATGCAGCGTTCGTCCACGAAGAAGGGCAGGCCTTGCAGCCAGGCCTCGCCGGTGAGGTAGGCCGCGGGCCGGCGCGTCTCGACGCGCTGGGTGATGATTGCGTGCACGTCCAGCAGCTCGGCCGGGCCGATGGCGCGCTCGGCCTGTTCGTCCAGCGCGTCCAGCGGCAGGCCCAGGCGCCACTGCACCAGCCAGGCGGCTTCGTCGAAGGGGTTGGTGGTGCCCTGGGCGCAGCACACGCCGGCGCGCTCCAGGCGCTCGGCACAGCGCTCGACCAGCTCGATCAGGGTCACGGCAGCAGCGCTTCCAGCGTGCGCCGGTAGACATTCTTCAGCGGCTCGATCGCGTCCACCTCGACCCATTCGTCGACCTGGTGCGCGCTGGCATTGCGCACGCCGAACTCCATCACCTGCGTGCAGATGCGGGCGATGAAGCGGCCGTCGGAAGTGCCGCCGGTGGTGCTGAGCTGCGGCCGCAGGCCGAACTCGGCCTCTATCGCTGCGGCCAGCGCCGCGTGCAGCGTGCCCGGTGGCGTGAGGAAGGGCATGCCGCCCAGTGTCCAGGCGATGTCGAAGTCCAGGCCGTGGCGCTGCAGCACGCCGAGCACGCGTGCCTGCAGGGCTTCGGGCGTGGACTCGGTGCTGAAGCGGAAGTTGAAGTCCACCACCAGCTCGCCCGGGATCATGTTGCCCGCGCCGGTGCCGGCGTGTACGTTGCTGACCTGCCAGCTGGTGGGCGGGAAGAAGGCATTGCCCTGGTCCCAGCGCGTGGCCGCCAGCTCAGTCAGGGCCGGTGCGAAGTCGTGGATGGGGTTGCGCGCCAGCTGCGGGTAGGCGATGTGGCCTTGCACACCCTTGACCACCAGCCGTGCCGACAGCGACCCGCGACGGCCGTTCTTGACCATGTCGCCCACACGGTCCACCGAGGTCGGCTCGCCCACGAGGCACAGGTCCAGCTTTTCGCCGCGGGCCTGCAGCACCTGCACCGCGTGCAGCGTACCGTGCAGCGAGGGCCCTTCCTCATCGCTGGTGAAGAGCAGGGCCACGCGGCCGGTATGGGCCGGGCGCTGGGTGGCAAATTCACAAGCGGCCACGGTCATGGCCGCCACGGCCGCTTTCATGTCGACCGCGCCACGGCCGTACAGGCGGCCGTCGCGATGGCTGGGCACGAAGGGGTCGCTGGCCCAGCGCTCGACCGGGCCGCTGGGCACCACGTCGGTGTGGCCGGCCAGCAGCAGCGTGGGGCCGGGCCGACCACTGCCGTGCACCGCCCACAGGTTGCTGACGGTGCCGCCGGGCGGGCCGGCGTCCAGGCGTTCGCACGCAAAGCCGGCGGCCTGCAGCTGCGTGGCCAGCAGTTCGCAGCAGCCGTCGTCGGCGGGGGTGACGGAGCGGCAGGCGATCAGCGCTTCGGCCAGCCGCAGCGCATCGTTCATCGCTTCGCGCCCCAGGGCGTGGCGTCGGGCCCGCCCGGGCGCAGGTCGTCGGCGCGCACGTCGAAGCTGATCTCGGTGAAGGTGGCGGTCTCGGGCTCGTCCTTCTTGGGCGACACGCGCGACACCGGCGCCTGTTCGTTCTGCAGCCGCCACAGCAGGTTGGTGGGCGAATCGGCGTAGGACATGCCTTCGTCGCGCGAGACCACGCCCTCGTTGATGAGGCGGGCGATGTCGTGCTCGAAGGTCTGCGAGCCCTCTGCCAGGGACTTCTCGACGGCCTCTTTCACCGCGCCCAGGTCGCCCTTCTCGATCAGCTCGGACACCAGCTTGGTGTTGAGCAGCACCTCGACCGCCGGCACACGCCCGCCGTGGTTGGCGCGCAGCAGGCGCTGCGAGACGATGGCGCGCAGGCCCGCGGACAGGTCGGACAGCAGCGTGGGCCGTGCCTCGGGCGCATAGAACGACAGGATGCGGCCCAGCGCGTGGTAGCTGTTGTTGGCGTGCATGGTGGCCAGCACCAGGTGGCCCGACAGCGCGTAAGAGATGGCCGCGCTCATGGTCTCGCGGTCGCGGATCTCACCGATCATGATGCAGTCGGGTGCCTGGCGCAGCGCGTTCTTCAACGCCGTCTGCAGGCTCTGCGTGTCGCGCCCTACCTCGCGCTGGTTGACGATGCTCTTCTTGTTGGAGAACAGAAACTCGATCGGGTCCTCGATGGTGAGGATGTGGCCGGTCATCTGCTGGTTGCGCCACTCCAGCATCGAGGCCAGCGTGGTGGTCTTGCCGGTGCCGGTGGCGCCCACCATCAGGATCAGGCCGCGCTTGTCGGTGACCAGTTGCGCCAGCAGCGGCGGCACGCCCAGCGCATCCATGCTGGGGATGGTGAAGGGGATGCAGCGGAACACCGCGGCGATGGAGCCGCGCTGCTTGAAGGCCGACAGCCGGAAGCTGCCCACGCGCGGGATGCTGATGCCCACGTTCAGCTCGCCCGTGTCGTCCAGTTCTTCCAGCTGCTGCGGCACCAGCATCTCCGACAGCAGCTGCCGCGTCTGGTTGACGGTGAGCAGCTGGTCCGACAGCTGCAGGATCTGGCCGTTGATCTTGATGAGGATGGGCGTGTTGGCCGACATGTAGACGTCGGACGCGTTCTTCTCCGCCATCAGGCGCAGCACGCGCTCGAGGTTGTTGGCCATGGTCACGTACCCCCAAGCTCGCTAGCGCTCGCTACCCCCCGAGGGGGCTCATGCGACGGACCGGCAGAGCCGGATCCGTGCATGGTCCTCGATTGACGCCAGGCTTGCGCGTTCATGCCCGGAGGAGTTCGTTGATGCTGGTCTTGGCGCGCGTCTGCGCGTCGACCTTCTTCACGATCACCGCGCAGTACAGGCTGTACAGGCCGTCGGCGCTGGGCAGGTTGCCGCTGACCACCACGCTGCCGGCGGGGATGCGGCCGTAGCTCACCTGGCCCGTGGCGCGGTCGTAGATCTTGGTGCTCTGGCCGATGTACACGCCCATGCTGATGACCGAGTTCTCTTCGACGATCACACCCTCGACGACTTCGCTGCGTGCGCCGATGAAGCAGTTGTCCTCGATGATGGTCGGGTTGGCCTGCAGCGGCTCGAGCACGCCGCCGATGCCCACACCGCCGCTCAGGTGCACGTTGGCGCCGATCTGCGCGCACGAGCCCACGGTGGCCCAGGTGTCGACCATGGTGTTCTCGCCCACGTAGGCGCCGATGTTCACGTAGCTGGGCATCAGCACCGCGCCGCGGCCGATGAAGCTGCCGCGCCGCGCCACCGCCGGCGGCACCACGCGCACGCCGCTGGCGCGCATCTGCGCTTCATCCAGGTTGCTGAACTTGGTCTTGACCTTGTCGAAGAACTCCAGGTCGCCAGCGCGCATGACGTGGTTGTCGTTGAGGCGGAAGCTCAGCAGCACCGCCTTCTTGACCCACTGGTTGACCACCCAGTCGCCCACGCCACGGCGTTCGGCCACGCGCAGCCGGCCGGCGTTGAGCTCGGCGATCACGCGCTCGACGGCGCCGCGCACCTCGGGGGCGTTGAGGGCGGTGATCTCGGCGCGGCTTTCCCAGGCCAGGTCGATCAGGGGTTGGAGAGAGCTGCTCATCAAAGGCTTTCGGAGTAGGAGACGATGCGCCCGGCGGCCTCTAGACAGTCGGCCACGGGTGCCACCAGGGCCATGCGGATGCGACCCCGGCCCGGGTTGGCTGCAAGACCCGGCTGCGGGCCCTGCACCTCGCGCGCCAGCAGGCTGCCGGGCAGGACCGCCACATTGTATTGAGCGAGCAGGCCGCGGGCCCAGGCGATCTCGTCGCCGCCGGGTATGCCGGCCCACAGGTAGAAGGCGGCGTCGGGCAGCTTCACGTCCAGCACCGGCTGCAGCAGCGGCATCACCGCCGCAAACTTGGCGTGGTACAGCGCGCGGTTGGCCGCCACGTGGGCCTCGTCGCCCCAGGCGGCGATGCTGGCGCGCTGCACCATGCCGCCCATGGCGCTGCCGTGGTAGGTGCGGTACAGCAGGAAGGCCTTCATCAGCGCGCGGTCGCCCGCGGCAAAGCCCGAGCGCAGCCCCGGCACGTTGCTGCGCTTGGACAGACTGGTCAGCACCACCAGGTTGCGGAAGTCGCTGCGCCCCAGCGCCTGCGCCGCCTGCAACCCCCCCAGCGGCGGCTCGTCGCGGAAATAGATCTCGGAGTAACACTCGTCACTGGCAATGACGAAGCCGTGGCGGTCGCTCAGCTCGAACAGGCGCTGCCACTCGGCCAGCGGCATCACCGCGCCGGTGGGATTGCCGGGCGAGCACACGTACAGCAGCTGCGTGCGCGCCCAGGTGGCCTCGTCCACGGCGTCCCAGTCGGCGGCGAAGTTGCGCTCGGGCCGGCAGGGCACGTAGTGCGTCTGCGCCCCGGCCAGCAGGGCCGCGCCCTCGTAGATCTGATAGAACGGGTTGGGGCAGACCACGGTGGCGCCGGGCCGGCCGGGGTCGATCACCGTCTGCGCCAGCGCGAACAGCGCCTCGCGCGAGCCGTTCACCGGCAGCACCTGGGTCAGCGGGTCCAGCGCCACGCCGTAGCGCCGCTGCACCCAGCCGGCCATGGCCTCGCGCAGGGCCGGCTCGCCCGCCGTGGCCGGGTAGCTGCTGAGCTGCGGCAGCGCCTGCATCAGCGCCTGCTCGATCAGTGCTGGCGTGGCGTGGCGCGGCTCGCCGATGCCCAGGCTGATGGGGCGCAGCGCCGGGTTGGGCACGATGCCCTGCGTCAGTTCGCGCCAGCGCTCGAAAGGGTAGGGGTGCAGCAGGTTCAGGCGCGGGTTCATGGCGGGGATTATCCGCAAGCGCCCCGCGGCGCCGGGCGCGCATCATCGCCGCCATGCTCATGGTCAAGCTCATGCCACCCCGCTTCGCCCTGGCCTGGCTGATGCCGCTGGGCGTGGGCGCGGCCGCCTGGGCCTCACCCTGGGCGGCCTGGGGCGCGATGCTGGCCTTGCAGGTGCTGGTGGCGCTGGCCGAGCGCGTGCCGGCGCTGCAGCATTCGCCCCCGGCACGGCCGCAGACCGCCTGGCACCGCGTCTGCATTCGTGCCCATGTGCCGCTGCAGGCGGGCCTGCTGGGCCTTGGCCTGTGGCTGGTGTCCACGCAAGACCTGGGCGCGGGCGCGGTGGTGGCGCTGGCCCTGGGCATCGGCGGCGTCTGCGGCAGCCAGGGCATCACCTTCGCGCACGAACTGGGGCATTCGCGTTCGCGCCTGGACCGCGTGCTGGCCTGGCTGCTGATGGCCAGTGTCTGCTACGCCCACTTCATGGTCGAGCACTACCGCGGCCACCACGTGCGCGCCGCCTGCATGGACGACCCGGCCAGCGCGCGCCGCGGCGAAAGCCTGTGGCGCTTTCTGCCGCGTACCCTGGCCGGCAGCTGGCGCAGCGCCTGGGCGCTGGAAGCGCTGCGCCTGCAGCAGCTGAAGCGCGGCTGGCTGCGCAGCCCGCTGGCCTTGGCCTGCGCCGCGCAGGGCCTGGGCCTGGTGTTGCTGGCCGCGTTGCTGGGGCCGCTGGCGCTGCTGTTCTGGCTGGTGCAGGCGGCGCATGCGGTGTTCCTGCTCGAGGCCATCAACTACATCGAGCACTACGGCTTGCAGCGCGGATCAGTGGATGGCCGGCGCCAGCCCTTCGGCGTGCAGCACGCCTGGAACGCCGACCACTGGCTGACCAACGCCATCACCGCCAACCTGCAGCGCCACAGCGACCACCACATGCACGCCTGGAAGCCCTATGCCGAGCTGCAGCCGCTGGCCGGCCCGCAGCTGCCCACCGGCTACGGCGGCTGCCTGTTCCTGGCCAGCGTGCCGCCGCTGTGGTTCCGGGTGATGGAGCCGCGGCTGGCGGCCCTGCCCGCGACCTGACCCGCGCCTACAGCGCCCCGCGGCAGCCCGGCGCGCCGCAGCGGCAGGCCAGGCGGCCTTCGTGGTGGGTCTCGCCGTAGTCCACGGTGATCTCTTCGCCCTTGCCAATGGCGCGCAGCGCGTAGAACTCGACCCGGCCCTGGCGTATGCACAGCCGCGCGTTGGGGCGGCAGCTGTGGTTGGTGTAGCGCATGGGGTCAGCGCTGCCGCTGAAGTCGATGGCCTTCTTGTCGGACAGCTCGACGATCATGATGCGTTCGCTGCGCGTGGCGCGGATGCGCGCCTGCTGCACCGTGATGCTCTCACCGCGGATCTCACCGATCTTCAGCCGCTGCGGGATAGCCTCGTCGGCAAAGGCGCCCTGGCCGTCGATGGCGCTGGGCTGCACGGCCACCGCGAACTTCTGATACGCGGGCCGGGCCTGCAGCATCAGGCCGCCGGCAGGTCGACGCGCGGCGCCGGCTTCCAGCCGCGCTTGCGGTGCTCGGCGGTGACGAAGGTGCGGATGCCGCCGCGCACGTACCAGTCGGCGTGGATGCGCAGGAAGCGCGGCTGGATGGCCGCGGCCAGGTCGGCCAGGATGGTGTTGGTGACCTTTTCGTGGAACGCGCCCTCGTTGCGGTAGCTCCAGAAGTACATCTTCAGGCTCTTCAACTCGACGCACAGCCGGTCGGCCACGATCTCGATGGTGAAGTGCGCGAAGTCGGGCTGGCCGGTCAGCGGGCACAGGCAGGTGAACTCGGGCACGTCGAAGCGGATGACGTAGTCGCGCTCGGGCGCCGGGTTGTCGAAGACCTGCAGTTCGCGGCTGGGGGCACTCGGCGGCGTAGCCGGCGCTTGGCGCTGTCGCGGCGTAGCCGGCGCTTGCCTCTGGCTGGGGGCGGCGGCGGGCAGGGCAGGGGGCTTGGAGCGGGCCATCGGCAAGGGGCTGGTTCGAGGGGGTCGCGATGGTATCATCCGGCCCCTGGTGCGCTCTCGATGAGGGCGCATTTTTTCATTGAAATCAAGCACTTAAGTCGTGCAACCGCAGCCTGCGCCGCGGCTTGCGCGCAGCCAGCCGGGCGATGCGTCTCACACAGATCAAGCTCTCCGGGTTCAAGTCTTTCGCCGAACCCACCACCTTCCAGATGCCGGGCCAGCGCGTCGGCGTGGTGGGGCCCAATGGCTGCGGCAAGAGCAACATCATGGATGCCGTGCGCTGGGTGCTGGGCGAGAGCAAGGCGTCCGAGCTGCGCGGCGAGTCCATGCAGGACGTCATCTTCAACGGCAGCGGCCACCGCAAGCCGGCCAGCCGCGCCAGCGTGGAGCTGGTGTTCGACAACACGCTGGCGCGCGCCGGCGGCCAGTGGAACGCCTTCACCGAGATCGCCGTCAAGCGCGTGCTCACGCGCGACGGCACCAGCAGCTACTTCATCAACAACCAGCCGGTGCGCCGCCGCGACGTGCAGGACGT
>LNFM01004574.1_pt1 | contig 39719 bp, 22 predicted proteins | sample 596031 | NCBI WGS metagenome assembly LNFM01 (sample SAMN04254537, study PRJNA301005) | activated carbon metagenome | isolation source: dual media filters at the Ann Arbor, Michigan drinking water treatment plant | place: USA: Ann Arbor | reverse complement strand
CGCTGTGACCGCAAAGCGGCCTTTGGTCGTGAGGCGCATTTTTCAAGCTCCTTGAATGTTGGCTTGACTGTCGTTGACTGGCTCATCGGACAGAACCCGCTGAACCCCTTCTCCGCCCACCCTGACCGCTCTGGGTCGCTTCATCGAAGGCTTTCCCGACTGTTTTCGTCGAGTATAGCTTAAAAGCCTAGTGATTTGCTCAGCATCTTAAACCAGAAACGTCGTTTGTCCATGACAAACCGAACAAATGACTCAAAAGGCCATAAAAAAACCGCGCAGTCTCAGTTCGTTAACCGCAGACGACTTTGGGACCCTGTCGATTGGAATTCGTTCAACCACAAGGGAATTCAAGGCACTGCGGCTCCCGCCTTGACGGATTGGTCCAACGCAGAGACGAAAACTGGCGTTGACCTTCAGGCGACGTTGTCCACGCCAGATGCACCGAACACCGAGGCCTTGAGGCGGCCCAGTTGATCCCTCACGCTCGCCGCTTTCTCGAATTCGAGGTTGCGCGCGTGCTCCAGCATGAGCTTTTCCAGCCGCTTGATCTCGCGCGCCACGTCCTTTTCGCTCATCTCGTCGATGCTGGCCCGGTGTGCGCTCTCGGCGGCCAAACGATCGGCTTCCTTGCCCGCCTTTTCGCTGTAAACACCGTCGATCAGGTCCTTGATGCGCTTGTTGATGCTGCGCGGCTCAATGCCCATGGCCAGGTTGTGCGCCACCTGTTTGGTGCGGCGGCGGTTGGTCTCGTCGATCGCCTTCTTCATCGACTCGGTGATTCGATCGGCGTACAGGATGGCGCGGCCATTGAGGTTGCGCGCAGCGCGGCCAATGGTCTGGATCAGGCTGCGCTCAGAACGCAAGAAGCCTTCCTTGTCTGCGTCCAGAATGGCCACCAGCGAGACCTCGGGAATGTCCAGGCCCTCGCGGAGCAGGTTGATGCCGACCAGCACGTCGAAAGCGCCCAGCCGCAAGTCGCGCAGGATCTCCACGCGCTCCACCGTGTCCACGTCGCTGTGCAGGTAGCGCACCTTAACGCCGTTTTCGGTCAAGTAGTCGGTGAGCTGCTCGGCCATGCGTTTGGTCAAGGTGGTGATCAGCACGCGCTCGTTCTTCTCCACGCGGATGCGAATTTCCTGCAGCACGTCGTCCACCTGGTGGGTGGCAGGGCGCACCTCCAGCTCGGGGTCCACCAGCCCTGTGGGGCGCACCAGTTGTTCCACCACCTGACCCGCGTGTGTCCGCTCATACTCGGCCGGCGTGGCCGAGACGAACACCACCTGGCGCATGCGCTGCTCGAACTCGTCGAACTTCAAAGGCCGGTTGTCGAGCGCACTGGGCAAACGAAAGCCGTACTCCACCAGCGTGGTCTTGCGAGCGCGGTCGCCGTTGTACATGCCGCCAAACTGGCCGATGAGCACGTGGCTCTCGTCCAGAAACATCATTGCGTCCTTGGGCAGGTAGTCGGTCAGTGTGGAAGGTGGCTCGCCCGGCAGGCTGCCCGAGAGGTGACGAGAGTAGTTCTCGATGCCCTTGCAGTGGCCGACCTCGCTGAGCATTTCCAGATCGAAGCGCGTGCGCTGCTCCAGCCGCTGCGCCTCCACCAGCTTGCCCATGCCCACCAGCTCCTTCAGCCGGTCGGACAGCTCCAGCTTGATGGCCTCGACCGCGCTGAGCACCTGCTCGCGCGGCGTCACATAGTGGCTGCTCGGGTAGACCGTGAAACGCGGAATCTTCTGGCGGACCTTGCCGGTGAGCGGGTCAAACAACTGCAGCGTCTCCACCTCGTCGTCGAACAGCTCGATGCGGATCGCCATCTCGGAGTGCTCGGCGGGAAACACATCGATGGTGTCGCCGCGCACGCGGAACTTGCCGCGCGAAAAATCCTGCTCGTTGCGCGCGTACTGCATGCGCACCAGCTGCGCAATCAGGTCGCGCTGACCAACCTTGTCGCCCACCCGAAGCGTCATCACCATCTGGTGGTAACTCTCGGGCTTGCCGATGCCGTAGATGGCCGACACGGTGGCCACGATGATCACGTCGCGCCGCTCCAGAATGCTCTTGGTGCAGCTCAGGCGCATCTGCTCGATGTGCTCGTTGATCGCGCTGTCCTTTTCGATGAAGAGGTCGCGCTGCGGCACATACGCTTCAGGCTGGTAGTAGTCGTAGTAGCTGACGAAGTACTCCACCGCGTTCTTCGGAAAGAACTCGCGGAACTCGCTGTAGAGCTGCGCGGCCAGCGTCTTGTTGGGCGCGAACACGATGGCCGGGCGGCCGAGCCGAGCGATCACGTTGGCCATGGTGAAGGTTTTGCCCGAGCCGGTGACGCCCAGCAGGGTCTGGAACACCTCGCCGTCGTTCACGCCTTCGACGAGTTGCCGGATCGCTTCAGGCTGGTCGCCCGCTGGCGGGTAAGGCAAAAACAGCTCGAAGGGCGAGCCGGGAAATCGAGCGAACTCACCCTCGGCGGGCGGCCCGTTGTCCACCTCAAACAGCGGGGTCTTCGGCGGTTGGGGCAGTGTGATCGGAGGCATCGCCAGATTGTGCCGGATGGTCCTCTTTGGCGCTGGTGCCGGCGGGGCGGGCCTGGCGAACGCCGGGCTTGGCCAGGATCTCCACATAGGCCTCGGTCGCGCCGTCTCTGGCCACCGTGTCCAGGCTGTCCATCAAGGCCGACAGGTGCACCACCTCGGCCGTGTCTTTCGTCGCCCCACAGCGGCAGTCAAAGTCCAGGAAATCCACACCTTCGGGCAGGTCGCGGCGGCGCTCGCGCTTGAGGTATTTGCGGATCTCGTGCTTGACGGCTTCGAGCACGCGGTCGCGGTGACGGCCCTCTTGGGTCAGTTGAAAGGTTTTTCTCATGGCGATCGGGCGCTCGGGCGGCGTGAAGTCAGGGAACAAGTCCGGGAATGAAGGGCGCGATTATGCGCGCCGGGGTATCCTGAGCCGCACATGACACCCCGTGAAGAACACCCCACGCCCAGCAAAGACGAGATCGCCCTGCTCGAGCCTTTCGACCGCCTGGGTCTGGACCGCATCGTGCTGGTGAACACCGCCCGGCAGGCACGCGAAGCCTGCGCCGAATTGATCGACCACGCGGTCTGGGGCTTCGATACCGAGTCCAAGCCCACCTTCTTCAAAGACCAGCTCTCCGGCGGGCCTCACATTGTGCAGCTCGCCACCTTGGAGCGGGCCTGGGTCTTCCAGTTGCACGATCCAGACTGCACAGCCCAGGTGGGCGCCCTGCTTGCCGACAGCAGATACACCAAAGCCGGTTTTGGCTTGGGCGACGACACCAAACGCATCGTCTCCAAACTTGCTGTTGAGCCAGCCGGCGTGCTGGAGCTCAACACCGTGTTCCGTGAACGCGGCTACCGCAAAGACATGGGTGTGAAGGGCGCGGTGGCGGTGCTGTTCAACCGGCGCTTCCTCAAATCGAAGAAGGCCGCCACCTCGAACTGGGCCAATCCGCACCTGACCGAGGCGCAATTGGTGTATGCGGCCAACGATGCATGGGCCGCGCGGCATGTACAACACAAGCTCTACGAAACCTCGGCGTAGGGCGTACATCGCGCATTTTTAATCCTAAGAATTAGTACCAATGTGGTATTTGCCTCGTCCGGCCAGATGCCGACACTGAGTCCGTGGTTGAGACACCGTGGCTTCTTCGGGAAGGCGAGTTTCAGCTTCAAAGACCGTCGGATGTTCGCTTGCACAAGCGGCGATCCGCGCGTCGGAAAGCGTCATGTTCAGGAGGAACGCGGATAACAAAGAGACCGGGTCCAGATACCCGTCCAGTTGCCCATCCCACAGCGCCTGATCTCCTTTGTTGGGACAACCCGTCGGCATCGGTTTGTCCACTCACAACACCAAAGGATGCAATCATGGCCATCGATCTCAACGGCAGCGCTCTCGGATTCAACTACGCCACCACCTACCGCGAGGAAGACGCCGCGGTCTCCGTGGTGGCATCCAGTGTGAAGGTGGGAACGGGCAGCATGACGGCGAACACCGACCTCATCACGGTGATCCGCCTGCAGATGACCCAGTTGCGGGCAGGTGATCAATGGCTGATCGGGAGCCTGCCACCCTCGATCGCGGTAGCCACCACCGAAATCGGTGCGGTCCTGTCTCCGCCCGTCAGCATCGACGTGGCTTCCGGCACCCTCTTCCTGCGCTCCACCGGCGCTGTCACAGACGCACACTGGCAGGCCGCCCTCCGGGCGATCCGCTATCAGACGAGCGAAACCACGGGTGGCACGCGCATCTTGAATGTCACCGCCAAGGGAGCCTCCGGCATCTGGAGCGAGTCGGTCGTCACCACGGAAATCGCCGTACAAACCAAAAACGACGCGCCCCTGGCGCAGAACGACACAGGCTTCGCCAGCGAAGGTGGGGATGTCAACAATTCCGTGGGGGCGGTGAACGCCACCGGCAACGTGTTGTTGAACGACACCGACGCCGATCTCGGTGACGCCAAAGTGGTGAGCGCAGTGACCTTTCACACCCAGACGGGCGTGGTGGGCAGCGCGCTCCGAGGTTCTTTCGGCACATTGACGCTCCAATCGAATGGCAGCTACACCTACACAGTCGACCAGAGCGACCCGAGGGTTGAAAGCCTGCGCACCACACAGCAAGCGCTCACCGACACCTTCGCGTACTCGGTGCGCGACAACGCTGGCGCGACCAGCACGGCCACGCTGACGGTCACGATTGCTGGCAGGAACGATGCACCTGTCGACCTCACCGTGGGTCGGACTTTCAACGGCACCCCGGACACCGTCTTGGTGGGTGGCCCGCTGATGGCGGCCGACACGGACTTCAGCTTCGAGTTGAAGGTATCGCCCAAGGACACGATCATCCTCAACGCCGCCACGCTCAGCGGCGCGCCCGGCATGTCGGGTCAGGCCTATGCCGTCTCTCCGGAACACGGCTTCTATGGCTGGGGCAGCACCGACCACGCGGGTGTGGGCCTTTCGGTGGGTACCAACGGCATCTCGGTGTACCAGTGGACCCTCAACAACCTGGCACCGCTGCTCACGTGGACGGGGGCCGTGGAGACAGACACCCATGTGGCCGTGGTCTTCAACAACAAGACGCCCACGCTGTACGTGGATGGGGTTGCAGTGGCCACTGGCCTGCAAAGTGACAAGATCATTCACCCCTCAGCGCGCCTGGGTGGTATCAGCTGGGGCTATTTCGAAGGCGTCATCAGCGACTACATCGTCTGGAACGACCCCCTGACCGCAGCTCAGGTTGCCGTGCGCGCAAGCGCCACCGCGTTGGCTGAAAATGCAACGCCCGCCGTGGTCATGGCCGCCATGAACCTTGCCGAAAACACTGCGGCCGGATCGCTGGTGGCAACGGCCGGGGCACGGGACAAGGACGCCGGCGACACGCTCACCTACGCCCTCACCGACGACGCCCAAGGCCGGTTTGTGATCAACGCCACCACCGGCGCCATCCAGGTGGCACAAAACGCGCAGTTCGACCACGAGACCGAATCCACCGTGCACCTGCAGGTGCGCGCCACCGACTCGGCCGGCGCCACGGTCAACAAGACCCTGAGTTTTTCCGTCGCCGATGTGAACGAGGCCCCGGTTGCCCAACCCACCTTTGGCACGGCCTTTGAAGCAGGTGGCATCAACAACCAGACACCGGGTACGAACGGTCTCGGCAACGTCATCGCGGGCCATGTCACGGACGTTGACGCGGGCGACACCGTCACCGTGGTGATCGTCGACAGCGGGCCCGACGACGGTTTCGTCGGGCAGCCTTTGGCTGGTTTGTACGGCACGCTGGTGCTCAACGCCAATGGCAGCTACACGTATGTGATCCACAACGACAACGCCACCGTGCAGGCGCTTCGCACCAGCGCCGACACGTTGACCGAGGACGTTGCAGGCGCACAAAGCAACAGCACCTTGACGATCACCGTCCGGGGCGCCAATGACAACCCCGTGGCTGTGGCGGATGTTGCAACGGCGTTGGAAGCCGGCGGCGTCGACAACGGCACGCCTGGCGTGAACCCAACAGGCAACCTGTTGACCAATGACACCGATGTGGACGCGGGCGACACCAAGGAAGTGGCGGCCGTGGCCTTCGGGGCTATCTCAGGCACGGTCGGCAGTGCACTGAATGGGCAGTACGGCGCTTTGCTTGTAAGTGCAGACGGCAGCTACAGCTACACCGTGGACAACAACAACGCCACCGTACAGGCGCTGCGTACCACCGCCAACACCTTGACGGAGACCTTCACCTACACCGTTCGCGATGCAGCTGGCGCCACCAGCAACGCAACACTGAGCATCACGATTCAGGGCGCCAACGACAACCCCACGGGTCAGGCCGACACGCTGCACGCGGTTGAAGCGGGTGGCGTGAACAACAGCATCCTGGGCATCAACCCGTCGGTCAACGTGCTGGCCAACGAGCCAACGACACCAAACAAGTCACCACCTGGTCGGGCAACACATCACCCTACGGAACCGTCAGCATCGGCTCCACAGGCCATTTCAGCTTCGCGGTGAACAACAGCCACGCAGCTGTGCAGGCACTGCGCACGTACGACGACACGCTCACCGCCACCTACTGGGTGAACGTCCGTGACGCTGCGGGCGCCACCTCGGGCGAGCCCGTCACGGTGGTGATCCACGGCGCCAATGACGCGCCGGTGTCCGTGGCGGTTGGAAATCGCTTTGACGGGACGTCGGCTTCGGTGGTCGCGGGAACGCCGTTGGGTGCGTCGGCCAATTTCAGCTTCGAACTCACCGTGAGCCCCAAGGATTCCATCAGCCTGAAAACTGCCAGCACGACCGGGACCGCGGGAACCAGCGGGCAAAAGTACGCGCTGTCGCCGACGCAGGGAGAGGTGGCATGGGGAAGCGCCGCCCACGCCGGTATCGGGCTTTCCGTGGGTGTCAACGGCATCTCGGTCTACCAGCATTCCAGCAATCTGCTTTCGTCTCTTCTGACGTGGACCGGGACCGTCACAGAAAACACGCACGTGGCCGTCAACGTCATCGACAACACGCCCTCGCTGTTCATCAACAACGTGCTGGTGGGAACGGGCCTGCAAAGCACGAAGCTCCTGCATCCACCAACCGAGGTCGGGGGTATTTCACACGGTTACTTCAGCGGCAGCATCCACGATGTGCGGGTGTGGAACCAACCGTTCCTGTGGCAGGCCAGCGGTTCACCCGACGTGCAACCGCAATATGAAAAGCTGGCGCTGGCAATCGCCGAAAACGCGGCTGGTGGATCCGTGGTGACCCGGCTGAGCGCGACCGATCTGGACACCGGCGACACCCTGACCTATTCGTTGATCGAAGATGGTGGCGGGCTTTTCCAGGTCAACGCCTCGACCGGCGAGGTGTACCTGGCGCCGGGCGCCACGCCTGATCACGAGACGGCTTCCAGCATCACCCTGCGGGCGCGGGCCACGGACAGCGGCGGCCTCTTCAAGGACATCTCGTTCAGTGTCCGCATCACCAACGTCAACGAAGCGCCCACCAGTTGGGGTGGCGAAGCCACGATGAACGAGGACAACCAGGTTCGACTGGCCCTGACCCGCGTGGCCGACCTGGTGGTCAACGGGCAGACCGTTCCCGCTGTGCGCATCGACACCCTGCCTGCAGGCGGCCAGCTCACGCTGGATGGCCAGCCCGTGGCAGCCGGTCAGGTCGTGTCTGCCAGCGACGCCGTTCGCATGGTGTTCAAGCCCGTGTTGTTCAGCACCGCCGCCTTCAACATGAACGACGTTGACGCAGGCGACAGCATCAGCGCGGTACGCATCACCGCATTGCCCGATCCCGCACAAGGTCGGCTGCTGCTCAATGGCGTGGAGCTCTCACAGGAAACCCTTGTGGTGCACGCGCATGATTTCAGTCAACTCACGTTCGAGCCTGTTCCGAATTTCAACGGACACGCCAGCTTCACCTACCGGGTCATTGACAGCCACGGCGTGCAACAGGGCGGCGACGCCAGCACCTTCACCATCCACATCAACCCGGTCAACGATGCGCCGACCATCCAGCCCACCCTGACGATCGAGGTGCAGGAGGGATCGTCAACCCGTCTGCAGGGGCTGCAGGTCAACGACGTCGACGCGGGCACTGCAGAAATCAGCATCACCCTCAAGGTGGAAAGTGGTCTTCTCAGTGCTGCCAGCGCCGCCGGCGTCACGGTCATGGGCAGTGGCTCGACCGAGCTGGTGCTGCGCGGCACCGTCAGCGCCCTGAATTCGATGCTCGCCAGCGAGCCGGGCGTCAGCTATGCAGCCGATCTTTATCCAGCCACAGACTTGAATCTGCAATTGCAGGGCGTCCTTGACGATGGCCAGGGAGACCCTGTCTACCGCGCCACCTTCACGACACCCGCTGGCTCACTCGGGGCACTGAACACTGCGGGCCTCACCATCGTCGGAGACGGTTCCGGGCTCCTGAGCATAGAGGGGAAGGCGAGCGTATTGGGCCCCTACCTCCTCGGCCAGAACGTCACACGCACCATGCCCATGACAACCCACCAGCTGACCGTGGTCGTCAACGACAACGGAGCCATGGGCCTCGATCCTGGTCTCACCGGGAATGACGGCAGTGAACAGGACGTCCGGACCGTGGGTCTCACAGTCGTACCACTGGGGCTTTCCCTCCTTCAACCCGAGCAGCTCGACGCCGCCTTCACCCACCCGTCGGGGCCGGGCCCCGATGGCTTGGGATCGGCAGCCGGGATCGCCGGGCTTCCCCTTGAAGCACCACTGGTGCTGGCCTTGGGAGATGTCAACCGGATCACCTCCCCGGTCGGATCGGGCGAGGCCGAACAACTGGCTGCCAACCAGGAGTGGAACGAACTGCACGAGAACTTGCACCCGAGTGGTTTCAACGAACGCCACGAATGGAAAGAAAACGTCAATTGGCTGCCCCCCTCGGGCACGGTTGCTCCCGACGGAACCTACGATGTCGTCCCCCCGGACTTGACACCCAACCTGGCAGCCAATCCGTTCATCCTGATTCCCTTTATCGTGTACGGCACGATGGAAGCGGCGTACCTGTTCCTGACTTACCACGAACCCGAGATACGCCCGACCCACATCCCGGACCCGGAGGTCCGTCCCTGGATACAAGGCCCGGACGAAACCCTGACGTTGAACGAGGACCAATCCGTCGAGATCACTGACTTCACGTTCTACAACCCATCGGAAGGCAATCGCGCGTCAGTCTGGGTGCGGTTTTCATTGATGGAAGGTGGCGGTGTGCTCTCCGCCAATACGGGTGCAGACGCCAGGGTGGCAGTGGCGAACAACCACTCGGACGCGCTCATGTTGATCGGAAATGTGGATGCCATCAACGAGCTGATTCACACCGGCGGCGTGACATTCACACCCGATCCTCATGTCGAGGGAGTCCTTCATCTGGATGTGACGATCAGCCGGGGACTGTCCGGCCCCCTTATCGGCGAGTCCACAACGATCGCGGGCCTGGTCATCAACCCCACGCCCGATGCGCCCGAGGGCACAGACGCCACGTTCGTGGTAGACCACGGCACCTCGTTCCTGCTGACGCCCGATCGCTTCGGTTTTTCCGACGTGGATGGCGACGATTTCATGGGCGTGAAAATCACCGAACTCCCGGATTCCGGCCAGCTGCTCCTGAACGGCGTGCCGGTGGAAGCGGGTCAGGTCATCAACATGCAAGCCCTGATGAGCTACAACCTGGCTTACGCACCAGATGCCGCGCTGACCGGTGCGCCGGTTCATCCCCGCATCGGTTTTCAGGTCATGGATTCGGGATCGACGTCGAACATCGGCGCGGTCAACCACCTGAGCCTCAATGTCCAGTACCCCACGGTTCTGGAGCCCAGCCAGGCAGCCGCCCAGTTCAACGAAGCCAGCGGGCAGCCCCTGCACTGGTTGAGCGGTGTGGCCTTGAGCAACCGCAGCAGCATCGACCCCCGCGTCAAGACCATCCGCATCACCGCCGAAGGCGCGGCCTTCGGCGACGAATGGACCATTGACCCGGTCTGGCTGCATGCACTGCAGGGTGTGCTGCCGTTCGAACGCATCGAAGTGTCCGATGGCGTCAGCGAGCTTCGCTTCACCTGGAGCGCAACGCTGGGTTTTGTGGAATCGTTGCTGGGCGCGCTGGTCTTCGACGTGCAATCGCCCAACGCCACGGAAGGGACGCGCCAGTTCTCCGTGAAAGTCATTGGTGTTGATGGACTTGAAAGTCCGGCCCTGGGTGTTGAAGTTGGCGTCACCAGCATCCTGGGTGAACTCACGCGTGAGGTCGAGGCGGCTCAGGCCGCGATGCAGGCTCGCGCCGATGCCGGCCCGCTGCCACCCACGGCCGAGGTGGCCGCGGCTGACGCGCAGGCATCCTGGGCTCTGCTGCAGGCACGGGCGGCACTGGCTCAAGCCGTGGCACAGGCCTTGTCCGAAGCCATCCCCACCAGCGACGGGGGTCTGCAAATGGGCACCTCGCTGGACCTCGCGCTGCGCACACTCGGTCTTGGCCAAGGCACCAGCCTGGTGTTCAGCATCACGGAACCCACGGCCGAAGAAGTCGCTGGCGACTGGTTGAGCCGCCTCATCCGCGACCCGGCCACCGACACCTTGTGGCTGCCCGGCGAGCAACGCCTGGCGCTGCTCGCCTGGGCCGAAGGGGAGCGCTCCGAGGCGCTTCAGTGGGCCGCGGCGCAGTTCATGGCAGCCATCGATTCGCCGATAGCCATCACGGCCGAAGGTGAACTACTGCCCTCTGCCCGCAAGGTGCCGGCCGGCGCCTGGCTGCTGGACGCACTCGCGCAGTCCGTCGACCCGGCATGGCAACCCGACGTCGTGCATGGCAACGACCCCTGGGCGGTCTGGGCTGTCACTCCACACGCCTGGGTCCAGGATGTGGAAGGCAACCTCTACCTCAACGACGCCGCATGGCACCAGTTGAAGATGTCGGCCGAGGTCCAGCTCGTGAGCGATCAGGACGACAGCGGCTCGCCCGAACTGCTGGCCATACAGGCTCTGCAATCCGCAGCGGCCATGGGAGACCATTGGCTGGTCGACACCCGTGTGCTGGGCTGGCTGGCCACCGCAGGTCTTTCCATGACCGTGGTTCCCGACAACGGTGAAGGCAGCCGCCCCTGGTTGACCCAACCCGGCGTGCTGGTGCAAACGGCTGAGGGGCTGCTCATGGCACCACCCACCTTGTTGGACCTGCAGGTGCGCCTGCTCGAGAGCCTGGACGCAGCCGGGTCCGGTTTCACATCGGCCCAAAGCCTCTTTGCCGCGCTCCAGGCCCTCGTTGACAGCGAAGCCGTGCCCACGCTCCCGGCTGAAGCGCGCGCGTGGCTGGACAGCCTCGACCTCGGCGTGCGCTGGGTGACCGACTTGTCCGCTGCTGCCCGCCCAGGTGAAATCGCCCAGTCAGGGGCCGGAGCGCCCCTGGTGCTGAGCGCCGCCACCGTCGACGCCCTCTACGCCCGCCTGGTCGCACGGGAAGTCGCCGACGCCATCAAAGGTGAAGGCTCGCAGGCCACCGGTCCGGTGGGCAGCGATCTGCTGGAGGTCAAGCGCACGCTTGAACAGGCCCAGACCAGCCAGATCTCGGACAAGCTGCACGTGGTCGCGGCCAGCGAGGTGGTGCTGGCCTGGCTGAATGCCAGCGGACAACCCGTGGCCAGCACCGCCGGCTACCAGGCGCTGGGGATGAACGACGCCCTGAGCCGCATGATGGAGCGTCCGAACGTGGCCCTGTTCGAGCCACTGACCAACACGCTCCACCTCAGCGATGCCGTGTACCGCCGCCTCGGCGCAGTGGCTGGTGTGGCACTGGAAAGTGCGTTGGGCACAGACCCGGCTCAAACCGGCCCGCTGGCGCCCAGCCCGTCTGCACCGACTGTCGAGGAACGCCACGCGGATGCGGTCCGACCCGGCGCGGGTGACCTCATCCCGGCCGAGCAGGCCCGTCTTTGGCTGGACAGCCTGGCAGCCGTCAACCTGCTGGTCGGCCCGGGCACATCCACCAGCCCGGTGCTCAGCGAAACGGCTCCTGTCGGCGTGCGGCTGCTCAACGAGACGTTTGCCGCCAACGCCGTGGATGTGCTGGCCAACGCAGGCGTGGCCGTGCGTGACCTGGGCGACTGGTCCGCGCTCTCCAGCGCCGACCGCGCGGCCCTGAGCGATGCCAACCAACCCGCACTGGCGCGCGATGCACTCGGCCAGCCCTTCATGAACGAAGCAGTGATGAACGCGCTGCAGAGCCGGCTGGTGGCGCAAGCGTTTGGCGAACGCGCCGAGCTCGCACTGACCGCCATCGAGCTGCTCACCGCAGCACCGGGCGACACGGCCTTGCCTGTCATCGAGCCGAACGGTGTGGTGTCCACATCCACGTCTGCGCTGTCATTGGTCGACCCCACCGACGTTGTGGTGACGCTCAGCCGCGCCGATCTCCTGCGCCTGCAACACCTCGGGCTCGAGCCCGTCAGCGTTGAAGTGGTTGATGGCTACCTCACACCCGAGCAGGTCGATGCCCTGCAAAACCAGCCGGGTCTGGTGGTGGTCGACCAACGCCATGGCTCGGTCTGGATCCACGAGGCCACCCGGGCGTCCTGGCTGCAGACACTGGCCGACACCATGCAGGCCAGCCGGGTCGCCCGCTACGCCACGGATCCCGCATCCATCGAGTTGTCAGCCCATGCGGGCCAACCCGTGGGCATGGCCTACGCCGTGTCGCTGACCGGTCCGACAGCCGTGGCATGGACTTCATCCCCGGCCGGTGAAGGCCTGGTGCGGATCTCGCTGGACGTGGGCACCCTGCTCGCCGCCCACCTCGCGTTTCGCACCATGCACGCCGACAGCGGCCACGCCGCCACGCTGTCGGCGCTGGCACAAGCCCGGATCGGCACCGTGATGACCGACGCAGCCCAGCCGGGCACCGTGGTCATGACAACCGGAACCTGGTCGGCGTTGCTGGCCCAAAGCGAGCGCATTTCAGACAGCCTGGCCGACTGGAGCAACGGCGTGCCCGACGCAGCCGCGCCGCTGCTGACAGCCCTGCTGGGCCGCACCGTGCTCGAAGATGCCTTTGACGACGACAGCACCGGCTTCGTCTGGATGAACAACCACGCCGCGCTGCTCAGCGCGCTGCAGGCGGCCGGCGTTTCGATCACCGCTGTGGGTTTCGGCAGCACCAGCGAGCCCCCGGTCTCGCTGCTCGACCAGCTCAAAACATATGCGGTGACGGGCGATCGGCTGGTGGCCTCGGAAGCCACCTGGAACGCATGGCGTACCGCCGTGCTGGCCCATGCCAACCAACTTGGCGCACCAGCTTACGAAGAAGCCCCATGGCAATCCGCCACCCCGGCGGTCATGCACGACACCCAGGCCACCAGCTCCGCCACTGCAGCAGCGCTGGAAACCGCCCAGACCCAGCTGGCCGCGCTCCTGGTGGACGGCCGACGCGAGTCCGTCACGATCGACCAGCAGTCCCATGCGCTCTGGCACATTCACCCGCTCGAGCAGCGGCTGGATGCAGCAGCCATGCGCTTCATCCTGCAGGCATCGAACGCAGCATTCGACTGGTTCACCATGCCCGCGGGCGACAACAGCCTCCTCTCCAGCCTGGTGGGCAACAGCTACCCCACCGTGGTCGAGGCCGCTGACGGCAGCCTCTACTTCACCGGTGCAGGACTCGACAGCGCCGTGGCCGCGCTGCGCGCAAGAATGGAGGTGGAGCGCGACAAATTGAGCGATCACCTGCAGAGTCAGCTCCTGCATGCCCAGACGGCAGGCGACCGCGTGCTGCTGCCCGCAGTCGCCGTGCCCGGTGACTGGCAAGTGCTGTTGGGCGATGCTGCCCCCCTGCTCAAAATGGGCAGCAGCCACCCGAAACCGGGCGAGATCGCCATCGACCAGGAGGGTCGCGTCTGGCTGCATGAGCACACCCGGCTGGGGCTGCTGAGCGAACTGGGAAACCACCAGTCCGAAGACGCAGGCACCGCGAGCACCCTGCTCGCCTTGCTCAACGAAGCAAGCTCCGACACAGGCATGTTTGATGTGTGGAGCGTCCACGGCGATGCACTCGCCATGCTCCAGAGCCTGGGTCTGGGATCCAGAATCACGGGCGTGTACGACGGCACCGTCATCGGCCTGCAAAACCTCGGCGAGGCCGCAGACGGCAGCTACCTGCTGGGCGCCGACACCAGGGTGTACGTCACCGGCGCCACCCTGGCAGCGCTTCAGGCCCTGAGTCAGGGCCGCGTCAACGCGACCCCTGCGGCCACCGACCAGACCACCATCGCCGAGGTGGCCTTGCTCAACTACCTCAGCGAGCTGAACGACCACACACTCGCCAACATCCTGCCCGCCCCCGTCAGCGGATCCACAGGTCAAATGGATGGCCCTGCACTCTGGCACCACCTGAAACACTGGATCGTGCTCGAAGGCCCAGGATCGCAGACCACCGGCCTGCAAGACCAGGTGGGCCTGCCGGCCAACTGGCTGAGCCTGCTGCAAAGCGCTGCCCCCGTGCGCCTGCTCACACTGGGCACCGACAACGGATTGCTGGCGGCCCTGCAAAGCGGCGAATTGCACCACGAACACGTGATCGTCAAAGACGCCGCCGGCAATCACCTGATGTCGCCCGCCACGCGGGGCCTGGTGATGGAATGGATCGCCAACGGCCTCACACACGCCACCGGGCTCGACTGGTCGGCCCAGTTCGGCTTGCAGACCAGCCTGGTCAATGTTGAGCAAGCCAGCAGCAAGCGCGCGCTGCTGGACCAGCAACAACCCGACAGCACAGACCCGGCGCTCTACACCGTCAGCGGCACCGTGCTGGCGGCCGTGTTGACGGCGCAGAACAGCACAGGCGGCAACGGCACCAGCAACGCGGTTCACATCAACCTGACCGGCTCCGCGCTGGCCAGCTGGCTCCTGGCGATTGACCAGCGAGGCCTGTACGACCTCAACCTCGCCGAAGTGCAAGACCCGGCAGAGGTGGCCGATGGCCAGTTCGCCGAAGACGGCAACGGCGTGGTGGTCACGGAAGCCACCGCACGCCAGCTGTACAACGCCGCCACCGGCGCCACCCAGGCGCTGGCGCTGGACAACGCAGACAGCCTGCTGCAGCAGATTTCGAGCCGCGCGGGCTACGAGGTGGTCAATGGCTTCGTGGTCGTTGAAGCCTCGCCAGCCTTCGACATCTGGCGCCAGTCCACCGACAGCTTCAACCTCACGCAAGCGCGGGACGTGAACGGCCTCTGGCACGAAGTGGCCTTCGAGCCGCTCCAGGCGGTGCAGGCAGCCTGGCTTGACGCACTGGCCGCAGGCACCCTCAGCCAGTTCATGGCGTCCGCCACCAACGTCACACTGGCAAACAACAGCACCGTGGCCCTGCGCAATGCCGACCTCCTCAGCGCATACGACCAGCTGACCGAGCGCGGCCAGGGCTTCAGCCGCAACGCCGACGGCAACTGGGTCATGAGCGACGACACCCGGGAGTGGCTCATCACCGAAGCCGCCACCGTGGGCACCGGCGCGCGCATGGCGCAGGCCGACCGGCTCGCCGCGCAGTTGACGTTTGCGCTGGACCATGCCGACGGCAACGGCACCATCAGCCTGAACAAGGCCGACGCGATCGAGCTGTTCGACCAGCTGGACATTCCTTACCTGCTGAGCCTGAACCCTGCGGACGTCACGCTGCCGCACCGACTCATCGACATGGGCGACAACACGGTGTTGCTGAGCACGGAGAGCGGCGACACGTTTGCGGCGCTGGCAGCCAGCGCCCGCAACGACGGGCTGGGCACCGTGCAGCAGCGCCTGGCAACCCTCAACGACGCCGAACCCATCTACAACGAAGCCCAATTCGTGGCCCGCCTGTCCGATGTCGATCTGCTGCCTTCGGTGGCGCGGCATGACAAGGACCCGGCCAAGCTGCTGGTCAGCATTGCGCTCGACGCAACCGTGTGGGCGCGCTTCGGTCTGGGCGACGCGGGCTCGACGAGCCTGCCCATCGAAGGCCCGCTCAGCGCGGCCAACCAGAACGACTGGGACGCCTTGTGGCAACAGGGCAGCGTGCGGGCCTACACCGACGCCGAGGGCGGTACCCGCTACCTCATGACAAGTGAGACATGGTCCACCCTGCTGGAGGAAGTCGACACCGCCAACCCCGGCGGCAGTCTCACCGCGGTGGTGCGCCTGAGCGCTGAAGACATCAACGGCGTCGACGTGGGCGCCATCGGCGGGCTGACCGTTGTGTCGCTGGCAGACCTGCCCGGCGCGCAGGGCAGCGGGTTGCTGCAATTCGCCAAGGCCTCGGCACTCGTTCAGAGTCTGCCGGCGCTCACCGTGCTGCGGGACGCCGACGGCAACCTCTGGATGAGCACGAACACCGCCAATGCCGCCAAAGCCGTGTTGCGCGGTCAGCTCAACGCCGCTTCGCTGGGCCTGGACACCCCCACCATGGAGAGCAGCTTGCTCGGCGCGCAGCTCGCCGCGCTCGACCTGGCGCAAACGGGCCTCGCGCTGGCCAAAACAGCGCAGGTCTACAACGGCGGTACCTGGTCTGGCCATGCGCTGACCCAGGCCGACCTCAGTGACCTGGAACAGTTGGGCTTGCCCCTGCAACAGGTCAGCGGCACCGACCCTTCGCAGCTGACATTTGCGTCCGCGATGAGCTACGTGGTCGACGCCCAGAACCGCGTGTGGGTCAGCGAGGCGGGCTACGCCAAAATCGCCACACTCGTCGATGCCACCGACCACGCACTCAACACCGAACTGCATGCCCTGCGCTGGCAGGCGGTTCCAGGCCAGGGCCTGTGGACCCTCGGCAGCGACAGCCACTTCGACCTGTTGCTGCAGCGAAGCCCGCTGAGCCTGGTGAACGCCGGCACCATCACGGCTTCGACCGACCTCAGCCAGCTCGCGCCAGGCAGCTACGTGCGAGACACCCAGGGCAGGGTGTACGTGAGCGACGCCACCCACACCCTGGTGCAAAAAGCCACCGAACCGGTCGCTGTGGCCGAGCGAGCACAGTTTCAGAGCAGCGTGCAAGCCAGCCTCATGGCCTCGACCGTGGACACACCAGCCACGCTGGTGTTCGTCACCGAGAGCGACCTGTTCTGGCGCATCGTGCAGAACCCGCGGACTGAATCGGTGTCCATCACCAGCGACCTCAACGCACTGAGCGCAGCCGACCGCGAAGCGCTGGCTGCACCCGGCAAATACACCTATGCGCAGGTGAACGGAGGCCTGCTGATCGGCTTGGGCCAGCTGCAGGCGCTGACAGCGCTCACCACCGGCGGTATCGGCGAAGTCAACGCCTCGCAGTACACCGTGCAAGAAGTGTTGTCGGTGGTGGTCAACCGCGAACCCATGCTGGGCGACTGGCTGACACAGCTGGGCTACCGGTTTGGCTCCATCGTCGATGCCCAGGGCAATGCCGTGCCAGCCGCCCAGCTTGACGTTGACAACCTCAGCGATGTGCAGCGCGCCCAACTGAACCAGGAGACCGGGCTCATCGTGCAGGGCGCCAATGGCCAGCTGCTCATGTCCGATGCCACCTGGCAGGCGGTGATGACGCGCAGCATGACCGAAGCAAACGCCTCGCAATCTGCACTGGCCCTGGATGTGCAACGGGCCTTGGGCGAAGCCACGGTGCAGGACATCGAAGGCACCCAGGTGGCCACCCTGAGCGGCGACGCAAAGGCCTGGCTGGCCGAATTCGACAGCCTGGGCATGGCCTACCACCTGGTGGATGCGCTGGGTACACCCACCAACGCCGACGCGCTGAACCCGCAAGCTTTGGTGACCACGGGCAACACGCTGCCCGTGGGCATCGACAGCCAGGGTCAACTGGTGATGAGCGAAGCCACGCTGCAACGCCTGAGCGACTGGTCGGGCGAATTCGCCCAGGTCTACAGCCTCAACAGCGCACTGCTGCAGGCGCAGGGGGCCGCGCCAGGCGACATAACCAACCCCGCGCACAGCTTCGGCAACACGCAGACGTACCTGCTGGGCGACTGGCAGGGCGCCACCGCGGGCATTCGCCTCATGTATTCGACCATCACCGCCATTCGCTCGCTGATGAACCAGAACATGGCGGCGGATGGTGTGGTCAAGGGGCAGCTGTCAAAAATTATCAACGATCTCGCCAAGTTCAATTCGGCCGAACTTTCAACGTACATAAATGAACACGGAAATGAACTGACGGTAAACAACCAACTCAATGCTCTGGCGATCAATCGATACAGAAAAGAGGTCCTTGGTAACGTGGAATACCTTGTCCATGATGATGATGCAAACGAGCTGGAGATGGGGAAGATTGCTACACATCTCTCAGACGATTACATAAGAAGTGCATCCGGATTGTGGAAAGTTGTTTCCAATGGGATGCTGCAGGAGGTACAGGCGTTAATAGAGGGTAACCCTGTCCGGGCTAATCTGGCAAATGACGCCATTGATATGCTTGGCATGTTTCTTGAAGATGCGCAGAAGTACCGACAGGAAAATCTTGCAATTTATCAAAACCGCGTGGACAAATTGGCAGCCGAACATGCCATTTCGGTTAACACTCCGCGTGCGGCTCTGGCTGACGAAATGGAACGGCTAGATCTTGGCATAAGAAGAGCGAAACAGATAATAGACAAGTATTATTTTGCTGACGTGAATTCACTAGCACCAACACAAGTTTCGCAAATCCTGTCTCAACTTTCTGCGGTTGCATCCGATTTCAGCGACCTACTCACCAACGATGTAGCTTCGCAAGTTGCCTCGAACATTGATCAGAAAGTTGGGGCAAAGGTGGTCACGGATATGCTGAAGACCATTCAAGGTACTCCGGAATACATTGACCTCGAGGCCATCGGCAAGGCCTCAAACGCATTCCAGAGCGCGCGTCTTCTTGCTTCAAAAGCGACCTTCTTCACCCAGTCGCCCGCTGCGCTCGCCGATGCGGTGAACCTCTACAAGTTGTGGGCCAACACCTACACCGGCACCGAAGAGGGAGCCAGGCTGGCCGCCAAGTACGCCAGCCAGGGAGGGCTGGCCTTGTCGGCCATGGCTGGAGGCATCTTCTCGTCCGCCCAGCTGCCCACCTGGGCGAAGTTCAAGACGCAGGCTGATCTGGATCAGTACTGGAAGGACATGGTGAGCCCTGGCACCTACAGTGCGCGGAACTTCATCTTGACGCCCGCCGGTGATGGCTTGCCCATGCAGGATCTCTACAAACAAACTGCGGCGCATCTGGCCGGCGCCGACAAGATAAACAACGGCAAGCTGGGCGTGGCCAGCAATGTGCAACCCAACATCGTGTACCAGTTGGCCGACTGGGCCGGGACGCTCGGTGCCTTCTTCTCTTCTTTCCTCTGGAGCCGCCAGACCACGCCTTGGGCCTACTACCAGACTGGCCGCAATGCGGTGGCCGGTACCTTCTCTGGAATTCCACTGGCCTTGGGCGATGGGATGGGCTCAGGAATCATCGCCTACTGGCTTTACAAGGCCCTGAATCTTGACAAAGAGGCGTACGGCAAGCTGCTGTACAGCACCGGCTCGGAAGGCGGGCGTTCTGTCGGCTTTGGACAGTTCACCGGTTCGATGGCACTGCCAGCCTTGGACGCCTTGGTGGCCACAGGGCTTTACGCTGGCTACGGCAGCAAGTCGGGTCTGGGCTGGGGTTCGGTGGCAGACAGCTGGTGGAGCACCGCCGCCACAGGATTTGCCACGGTCGCGCTGAACTACGGCGTTCGGACCCCGCTGGCGTTGCTCCCCACTTACGTGAAGATCGACTTTTCATCGATCCAGAACGCCATCCTGGTCAGGTCGATGCTGGACAAGGCGTGGGAGCAGGAGCGCGATGTGGAAGCAGCGATTCTTGAGCGCCAGTTCGGCATGGACGTGATGAAGGCCATCCCCTTGGTGAACCTGTTCGGGGGTGCCGTGGGGCTGATTGAATCCATCGTGGGTTCGCTGGGACAAAACCTGGGGGTGAGCAGCTTCAAGACCGCGGTGGAACAGCGCGTGGCTGCGCTGGAGAACCACCCCGACGAAGGGCAGGATCCGTTGTCACAGCGGGTACTGCAGCAGGCGCTCTTGATGGGTACCGCGGACCGTCACTACGACATTGCCAACCAGATCGACGATTTCACCTTCGCTCAGAACGGCAAGGTCAAGGTGATGAAGTCGGTGGTGGTGTCGCGGGTGGTCGACGGCGTGGTCGACACCACGCCCGACGTGCACTTTTACGACACCGACGCCGAGATCGAAGGCGTGGCTTCGGGCAACAACCTCGCAGGCCGGCACGTCATCAACGTGGAGCTGGCCAACACCAGCGGTGGCCTGGCCACCTACCTGATCCGCCCCGAGGCCCAACTCCACCTCGCCGACATCAACCTGGATGTGCCTGCCCCGCTCATGCGGATCGATGCGAGCGGCTCCGAGGTGGATTCGACCAACCAGTTCTACATCTTCAACAACAAGGTGACTGTGCTGGGTGGCCAGGGTGAAGACCTGTACTTGCTGAACGAGTCGTTGCGGCCCCAGATCAATGCAGCCGGTACCGACCTGATCGCCGGCTTCATCCGGGATGGCATCAACAGCCTGGGCCGGGACGGCATTTACCGCCCGGGCCGGGACGCGGCCAGCTGGATGCTGGCCGCCAGCACCGACACCGCCACCAAGGCCGGCCACTCGATCCACACCGGCACGGGTGCCGAAGGTTTTGCCGTGTACCGGGGCATCCAGCATTTCCACGGCAGCAACTTCAACGACGTGTTCACCCGCTACGGCGCCACCAGCGTGTCGCGGGTGCAGGTCACCCTGCAGGGCGGCGGTGGCTCGGATGTGTTCGATCTGCGCTCCGGCAACAACGACGTGAAGCTGTCCAGCGGTGAAGTGCGCTTCAACAACTCCGGCCTCACCTCAGCCCAGGCCAACAACCGGGACACCCTGGTCGGCGAGGGTGTCTACAGCGACGCCCCTTACTACGCAGGTCTGTTCGGCAACCATTTCGACGCCGACAACTTCAACGCGGTGCAGGTGGATCAGTCGCGGTCGAGCGGGCTGGTGAAGGTCTACGGACACGCCGATTCGCACGAGGCACTCTGGGTGGATTTCGGCGACCAGGGTCTGCGCGCCACGTTCAAGACCGATGCCACCAACATCGACGGCACGTCGTTCACCAACCGCTACGAAGTGGAAAACGTGTCGACTGTGGTGGGTGGCGCCACCCTTCGTGTGGTGGCCAATGGCAACATCGACTCGCTGTGGGGCACGGCCTTTGCCGACCAGATCACCGTGGGTCAGGGTGCAACGTTGAAAGAGATCCATGGCGGCGGGGGCAACGACACGATCGACGTGAATGTGGGCGACGTGTTTGTGGGCCTGTCGGACGGCAACAGCCTGGTGAAGCTGGGCGGTCAAACCTCGGGCACCACCCTGGCACTGGGCGAAGGCAACGAGGCGAAGATCAACACCGCCGCCGATGCCACAGACAAGGCGGTGACGGTGAATGTGTTCGGGGGCGCAATGCTGGACACCCACGTGGACGCCAGCGCCTCCGATGAAACCATCAACCTGCATGCACTCACCGGACGCACCACCTTCATGGCGGGGCTGGGCAGCAACGAAGTGCGGGTGAACGAGACGGCGCTGGCCGTGGATGTGGTGGCCAACGCACTGGGTGGCGGTTCGCTGAAACTGATTCTGGAGGACGACAACGGATTCAGCGTGAACGACCTCATCACCGACGATGGTCAGGTTGGCAAGTTCCTGCGCACAGTGGTCAACGGCAATGACGTGTACTCGACGAACTGGCGCAACGACCTGGGTGTGATCACGGAGCTGACCCTGCATGGCAGCTCCCTGAGCGGCGGGACGCTGGTGTCGGGTACCTACAGCAAACTGCTTTCCGAACTGATCGCAGAACCTGCACCGGTCGCATGACCGCCGGGCCTCCACTGGACGGCAGCCTGCCGGCCTGCCTGGCCCTGTGCGCGGGTCTGGCGGGCCGGCCGGCCTCGGCCGCGTCGCTGAGCGCGGGGCTGGCCCTGCACGATGGCGAGCTCTCGTTCGACGGCGCCCAGCGCGCCGCCGAACGGGCCGGGCTCGCGCTGCAACCGCTCAACAGCGCGGACATCGAGACCGCTCTCGCATCGGGGGACCACTTCATCGTGCGCAACGGTCCCGCGCATGCGCTCATTTACCGGCGTGGCCGCGAGGCCACGCTCGTGGAGCCGGGTGATGGCACGGCGGCGACGCAGCGCCTCCTGCCCGCCGAAGAACTGACGGCACAACTGCGTGCGGCGCAAGCCGCATGGCGGGTGCGCCTGCTCAGCCTGGCCCACGCGCCCGACACCGAACTGCCGGAAGCCGAAGACCGCTACGCCTGGCTGCGGCGTGCCGTGCTGGCGCAATGGCGCACCTACGCCTGGGTGGGCGTGTCCTCGCTGGTGGCCAACGGCCTGGTGATCCTCACCTCGTTCTACAGCATGCAGGTGTACGACCGGGTGATTCCGAACAACGCCTTTGCCACCCTGTGGGCGCTCTCCATCGGCGTGGCCATCATCTATTTCTTCGATCTGATCATGCGGGTGCTGCGCGCCTACATGATCGACCACGCGGGCAAAAAACTCGACTTCGAGATTTCCTCGCGCCTGTTCCAGCAGGCCATGGGCATGCGGCTGTCGCACCGGCCAGCCTCGGCCGGTGTGTTCGCCAACCACCTCAACGACTTCGAGTCGATCCGCGACTTCTTCACCTCGCTCACCCTCACCACGGTGATCGACTTTCCATTCGTGTTCGTGTACCTGGCGGCCATTGCGTTCATGGGCGGGCACCTGGTCTGGGTGCCCGTGCTGATCATGCCGCTCATGCTGGGCATCGCCTGGGCGCTGCAGGGGCCGATTGACCGCGCGGTGCGCACCTCCATGCAGGCCTCGGCCCAGAAACACGGCATGTTGATCGAGGTGATTGCGGGCATCGAAACGGTGAAGCTCACCGCCAGCGAAAGCGTGTTTCAGGGCGCCTGGGAACGCGCGGTGCGCACCATCGCGCAGGCCTCCATGAAATCCAAGCTGATCTCCACCACGGGTTTGTCGGTGGTGAATTTTCTGCAGTCGATTTCGTCGGTGGTGCTGATGATCGTGGGGGTGTATCTCATCAGCACGCAGCAGCTCAGCATGGGCGGGCTGATCGCCTGCTCCATCCTCACCTCCCGCGCGCTGGCACCCTGCAGCCAGCTGGCTTCGTTGCTGTCGCGGTGGAAACAGACGCGCATCTCCATGGACACGGTGGCACAGATTTTCCAGCGGCCGGTGGAGCGGCCAGCCGGCAAGAGCTTCCTGGTGCGCGACTCGATTGAAGGCAGCGTGGAGCTGCGCGAGGTGAGCTTTGCGCACGCGGGCAGCCCGCTGCCTGCGCTGGCCCAGGTGTCGCTGCACATCCAGCCAGGTGAACGGGTGGCCATCATCGGTCGTTCCGGCTCCGGCAAGTCCACCCTGGCCAAGCTGATCGCGGGGCTCTATGAGCCCTCCAACGGCGCCGTGCTGGTGGGCGGCGCCGACACGCGCCAGCTCGATCCGCAGCAGCTGCGCCGCGCCATCGGCTGTGTGCCGCAAGACCCGTTTCTCTTCAACGGCACCGTGCGGGAAAACATCGCCTACGGCTGTGAAACGCCCGACGACGCCGCGCTGCTGAAAGCCGCGCAGCAGGCGGGCGTGGACGAGTTCGTGAAAGTGCATCCGCAGGGTTACGACATGCCGGTGGGCGAGCGCGGCAGCCGCCTCTCGGGCGGGCAGCGTCAGGCGGTGGTGCTGGCGCGCGCCCTGATCAGCCCGCGCAGCGTGTTGCTGCTGGACGAGCCATCGAGCTCGCTGGACCACGTGGCCGAGCAGTTTCTGCGCGAGCGCCTGAAAGCGGCCCACGCGGGCGAAACCCTGCTGTTGATCACCCACCGGCTGGGCATGCTGGACCTGGTGGACCGGGTGATCGTGATGCACAACGGCCAGGTCCTGATGGACGGCCCCCGGGACGCCGTGATGCACAAGCTCAAGGGCGGTGCACCGGCCCAGCCCGCTGTGCGCGCAACCGCAGGAGCATGAACATGAACGCGACCTCGCTGACCTCCCCTGTGGCCTTGCCCTCTGCCACGCCGATGCCGCCCGCCGCACCGCTGGCGGCTGCGGCCAACGACCCGGCTGCACCGACCACAACCCGGTGGTGGCGCCGCTGGCACCGCGCCATGAACACGCTGGCAGGGCGCCTGCTCGACGATCTGACCCAGGTCGATACCCGTGGTGACGCCGCGCTGCGCGGCCCGCGCATGACCATGGTGGCCGTCATGGCGCTGGTGACGATCTTCCTTGTGTGGGCCACCCTGTTCACCATCGACGAACTGGTGCGCGGTGAAGGTCGGCTGATACCGCCACAACGGGTGCAGTCGGTGCAGAACCTGGAAGGCGGCATCGTCGCAGCCGTGCTGGTGCGCGAAGGCGAAGCGGTGGTGCAAGGCCAGGCCCTGGTGGTGCTCGACCAGACCACGGCCCAGGCCGATCTGGCGGAGTCCCAGGGGCCCTACCTCAGCAGCCTCGCCGCCCTCGCCCGCCTGCAGGCCGAGCTGGAGGGGCGCCCGGTGCGCTTTCCCGCCGAGCTGAACGATCACCCGGCGATTCGCCTGAACGAGCTGAAGGCTTCGGAGGCCAGCCGCCAGGAGATCGGCAACGCGCTCTCCGCGCTCGACCAGCAGGCTGCGCAGCGCAGCCAGGCGCTGGAGCGGGCGCGCAGCGAACTGGCCACCAAGCGCCAGGACGACAAGCTCATCAGCGAGGAAATGACCATCCTGCGCCCCCTGGTTCCCGAGATCGTGCCCCGCTCGGAATGGCTGGCCAAAGAGCGCGACTGGCGGTCTGTGCAGGGCGCCATCGAGAGCCTGCAGCACCAGGTGGCCGAACAACAGGGCGCTCTGCGGCAGGTGCAGGCCGAACGCGAACGCACCCTGGCGGCCCACCGCGGACGGCTGCTCAAGGAAATCGGTGAACACCAGACACAAGTGACGGTGCGCTCGGCGCGCTCGGCAGCCCGGCAAGCCCAGATATCGCGCACCGAGGTGGTGGCGCCCGCCAGTGGTGTGGTCAAGCAGATCCATGCCCGAACCATCGGCCAGGTGGTCGCGCCGGCCGGTGTGCTGCTCGATCTGGTGCCGCAGAGCGATCAGCTCACGGTGGAAGCCCGCATCACGCCGGCCGACGTGGGGTTTTTGCGGGTCGGCCAGCCGGTGAAGGTGAAGGTGGCCACCTACGACTTTGCGGTCTACGGCGCCATGGACGGCGTGGTCGATTCGATCAGTGCCGACACCCTGCAGGACCGGGAGAACCCGCAGGCACAGCCCTATTACCGCGTGAACATCGCGGTGCAGAAGGGCCTGCACGGCAAGGACGGGCAAAGCCTGTCGCTCACGCCCGGCATGACCGTGTCGGTGGACATCGTGACCGGCCGCAAGACCGTGCTGAGCTACTTGTTCAAACCGCTGGTGCGCGGCATGAACCAGGCGCTGGGCGAGAAGTGACCCGTCAAGGAGACCTCTGCATGAACCCCACACCTTGGCTCGTTTGTCTGCTCGCCACACTGGCCCTGTCGGCACAGGCCCAGACCCCGTCGACCGAAGCCGACTGGGTGCGCCTGGCGATGGATCGCGACGCAACCCTGGCAGCACAACGCCACGACACCCTGGCCGCCGGCCAGGCGGTTGAAGTTTCGCGCGCCGGCTTGTGGCCCACCGTGCAGCTGAGTGCCGAAGACGGCCGCAGGGAACGCCGCGACCGCCCCGAGTCCATCTTTCAACCCCACACCGGTTCGCGTCCGTCCGATCAACAGTCGCTCACCCTGACGCAGATGCTGTACGACGGGCGGCGCACACACCACGAAGTCCAGTCCGCAGAGCTTCGCGTGAGCCAGCAGAAGGTCCGGCTGCGCAAGGTGGGCAACGATCGCGCAGCGGCGGTGCTGCAGGCCCTGCACCAGTGGCGTGCGGCCCATGCGGCGTGGCAGGCGCACCGGGTGGCCGAAGAAGAACTGCGCCAACTGGTGGTTGTGGTGTCCAGGCGGATTGAGGCGGGCCGCGCGGCCGAAGTGGACTTGCGGCGGGCGGAGTCGCGCTGGATCGATGGTCAGCGCACGGTCGCCGAATCGCAGACCCGCTGGCGCGAGGCCGGTGTGTCGCTGCTCTCGCTCACCGGCGTGGACCCGGCTGGTCTCGACATGCCGGCGCAGGCCTTCAGCCCGCTCGGCGTCGACACGGCGACCGTTCTGCGCGAGCGTTGCCAAACCCAATGCCCCGGCGTTGAAGAGAGTGAACTGCAACTGGAGCGCGGGCGTGCGGAGCTGGCGGCGGCGCGAGCAGGGCACCTTCCGCGCGTGACCCTGGAGGCCACGCAGGCGCACGCGCGCAACCCCAACGGCTCGGCCGAGCGCTACCTGAGCCGCAGCCTGGTGATCAAGGCCAGCTGGACCTTGTACGAAGGCGGCGCCCGATCGGCCCAGGTGGCTCAGGTCGGTCACAGCGTGGACAGCCTGGCCCAGCAGGTCGACGAAGCCCGCCGGGAAGCGCTGATGCAGTTCGACCAGGCGCTGGTGCGCTACGAGGATGCCCTCGCACAACACGAGCTGGCCGCGCGCAATGCCGGTGTGTCGCGCGAAGCGCTGAGGCTTGCGCGACTGGCCTTCGAGGCAGGCCGGCGCCAGGCCATTGAAGTGGCCGATGTCATTGCCGAAGCCGCGCGGGCTGCTGACGAAGCGGCGCGCCGGGATGCGCAGCGCTGGATCGAGCGTGACCGCCTGCTGGCCACGGCGGGCGTGCTGCTCGATCAGCTCGGTGTGGTGCTTCCCCCGGCCTGAGCCGCCCGATCAGCGGCGCCGCAGCGGCGTGAGCAGATCGCCCAGGCCGTTGTGGTCGATCTCGTGCATGAGCTGCAAGAGGCGCCCCACCTCGCTGTTCGGAAACCCCTCGCGTGCGAACCAGTTGAGGTAGTTGCCCGGCAGGTCTGCGATCACGCGGCCCTTGTGTTTTCCAAAGGGCATTTCCACGGTGAGCAAGCGTTCGAGATCGTCGGGTTTCATGGTTGGGCATGCTAACGCCGACCCCGCAGCGCGTCGCCGATACTCGGCGCCATGCAAACCACGATCTTCACCACCCCCGTCGTCAACACGCTGCTGCGCGCCTTCTCGATCGGGTTCCTGAAACTCACCGGTTGGCGCGTGGAAGGCGCCCTGCCCCCTCATGCCGAGCGCAGCGTTCTGATCGCAGCACCCCACACCAGCAACTGGGACCTGCCCTACACCCTGATGGTGGCTTTTGCGCTGCGGCTCAACATCCGCTGGATGGGCAAGCAGAGCCTCTTTCGCGCGCCGTTTGGCGGCGTCATGCGCTGGCTCGGCGGCATTCCGGTGAACCGCCAGCAGTCCACCAACCTGGTGGCGGCTTCGGCCAAGGCGATCCGCGAGGCCGACGGTCCGCTGCAGCTCATCGTGCCGCCCGAGGGCACGCGCAGCAAGACGCGCTACTGGAAGACCGGCTTCTACTACATCGCCCGTGAGGCCCAGGTGCCCATCGTCATGGCCTACATGGACTACGAGCGGAAGATCAGCGGCCTGGGCCCGCTGTTTGAACCCACCGGCGATGTGGATGTCGACATGGCGGCCATCAAGGCGTTCTATGCGCCGTTCAAGGGCAAGAACGCGGCGCAGTTCCAGTCGAGCGACTGAACGACAGCCGTTGAATCAAAGGGCCTGGGCGAGACGACCCACACCCTCTTCGATCTTCTCCAACCCCACGGTGGCAAAGCTCAGGCGCAAGGTCGCCGGGTCGGGGTTGCGGGCGTAGAACGGCGCGCCCGGCACGAAGGCCACGCCTTTGTCGATCGCGCGCTTCGCCAGCTCGGCACCATCGGCCACCCTGCCGCCCGCCCCCGTGAGCCGCGCCCAGATGAACAGGCCGCCCTGGGGCTGCACGAACTCGATGGCATCACCCAGCTCGCGCCGGAGCGCGTTGCCCATGGTGGTGGCGCGCTCGGCGTACACCTGCCGCACCTTGGCCAGCGTGGCGGGCATGCGCCCGGCCTTGAGGTACTGCGCGGCGGTGGCCTGCGCGAAGGTGCTGGTGTGTGCGTCGCTGAACTGTTTGCACATGGTGGCCTTGGCCAGCAGCTCGGCGGGGCCCACCATCCAGCCCACGCGCAGGCCGGGGCTGAGCACCTTGCTCAAGCTGCCGCAGTGCACCAGCCGCTCGCGGCTGCCCGGCACATCGGCGCTCAGGGCCAGCAGGCTGGGCGGTGGCGCCTCGCCAAAGTACAGGTCGCCATAGGGATCGTCTTCTACGATCAGCGTGTTGTGCCTGACCGCCATTTCCAGCACCGCCTTGCGCCGCTCCAGGCTCATGAGCGCGCCGCTGGGGTTGCCGAAGGTGGGAATGAGGTACACGAACTTCGGCTTGTGCTCGGCCATCAGCGCCTCCAGCTTGTCGGCCTGCGTGCCCTCTCCGTCCACCGGCACCGTGATGAGTTCGGCGCCGTAGAGCCGGAAACACTGGATGGTGGCCAGAAACGTCGGGCCTTCCACGATCACCTTGTCGCCGGGAGAAATGAGCGTTTTGCCCAACAGGTCCAGGCCTTGCTGGCTGCCGGTGGTGACGATGAGGTCGTTCGCCGCCACACCGCTCACACCCTTGCTCGCCATGAAGCCGGCGATCTGCTCGCGCAGCGGCTGATGGCCCTCGGTGGCGCCGTACTGGAGTGCTGCGCCCGGCTCCTCGGAAAGCGCTGTGTTCACCGCTTCGCGAATGCCCTCCACATCGAACAGCGCACTGTCGGGGAAGCCGCCGGCAAAACTGATGATGCCGGGCTTGCCCAGCAGCTTGAAGAGCTCGCGGATGGCGGAGGTTTCAACGTTGTTGAGGCGGTCGGCAAAGGGGATGGTGAAGGGCATGGCGGGGTCTCGTCGGGCAGAGCGAAATGAAACAGACGTGCATTGTCCCCAAATCCGCTAAAGCCGCCCGGATCGCTAGACTTCGCCCATGAAATCCGCCCAGATCCAAGCCTTCTTCGCCACCCTCCAGGCCGCCAACCCCAACCCGCAGACCGAGCTGGAGTACACCAGCGTGTTCGAGCTGCTGGCCGCCGTGCTGCTCTCGGCGCAGGCGACCGACGTGGGCGTGAACAAGGCCACGCGCAAGCTGTTCCCGGTGGCGAACACGCCGCAGAAGATCCTGGACCTCGGGCTCGACGGGCTGGAGGGCTACATCAAGACCATCGGCCTGTACCGCAGCAAGGCCAGGCACCTCATGCAGGCCTGCCGCATGCTGGTGGAGCAACACGGCGGCGAGGTGCCGCGCAACCGCGAAGCGCTCGAAGCCCTGCCCGGCGTGGGCCGCAAGACGGCCAACGTGGTGCTCAACGTGGCCTTTGGCCAGCCCACCATGGCGGTGGACACGCACATCTTTCGGGTCAGCAACCGCACCGGCCTGGCGCCGGGCAAGAACCCGATGCAGGTGGAAACGCAGCTGATGAAGCGCGTGCCAGCGGCCTACGCGGTGGACTCGCACCACTGGCTCATCCTGCACGGGCGCTACGTGTGCCAGGCGCGCAAGCCGCTGTGTCCGAAGTGCACGGTGGCTGCGTATTGCGATTTCAAGGACAAGACCCGGGCCTGAGCTGCCGACTCACCCCTGCGACGGCAACACACGCCCCGTGCCAAGCAGGGTGCGGCCAGCCAGCAAGGCGAACCTGGTGCCCTCCGTGAGCTGGGCCAAAGCCAACTCGGGGCGCAGGAACTGCACCTCCAGCGTGCAAGGCACTTCGGGCACCGGCTCCCCATCCAACGGCACCGCCAGGCGGGTGGTGAATCCCTCGGAGCCCAGCACCAACGCACCATCGAAGTAACCCGCGCGGATCGGTCGGCTGAGCCGAGGGGTGTCGGCCGCCAGCAAGGTGAGCTCAATGCGGGCATGGGGTTCGAACACGGTGCCGGCCACGAAGCCCTGCAGCTGGTGTTTGGGCGCCCGCGCGCGCTGCATCAGCCACCCGATGACGTTGCCCACGATGGGCAGCCACAGCACCATCAGCAACGAGCCCACATCACGCGCCATCGAAGGTTGCGGCGCGAACCAGCGCACCAGGCCGCCGATGAGCGCGAGCGCCAGCATCACCACGGCCATGATCTGGCGGCGGGTGGAGATGGAGCTTGGGGTCATGGCGTGGCGATGGGGGTGTTTCAGAAAGACAGCGAGGTCCAGCCACCCGGCTCGGGCGCGTCCCTGGGCCATTGGGCCACATCACCAATGTGCACCCCGCCGCTGGCCACGATGTGATGCACCGCGCGGATCACGCCGGCGTGCGTGACCCACACGACGTCGGTGGTCTTTGCCGGTCGCAGATCGGCGAGCGCAGCGGCCACGCGGTACAGCAGCATCTGCGTGCTTTCGGCGCCGCCAAAGCGGTGGTGCGCGAAGTCGGCCATCCAGTCGTCAAAGGCACTGCGCGGCATGGCGTCCCAGCGCTGCAATTCCCAGTGGCCGAAGTCCAGTTCGTTCAGGCGCGTGTCCATGCGCGCCGCACCCAGGTCGGGCCGCACAGCCTGCAGGGCACCCACCATCTGCTGGGCACGCAGCAGGCCCGACACCCACACCGGTGTGCCCGGCGGCGGCAGCGGCGCGAAGGCCTCTGCAGCCTCGCGTGTGAGTGCGGCATCGGCCGGCACATCGCTCGCGCCGTAGCACAGGCCTTCGGGCAGCAACACACGCGCGTGACGCAGCAGCCAGAGCTTCATGACATCGAGAGGGCCAGGCCCAGATAAAACAGCACCTCACTCACCTGCTGCGTGGCACCCAGCCCGTCACCAGTGAACCCCTGGAGACGTCGCTGCAGCAGGCGCCACATCCAGGCCAGGCCGATCAACGCGCCGAGCACCGCCTGCGCCCACGGCGCGGCGGGCAACAGCCAGACCACCAGTGCCATGGCCAGCGCCCACCACAGCAGGCCTGCAGCCAGCGCACCGTTGGACAGGCTCTCGGCCAGGGGTTTGCTTTTCGATTGCGGTGTATCACCCACGTGTGGCAACGAGCGGATCACCAGCAGCGGCACCGTGCGCGAGGTCACGTGCGCCGCGAACAGCGCCACCACCGCGAGCCAGGCGTTCGTTTGTGCGAGCAGCGCGAGCAGCGCCACCTTGGCGAGGACCACGAGCACCAGCGCGATCGCGCCATAGCTGCCGATGCGCGAGTCCTTCATGATCTCCAGCGCGCGCCCGCGGTCCATGCTGCCGCCCAATCCATCGGCCAGATCGGCCAGCCCGTCTTCATGAAACGCTCCGGTGAGCAACACGCCGAACACGGTGCTGGTGATCGCCGCCACCCAGGGCGCGGCGGGCACCGGCGGCAAAAGCAGCAACAGGCCCCAGAACACCGCCGCCGTGAGACCGCCCACGATCCAGCCCACGCCCGGGAAATGCGCGGCACTGGCGCGCAGCATGGCCGGGCTGAAGCCCACCCAGCCGGCCAGCCGCCCCGTCACCGGGATGCGGGTGAAGAACTGCAGGGCGAGCAGGAAGTGGCGAGCGAAACGGATCATGTGCGTGCAGTAGCTGCCTCGTCCTCGCCGCCTCGAAGCTCGCCATCTCGCGCAGCAGCGCACACGCGCTCACCAGCAGCGGCCAGGCCAGCGCCGCGCCCGAGCCTTCGCCCAGGCGCAGGCCCAGGTCGAGCAGCGGCTGGGCCTTTAGGTGGGCGAGCATCAAGACGTGGCCGCGTTCGCCCGAGCGGTGCGCGAACACGCAGCGTTGCAACACGTGCGGCTGCAGGTGCGCGGCCACCAGCACGGCCGAGGTGGCGATGAAGCCGTCGACCACAATCACGCGCCGTTCTTCGGCGGCCTGCAGCACAGCGCCCACGAGTGTGGCGATCTCGAAACCGCCCAAGGCCGCCAGCGCATCCAGCGGCGCCTTCGCGTCGGCATGGCGCTCCATCACCTCGCTCAGGATCCCGATCTTGCGCTGGACCGCTGCGGCGTCCAGCCCGGTGCCCGCGCCGGTCACCTCGGCCACGTCCAGCCCGGCCAGGCGCGCCAGCAGCATCGAGGCGGCAGAGGTGTTGCCAATGCCCATTTCGCCGAGCAGCAAGGCGTTGCCCGGCAGGCTCTTCAAGACTGCGCGACCGTTGTCGATGGCCTGCGCGCACTGGGCCGCGCTCATGGCCGGGCCTTCGAGCGCGTCGGCCGTGCCGTGGGCGATTTTTCTGACGATCAATCCATCGCGTTCGGCGAAGTCGTGCTTCACGCCGCAGTCCACCACCGTGAGCCCGATGCCGTGCTGGCGCGCGAGCACGCTCACCGCCGCGCCACCGGCCAGAAAGTTCTCCACCATCTGCCACGTCACATCGCTCGGGAAGGCCGACACACCGCGCGCGGCCAGGCCGTGGTCGGCGGCGCACACGAGCATCTGCGGGGACCGCAGCTCGGGCGCCGTGGTGCCCAGGATCAAGCCGATGCGCTGGGCCAGTGCCTCGATGCGGCCGAGCGAGCCGAGCGGCTTGGTCTTGTTGTCCAGCGCGCGCTGAAGGGTCTTGGCGAGTTCGGGCTGGGTGATGTCGGGAATGCTGGTGTTCATGGTGCGATGAGTTGGTCGAGCACGCCGGGCTCGAAGTGGGTTTCAATGAAATCGGCCAGGCCGTTGAACACGGTTTCCAGCGTGGGCGCGGTGGCGCCAAAGAGCGCTTGCAGCACGCGCGGGTCTTCAAACAGGCCGTGCAGGTAGACGCCCAGCACATTGCCCGCCGCGTTCTGCCAGCCCAGACCGTCGGGCAATACCTCGCGCGCAACATCGCCACCCGCCGCCATGGCCGGGTGTTGCGCGGTCTGGCCGTGGTGGATTTCGTAGCCGGCGGCGCCCACGCCCGAGAGCGCAGACCACACGCCATGAAGCGCGCCGAAGGTGGTGTGTGTGTGGCGCACGGTCTTCTGCAGATCGAACTGCGTCACCAGCGGCAGCAGACCCAGGCCGGGCGCATTGCCGTCGATGCCGTGGGTGTCGATCAGCGCTTCGCCCAGCATCTGCAGGCCGCCGCACACACCGAGCACTGCTCCGCCCTGCGCAGCGTGCGCAGCGATCGCGCGGTCCAGCCCCTGCGCGCGCAACCACGCGAGGTCCGCCGCCGTGGCCTTGCTGCCGGGCAGCACGATCCAGTCGGCGCCCGCGCAGTCGGCCGGTGCGCGCGCCCAGACCAGGCGCACGCCGGGCATATTTTTGAGCGGCTGGAATTCGTCGAGGTTGCTGATGCGGGGGTAGGCGATGACGGCGATGGACATGATGCCCGTCGCGCGGCGGAGGGTTTCGCCGCCGGGCCGCCCCAAGGCGAAACCAGCCCCCCCGGGGGGCAGCGCACCACGCGCAGCGGGAAGCGTGGGGGTCATATCGAACACACCGTCCTCCTCGGGCAGTCCGTGTTGCCACCACATCGGCAGCGTGGCCACCGTGGGCACACCCGTGAGTTCTTGCAGCATCTGCGGCGCGGGCGCGAGCAGGCTGGCGTCACCCCGGAACTTGTTGAGCACGAAGCCGTGGATCAGCGCACGCTCTTCCTCAGGCAACAAGGCCCAGGTGCCGTAGAGGTGGGCGAAGGCGCCGCCCCGGTCGATGTCGCTCACCAGCAGGCAGCGGGCTTGGGCGTGCAGCGCCACGCGCATGTTCACGATGTCGCTCGCGTGCAGGTTGATCTCGGCCGGCGAGCCCGCGCCTTCGATCACCACGACGTCGTTGTCCTCGCGCAGCGCATCCAGCGCAGCAGCGATCTGCGGCCACACGTGCAGGCTGCGGCCACGCCACGGCATGTTGGACAGGGCCTCGTTCACCTGCCCCATCAGCACCACCTGGCTGCGCGTGTCGGCCTCGGGCTTGAGCAGCAGCGGGTTCATGCGGACTTCGGGCTCGGCTCGCGCTGCGAGGGATTGAAAGTACTGTGCACTCCCGATCTCGCCACCGGGCGACCAATTTTCCGCCGGGCCGTCCCAAGGAAAATCAGTCCCCTCGGGGGGCAGCGACCCGCGTGAGCGGTGGAGCGTGGGGGCAACGACCCTGGCGTTGTTGCTCATGTTCTGCGCCTTGAACGGAGCGACCTTCAGCCCGAGGCGCGCGTAGTACCGACACAGCGCCGTGGTGAGCCAGCTCTTGCCGGCGCCGCTGGTTGTGCCCAGCACCATCACGCAGCGCGCGGTCATGCCACGCGCTCCTGTTCGCGCAAGGCCATGTGCAACGCGGCCTGCGCCACGGGCGGCAACACGCCCAGACGCCAGTGGCCGGGCAGGCCGAAAGACGAAGTGTCGCGCAGCTTGATGCCCACCCTGCGCAAGCTCATGGCATCGATCGGATTCGGCGGTTCGCCACAGCAATAGTTGGCCTCGCCAGGCAGCACGCGCCAGCCCAGTTGGGTCAGCAGGTCCAGTTGCCCGGCCTTCCAGTCACGCAAGGTCTGCAGGCTCTGCGCCAGCCAGTCTTGCGCCACAGGCGACACCCAGGTGCCCAGCAGCGCCACCGCGTGTGCGCCCAGCGGCCATGAGGGCGCCAGTTCATCCAGCGCACGCGCTTGTGCCAAGGCATGCGAGGGCGCGATGGCGTAGGCCCCACGCACACCGGTCAACCCCATGGCCTTGTTGGGTGTCCAGAGTTGCCACACCCGCTGCAGCGCGGCAGGGTCGAGGCTGCAGCGCCCGCTCAGGCGCAGGGGTTCGTAGGCGCGGTCGATCACCACCTGCGCGCCCGACGCCACCACATCAAGGGCCCGCGGCTCGGTCTGGCCCAGCGGGCTTGAGGGTTCGCACAGCCAGGCCAGCTGTGCCTGCGTCGGGTCCTGCGTGGGGGTCAAGCGCCAGGCCCGCGCCGCCTGCGCACAGTCACCATAGGCCAGCGCCGGCAACCAGACGCGCTGGCCGCCCTCCCGGGCCACCCAGGCGGTGAAGCGGTGCATGAACTCGCTCGCGCTGCCGGCCAGCACGATGCGCGCTGCTTCCACCGCATGAAAGGCCGCGAGCGATTCACGAAGCGCCGTGTATCCGGGGTCCGGGTAATGGCGAGCGTCGGCCTGCTGCACGGCGGCCAGCACACCCGGGCAAGGGCCGCAGGCGTTGGCGTTGGTGGAGAAGTCCCAGCGCGGAATGCCGAGGGCGTCGGGCCCGCCGTGTGTGTGCGTCATGGCGCCCACCTCCAGACAGAGGCGGCCCACAGCATCGAGACAGCGGCCAGCGCCTGCACGACACGCCCAGCCAGTTGAAGCGCATGCGCGGTATCGGCGGCCTGCGGGCTGCGGCCTGCGCCATGCAGTTCGTACACGCCGGGTTTGCTCAGGCGCACATCCAGCGCCAGCGCCATCGCGGCCATGGGCCAGCCGCTGTTGGGCGAGGGTGTGCGCCGCGCTTGCGAGGGCAACGCAGAAAGACCACGCACGGCGCCGAGCAGGCCCAGCAAGGCGCCGGTGACGCGGGCCGGCACCCAAGACAGCACGTCGTCGGCCCGCGCGGCCCACTTGCCGGCCCAGGTCCAGTCGCGGCCGTTGCGTTCACCGCGGTAGCCCCACATGGCATCGGCTGTGTTGGCAAAGCGGTAGAGCGCAGCGCCGGGCAGCCCTGCCACCGCAAACCAGAACAGCGGCGCGACCACGGAGTCGTTGAGGTTTTCGGCCAGCGACTCGATGGCGCTTTCGCGCACCTGCGAAGCATCCAGCGTGGACACGTCGCGGCTCACCAGCCAGGCCAGTCGCGCGCGGCCGGCTGGCAACGATTCACCCAACGCCGCCTCCACGGCGAGCACCTCGTCGCGCAGCATGCGCCACGCCAGCATCGGCTTGAGCAACACACCGAGCACCAGCGCCTGCACCCACCAGGTCCAACCGGCCATGGCGCCCACCAGACCCATGGCCAGGGCCACCACCAACAGGGCGCCCAGGCACCAGGCCAGCGCGCCCTTGACGAAGGCGCGCCCCGCTTGTGGCGCATCACCTGGGGCGGGCGCCACGCGCGAACCCATGAAGCCCAGGTACCGCCCCATGCCCACCACCGGGTGCCAGCGCGCTGGCGGTTCACCCAGCGCGCGGTCCAGCGCCAGCGCAACCAGCACCGCAAGCGGTGCGGCCATGTCTGGCGAGAGGGGTTCGAGCATGGCGCTCAAGCCTCGACGGGTGCCATCGCTGCAGACACACTGCGGACGCTCTGGGCGAGGGCAGCCTTGCGCAGCGCGTGCAACAGGGTGTCCACATCAGCGGGTTCGTGCGCAGCCGACAGCGCGATGCGCAGCCGCGCGGTGCCCGCCGGCACGGTGGGCGGCCGGATCGCAGGCACCCACAGGCCCTGCTCACGGAGTGACGCCATCACGGCCAGTGCCGCGGTGTTGTCGCCAATCACCAAAGGCTGAATGGCCGTGCGCGACGCCATCAGGGTCCAGCCAGCGGCGTCGATTGCCGCATGGGTCCCCGGCGCCAGGCCATCGCGCAACTGGTCGATACGTGCCTGCAACTGCTGGCGGCGTCGCTCGCCATCGGCCCCCAGCACGCAGCGCAGGCTGGCGCGCACCGCCTCTGCCAGCAGGGCGGGCGCGGCGGTGGCGTAGGTGTAGCTGCGGGTCTTCTGCAGCAGCCATTCCACCAGGCGCTCAGGCCCGGCCACGAAGGCGCCAGCCACACCCAGGGCCTTGCCCAGCGTGGCCATGTAGAGCACACGCGGTGATGAGCCAGCGCCCGCAAGGCCGGCCGCGGCCAGCGCGCCCCGGCCTTGCGGCCCGAGCACGCCAAAGCCGTGCGCGTCGTCCAGCAACAGCAGCGCGTCGTGGCGCACGCACAGCGCGTGCAGGCCCGCGATGTCGGCGATGTCGCCATCCATGCTGAACACAGCGTCGCTGATCACCAGCTTGCGACGCGCGGGGCTGGCCGCCAGCTGCGCGTCGAGTTGCTGCAGATCGGCATGGCGGAAGCGGTGCACCGTGGCTCGGGACAGGCGCGAGCCGTCAATCAGGCAGGCGTGGTTCAGCGCGTCGGAAAACAAGGCATCGCCCTCGCCCACCAGCGCGGGCACGATGCTCGCGTTGGTGGCGTAACCGGCGTAGAAGTACAGCGCACGCGGCAGGCCCACGGCCTCGGCCAGTTCGCGCTCCAGCGCCGCGTTGGCCACGCTGTGGCCGCTGACCATGGGCGACGCACCGGCCCCCACACCGTAGCGGTCCACAGCGGCGTGCACCGCTTCCCGCAGCTCGGGCGCCTGCGACAGGCCGAGGTAGTCGTTGCTGCAGAAAGCCAGCAAGGACTCACCATCGACCCTGAGCCGGGCGCCCTGTGCCGGCTCCACCTCACGGCGACGACGGCGCAGCGACTGGGTGTCCAGCGCGGCCAGTCGGTCGTCGAACTCATTCAACCAGCTCATCCAGCATCCTTGTTTGCCACGGGGCGGGCAGGTTCAGCACGATCTGGCGCGCATCCGGGGTGCCGGCACAGCAGGGCACGGTGCTCAGCAAGGGCTCAGGCAACCAGCGGCGCAGGGTGTCGATGTTTTCGTCACGGCAGGCCATGTCGGGGTCGATGGCGTTGGCCACCCAGCCCGCCAGCTTCAGGCCGTCGGCACGGATCGCCTCGGCGCTCAGCAGCGCGTGGTTCAGGCAACCGAGGCGCAGGCCCACCACCAGCACCACGGGCGCGCCGATGGCGCGGGCCAGGTCGGCCAGGGTTTCGTGGTCGTTGAGCGGCACGCGCCAGCCGCCAGCCCCCTCAACCACCACCACGTCGGCGTGCTCTTTCAGCGCGTGGTGCGCAGCCAGCAACCCGGCCACGGTCACGGCGCGACCCGCGCGCTCGGCCGCGAGATGGGGTGCCATCGCATCGAGCAGGGCCACCGGGTTGTCAAGCTCGGCGGGCACGACCACGTTGGAGGCCGCGCGCAGGGCGAGCACGTCTTCGCTGATCCAATGCCCGCGATGTTCGATCAACCCAGCCGCCACCGGCTTCATGCCGATCACGCGCCGGTGGTGGCGCGCCAGCGTGTGCAGCAAGGCCGCGCTCACGAGCGTCTTGCCCACACCGGTGTCGGTGCCGGTGACGAAGCAGCCGTCAAACGCCATCGCACACCCCTTCCAGCGCCAGCTCGCCGGCAGGTTCCTCTTCGGCCAGCGTGGCCTGCAAGGCGGCGAGCGCGCCAGCGGCCAGAAAGGCGCCCTCGTCTTCGTCGATCACATACGGCGGCATCGCGTACAGCGTGTGGTCGATGGGGCGCAGCAGCAACCCGAGTTCCAGCGCATGGCGGGCATAACGACGGCCGAAGTCGGGCAGGCTGCTGGACACATCCCACGCAAAGATCATTCCCGTGCGGCGCGCGTGGCGCACACGCGGATGGCTTGAGAGCGGCGCGAACTGGGCGGCCAGTCGATCGCCGGTGGCCACGTTGTGGCGCAGCACGTCGGTTTGCGCGAACAGGTCCAGCGTGGCCAACGCAGCGCGGCAGGCCAGCGGGTTGCCGGTGTAGCTGTGCGAATGCAGAAAACCGCGCGCGACCTGATCGTCGTAAAAGGCGGCGTATACCTCGTCGGTGGTGAGCACCACCGACAGCGGCAGCGTGCCACCGGTCAAGCCTTTGGAGAGGCAAAGAAAGTCGGGCCGGATGCCGGCTTGCTGGTGTGCAAACAGCGTGCCGGTGCGCCCGAACCCGACCGCGATCTCGTCCAGCACCAGGTGCACCTCGTAACGATCGCAAAGCTCGCGTGCGCGCTGCAGATACACAGGATCGTGCATGGCCATGCCGGCTGCGCACTGCACCAAAGGCTCAACGATGAGGGCGGCCGTGTCCTCATGGTGTTTGGCCAGCCAGTCGGCCAGCGCCGTCGCAGCGCGCCCGGCCACGTCGGCAGCAGACTCGCCGGGCAAGGCCGCGCGGGCATCGGGGCTGGGCACGGTGGCGCCCAGGCGCACCAGCGGCGCATAGGCCTCGCGAAACAGCGCGATGTCGGTGACGGCCAGCGCCCCCACGGTCTCGCCGTGGTAACCGCCGGCCACGCCGACAAAGCGGTTCTTGCGCGCGCGACCGGCGTTGCGCCAGTGGTGCGCGCTCATCTTCAGCGAGATCTCGGTGGCGCTCGCGCCGTCGCTGCCATAGAACGCGTGCCCCAGGCCGGTGAGCGCAGACAACCGCTCGGACAACTCAACCACCGGCGCATGGGTGAAGCCGGCAAGCATCACATGGTCCAGCGTGTTGAGCTGGTCGATCAGCGCGGCGCGAATGGCCGGGTGGTTGTGCCCGAACAGGTTGACCCACCACGAGCTGATGGCATCCAGATAGCGGTGGCCTTCGTGATCGTGCAACCACACGCCTTCGGCGCGTGCCACAGGAATCAGCGGCAAGGCCGCTCCTTCGCTCGCGTGCAGTTTCATCTGCGTGCACGGGTGCCAGACCGCCGCGAGGCTGCGCTGACGCCAGGCTTCGTTGACGGACATCGCAGTGACCTCAGGCCCTGCGCGCCCGCAGGCCCAGCTTGGCCAGCAGGTTCATGTCGGCCGCCACATCGGGGTTGCCGGTGGTGAGCAACTTCTCACCATAAAAGATGGAGTTGGCGCCACCCAGGAAACACAGCGCCTGCACCGCCTCGCTCATCTGCTGGCGCCCGGCCGACAGGCGCACGCGGGCGCGCGGCATGGTGATGCGCGCCACCGCGATGGTGCGCACGA
>LNFM01004445.1_pt1 | contig 39719 bp, 31 predicted proteins | sample 596031 | NCBI WGS metagenome assembly LNFM01 (sample SAMN04254537, study PRJNA301005) | activated carbon metagenome | isolation source: dual media filters at the Ann Arbor, Michigan drinking water treatment plant | place: USA: Ann Arbor | reverse complement strand
GGCGCCCAATCGACCGGGACACGGCGTCGCGTTCGACTGGACGGCGCTCGGCAAGCTCTCCGCATAGTCGCCGCTAGCCGACGACCTTGATGTAGGTGTCCTTCATCACGATGAGCTCGCCTCGGAAGGTGTATAGGTCGCAGCCGAGCCATTCCTGTTTCTGGCCATTGGCGAGCGTGGCCGTGCGCAGCCATTCAGTGACGGCGCGGTTGCCGACCACATACTCCGCCGTGTGGATCCAGCGGACGTCGGGCGCATTGGCGAATAGCGGAACGAAATAGCTGCGGATCGCGTCCTTGCCCTTGTAGGTCTGGCCCCACACGTCGGACCCCTTCGCGTTGCGGAATTCGCCGTCCTCAGCAAAGCAGGCGACGATCGCTTCGACGTCCCGCGCCGCGAAGGCAGCACCAATCTGGCGGACGCGTTCGAGCGTCACCGGCTGTTCTACGGTCTTCTGCATGTCGATCCACCTCGGCTACGCTTTCGCCGCCGCCATCAGGCGTGCGCAGAACGCGTCGACCTTGCTCGTGTCCATCCAGCGGATGACGGTGACGAGATCCAGCGACGGCGCAACCCAGATCCGATTGCCGCCCGCCCCGAGCGCAAAGAAGCTGTCTTCTGACGCGCTCGGATAAGCCCTGGTGCCGCGATTGAGCCACCACAGGAAGCCATAGCCTTCGTTCGTCGCCGACGGCACGAGCGACTGCGCCATCCATCCTTCCGGCAGCACCTGCCGGTCGCCCCAGCGGCCGCCACGCGCCACGAGCAAGCCAACGCGCGCATGATCCCGCGTCGGAATGAACAGGCCACCGCCCCAGTGGCTGCCACCGGACACCGATTGGATGCGCTTGCCGCCGATCTCGACCCACGACGTCGAGTAGCCGTGCCACTCCCAATCCCGCGAAGCGCCGATCGGATCCATGATGCGTTCGCGCAGCACATCGGGAAGCGCGCGGCCGAATCGCTGCAGCAGCGCGAACGCGAGCAGGTTCACGCGTACGTCGTTGTATTCGTAGTACGTGCCGGGCGTCTGACGCTCGCGCAATTCACCCTTGCGCTGGTTGTTCTCGGGGCCGCCAGGGTGACGATGATGATCGACCTGATCGGACTTCTCCCACAACACACCGTCCCACTCGGAGGCCTGCGTCAGGAGATGTCGCCACGTGATCTGGCTGTTGTGCGCGCCATCGAAATGGCCCGTGCGCACCGTCGCGCCGACGCGATCGTCGACGCTACCGATGAGGCCATCCCCGACCGCGATCCCCGCGAGCATCGAGAGATAGCTCTTGGCGCAACTGAAGGTGACGTCAGGCCGCGCCGTATCGCCCCACTCCGCGACGATCCGGCCGCCCTTGAGGATCGTGCCTGCGGGGCCGCCACGCTCGCGCACGATACCCGCGATCTCGCTCCACGGTCCGGTCTCGTTCCATTCGACGATGCCGACGTAGCGACCGTCCGGGTAGTAAAACGAGCGTGGCCACGGATTGTCGGAGGCCTCGGCGAAGGCAATCGCGTCCTGCAGCTTCTGCGGATCGAGACCGGCAGCGGCGGGCGCGATGGTCTCCCATGTAGCGCCAGTGCCAGGCGGGTTGTAGGTCGTCGCAGGCGATGTATCGTTCGGCACGTCTCGTCTCCGTTGGGCAGGCCGCGTGGCGGCTGTTGTATCGTGCGCTCAGGCGAGCACATCCGGTCCGGGCGGGGCTTCCTCGAGGAACTGCTGCACCGTACGCAGCAGCAGGATGCGGTTGCGCTCCATCAGCATCGTGTGCGTACCGCCGCTGAGTATAGCGAGCCGGCTCCACGGCGCTGACGTCAACAGCGGAAATATCGACTGCGCCATGTAGGGCGGCGTGTCGTTATCCCACGCGCCGACGACGACCAATACCGGCACCGTTATGCGCGCCGGATCATAGAGCGCGCGACCGACATTCCAATACTCAATCCCGTCGAGCACGACACCGTTCGGCGCCCGCACAGTCTTGCCATCGCCCATCGGATCGGCGGCGACGGTCGCGTCCCACCACTGGTCGAACCAACCGGGTGGCATGATGCTCGCCTTCTGCGCGTCAGTGAGACCGCCCTGGCGCCGTTTGATCGAGGCGTCGCGATCGATCGTCCGATAGGCGCCAAGCTTGCCTTCGACGTGAATCGGCGACGGGCCTGAGCGCGTCCGATCCCACACCGGCGCATTGAGTGTGAGGCGTTCGACGCGGTGGTTGTTCGATTGCGTGTAGTAGCTGGTGATCACGGTGCCCCACGACCAGCCGACGAGGCACACCTTCTCGACACTGCGCCGTCGACAGACGAAATCGATGACGGCACCGAGACAAGCGGCAGCGTCGGGCGTGCGCATGAACGGTGGGTTGCGGTCCGCGGGCTCATCCATCTGCGGCGGACGTGTCGAGCGGCCATACCCCGGCAGGTCGAGACAATAGCAATCGAAACCGCGCACAGCCGCGTAGTCCATCCACGACATGCCGGCGAATGGCAGGTCGAATGCGCCGGACCCGTACGTCGCACCGTGCTGAAAAATGACGATACGGTCCGAGGAGAAGCGCTCGACGCCAGCGGGACGTTTGTTTCGCAAATAGATGCGACCCCATGGCGCGAAATCAACGGCCAGATCTTCTCCGATGAGATCATCACTGCCGAAGCGTGTCTCGCTGCTCGCCATTCGCGGCCCCTTCGCCGGTTCGCTGTCGCCTGATCGCAGCACGTTCTGTTCACCGCCGCAATGGCCGCGATCGCGCGCGAGCCATGCCTCCACCATGCCGCATCATTCAATGAGTGAGGGCTAATACCGGGCACTATGGATTGCGCGGCGCGTCCGAATGTCGATAGGATGTGTCTCAATTTCGATCAGATGACGGAACTCCCCGTTCGAGGGACGAGCCAACAAAACCAAGGAGCGAGGAATGTCGACAGAGGGCGTGACGTTTGGGTGGTTTCTCCCTTCGAGCGGCGACAGCACCTGCCTCGGAGATGCCGCTGGGCGCATCCCGTCGAGCCCCGCGGTTTTCGACGAGGTCGTCGACGCCGTCGACAACGGCGGCTTCAAGTACATGCTGATCCCGGTCAACACCACCTGCTGGGAAGCGACCGTGCTCGCCTCGTACTACGTCGCGAAAACGCGCAACGTGATGCCGCTGATCGCACTGAGGGCCGGCTACATGAACCCGACTCTGGCGGCGCGCATGTTCGCGACGCTCGATCAGATGTCCGGCGGCCGCCTGTGCATCAACCTGATCGCTGGGCTCAATGACGACGATGCAGCGGCCGACGGTGTCTTCGACAACAAGATCGTCCGCTACGAAAAGATGGGCGAGGAAGTCGAGATCATGAAGCGGCTGTGGTCCTCGAACGAGCCGATCGGCTTTGAGGGCACGCACTACCGCGTCAACCAGGTCATTGAGCCGAAGCCCCTGCAGCAGCCCCATCCGCCGTTCTTCCTCGGCGGCGGCTCGCCGCAAGCCGCCGAGATTTCGGCGAAGCACTCGACCGTCCATCTCTTCTGGGGCGACAAGCCGACCGTGATCGCCCAAAAGGTCAAGGAGATGCGCGCGCTCGCCGCGAATTACGGTCGCGAGGATGCGATCAATTTCGGGATGCGCCTGCAGGTCGTTTGCCGCGACACCGAGGAAGCCGCGTGGGAAGAAGCGCATCGCTTGATCCAGGGCGCCGGTAAATTCAATTTCGTCAACATGCGTACCGGTGCCGCCGCCATCGAAGGCATCAAGAAGACCTCTGAAGCCAACCGCCGCGTCTGGGAACTGCTCGACGAATCCGGCGATGACATGAAGATCCACCCCCATCTGTGGACCGGCATCTCGACGGTTCGCGTCGGCGCGGGCATCGCCATCGTCGGCAATCCCGAGCAGGTGGCTGCGACGCTTCAGGAATTCGTCGACGCGGGTTGCACGACATTCTGCCTGTCGGGTTACCCGCACGCGGAAGCGGCCCGTCTATTCACCCGCAAGGTCATGCCGTACTTCAAAGGGCGGATCGCTGAGAAACTGCCGCGCGTCGCCTGACGCAACTTCCGGCCGGTGCATTGAACGACACCACGGAAACGCCAACAAGCTCCAGGGAAGAAACCAGTCTGATGACCTTTGACAGGATCGCGCGTCCTTCGCTTATAGCCATCGGCCTCGCCATGGTGGCCTATCATATGGCGAGCTCGCAGGTCGTTCTCGCCGGGTACGTCGAGAACCAAGCGATCCATCTGGCATTCGTGCTGATCCTCATCTTCCTCGACGGCGCGATCCGCTCGACGACAGCTTCCGAACGGCTGGTCAACTTCGGCTTCATTGCGGCCTCTCTCATCGCCGTCGGCTACGTGTATTTCAACGTCGAGTATCTCGAGGAGTCGGTCGGCTTTCCCAGTCAAACGGGCGTCATCATGGGCACGCTCCTCGTCGCCGTTGTGATCGAAGCGACGCGACGTGGCTGGGGAACGATCCTGCCGATCGTCGCCTTGATCTTCATCGCCTACTTCCTGTTCGGGCATTGGCTCGGCGGCCCACTCAGTCACACTGAGTTCAAATACGCGTTCGTCATCTCCTATCTCGGCATCGGACTGACGGGCATTTTTGGCCAGTTTCTCTCGATCTCAGCCGATCAGGTGTTTCTTTTCGTCGTCTTCGGCTCGCTCCTTTCAGTCATCAAGATCAACGACCTTTTCTTCGAACTCGGAAAAGGTGTTGGTCGCTATTTCAGTGGTGGCCCGGGCCAAACCGCCGTCATTTCGAGTTCTCTGGTCGGTACCGTGACGGGGGCGGCGGTAGCAAACGTCGCCATCACGGGCGCCTTCACGATCCCTTTCATGAAGAAGGTCGGCTACACACCTGCGCAGGCCGGCGGCATCGAGGCGACCGCATCGACCGGCGGCCAGATCATGCCGCCTGTCATGGGCGCCTCGGCGTTCCTGATGGCGTCGTTTCTCGGCGTCCCCTACGCCGCCGTCATGACGGCGGCCCTCATCCCCGCGCTGCTCTATTACTGGTCCGTGATGCTCGGCGTGCAGTTCATGTCCGTGAAGTGCGGAATCCAGACGCCGGAAGAAGTTGTCGATCGTGCCCTCGTGATGCGACGCCTGCCGCTGTTCATCGTGCCGCTCGGCATCATGATCGCGATGCTCGCGATGAACTACAGCCCGAGCCTCGCCGCGTTCTGGGCCATCGTCGTGGCGATCGCGATGAGCTACCTCTCGGCCGACACGCGACCCGAGTTCGGCGAACTGCTGAAGTGCCTCGCCGAGGGCGCAGTTACCGGCGCGCAGATCGGCATCTCCCTGGCCATCGTCGGCATCATGGCACAGACCCTGATCACGACGGGCCTCGGCAGCAAGATCGCCGGCCTTGTCGAACTCCTGAGCGGCGGCAACCTCGTTCTCGCGCTCATCCTCACGATGATCGTGTCACTGCTGCTCGGTTGCGGCGTGCCGACGGCCGCCGCGTACAGTCTCGTCGCAATCGTCGTCATCCCGTCGCTGATTCGGATGGGCGTAGATCCCCTCGCCGCGCATTTCTTCGCCTTCTATTTCGCGGTCATCTCGGCGGTAACTCCACCCGTAGCTCTTGCTGCACTTGCCGGGGCAGGTATCGCGGGCGCCGGCTTCATGCGTACCTCGATGGAAGCTTTCAAGCTCGCCATCGCCGGCTTCATCATTCCGTTTCTGGTCATCTTCAATCCGGCGATCATCCTTCAGCCAACGGGCTGGATTCCGACGATCGGCACGGTGCTCGCGGTACCGATCGGCATGACGACGCTGACGGCTGCCATTTACAATTGCGGTCTCGTCCCCTTCCGACCGCTCGAGCGGTGGATGGCCATTGCTGCGACCGCATTGATGTGCGGCTATGCCGTGTTCCGCCACATCGAGGAGTTGCCGGTCGAATATTTCATGCTCGCAGCCGGCCTAGCGATTGCCGCTCTGCTCCTCAAGATGCAATTGGCCCGGAAACGGGACACCGCCGCGGGGCGACCCGCAACCACCGTCGCGGCAGGCGAATGAAAGCCGGTCATCTACACCTGGGAGGAAACAACATGCGAACGAAACAACAAAGCCGCCACCTGATCACGACAGCCGCCGCGACTGCGGTGATGGTGATGGCGGGTGTTAACGGTGCCTTCGCGCAAGCGGCGCGCCCGGAGACCACGGTGAGCCTGCTCAGCGCCCCCTTCGGCACGGCAACCTACGTTCTCTTCAACACTCTCGAGCAGATCTCCAAGAAGAACCATCCGTGGCTGCGGATCTCGTCGTCGGAGAGCCCCGGCTTCGTCTTCAACATGAAGAAGCTCGACGCGGAACCCGAGCTTCGCAAAACAACGATCATCGGATCCGGCCCTGCGGTCGGCCGTCTCGCGTCAGACGGCGTGCGGCCGTTCGACAAGAAATTACCGTCGATGAAAGTCATCGGCAACGCCACCATCGTCGTCGTTTGGCTTGCGACGACAGACCCGAAGATCAAGTCGGCGGACGACGTCAAAGGCAAGCGGATCGGTCTCGGCCAAGCCGCCCAGATCAACTGGGCCGTCCTGCCGCGCGCGGTCGTCGAGCATGGCTGGGGCATCCTCAAACAGGTCAACGTCCAGTATCTCGGCCCCAAGCCGGCCATCACGGCGCTCCTAGATGGCAAAGTCGATCTGGCGATCGCCGGCGGGTACCTGAATGCCGAGACGGCCACGCTCGCGCTGAGCCCGCAGACCTCTGAGCTCATCGCTTCGGGCCGGTCGCTCTATCACTTGCCTTTCGGCACCGATGCGGTGAAAAAAACTGAACCGAAGGGTTATCAGATCGAGCCCTACACGATCGCCAAGGGCGCGATCGACGGGAAAAACGAACCGCTCGAGTCGTTCATCGATTCCGCCGCATGGATGGTCGCCCCGGAATTCCCGGATGAGATCGCCTATGAAACGACGAAGCTTCTCATCAATCACATCGGTGAATTCGGTGAGGTGCACGCGATCGGCAAGCTGATGTCGCTGAAGGGCCTCGTTCTCGGCTGGAAGCCTGAGGACATTCATCCCGGCGCACTGCGCGCCTACAAGGAAGCCGGCATCATCAAGTAATCGGTCGTCGAGCGCGCAGTCCCGCGGCGCCCGTCCGGCAAGGATTGGGCGCGGTAGTCCCTGGTCGGCTCGGAATGTTGCGGTGCGGCAGGGTGTTTTTTGTCGGGCACATGATCGGCGGACCGAGGATGCAGACTGGCGCTGACGGCCCAACTCTGTAACATGACGCTTGGCGCCTTCGATGGACAAGACGCTCGACACGGCACGACCTCGTAGCGGCATTCGGCAGCGAGATCGAGACAATGGCATTGCGGATCGATTGCGACGTTCATCCCGCCGTCGGCGGCACTCGCACCACGCTGCTGCCCTATCTCAGTCCACATTGGCAGGAGCAGGTCACGAGCCGCGCCATCGATGGGCTCGACCTGACCAGCTATCCGCCGTCGATGCCATTGTCGTCCCGGCCCGACTGGCGACCCGCTAAAGGCAAGCCCGGAGCGGACCGGGAGACCGTTTGCAAACACGCGCTGGATGGTCTCGGCGCGAGCCACGCCATTCTCAATGTGCTCTACGGCGCGCAGGCCGTTTTTGACCCGTACATGGCCGCCGATTTCTGCAAGGCCATCAACGATTGGATCGCGGCCGAGTGGCTCGATCAGGATCCGCGACTGCGCGCATCTATCGTCGTGCCGATGCAGGCGCCGGATCTCGCCGTCGAGGAAATCGAGCGGCGGGCCGCGGACAAACGCTTTGTTTCGGTCCTGGTACTGGCGCAGGGCGAAACCTTGCTGGGCAAGCGCCACTTCTGGCCGATGCACGCGGCGGCGGAGAAGCACAAGCTGGCGCTCACCATCCATGCCGGCAGCCAGTATCGCGCAGCGCCGAGTTCGATTGGCTGGCCCTCGTATCGCTACGAATATTATCTCGCCGAGGCGCAAGCGGCGCAGGCGCAGATCCTCAGCCTGGTACTCGAAGGTGTGTTCGGAAAATTTCCCGGCTTGAAGGTGGTGCTCGCCGAGACCGGCGTATCATGGCTGCCGGCATTCATGTGGCGCACCAATAAGACCTGGCGCGGCGTTCGCGTTGAAGTGCCCTGGGTCGACACCTCGCCGATCGATATCATGCGCAATCATATCCGCTTGACGGCGCAACCCTTCGACGCCCCACCCGACAAGGCTGGCGTCGAGATGCTGATCGACCAGATCGGCTCCGATCGCATGCTGCTGTTCGCATCCGACTATCCCCATTGGCAATTCGAGGGCAGCGATCCAATTCCACCGCACCTCCCCGCCGGGATCGTCCAGCGCATGTGCGTGGACAATCCACTTGAGACCTTTCCCCGTCTCGGCCTGACAATGTGAGGCATCCGCCGCAGAAGGAATTCCACGATGAATGACGCCGTCCTGGAGAAAATCAGTTCCGACACGTCGCCCGCGTCGAGCACGCGCCTCAAGGTGATCGACTGCGACATTCACCCGAGCCTGCCGAACCGCAATGCGATCCTGCCATTCCTGTCCAAGCGCTGGCAGGAGCATTTCCTCGCCTATGGTGATCACTTGCGGACGCCGTTTCTCGGCACGACGCCGTATCCACGCTCCTCGCCGCTGATCGCGCGACGGGACGCGTGGCCGCCGACCGGCGGCAACCCGGGCTCCGATCTCGACTTCATGCGCCTGCAGCATCTCGACGCCAATGGCATCGAGTTCGGCATCCTGCAGGTGCTGGACCTGTTCCTCTTCTCGCAACAGAACCTCGAATTCGGCGCTGCGATTCAGAGAGCGATCAACGAGTGGCAGGTGGAATGTTGGACCAAGCCTGAGCCGCGCCTGAAGGCATCGATCCTAGTCGGACAGGACGACGTCCCGTCTGCCATCGCCGAGATCGAGCGCTGCGCCAAGGTCGGCGGTTACGTGCAGATCAATGTCTGCCCGCGCGCCAACGAGCCACTCGGAAGACGACGCTACTGGCCAATTTACGAGCGCGCGCAGGAATTGGACCTGCCGCTCGGCATTCACGTCGGCGGCTATGGCGGCCACGCGCCGACGGCGAGCGGTCATCCATCCTACTACAATGAAGAGCATCACTCGAACGCTCATTCGATGGCGTCGCAGCTCACGAGCTTCGTCATCGAGGGCGTGCCGGAGCGCTTCCCGCTTCTGAAGTTCGTGTTTATCGAAGGTGGGTATGGCTGGGTGCCGGCCACGACGTGGCGCATGGACCAGCATTTCGAGCGCTTCCGCAGCGAGGTCCCGCACCTGAAACGGAAGCCTTCGGAGTACGTGCGCCAGAATTTCTGGTTCACGACGCAACCCTCGGAGGAACCCGACAATGCCGGGCACCTGCGTGCGCTGATCGACTGGATCGGCGTCGATCGGCTGCTGTTCTCGTCCGATTATCCGCACTGGGACTTCGACGACCCGCGCTATGCGATCCGAACGCCACTGACGGACACGGAGCGGAACAAAATTTTTAACGAGAATGCCCGTCGCGTCTACAAGCTCTGAGCCTTGGGAGCTCCAATGTCTCGCCATGTCGTCGCCCGCACGTCGGATATTGCGTCGGGCGGAAACAAGGTCGTCACGATCAACGGTCGCGAGATCGTCGTGTTCCACGTCAACGGCCGCTTCTTCGCGTTGCTCAATCGCTGCCCGCATGAAGGCGCACCGCTGCAGAAGGCAGCGTGTGTTGCACACTTGAGCGCCGCCGAGCCGGGCGCCTTCACGCGCACCCGGGTCGGAGAAATGCTGCGCTGTCCCTGGCACGGCTGGGAATTCGACATGGCGACAGGTCAATCCTATTTCGACCCGAAGGGCACCAAGGTGCGGTCTTATCCCGTGACCGTCGAGGACGGCGGTGAACTCGCAAAGGGGCCCTACATCGCCGAGACGTTCCCGGTCACGGTCGAGAACAGCTACGTCATCGTCGATGCATGAATGACGACGGGACGCCGGTGGCCAAAGTCACGCAAGGAACGAGAAAGGACGGACTATGGGTATCCAGTTCGAAGCGATCAAACCAGAGATCGGCGCGCGCGTAACGGGCGTGGACCTGACAAAACCCCTGACGCGGGAGCAAGCGGCGCAGATCGAAGCCGCGATGGACCGCTACGCAATGCTGGTCTTCCACAAGCAATACGTCTCCGACGAGCAACAGAAATCGTTCACGGTGAACTTCGGGCCGATCGAAAATGCGCGCGGCGGCAATATCACGAAGCCGGAGGACAAGCGTCTCGCAGACGGTTTGAACGACGTCTCGAACCTCGGCAAGGACGGCAAACCGCTGGCAAAGGACAGCCGGCAGCACCTCTTCAATATCGGCAATATGCTGTGGCACTCGGACAGCTCCTTCCGCGCCATTCCGGCCAAGTATTCGATTCTGTCGGCGCGCGTCGTCAATCCGGTCGGCGGCAACACGGAGTTCGCCAGCATGAGGGCCGCCTATGAGGCGCTCGACGCGAAAACCAAGGCTGAGATCGACGATTTGATCTGCGAGCACTCGCTCATGTATTCGCGCGGTGCACTCGGCTTCCTCGACTACACGGAGCAGGAGAAGCAGATGTTCAAGCCCGTGCGCCAGCGGCTGGTGCGCGCCCACCCGTCGACCGGTGCCAAGTCACTTTTCCTCTCGTCCCACGCCGGTGGCATCCTCGGCATGACGATGCCCGAGGCGCGCATTCTGCTGCGCGATCTCACCGAGCACGCCACCCAGCCGCAATTCGTCTACGTGCACAAGTGGCAACCCGGCGATCTCGTCATGTGGGACAACCAGCAGACAATGCATCGCGTGCGGCGCTACGACGAGAGCCAACCGCGCGACATGCGCCGCACGACCGTGGCCGGCAGCGCCATGACGATTGAACAGGCGGCGTGAGTCGGGTCGCGGCGCTTCGGCGGCGGCGCACCAAGGATCGCGGCCCGCACTTGCTGTGCTGGGCCGCGTCGCTATGCTGGGCCGATGACGATCGTCGCTCGCGCCCTCGCCAATGTTCTCCGCATCCGCTCGGGCGTCGCGAGCCGCTGGCGCAACGCCTATTTCAGGGCGCTCGGCGTTGAAATCGACGGCTATGTCTGGATGCGCCGGATCGATATCCCGCGCAATTTCGACCAGATCTCACTCGCCAACGGCGTGGCGCTCGACGATGGCGTCACACTTCTCGCCGTCGGGAAAGCAACCAGCACCAAGACGATCACGATCGGTGAGAACACCTACATCAATCGGTTCACGATGATCGACGCCGCGCATCATATCAGCATTGGGCGAGGCGTCGGTATTGGTCCGAACTGCTACATCACGGATCACGACCACGGCATGGCGCCGGGCGCGCCGGTGATGACACAGCCGCTCGTGTCGCGGCCGACCGTGATTTCCGATGATGTGTGGCTCGGCGCCGGATGCATCGTCCTCAAAGGCGTCACGATCGGGAGGAACACCGTCGTCGGCGCCGGAAGCGTTGTCGTTCATGACTTGCCGGCCGATTCCGTCGCGGTTGGCCGTCCGGCCCGTGTTGCCCGCAAGCGATAGTGCGTTTTCTGCTGACCGGATCCCTGCGTCGGATGTGTCCGCGCGATGTCAGTCGATGCGCTTCAAGGTAGAAAGCGATACGCTTCGAGGGCCCAATGCGCCCCAATACGCTTTCGATTGCGGTTCGTGATCTTTCGACCAGCGTACCCAATCGAGTGCGTCACCTTTGACCTGATTTTTGGGAGTGTAGCGAAGCGCGAGTATAAGAACCGGGACTGCCAAGTATCTCCCCACTCAGCTTCAAGACGCAATTCCTTGAGCGCCGCCTGAGATTCTTGTGTGTACTGGTCGACCGCTTCACTTCTTTGTCCTTCGATAGCTCGGAAGCCAGCGAGCGGATACTCAATGCCAACTAGATCAGCGTGGCGATAAAAAGCGCACCAAAGCGCGAAATCGCCAGCGAGCGGATAGTCGGGAATTGCGGACCCAGCCTTTTTCCAAAGTGACCGCCGAAAAAATGTCGACTCTTGCTGAACCCAGCAACCGCGAACTCTGGTGCCGGGCAAGAAAAATCCGTCGAGGAACGCGGCCTTACTGAAACCTGGAATTGTATTGACCTTGCAAAGATATCCATTGGCGTCCCACACTCCGGGGCTAAGCGTGGACATCCATTCGATCTCAGGAAATTTGTTGAAGACCTCGCCCACGACAAAGAGCGACCGAGGCAGCAACATATCATCGGCATTCAACCAGAAGAGGATGTCTCCGGTCGCGCGCGCAAATCCCTTGTTTAGAGCGTCATACTGGCCGCGATCCGGCTCGCTGCACCAATAGGCCAGCTCACCGTCGTATCGTCTCAATAGGTCGGCAGTGTCATCTCCTGCACCACTAGGGTATCCTTGCGACAGTACGGATTGGATGGTGCTCTCGATGAGCGCAGCGCCGCGAAATGATGGCGTAATGACACTGATCTTTGGATACACAGAAATTCCTCGGATCAGAATACAATCGACCGATGACCGTCTTCATCGTCTTGAACGTCCTTCGACACGCTACGCCAGCCTCACCTGATGAACAAGCTGTCGCGGCGAAGACCGTGAACTCCGATGGCGTGCAGCTCGGCGCCAGATGCATCGTGCTCAATGGCGTCACGATTGGTAGGAGCACCGTCGTCAACGCCGGAAGCGTTGTGGTGCATGACCTGCCGGCCGAATGCGTTGCGGTTGGCCGTCCGGCTCGCTTGAGGAGACGAAGACCTTCCTGCCTATCCTCGAAGCTTGGCTGCAATGGAGGCCATGCGACCTATAACGCGCTCCACGATTTGTACCGGCAAGAGCCGCAGGTAAGGATGCGACCCCGTGGAGACGTCGCATATTTTTCCGAACAACGTGCGTGGTGATATCCACTCACCGATAAGTTCGTCCTCGGCCGGACCGGCGTACTGACGCGAAAGCCAAGCGTAGGGCGAAAGCTCCACGGCAACGTAGCGAAGCCATCGGCGGCGGGGCCATTGAACAAGCGGGAGGTGCCACGGCTTGAGCGCGTGCGCGTGGACGAAGAGTGGCAATTTCTTTGAAGTCGTAACGTAAAATTTGAAGTCCATTTGTGGTCCATGGATAATCTCGACATCGTGGCGTACAAAATCGACGTCAATTGCAGGCTGATCGCCCAACACATCTGAAATCAGTATACCTTCCAGCAGATCCTGATCGCTATAGAGGGCGGGGTGCCGCTCACCAAGGCTCTGCCCTTGTGCCTCCCGATAGAGGGGATCATCGGTCAAACGCGCCCATTGTTTCAGCAAGGACAGATGCGATGTGGTACAACGTATGATGCAACTGTTGATGACCAAGTCTAACGATCGAACGACATTGAACCTCCAAATGGTTGCACGCATCGGATTTGCTCGGCCGGTCTCGGACGCGACGGAGATCGTAGCATTTGGCAATCCAGCGAACCTCGGCTCGATAGGGCCGTTCAGCATAAGATCGGCATCGAGCCATATCGCCACATCGCAGTAGCGGTCGAGAGTATCCATCAAGACATGAGGCTTCATCGACCAACCCGCTGGGGCATTTTGGGGTGCCGGCAGGAGGCAGACCTTCGGTGCGTGCCTTTCAAACCAATCAGTGAGTTTGGCGGTTATGAGAGCTTCAGACGTGTAAACAAAAATAGGAAGTTTCGGCGAATACCTCGTGATCGATAGGGCGAGCAATTTTAGCCCGATGATGCTGGACTCTCTATCCTCGTAGCAGACGACGGCAGTGTGGACCTTATCCACTCCAATGTTCCCCCCAATTGAGGTCTCCAGTTAAAACCTGCGCTGACCGCAATACCATCCGATATAATTTTGATCTCGCGGAACGGCCTTAAATCCCCTCGTCAGGCGCTTGACATCAACTCTCCTGCCCTTTCACCGCAGCCCACACCGCTCCGCGCCTGGATGCCTCAAAAAGCGATGCGTAGTCGGCCGCCGTTACCGGTCGTGGATTCGTGGGGTGCGAGTGATCGGCAAGAGCACCCTCTATCATTCGCGGAACGGTGCTTTTCGGCACGCCCATCGCCGCAAGGCTCGACGGCAAGCCAATGCGTGCGCTCAAGGACGCGACGGCATCAGCTAGATCGCTCCCCGCCGGCAGGCCGAAAGCCCGTTTCAGGGTCTCATAACGATCGCCGACATGGTCGGCGTTGAAGCGCAGGACAGCGGGCAGGATGACGGCGTTGAGCGTGCCGTGATGGAGCGAAACTTCCTGGATTCCTCCCAGGGGGTGCGACATCGCGTGAACCGCGCCGAGCCCTTTCTGGAAGGCGAGCGCGCCATGCATCGACGCGACCATCATGTTCCAGCGCGCGTCGCGGTTCGTCGGCTCGGCAACCGCGGTCTCGATCCATCGCCATGCGCGCGTGGCGCCGTCGAGCGCAATCGCGTCTGCCGTCGGGTTGATACGTGGTGAGATGAAGGTCTCGATGCAGTGCGTGAGCGCATCCATTCCGGTCGCAGCCGTCAGCAAGGCCGGCAATCCGAACGTCAACTCAGGATCGCTGATCGCCTTGCGCGGGGCGAGATGCGAGCTCGAGAAGGCAAGCTTGCGCGTATCCGTCAGCGTGATGATAGCGCCACGGCCGACCTCGCTCCCCGTACCCGCCGTCGTTGGAATGGCGATCACAGGTGGAGCACCCGCGGTAATGCGCGGGAGGCCGCCGAGGATCATCGCGTACTGGGCGAAGGGTTCGGGGTGGGAGGCCATCAGCGCCGCCGCCTTGGCGAGGTCGAGGGGCGATCCGCCGCCGAGCGCAACGATGCCGTCGCGCCCGGTTTTCTTGAAGAGGCGCGCCGCCTCCAACACCGCGACTTCCGTGGGGTTGGTTGGCACGGCGTCGAAAACGACGACGTCCACGTTGCCTTTGAGAAGTGCCAGGACGCGGTCAGCAAGGCCCGCTGCCACGATCCCCTTGTCCGTGATCAGCAGCGCTTTGGATATTCCGTTCGCCTTGCATTCGGCCGCGACCGTACGGATGGCGCCAAAATCCAACTCAACTGGAACGATGTAGTTGATCAGCGGCATCGTCTGGTCTCCTGGATACGATCAAACGTCTGCGCGTCGCGATGCGCCCGTGTGTTCGTCTACTGCCGCAGCATGACGCCGCGCCCGGGCACCGCCGCAAGCAGGTCGCGAGTATAGGCATGACGCGGATTGGCAAATAGCTCCCCGGTTGGCGCTTCCTCGACAATCTCGCCGAGGCGCATCACGGCAATGCGATCAGCTATTTGAGCAGCGACACGCAAATCGTGGGTGATGAAGATCATCGACAGGCCAAGCCGCTCGCGGAGGTCGCGAAGCAGGGCGAGAACCTGCTCCTGTACGGAAACGTCGAGCGCCGACACCGGTTCGTCGGCGATCAGCGCGACCGGATCGAGCGCAAGCGCGCGTGCAATGCCGATGCGTTGACGTTGTCCGCCGGAGAATTCGTGAGGATAGCGGTCCGCCGCGTGCGGTTCGAGCCCCACCATAGGTAGAAGCGCGCGCGCGCGTTCCTCCGCGTCCGCCCATTTGGTGCCGTGTGCGACCTGACCTTCCGCGATGATACGCCCGACCGTATGACGGGGATTGAGCGAGGCGAACGGATCTTGGAACACCATCTGCAGCGTCTTGCGAACGGCGCGCAGGCGGGAACCTGAGAGCGTGGCGAGGTTCTGGCCGTTCAGGCGGATCTCTCCGCTGTCGATCGGCAACAGACGCGCGATGCATCGGCCAAGCGTCGACTTCCCAGATCCCGATTCTCCAACCAGAGCCACTGTCTCACCGGGTCCGACACTCAGCATCACGTCGCGAACGGCCGGGACGACCCGCGCCTTCTTGAAGAACCCGCCGCCAGATCGGTACGTCTTGTTCAACCGCTCTATTTCGAGGACCGGCGCGCCGCCGATCAACGTGCGTGGTGGCGGCGGTACGAGCGATGGCACCGCCGCGAGCAACCGTTTTGTGTAGGCATGGCGCGGCGCGGTCAGAATTTGTTCTACCGACCCCTGCTCCACGATTCGGCCGTGCTGCATGACCGCGATCCGGTCTGCAATCTCGGCCACCACGCCAAAGTCGTGGGTGATGAAGAGAACGCCCATGCCCTTGGCGTCCTGCAGGTCATCGATCAGCTTGAGGATCTGCGCCTGCGTCGTAACGTCAAGCGCCGTGGTCGGCTCGTCGGCAATCAGCAGTGCCGGCTCGAGCGCGAGCGCCATCGCGATCATCACTCGCTGCCGCTGCCCACCTGAGAGACGAAAGGGATACTGCGCACCAATCGAGTCCGGATCCGGCAAACCGACTTCGCGGAACAGTTCGGTCACCCGACTTCCAGTGCCGGTGGCCGAAGACAGGCCATGGCTCGCGAAAACTTCCTGGACCTGATCGCCTACCCGCATCAGCGGATTGAGAGCGGTCATCGGTTCCTGGAAGATCATCGCGGCCCGACGCCCGCGGAAGCCGCGCATTTCCTCCGGTGTCAGTTTGAGGAGATCTTGGCCTTCGAAGTGAATGCTGCCGGCAACCGGGCGAACGTGCGGCTGTGGCAGCAACCCCAACACGGCGTTCGCGGTGATCGACTTCCCGGACCCCGACTCCCCGATCACGCAAAGGATCTCGCCCTTGTTGACGGTCAGCGTCACGTCCTCGACCGCAAGACGGCGGTCGGCGCCGGGCGGAAGCGCGACCGAGAGCGAGCGGACCTCGAGTAGCGCCGCCATCAGCGGCCCTCCCGTGCCTGGCGCGGGTTCAAGGCATCGTTGAGCCCTTCTCCAACGAGATTGAGCGCCAGCACTGTCAGCATGATCGCCGCCCCCGGAAAAAAGGAAATCCACCACGCTTGGCGGATGACGGTGCGACCCGCGCCGACCATGAAACCCCAGCTCATCATGTTCGGATCGCCGAGACCGAGAAACGACAGCGCACCCTCGAGCAGGATCGCCGAGGCAACCATCATCGAGGCCGTGACGATGATCGGCGAAAGTGTGTTGGGCAGGATTTGGCGCGTAATGATGCGCCAGGGCGTTTGTCCGGCGACGACGGCCGCGAGGACGAATTCGCGCGATCGGAGGCTCAGGACCTCGCCACGTACCAACCGCGCGACCGGGGGCCAGCTCACGATCGCGATGGCGATGCAGATCGTTTCGAAGGAGGGGAGCAGGATCGCAACGAGCACGATGGCGAACAGGAAACTCGGGATCGTCTGGAAAAACTCGGTGAAGCGCATCAACGCATCGTCGGCGCGTCCACCGAAATATCCCGCGACCGCGCCTACCGCCACTCCAATGATGATCGCGACGAACGTAGAAATCGCACCAATCAAAAGCGACACGCGGGCGCCATATACGATCCCCGTCAGCACGTCCCGTCCGAGCAAATCGGATCCGAGGAGATGCTCACCCTCCACAAATGGCCGCAGAAAAGGCCGCGTCGCCATGTTCCAGGGATCGTCCGGAAAGAACCACGGGCCGAAAATGGCTGTCGCAAAAACGACGGACAGAATAGCAAGGCCGATGACGGCCCCGATGTTGCGGCAATAGGCGCGAAATGCGCCGCCGCTATTCCGCCGCGCTATCGGAGATGCCGTAACCGAGGGAAGTCCGTCGGGTGTTTCTGTCATGGGTCTACCCGGTCACGTCAATACGCGGGTCGACGACGCCGTAGACGAGATCCGTGACGAGATTGAACAGCACCACCATCGCGGCTGTAACGAAGAAGACGCCAAGCAGGAGATTGTAATCGCGCTGCAGGAGTGCGTCGAACGCGAGCCTGCCGACGCCCGGCCACGCGAACACCGTCTCCACAACCACAGCTCCACCGATAAGATGGCCCGCCTGTAGACCCGCCATCGTCACGATCGGCAGGATCGCATTGCGTAGCTGATGCACCCACAGTATCCGCGCCTCACGCACCCCTTTGGCGCGCGCCGTCCGGATGAAATCTTGATTGCCGACCTCGAGCAACGAGGCGCGGGTGAGCCGAGCGTACAGCGCGATATAGAAGAGCCCGAGCACGCTTGCCGGCAGTATCAGATGGTGGGCCACATCGAGAATATGAGCGAGCCCTTTTAGATCGCCGCCGACGGTTGCCATGCCGAAAGCGGGCACCCATTGGAGCTGCACCGAGAAGAGCAGCACCGCCATGAGCGAGATCCAGAACAGCGGCGTCGCATAGCAGAGAAGGGCGATCGCTGAAATCGCGCTGTCGATCCAGCGGCCGGCATTGCGCGCTGCAAGCGTTCCGAGCACGACGCCACCACACAGGGCGATCGTGAAAGCGGTCATGGTCAATAGGATCGTTGCAGGAAGGCGTTCGGTGATGAGGTCCGCGACGGTCCGCTGCTGACGGTATGAGAAGCCGAGATCGAGCTGCAGGATCCCTTTGAGATACGCCCAGAGCTGCGACGCCAGCGGTTCGTCGAGCTTGAACTGCTCACGGAGTTGGGCGACGAATTTCGCGTCCGCGGCGCCGGCTTCCCCGGCGAGAACCTGCGCAGGATCACCCGGCGCGAGCCGAATAAGGAAAAAGTTCAGGATCACAATGCCGACGACGACGAGGATCGCCTTTCCGGCACGCATGGCGACGTAGCGCGGCAGTGACATTAATACGCGCCTTTGGCTTGAAGCAGTCGACGCTCCGGTCGGGAGCAGCGGGGACGGCCGATGGGCCGCCCCCTATTGAGTGTCAGCGCTACTCGGCGAGATGAACCTCGTCGAAGCTCTCATTCACGCCGAGCGCCGTCGTGACCACACCCCGAAACTTCTTGTTGAAGAAGGTCGGAAACTCCAGCTCGTGCATCCAGCCAACGGCAACGTCTTCCGTGGTTTGCTGCTGAGCGATCGTGTACCAGCGCTGGCGCTCTTCGCGCGTCGGCGCCACGGCGCCCTTGTCGAAAGCCTCGTCCACCTTCGGATTGCGGTACTGGTGCGTGTTGGTGAACATCACGCCCTTCTTGATGTTCGACGAGATGTAGGAGCGAGCGACGCCGATCGCCGGATCGCCGAACTGGAAGAGATACTGCCAGGTCATATCGTACTCGAAGTTCGAGCAGGCCTGGTTGAACCCAGCGACGTCGGTGGTCTTGAGAACGACGTCGACGCCAATCCGACGGAGCTGCTGTTTCGAGTATTCAGCAACCCGCTGCCAGACCTCGCCATAAGGCATCACGATCATCTCGACCTTGGCGCGCATCCCACCCGCACCCTTCTTGAGGCCCATCTCCTCGAGCAGCGCCTCCGCTTTCTTCAGGTCGTAGGGATACTTTGTGAGCGCCTTTTCGTCGTAGAACTGCGTCACCGAGTTGATCGGTCCGTTGGCGGTCCGACCCAGGCCGAAAAACAATTTATCGCGCATGAACTCGCGGTCATGGGCGTGCATCATCGCCTTCCGAAACCGCGGATCGTCGAAGGGCTTGCGCGAGTGATTCATGTCGAGCCAGGAAACCGGCGCGTACATTTCGTAGCCTTTCGTGGTCAGTTCCAGATGCGGCATCGCCTTGAGCCGCTGGACCTCAAACCACTCGATGTCGCTGAAAGCCGCGAGATGGACCTTTTGCGTCTCCAGTGCCACCACCCTTTGCCCTGCATCCGGCACGACCTGGAAGATCAACTCGTCGAGGTACGGCTTGCCCGGCTTAAAATACTCCTCGTGACGGACCAGATGAATGTAGCTGCCCTTCTTCCACTCCTTGAGTTTGAAGGGCCCTGTCCCGATCGGATTGTTGTTGGCGGGGTTGGCGCGATAGTCGGTGCCGTCGTAGACGTGCTTCGGCAGGATCGGCGCCGTCGCTACATCGAACGCGTAGATGAAAGGCGGAAACGGATCCTTGAGTTGCAGAACGACCGTATCGGCATCGGGCGCCGTGACCTTCTCGACGCGAGCGAAGTTGATACGCGCGCGCGGATTGACCTCGGGCAGAAGCTTCGTGAACGAGAACACGACATCGTCCGATGAGAACGGCTTGCCGTCGTGCCACTTCACGCCCTTGCGCAGCTTGAAGGTGTAGGTCTTACCGTCGGCTGAGATCTCGAAGCTTTCTGCGAGGCTGGGAACTGGCTTGAGATCGAACGAATACGTGAGGAGCGCCGAGAAGATCTTTCCGCCGACCGTCTGCGTCGGCGTGTTCGATACGATGCCGACCGCGAGGATCGGCGGCTCGGGGTTGATCAGCGCGTGCATCGTCCCGCCGCGCTTTTGCGCCATGGCGGTGCTCGCCAATCCTGCGACCGCGACAGCCGCGGCCACAATGGATACGGCAACGCGATACGCGCCGCGTGGCGCAGTCGTCCTGCTCGAAAGGAACATGCTCATTTACTCCGCCTATTGTCGGCCGACGTCCACCAAGTAACCTTTGGACGATTAGAGGCTATCTCTCTCGTCTGGTGATCGCAACGTCCTTAAATAGGTTCGGATTCCTCGCTCGTGCCGGATCTTTGTGCGGGCGCGGCGTTTATTGTCCGGAAGTTCCACAAGATCACTGCATCGTCTCTCGTCACTACACCGACGAACTCTCAGGTACAGCCAGTCATTCAGATCTGTGCCGCGCTGTCGCCGCTTCTGCAGTGACGTAGCCGTTTTCGATGTCATCGCTAATCGCTTCGCGCGATCGTTCCGTTGGATCGCCGTAGCCACCGCCGCCCGCGGTCACCAAGCGGAACACGTCGCCTCGTCCAATCGACAGTCCGGCAACCTTCGACGGTAGTCGCTCGGTCGTGCCGTCGGCCCGCGTCAACTCGGCGAAGCTTGCGGCTCCCGGTGTGCCACCGGCGAGACCGTAGGGCCGCGTCTTGAACCGATCGAAGTTGCAGGCGAGGGTTCCGGCAGGCGCGTCGATGCGAAAAGCACGCGTCAGGCCGCATCCACCCCTGTACTGTCCAGCACCGCCCGAGTCCGGCACCAGATGATACGCTTCGAACGTCACAGGATAGGTGCTCTCGAGCATTTCTATCGGCGCGTTCGCGATGTTGTGCAGCCCGCAGGAAAATCCATTGGCCCCGTCGCCCTCGGGATGTCCGCCCCAGCCACCGCAGGTCAGATCGAAATAAACCTGCCGCCGACCGTCGGCGTGGAAAAGGTTCGTCGCGTAGGCATAACTCACGCCGTAGTAGGCGGCTGGCACGCGACCGGGCACCGCCTGGGCGAACGCTCCCATCACAGCGTTGACGACGCGATGTGCGACCGCCATGCGATTGGCGACGGGCGCCGGCGAGCGCGCCGTGACGCACAACCCGTCGGGCGCAAAGATTCGGACCGGCTCGTAGCAGCCCGCATTCGCCGGGATGTCGCTGCCGATCGCCATGAGGATGCCGCAGAAGACGCCGGAGCCCGACATGTTGCGCGTACAGTTGACCGGCCCTTGGGCCTGTGGCGACGATCCGGAAAGATCGATCTCGACGGTATCGCCCGTGACGGTCATCCGTACCGCAATTCGGAGCGGCGTCTCACGGTCGATCCCGTCGTCATCGACAAAATCGTCGAATGCGTAGGTGCCATCGGGAATACCGCGGATCATCGCGCGCATCGCCATCTCGGATTGGCGGCGGATACCGCGGCAGGCCTCCGCCAGGCGCTCGGGCGTATAGCGTTGGGCGATCCGGTGCAGGCCCTTGACGCCGATGTCCAGCGCCGCAAGCTGCGAGGCAAAGTCGCCGCCGACATTGGCCGGTTCGCGCGTATTGCGCAGCAGAAGTTGAATCACTTCCTGGTTGCGCCGGCCGGCATTGTCGAGCCGCATCGGGGGAATGCGAAAGCCTTCCTGATAGATCTCGGTCGCGCCCGCGTAGTAGCTGCCCGGCGCACCACCGCCGACATCGAGATGATGGACGAGGACGCCAGCGATCCCCACCAGCCGCCCATCGACGAATGCAGGTTTGAACGTCAGGATATCGTTGAGGTGCTGGCCACCCGAATAGGGGTCGTTGGTGATGATGATGTCACCCTCGCGCCAGGTATCGAGCGGAATGCTGTCGCGAAGGATATCGTCGAGACAGCTCGACATCGAATTGAGATGCACGGGAATGCACGTGGCCTGGGCAACGCTCTTGCCCTCTGCGTCGAACACGCACGTCGAATAGTCGAGGAGATCGCGCACGACGCTCGAGCGGCTGGTTCGCCAGATGGTGACGCCCATCTCCTCGGCGGCGGCGACGAGTGCGTTTCGTATGACTTCGAGCTGGACCGGATCGAGCGGTTTCATGGCTACACTGTGCCTCCCGAATTCCTGGTCGCTAGAAGATCACCCGTCGACGCCGTCGTCAGCTCCCAGCCGGGCGGGATGAAATGCGTCGCGTGCTCCTCCTCGATGAGAAGAGGACCGGCGAACCTCACGTCTGCCGCCAGCTTGTCGCGTTCGATCACCGTCGCTTCATGCCAGCGGCCGCCAGCAAACACCGAGCGTGGTCCCTTGCGCTGGATGGAGCTCGGTGATGAGAAGGCGTGATCTATGGGCTTGGCGAGCTTTCCCGTAGCAGCGATGCGAACCGCGACGACTTCTGGTGTCACATGCCGCTCGGCGTGCGCGTACTGCGTCTCGTGCGCATTGTGGAAATCCGACACCGCCGATACGAGCGCCTCATCGAGGCCCCGATCGGTCGGAGCGGACCAAGTCGTGGGCAAGTCGAGCGGCACCTGGATTTCGTAGGCTTGGCCGGGATAGCGAAGATCGAGAGTGATGGAGAGCACCTGCTGGATGTCCGCGATGCCATCCGCGCGCAGCAGAGCGGCACCTTCGCGGCGCAACTCTGAGCACGTTGAGGCAAGGAGCGGAATAGCCGTTGCGTCGGCCTTCATCGGTCGCGCCCGGACGATCGCGTGCACGATGTCGGAGTAGAGGATGCCCCATGCGCTGAGGGTTCCGGGATCGCGTGGAAAGACGACGCGGCCGATGCCGATCTCGTCGGCCGTATCGCAGGCATGAAGACCGCTCGCGCCGCCGAACGAGAGCAGCGTGAAGTCCTCGGGATCGAGCCCCTTCTCGAAGAGCGACAAGCGGATCGCGCCGGCCATGCGCGAGACGGCGATCCGCAGAATGCCTTCAGCCGCCTCCTCGACCGAAAGCGTCAACGGGTTGGCGACACGCTCGAGGATCGCCTTCTTCGCGCCGTCCGCATCGAGCGACATGGCGCCACCGAGGAAATAATCCGGATCGATTCGGCCGAGCACGACGTTGGCGTCCGTGACCGTCGGCTCGGTGCCACCGCGCCGGTAACAGACAGGACCCGGCTTCGCGCCGGCACTTTCCGGGCCGACGCGAAGTCGCCCGCTCTCCTCGAGCGACGCGATTGATCCGCCGCCGGAGCCGATGGTTCGGATCTCAATCATCGGCAGGCGGACCGGCAGGCCGTCCACCGTGCCTTCGGTGACGAGGCGGGTCCGCCCGTTATTGACGATCGATACGTCGTAGCTGGTGCCGCCCATGTCGACGGCAACCAGGTCAGGCATCCCGAGACGGCGCGAGATCGTCTCCGCCGCCAGCGCGCCGCCACTCGGTCCTGACAGCAGCAATCGCGCGGGGAGCATGGCGGCCGCATTCGGGCTCATCACGCCACCATTTGATTGGACGAGATAGACCGGCGCGTTGAAGCCGGCGGATTTCAACTGCGCACCGAGCCGCTCAAGATAACGGCGCACCACGGGCATCAGCAGCGCGTTGAGCACGGTAGTGGATGTGCGTTCGAACTCGCGAAACTCGGGGCTCACCTCGTGCGAAAGCGAGACATCGAGGTCGGGCGCAAGCTTCGCGAGCAACTCGCCGATGCGCTTCTCGTGCGCTGGATTGGCGTAGGCATGGAGCAGACACACGGCCGCGCACTGTACGCCGCCAGCCTTGAGGCGCTCGGCGATCCGTACGAGTCCCGCTTCATCGAGCGGTGTTTCGATTGCGCCCGTCGAAAGAGTGCGCTCCTTGATCCCGAGACGCCACGCCCTGGGTATCAGCACGGCCCGCGGCTCCGCCTTGCTCGCATAGACCTGGCGGCGGAAATGGCGGCCAATCTCTATGACGTCCTCGAATCCAGCCGTCGTGATCAAAGCGCCTTTGGGCAAGCGCCGCTGAAGTACGGCGTTGGTCGCGATCGTCGTGCCGTGCATCAGCGCGGAAATATCGCCGAAGCTGAAGTTGAACCGCTCACTCGCGAGCCGCAATCCGGCAATCAGTCCTTGCGAGGGATCGTCCGGCGTGGTCGGCGTCTTTGCGGCGAAGGTCTGGCCTGTCGTCTCGTGGAGGATTTCCAGATCGGTGAAAGTGCCACCGATATCGACGGCGACGCGGACGCTGTTGAGCGGTTTAGCGGACTGCATAGTGCGATAAAAACTCCACTCAAAGCATCACGTCGGCGGTTGTGCCGTGGGATACGAAGCCTCTCATAACGAGGCGATCAGACCGATAGGGTGTGAAACGCCACGATCCAATGCAAGAACATTTCTTGCATTACAGGAAGACCAGAATTTTTTTCACTGGAATTGCCGACAGCGAAGGAAGCACGCATCCGCGCGCTTTCCTTTCATGGTCAGTCGTGCGTTTGGCTTAATTTTTCACCGTGGCCGGATCACCGGGTCACGCGCGCCGCTCGCCTACGGCTATTTCTCCAGCCAAACTTGATCAAAACGCCAGTTGTTGTAGATGCTGTTTTCGCCCAGAACGAAGCCCTTGACGTGAGGCTGCCAACAGGTTCCGGAGCGGTTGTGATAGATGATCGGCCGCGCCACTTCTTCCGTCAGGATACGCTCGATCTCCCAGACCATTTTCTTGCGCTTCTCGACATCGGTTTCCTGCGATTGCTCGTCGAGCAACTTCTCGACGTGCGGTGTGCAATACCCCGTATAGTTAGCCTCGGACTTACAAGAGTAGGCACCCTTCAGCACGGCATCAGGATCGTCGATGCCGACACCGGACGTGTTCATGCCGACAGCGTAGTTCTTCTTCGTCAGACGGCTGTGCCAGATGGAAGATTCAACCAGCTCCATCGTGGCATCGAAGTAGATCTTGTTGAGTTGATCGACAAGAATGATCGCAGGATCTTTGTAGGTAGCAAAATCGCGCGTCGTCACCTTAACCGGCAGACGATTGTTCGGGCCATAGCCCAGGCCCTCCATGATCTTCCGCGCCTCGGCCTGTTGCAGCGCGACGTCGCCATAGCCCAGCAATTTCGACCGCATTTCCGCCGGCATGCCCCACTGCCCTTCCGGAGCGGGCATCATGTTGATCGACACCGACGATTTACCGCCCGATATGATGTCGATGAAGGATTGGCGATCGAGTGCCAGTGCCATGGCGCGCCGGATTTCCGGCTTGTCGAACGGCGGCTGCTCGACATTGACGAGAATGTTGATCGGCACGTTCGTTGGCGCAAGCTTGCATACGGCATCCGGTTTTTGCGTTGTCACGTCCTTCATCAAAGGTACTGTGACATCGGCAACGAACGTCAGGTCGAATTCTCCGGCAACAAAAGCCAAGATTCGTGTCGACCGGCTTGAGACGATCTTCCACTCGATCCCATCGAGGTACGGCTTGCCCGGATCCCAATAGTTCGGATTCCTCGCTAGCCTGATCGACTCGTTGCTCTTGAATTCCACAAACTTGAACGGGCCGGTGCCGATTGGTTTTGTGCGCATGTCGCGCGCAGAAACGTGGCACGGATAGATAGGCGCCAAGCCCGACGACAGCAGTGCCACGAACGACGGCTGCTTTTTCGTCAATTGAAAGGTCGCAGTCAGGTCGTCTTCGACCACGACATCCTTGAGGTTTTCGTACCAGATCTTGCGTGGGCTGCGCCGAAAAGCGCTCTCGGTATCGAGCCCGCTTGCTCTGAGATACGTGCAGCGGACGTCGTTCGCTGTGAAGGGTTTGCCGTCGTGGAACGTAACGCCGCTGCGGAGTTTGAAAGTGAGTTTCGTGCCGGTTTCGTCCCATGCCCAGCTCGTCGCGAGCTCGGGTATGATCGTGCTGAAGCTGTTCAACGGCTTCATGGGATCAAAGCGCACGAGATTGTTGAAAACAGCCATGAACGGCATATTCGTGGCGATCGTCGATTCCTCGTGGATCGAGGCGCTTGGCGGCTGGGTCGTATTGTAAACCCGCAGCGTTCCGCCCTGCTTTTGCGCCGCCGCGGAACCGGCGCCCATCGCCATCAATCCGCCAAGCACGATCGCGACCCAGCGCGAATACGCCATCCGATTTGCCTTCATGCGCCCCTCCTGTGAGTAGTCTTTTCATGAAGACTAACCCTAAAGCGCGATCTCGGAAACCTTATCCATCCGCCCAGCGTGGTCCATCCGCCCAGCGTGCGCTCGAAGTTCGTCGCAATAAGAGGACGTGATGACGGCGAGCGCCGGATCGCCAGGGCGGTCGCCGACCAGGCGATGAGCATCGCCTCACGCTCTGGCCTCAGCGACTGTTTCGATCACGCCACGCGACGCTCAATCCGCGCCGATCCGCTCGACGCGGCAAAGCTGTCCGCGGATATCGGCCGAGCCGGATATGGGATCGTAAGGGCCGCTGTAACTAAGCGCAGCGTTGATGTTCACGTCTAGAGCGCCGCGGTCGGGCGCGGGCTCCATAGGACGCCACCAGCCCATGCCGGTGCTCACGACATCTGCCGGCTGGGCGTCGGATAGCTTCAGCTTGAGCCGACAGTGGCCTTCCACTTCGGCCAGCTCCAGGCGGACCCAGGTGCCATCATCCAAGCCTTGGGCGCGGGCTGTATCCGGATGCATGAACAGGTGCGGATCGGGCGAAACCTTGAGCGCCCATGGCTGGTCGCGGAAACGCGAGTGATGATAGCTTTTTTCACGATCGCCAGTGACGACGACCAGCGGATAGCGCAAGCGGACGTCGGCAGCCTTCGCGTCGCGCTCCGGCGCGATGTAACCCGGCAGCGGATCGAGCCCCAGCTTTTCGAGTTCGGGCGAAAACAGTTCGATCCGGCCTGTGCCCGTCGGGAAGGGGCGGCTTGCTGGGACGGGATCTGACGACACCTGGTGGAAGCCCTTGGCTTCGAGCATCTCGATCGTGATGCCGCTGTCGCCCAAAAGATGCGTGTTGAGCTCGCGTTGCGAGCGCCACGGCATCAGGCGCGTTGCCACGGCTTGCCGCGCCTCAAGGCGGTCCAGAAGAGGCGCCGCGATATCGATCTCGGTGCGCGCCTCGCCCTGTGGGGGAACTGTAGCCCGCGTGAAGACGACCGTCGGCCCCGACGGCACGAACATCACTTCCTCTTCCTCGAGTGTCGTCGTCTTGGGCAGAACAATGTCGGCCCACTCTGCCGTGGGCGTCATCTGGTGGGCCGCGACAGCAACGAAATCGAGCGAGCGCAATGCGGCGATGGTCCGTCGCGTGTCGGGATACGTCACCAGAATGTTCACGCCGCTGGCATAGAGGGCGCGTACAGGATGCGGCTTGTCCGTCAGCATCGCCTCAATCACGGACGGGTTGTGGCAAGCGGTTTGCCAACCACGCGGGCCGGCCCAGAGGGGGAAGCGATCAGCGCCAATCGTGCGTGCTTCGACATCGACCGGCAAACGGTGCTCCGGTCGGTGGAGCAGTTCAAGATAGTTGGTCAAACCCTTCGGCGTTCGCTGCCGTAGATTTCCGCCGGGTCGGTCGATGTTTCCCGAAATAGCTGCGAGCGCATGGAAGGCTCGAAAGGTCTGCACGCCGTTGCTGGCCGCGTCGATACCGTGGCCGGACACGAAGGTCGATGGACCGTCGGCATACATGCGGGCGGCATTGACGATCTGTTCCGCCGGAACGCCCGTCATACCTTCAGCAGCCGTAGGGGAAAATTGCGTCGCACGTTCCGCCAGCGCATCGAAGCCGTGACACCGCTCCTGCACGAACTGCCGGTCGTAGAGATCCTCGCTGATAAGTACGTGCATCATTGCCAGCGCAACGGCGGCATCCGTGCCGACCCGCGGGCTCATCCAGATATCGGCAAGCTCCGCGGCCGTCGTGCGCTTCGGATCGATCACGATCATGCGGGCACCGCGCTTCTTCGCGGATTTCAGCTTTGCCCACTCGACGGGATCGGCAATCTGGGCATTGCGGCCCACGATCAAGGCGCAGCGCGTGTTGTCGATATCCTCCCCACGGGCAATCGGCAGGCCAGTGATCTTCGCCGATACGGCTCGGCAGCCGCCGCAGAGATCCTGATTGATCATCCAGTTCGGCGAGCCGATGGAGCGCAGCGTAAGCGCGGTGACGATCGAGCGGCTGAACGCGGCGCCGCTCGTTGCGCCGACGATGGCTTCGGGGCCGTACGTGCGGCGGACCTCGGCGAAGCGATCGGCCATCTCGTCGAGAGCTTCGTCCCACGAAATGCGTGCCCACTTGCCCTCACCCCGCGCGCCGACCCGGCGATGCGGGTAGAGCAGCCTGTTTGGGTTGTAGGTCAGGCCCGGCGCGCCTCGAATGCCCTTGATGCAGAAGGCACCGGCTGAATGCGGGCTGGCGGGGTTGGGGGCGTAGTTGACGACCTTGCCGCTCTTGACGGTGGCGAGCGCTCCGCAGTACGCCGAGCATTCCCAGCAGGTGGTCGTATAAACGCCGTCTGCAACGAGTTCGTCGGATAATCCTGAGGTCATTTTCGCCTCCAGTTGGCCAGCGAGTTTGCCGTGCAGGCTGGCTGTCGGCAAGCTGCAATGCAGTCAGGGACATTGGAAGCGGGCTGCCTAAGGGCTTGCCCAGAAGGCGTGTGTCGGACGCCCTTGGTATCAGCTTTTCCAGCGAGCACTTGCTTGGCCACCTGAGACGAGCGTATCTACTCGTCGAACCAACGGAGGATAATCTCGTGCCAAAGATGACAGACTCACGTCGCAAGCGCATTCAGGCCGCTCAGCGGAAGGCATCAAATGCCCTCCGGCGCGCTGCCAAGACCGAGAAGCGCAACCGCAAGGCCGGTGCCTCAGCCGGCTAACCGCATCGCCATATTTTGCAAGTGTGCCTCGCGCGGGACACATCCCTTCCGTGACGGACCGAGAAGCGGGTTGCTCTCGGTTGGCTCTGAGGCGGAACTGTGTTGGTTTTTGCTGCGGCGACATCGCGGCAACTGCGAGATCGACAAGGCTGCGGCGCGCCGTGGAACGCCGTAGTGACCTCGCGCGTTCCTCTTGCGATGGATGAAAATCGGACATCATTGGAACGCGCGTTCGAGCTTGCCAAGTCAGGCTCGTGCGGCAGCATGGAAGAGTTGAAGCGCTTGCTGAGGAGCGAAGGTTATTCCTCCGATCAAGTCGTTGGCCGATCGTTGACCGCACAATTGCGGGTGCTGATGACCAATTCGCGCAAACCGCAGTAACGCCTGGCCAAAAATCGGCGCCTTCGAAAATTCGCGCTAGGCGGCTTCTCGCTCCGGGACCAGCAGCGTTGTCAGTGTCGTCAACGCTTCGGATGCAACGTCTTCGATGGTCGAGCACTGCCAGCTGGGGTCGAGTGATACACCTCGCGCCGCGCGGTTCCTGATGCTTTCAAGCGCATAGATCGCTTGATCCAGCGCTTGGCGCAGGCGAGCGATCTCATCATTTTTCTGCTCTGTCACGGTCGGCTCTTTCGCTTCGTTGCAGTGCGTCAACGCGAGAGCGCCGAAAAGGTTCAACAATCCAAATTCCGTCGCAACTGCGAGGGGCAGGAGGCCGTTGTGAATTGGGAGAAGCCATATGTCTCGAGATGAACTCGTTACGGAAATCCGCGCTGCGGCCTCAAGCCTCGTTACGGCGGCCGCGGCAACCGAGAACGGCGACTTGGCGGCCGCTGAAATCGGTGTCGAAGATGCCCAGTTTCGCGTGCACAGCCTACTCAATCGATTGCGTCAAGCACAGATGAACCCCGACGTCCCACCATCGTCATTTGCCGGCAACAGACGAAAGGACGTCTGAGGAAAAGAGTGCGATGGAGGAAAAGAGTGCGATGAGAGGGCAACCTTTTGGCCGGTCCGTTGTTAAGCTCTCAGGACGCCTAACTCCCCCCGTTCGGCGGCCTGTCCCGGCACTCCCCCCTTTGCCGGGAGCACTTTAAACCCGGCACGCGCTTCCCTCCGCGTGCCGGGTTATGATTTATTGAGAGCTGGGTATCGCCGCAGAGCACGTCGCCTGCTACGTCGAACGCAACGCGTCAGCACCTGTCGAATTGGCATTGCGCCATAGATCGTCGAGTGCCCCGGCAAGTTCCTCCAGCCGATACGGCTTCTGGATAACGGGATACGATGCAAATTCCTGCGAAACCCGAGATCCTCCGTAACCCGTCGCGAACATGAACGGGATCTTTTTGGCCTTCAGCGCCGCCGCTATGCCAAAGCTATCCACGCCCTCGAGGTTGACGTCGAGCACAGCGATATCGACGCCGACGGTCTCAAGCAGTTCCAAGGCCTGCGCAGGTTTGCTCGCTGAGCCGCTGACCACACATCCCAATTCGACCAGCAAGTCCTCAAGAAGCATTGCGATCAGAAACTCATCTTCCACGATCAAGACGCGTAGTCCCGAAAGTCCGTTGGTCATTAAGCCTGCTCCTCGGATTCGACAGGAAACCGCAACGTGCAGCGCACACCTTGCTCCCCATAATTGAGAAGCGCGCTGCCACCTACCTCATGCGCCAAGCCATTCTCGATGAGCCTGCTGCCAAAACCCCTGTGCGAACGCGGCTTCACGGGAGGTCCCCCGCTTTCTGTCCATTCTAACTGGACACTCGGGTGGTCCTCTTGATCGACCCAGGACCAAGCGACGTCAACTCGTCCAGTGTCGACAGTTAGAGCGCCATATTTCGACGCATTGGTCGCCAGTTCGTGGAACGCCATGCCCAATGAAAGAGCCAGCTTCGGCCGCAGCCGAATATGCGGTCCGGCCAGTCGGAAGGGGGGATTGTCACTGCCATATGCGAACGGGCTGAGCGCTTGCGCGATAACGTCATGGAGATCGGCGCCTTCCCAATTCTCCCGAGTGAGCAGATCGTGCGATCGCGACAGTGACTGCAGCCTCGATTCGATCGTGTCGCGCGCACGGTCCACCGTCGGACCAAACTTGAGACCTTGGGCGACAATCGCTTGGACCGTTGCCAGCGTGTTTTTAACTCGGTGATTGAGTTCGTCGATCAGCAGCTTCGTCCGCTGCTCGCTCTTTTTTTGCTCCGTGACATCGACGACCATGTTGGCGACGCGGATGGCCTTGCCGTCAGGCCCGCGCTCGATCACGCGACCACGCCCGGACATCCACATCAAGCGGCCGTCGGAGCGGATAATCCGATATTCGGCCGGATATGAATCGATTTGGTCCGCGGTGCGGTGAAACTCAGCGACCTTGTGCCGGTCCTCAGGGTGCAACGCGCGCCTGTATTCGTCGTTCTCACCGCCGACAACGCCGCGCCCATTGGGCAAGTCGAGGCCGAACATCTCAACGCCTTCCTTGGTCCAAATCCGCTCTCGCGTGACCATGTTCGTTTCCCAACTCGCGAGCCGCCCCGTGATAACGGCGCCCCGATACAGTTGTTCGCTTTCGCGCAATTGGGCTTCGAGACGCTGACGCACAAGCGCGGCGGCAAACTGATCGGCGAACGTGCGAACGAGTTCCTGGTCCGCGTCACTGAATGTCCAGCGAACGGATGAGCCGAACGAAACAGCCCCCAGTGGTCCGTCGGGCGCCATGAGTGGCGCGCGCATAAAACTGCTGATCCCCGTCCGCTCCAGGGTCTCGGCATCGAGGCCGGCGCGCAGTTGCATTGTATCCAAGAGCAAAATGTCGTTCGCCAGAGGATATTGCGATGACGTTGCCAGCAACCGGTGAGAGATCGCCGCCTCTTCTTCGGAGGCATGATGGCTCGCTGCCACCAAATTGAGTTGTTCGGGTTGGTGACTGTCAATGCGTTGATAAAAAAAGAGACTGGCGCCGATCTCGACTGCAATCGCCTCAAACAGATCACTGAATGATGCGTGGGGATCATTCATCAGCCTGGTCGCGATTCTGTTGAGGAGGGTTAACCGGCGGTTCGCTCGGGCCAGTTGCTCCAGGGTCTGTTTAAGCTCAGCCCGGGAAGCCGTTTCGAGGTCAGGCAGAACTTCCATCGATCCGTTGTCGATCGGAACAAAGCCTTCCTCCCTCGACATCGCCCCCTCCGCAGTCCACAACGCGTAACGCCGGTTCAAACCGGTCAACGCCCGCAAAGCTCCCGGGTTCCCGCCATCAGTGAAATATTTCGATCGGACAGCTGGGTACCTGATCAAAAACCGATCACGCCGCGCCAATCAGCGGTCCGCCCTCGCGCGACAGCAAATTATGGATATGTCGGGGTATGGGCGCGTACTCAGAAATACGCTGACGGCGGCCCCCTCCTGACGATTAGAGCGAGCGACGACAAATATTTAACCGTCACATTGGGCAGCAACGGCGGCACATAAGCCCTATTGCCTGACCCGGACCGGTCTCGCGCCAACGAGTTCAGCTTGATCGATCAAAGCCTCTCCGAGCGCGGTGGCCTCTGCGGGGCCAAGCGCATACGGGGTATCGTCCTCGAAACGCACAAGCACAACATCATCGAAGCGACCTGTGCCTACGCCGAAACTTGCCGGAATTTTTGTCAGCGCCTGATCGCTGCCTCTCGTGGCTTGCGACGCGAAGTCTCCAAGAGTCCTCGCGAGCGTCGCGGCCATGTCTGAGGTGACGCGTACGACACTGACGCGCCCAAGGGCGTCGCAGAACTCGACGTCGAGCGTATCGTCGAGCGTTGCGCCATCGGTCCGTGACGTTCGCAATATCCCAGTCGCCGCGAAGGAATTTTGCATGCTCCACCCCTCTGAATCACACAAATGATAGAGCGTCGGGGGGCCACGTCCTATGTCGCGAAAGCCACACTACTCGTGCAGATACGCAAAAAGCCCGGCTACGCACCGGGCTTTTCCACTTCGTGTTGATAACGCATCAAGCCGGGTGAGGCACCAGGCTTTACCAGAAGCGTTCCGCAGCGAGAATGCGAGGATACTGCCGAGTGGTCTGGTGTTCGCGACCGACGCCGGCTGCCCATGCCGCCGCGACAAGCCCCATGAGCGAAGCCGCTGCCGTGAGAAACGCGGCCACGACAGCTTGCTTGCGCGCCGTATCCGCCGCCTCGCGAACGCGCCGCTCCGCGGTTTCCTTCATGCTTTGAGCACGTGCGTACGTTTCGTCGACCCGTCGCTGAGCATCGGCTTCCGGAAGGCCGGTTTGACGCGCCACGATTTGTGCCAGGTAAGCGCGATCGTTGCTACTTAGAGATCCATCGGCCAAGCCAACCGTGAGCACACGACCAGCCTCGGCGACCAAGGCCGGATCGGGCCGCTGAGTTGCTGGAGACGCGGTATTTCCGGCAGGAGCCGCTTGAGCGCGGAAAAGTGAGTCGGCGACGTAGGATACGTTATCGGCAGACAGTTTCGATGCCGCTTGAGTCACGCCAGCCGCTGTTCGGCCAGCCACTTCGGCCGTGGTCCTCGCAACAGAGCCTGCGGCCATCATCACGAAGACCAAACCGACCGCTGTACCGAGCGCCCACACGAGAAAGCCGGTTGCGCCCGCCCGGAACTGCGACTCTTGCGGATCAACTTCAGAGACATTGGCCAGTCGGCCGGCGAGGTATCCTCCGGCGGTAAAGCTCCAGACGTGCACCATGACCATCCAGATCGCGGCAGCAATCGCCAGCGTCGTGACCGACATTCCGGAATTGCGATGCGCCGACGTCAACGACAGGCCTATGGCTGCGCCAAACGCTGCGAGGAGCCCCGATATTGCAGCGGCGGCAATCGCTCCTGCGATCACCGCTTTCCAGTCCACGCCGCTCGACTCTATAGGTGCAACGACAGTCGTCATGGCGATCACCTCAAGCCAAGAACTGAAAGGACGGCCATCACGACTACGATCAAGCCAACGAGGTAAATAATTCCGTCCATTGCACGATCCTCCTGCTGCACGAGCGTTCGATCTCCGAACCCATCCGAGATCGACGACATCCGCCTAACCGCCGAGGGATGGTTTTGTTCCGAAAGAGGTGATGCCAAATTGGGCCTCGTGCTCATTACGCTTTGAGATCGTAGATCGCAGCACAGACCTGAAAGTGATTTTGTGAGTGCGCTGCACGCGAGAGCATCTCGCTGCTATTCGAAGTTCAACTGCCACTTCGCTTGTCGCGCTGACGATTGGTATCTGACCTCTTGTCTTCGGGCCCACTCGCGCCAGTACCATCGCCACCGCTGCCGCCGTATCCAGAGCTCAAGCCTTCGCCGCCCTGACCTTTACGTCCAGGCATCCAGCTCTTGTCATTCTCCGCAGGTTCAGGTCTCGGCTCGGATTCCGCGTCCTCCTTGGGGCGACCACCTTGCGGATACGGATGGTGCGCCTTGGATTTTTGCTTTTGCGTCATGGCTCTTTCGTCGCTAACTCGTCGGTTTAACGCACAACGCGCCGCCTGCGTGTTGGTTCACTCGGGCGTTGAATGTCTGGATTTGAGCACGCGCCATCGCGGCAGCGCTTCTTGAGACGGAACTCGGCAAGCGATCGGCCGTTGGATGAAGCAACTGCTCTCCGATCGGACCAACCATGCAAGAAGTTCTTCTCACCGCCGTCAACGACTGGTTCCGGCATCGCGGAGCGCGCCTTGGCGCGGCGCTCGCCTACTATTCGGTTTTCTCGCTCGGGCCTTTGCTGCTCATCGTCACCAGCGTCGCTGGACTGTTGTTCGGGCAAGACGCCGTGCGGGGCGCCCTGACGGGCCAGTTCCGCTCGATGCTCGGCGAGGCCGGATCACAAGCCGTCGAAGCGATGCTCAAGGGTGCCGCCGTCGAGTCATCCGGCAGGCTTGCAGCGGGAGTAGGCCTAGTTCTGCTGCTCGTTGCGGCGTTGGGTGTGGTGGTCCAACTCAAGGACGCCCTCAACACGATCTGGGAAGTAAAGGAGCCGGAATCCCGAAGCACATGGTCGTACCTGAGAACGTACCTGATCTCCTTCGCCGGCATTTTGTCTTTGGGCTTCCTGCTCGCCGTGTCGCTCGTCATCAGCACGGGACTGACAGCTTTTTCAAATTATGCCGGCGGGGCATCGGCCAATGGCTTGCTGTGGCAGTCATTGAACTTCGTCGTCTCGCTTGGCGTACTGAGCGGGCTATTCGCCATGCTGTTTCGTTGGTTTCCTGATGCCGAAGTCACATGGTCCGACGTGTGGCCGGGCGCCGTCATTGCAGCCCTCCTATTCAATATCGGGAAGCTCGCAATCGCTTGGTACATCGGCACTCAGGGTCTCGAGTCCACCTACGGCGCGGCAGCTTCGATCGTGGTCCTGCTGATCTGGATCTACTGGTCGGCACAGATCGTCTTGTTCGGCGCCGAGATCAGCCACGTCTACGCATTGCGGCGCCGACAGCCGGCAATCGCGACATCACTCGCGACGGTCCCCCTTCGCGCCCCACAGATCCAATAATCCGATCAAACACGAGGATTGCTTACAATGGCGACGCGCAAGAAGACCGGCACGAGCGGCACCAAAGCCAAACGAGGAGCAACGTCGACGCATGTTGGGGAAGGAGGCGAACTTCACCAGACGGCGTCGCTTCCCAACGAACGGCTAACGACGAATCACGGCGTGCCTCTCAGCGACAATCAGAATTCGCTCAAGGGCGGCCGCCGCGGTCCCACCTTGCTTGAAGACATGATCCTGCGCGAGAAGATCCAGCATTTCGACCACGAACGCATTCCGGAGCGCATCGTGCACGCCCGCGGCTCCGGAGCGCACGGTTACTTCGAGCTCACCGAGTCACTGGAGCAATTCACGCGCGCCAAGATCTTGACGGAAGTCGGCAAAAAGACGGAGGTCTTCGTTCGCTTTTCGACCGTCGCGGGCGGCGCCGGCTCGGTCGACACGCCTCGCGATGTCCGCGGATTTGCCGTGAAGTTTTACACCAAGGAAGGCAACTGGGATCTCGTCGGCAACAACATCCCGGTGTTCTTCATTCAGGACGCCATCAAGTTCCCTGATCTCATCCATTCGGTGAAGATGGAAGCCGATCGTGGCTATCCGCAAGCAGCCAGTGCGCACGACACCTTCTGGGACTTCGTCGGACTGATGCCGGAGGCGACGCATATGATCATGTGGGCGATGTCCGATCGTGCCATCCCGCGCTCGTTCCGAATGATGGAGGGTTTCGGCGTCAATACCTTCCGGCTCGTCAACGCCGACGGCGAGGGCACGTTCGTGAAATTCCACTGGCGGCCGAAGCTCGGGCTGCAGTCGACGTGCTGGGATGAAGCAGTAAAAATCGCCGGAGCCGATCCGGATTATCAGCGGCGCGATCTTTACGAAGCGATCGCGGCGGGTGATTTCCCCCAATGGGAATTCGGTGTCCAGCTGATCAGTCAGGAAGAAGCCGACGAACTGCCGTTCGACATTCTCGATGCGACAAAGGTCGTGCCGGAGGAACTCGTGCCGTTGCGGATCATCGGCCGCATGGTGTTGGACCGCAACCCCGACAACTTTTTTGCCGAGACGGAGCAGGTCGCGTTTTTGCCAACCAATGTTCCACCTGGCGTCGATTTCTCTGAAGATCCCCTGCTTCAGGGCCGACTGTTTTCTTATCAGGACACGCAGCTTTCGCGCCTCGGCACGGTGAACTTCCACCAGATTCCGGTCAATCGGCCGAAGGGCTGTCCCTTTCTGAACCTGCAGCGCGACGGACAAATGCAAACTTTGGTGTTCAAGGGACGCGCCAACTACGAGCCCAATAGTCTCGCAGAGGCAGGCGAAGAGGCTGGTCCGCGCGCCGATCCGGATGGTGGATTCCGCTCATTCTCGCGGCCATTAGAGGAGACGAAAATTCGGCTGCGGGCTGAAAGCTTCGCCGACCACTACAGCCATGCCCGACTGTTCTTTCGGTCGCAAAGCGACATCGAGCAGGCGCATATCGTCAGCGCACTCGTGTTCGAACTTTCCAAAGTCAGCCTCGAGCATGTCCGCAATCGCGTCATGTCGAACCTGCGCAACGTTGACGAAAATCTCGCGAAACGCGTAGCCAATGGGCTCGCCATGGAACTGCCGGCTAAATCGAAAGCGGCCGTCGAGCCGGAGGACATGACTCCATCACCAGCGTTGCGCATCATCGGCAAGTATGCGCCAACACTCGAAGGACGCGCGGTCGCGATCCTGGTGAGCGATGGCTCCGATGGCAAAGTCGTCAAGGCGGTGAAGAAACAGGCCGAGGCAGAGGGCGGGACGGTCAAGATCGTGGCGCCGAAGATTGGCGGTGTCGTGTTGAAGGATGGCTCTGTTCTTCCCGTTGATGGCCAGCTTGCCGGCACACCTTCCGTCCTTTTCGACGCTGTGGCGATTGTTCTGTCCGAAGACGGCTGCAGCGAGCTTGTGAATGAGGGCGCAGCGACGGATTTCGCCAAGAACGCTTTCGGTCATCTCAAGGCAATCGGCTTCAACCAAGAGGCGCAGCCGCTGCTCGACGCCGCCGGCGTGAAGTCGGATGAAGCGGTAATCGATCTCAAATCAGGCGTCGCTGAATTCATAGAGAAGGCGAAAACGCGGATGTGGGCGCGGGAGAACAAAGTGCGTCTCTTGTCGTGATTTTAACGACGTCGTACGGTGCGACGAACGGTTTCCTCATCCCACCGATTACTGTGATACGATTGATTATGAGAGACATCAGGAATTTGCCAACACCCCCTCAGGCCGACGATCTGACAATCCCCCTCAGGGAAAGAAAGACGATCGCCAGCTTGGGCACAATGGACTGCCGCTGGCCCTTCGGCGATCCGCTCGATCCCGATTTCCATTTCTGCGGCAAGGCGACGGCGGACGGAAGCACCTACTGCGAATTCCATATGCGCCGAGCTTTCCAACCCGCTCGGCCGAGAGCGGTATTCTATCGGCCGAACGCCGCCTAATTCGAGCAGAGGCACGCCGGAGCCATCGCGTCCGACAGGGCGCGCGGCTGCTGCATTTCAGTATGATGCCTAGACATCGTTTCTGTCGTCTGCAGGCGGCTTGACGACGTCCACGGCGCTATCGTCCTCATCCGTCTCCAGGATCAACTCGCCCGCATCGGCGTCGACGGCTTCGTCCTCATCGGTCTCGACGTCGACATCCGGCAGATCGGCAGGATCGGCGACGGGCGTCGGAGCGGTACGCTGAGCGGAGCGCCCGCCGCGCTTCCAGGCGGGCGTGGAACTGGGCGGCGTACGCGCGTATTTGACGACGCTCGTATCGAGCACTGTCCCACAATTCGGACAGGAGATGTCGGTGCGATTGAGATCGTAGAACGGCAAGGCGCACGCCTCGCTTTGGCAGATTCGTTTAACGCCGCGAGCATTTGCATGAGACATCTTGGTTGCGATCCATTCTGTTGGTTGGATGTGTCGCTGGTGAGCGGCAACGCGAGGCTGCGTGCCACCCGCTAACGCTAGGCATCAACTGTTGCGGCGAGTGTTGATCCGAGATCGGCAACACTTTCGAGTATTCGGGCGGCGCCCGTCTGTTGGCGTTGTTCGAGACCGTCAAAACCCGACCACGTCGTTGAGGAAAGCTTGCATGGCGGCACTGCTATGCGCCCCATTGCGTTCGAACTGTGTGGTGTCGTTGCGTGTATCGCGGCTCAAAGTGCGAGGTCATTCAGATCGAATGACCATCAAGCAGCCATAAGCCACATTTCGCCACCAAGCGAATGGCACTTGAAACAGTGCGCGAAGGGCCACCTTACGCGAGTTACCCGACAGCGTCCACGCAAATGGGTATCACTCGGCGTCCCAGGCCCGAAATGCGACGAGGATTCCGACGCGACGCTCAAAGCGCCTGCAGAAATCCGGCGACCGCCGCGTTGAAGTCCGCCGGATTCTCGAAGGTGAGGCCGTGTGTTGCGTTGGGGATCATAACCACCTTTGAGCCCGCGATTGCACCTGACAATGCCTCGACATTCGCGACGAAGTTCGGACGGGTATTGGCGCCGTAGAGGAACAGCGTTGGCGTCCGGATCATCGCGACAGCAGCGCGTGAATAAGGGCGGCGCTGCTCGTTCCTTTGGCCCAGCATGGTGCGTGCATTGGCGCGGCTGATCGCTTTGCGCTCCTCTGGACGGCGCTCCCATGCGCCGGGCCCGCCAGTGTGCTCGGCGACGACCTTCAGTCCACCCTCCTCGTCGCCCGCCGCGATTAGATCGGCGGCAGCCGTGAATGCACTGGCTTGCCCGACCGAGGCGGGCTTACCGCCGAGACTTTCATCAAGCTCGCCGCCGGGTTCGGCCAGGATCAGCGCCCGCAGCAGTGTCGGATGGCGTTCGGCGACGCGTATCGCGATATGTCCGCCCCGGGAATGGCCGAGCAGCGCTATCGGCCCCATGCGCAGCGCATCGATGAAAGCCGCGATGTCGGCGACGTGCGTGTCGATGCGGAAGTCCCCGCCCTCAGTCGGCCAGTTCCCAGGCCAGCAGTGGCGCATGGACAGCGCCATGACATGGAAGCCTGCAGCGGCGAGTGGCGCCATCTGCGCGGCAAAGCTCCGCTGATCGCCGAGCGTACCGTGTACCAACAGCAGCGGTTGCCCGCCGACGCCGGTCTCTGCGTAGTGGATCTCGATTCCGTTCGCATGCAGGCTCGGCATCGCATTCTACTCCTCAAGCCAATGGGCAGGTCATGTCGGCCTCGCGGCGCGCAATCGTTCAGATTCGTGATCGCCTCAGCACGACGGAGCGAAGGGGGCGATAATCCACAATACAACGCTTTGCCCGACATCCATCGC
>LNFM01002949.1_pt1 | contig 39726 bp, 33 predicted proteins | sample 596031 | NCBI WGS metagenome assembly LNFM01 (sample SAMN04254537, study PRJNA301005) | activated carbon metagenome | isolation source: dual media filters at the Ann Arbor, Michigan drinking water treatment plant | place: USA: Ann Arbor | reverse complement strand
CCGAAGAGGTGCATGTAGTCGGTGGCGCCGGCGCCGGCATTGTCGGGTTTCGCCATCGCGTTCTGCATGAACCACATGGTGGCCTGCTGCAGATGGCCGAGCGAGGCGTTGACGCCCGCGAGATAGGGCTTCAGGCCGGCGTCGTCCTTGTGGTCGTTGAGGAAGCCCTGCACCTCGGCGAAGAAGGCCTGCAGCGCGCGGCCGCCGTCCTTGGGCAATTTGCGGCCGACGAGATCCAGCGCCTGGATGCCGTTGGCGCCCTCGTAGATCATGGGAATGCGGGCATCGCGCACGAACTGCTCCATGCCCCATTCGCGGATATAGCCGTGGCCGCCATACATCTGCTGCGCGTTCACCGCATTGGCAAAACCGATGTCGGTGAGCACGCCCTTCAGCACCGGGGTGAGCAGGCCCATCAGGTCGTCGGCGTGCTGCTTCTCCTTGGCGTCGCTTGAGCGATGCGAGATGTCGCCGAACAGCGAGGTCCAGATCACGAAGGCGCGCGCGGCCTCGTTGAAGGCGCGGATGGTGAGCAGCGTGCGGCGCACGTCGGGATGCACGATGATGGGATCGGCCGGCTTGTCGGGAAATTTCGCACCCGTCAGCGCGCGGCCCTGCAAGCGTTCTTTCGCGTAGGTGACGGCGTTCTGGTAGGCGACCTCGGAGAGCGCCAGCCCCTGCACGCCGACGCCGAGCCGCGCCTCGTTCATCATCACGAACATGGCGTTGAGGCCCTTGTTCTCGGTGCCGATGAGATAGCCGGTGGCCTGATCGTAATTCATCACGCAGGTGGAATTGCCGTGGATGCCCATCTTGTGCTCGATCGAGCCGCAGGACACGCCGTTCTTCGCACCGAGCGAGCCGTCGTCGTTGACCAGCATCTTGGGCACGATGAACAGCGAGATGCCCTTGGTGCCGGCCGGCGCGCCTTCGATGCGCGCAAGCACGAGATGGATGATGTTCTCGGTGATGTCCTGCTCGCCGCCGGAAATGAAAATCTTGGTGCCGGAGATCTTGTAGGAGCCGTCCGGCTGCTTCACGGCTTTCGTGCGCAGCAGGCCCAGGTCGGTGCCGCAATGCGGCTCGGTCAGGTTCATGGTGCCGGCCCAGGTGCCTTCCACCATCTTCGGCAGGAATTTCATTTTCAGTTCGTCCGAGGCATGCGCCAGGATCGCGGCGACCGCGCCCTGCACCAGTCCGGAATACATCGAGAAGGCGAGATTGCTTGAGGCGAGAAATTCGTTGACGATCACGGTGAGCGTCGCCGGCAGCCCCTGCCCGCCATATTCGACGGGGGATGACAGCCCGACCCAGCCGCCCTCGACCAGCTGCTTGTACGCCTCTTTAAATCCGTCCGGCGTGGTGACGCGTCCGTCGTCGTGGCGCGTACATCCCTGAACATCGCCGCGAGCATTGAGAGGAACAAGCACCTCGCTGCAGAGCTTCCCGCTTTCTACGAGGATTGCTTCCACTACATCTGGTGTGGCGTCGGCAAAGCCCGGAAGATTGTTCTGGCGCTCGATGTGGAACACATCGTTGAGCAGAAACAGCACGTCGTCGACTGGCGCGGTGTAGCTCGGCATTGCAGGCTCCCCGGAAACGTCCCTGAATCGCAAAAGCTTACGCGAGGCGTCTTAACAAGCGGCGCAAATGCCACGACGGCCGCGTGGAATAACGCGCAACCCCGCGAATTTAACCGCTTATTTACCCTGATCCGAACAAAGTGGCGTGCGGGGGCGGGACCGTTCGCGGCTGCACACCACGTTTCAGGACGTGACGGTTCCTCAAGGCTTTTCCGGGCCTTGTCCTCGCCGGTACTGGGTGAGAGCGCATGAAGCAACGCGTCCCGTGGAATGTGAAAGGTGTGCGGCGCGACGCCCGCGACACCGCACGGGAGGCCGCGCGCCGCGCCGGAATGCCGGTCGGGCAATGGCTCGACCAGGCCATCATCGAGCGCGCCGCCGAATACGGCGTCCAGCCGCAACCCTGGCCGCAGCCGCATTACCCGCCGCATCATGCTGCACCTCATGCTGCGCAGCATGAGATGCAGCATCGGCCCTGGAATCCGGCGCAGGACCCGCGATTTATCGAGTCCATTCAGCGGCTTGACCGCCGTCTCGATCAGATGGCGGTGCCGCCGCAGGGTTTTGCGCCCTATCCGCCGCAGCCCTGGCCGCACGGCTATCCGCAGCCGCAGGCCGCCTACCCGCAGCCTTATCCGCCCGCCGCCCTGCCGCCCATGCCGCCCATGCCGCCACGCTCAGACTGGTCGCAAGGGCTCGACCAGGCGGTGGCAGAAATCTCCGCCCGTCAGCATGCGCTGGAGCTCGATCCCGCCGCGCCGCCCTTGCAACCCGCCCTGCAGCGCCCCGATTACGCACCGCCCCCACCGCCGCAGGCTTACGCCTATCCCGTGCCGCAGGCCTATGCGCCGCCGTCGTATTACGCCCCGCCACAGGGCCATGCGCCGGCCCCGCTTGCGCCCGGCCTCGACCTGTCCGGGCTCGAGCGCCAGCTTCAGGGCATCACCTCGCAGATCGAGAGCCTGCATCGCAACGACGGCTTCAGCGCCGCCATTGCCGAATTGCGCAAGGACCTCAACGAGATCGGCCGCACCCTGATGGAGGCCATGCCGCGCCGCGCGCTCGACGCGCTGGAAGCGGAGGTGCGCAATCTCGGCGAACGCATCGACCAGAGCCGCATGGCCGGCGTCGATCCCGCCACCATCGCCAACATGGAGCGCGGCCTCGCCGATGTGCGCGAGGCGCTGCGCACGCTGACGCCGGCGGAAAGCCTGGTCGGCTTCGAGGAGGCCGTGCGCGGGCTCACCCGCAAGATCGACCAGCTCGCCGTCACCCAGACCGATCCGGCGACGCTGCAGCAGCTTGAAGCGACCATCACCGCGTTGCGCGGCATCGTCTCGCATGTCGCCTCCAACGACACGCTGGCGGGCCTGGCCGAGGAAGTGCGCGGGCTGGCCGCCAAGGTCGACCGCGTGGCGACCAATGCCGGCGGTTTTGGGCCGGAGGCGCTGACCTCGCTGGAAAAACGCATTTCCGACCTGCCGGTGCTGGGCGCGCTGGAGCGCGGCTTCGGCGAGCTGAAATCGCGCATCGACGAATTGCAAGGCACGCCCGCCGGCCTCTATGGCGGCGCGGAATCCGGCAGCAATGTCAGCAACCTCAAGCGCGAACTGGACCGCACCCAGGACACGCTGGAAGCCCTGCACGGCACGCTCGGCCTCGTGGTCGACCGCCTGGCAGTGATCGAGACCGGCATCCAGGGCGGTCCGACACCCGCGCCGTCCGCCGCTCTTTCGCAGGCCATGCCGCCGATGCCCGCGCGCACGCCCTTGCCGGACGCCGCCGCGCCCGTCTTCACCCCGGCGCCCGGGCCGTCCCTGCCGTCCGCGCCGAAGGCGATGGCGGACACTCCCGCCTATCCGCCGGCCCCGGCGGCAAGCTATCCGCCCGCACCCGCGGCATCTCCCCCGCGCGAAAAGCCGCGCCCGATGCCGCCGGCCGCGCAGGCGCGCGAGCCCATCAATCCCAATCTGCCGCCGGATTTCCCGCTCGAGCCCGGCTCCGGCACCCCGCGCATGCGCCCGAAGGCGAGCGCGGCCGAGCGGATCGCCGCTTCGGAAGCCGCGCTGGCGCCCGGCCAGCCCGGCTCGCCCGAGGCCGCGCCGACCAATTTCATCGCCGCCGCCCGCCGCGCCGCCCAGGCCGCCGCGCCCTCCGCCGCCGGCGAGACCGCCGCGAGAGACGAGGCCGCGGCCGAGACACCGGCCAAGACGATCGGGCAGCGGGTGCGTGCGCTGATCGTCGGCGGCAGCGCCGTGCTGGCGGTGATCGCGACACTACATGTAGCGGTGCGGATGCTCGATCCCTTCGCCCAGGGCGACGTCGGCGTCGTCCTCACCGATCCCCCTCCCGGCATTGAAGAGAAGATGCTGGCGGAAGAGGAAGCCGAAGAAAAAGCGAAGTCCGGAACGGGCAACATGTTCTCCGCGATGCCGCCGTCAGGTCTGCTGTTGCCGGAGACCAAGGTCGCGCCCGCGCCCCCAAGTCTCGGCAATATTGCAACGCTGCCTACGAACGATGTCGCCGTGACGGGTTCGGTGACCTCGCGCACTGCGCCGGCTGTCCCCGCTGCCACACCGACACCCGCGGATTCCCGCCCCGCCATCTCCGATCGGTTGCCAGCACCGCTGCGACAGGCCGCGCTGAACGGAGACGCCGGCGCCGAATACGAAATCGCAATGCGGCATCTGGACGGCCGCGGTGTCGCGCAAAATACCGCCGAGGCCGTGCGCTGGCTGGAGCGCGCCGCCGCAACCGGACTCGCCCCGGCACAATTCCGGCTGGGCGGGCTTTACGAAAAAGGCCAAGGGGTCAAAAAGAATCTCGAGACAGCGCGCAAGCTCTACGTCTCGGCGGCGGAAAAAGGCAACGCCAAGGCGATGCACAATCTCGCCGTCCTCTACGCCGAAGGCATCGATGGGAAGCCGGACTACAAAACCGCCGCGACATGGTTCCGCAAGGCCGCAGAACACGGCACCGCCGACAGCCAGCATAATCTCGGTATCCTGTTTGCCCGGGGCGTGGGGGTCGAGCAGAATCTGGCTGAATCCTACAAATGGTTTGCGCTCGCTGCGGCCCAGGGAGACCGTGACTCGGCGAGCAAGCGCGATGATGTTGCGACCCGGCTAGATCAAGGCTCGCTCATGGCCGCGAAACTTGCGATCCAGACCTTCGTCGCCAAGCCGCAGCCGGAGGCCGCCGTCACGGTCAAGGCGCCGCCCGGCGGCTGGGACGGCCCCGTAAGCGGCACCGACCCGCGCCCTGCCAAAAAGAAGAAGACCGGCACGTCAATGCGCGTCACGCCGTCGTAATTTATCGCGCCGAAAGGCGCCTATTTCCACAAATTCATCGACTCTTCAGGACGATCCTGTAGGGATGGACAGAACGCGGTGTCGCAGGGTGCCCGAACGCCGCGACCTTGCCGTTTTGCGCTGCGAGTTGACGTCGACAAGCTTTCAACTGGCTGGTCCTGCCCGTGCAGATTTATCTCCCGATCGCCGATCTGCCCGTGAACATTTTCCTGGTGCTCGCCATGGGCCTGGCGGTGGGCTTCATCTCGGGCATGTTCGGGATCGGCGGCGGGTTTCTGATGACCCCGCTGCTGATCTTCATCGGCGTGTCGCCGGCGGTCTCGGTCGCCACGGTTTCAAGCCACATCGCCGCATCGTCGGCATCGGGGGCCATCAGCTATTGGCGCCGGAACGCGGTCGATCTGCCGCTCGCGCTGATGCTGCTGGCGGGCGGCATTCTCGGCACCGCACTCGGCGTATGGCTCTTCACCTGGCTGCGATCGGCCGACATGCTGGATTTGCTGATCGCCGTCTCTTACGTCGTGCTGCTCGGCGCGGTCGGCGGCCTGATGGTCGTGGAGGCGATCCGCGCGATCGCCCGCACCTACCAAGGCAAGCCCGTCGTGCTGCGGCGTCCGGGCAGTCACACATGGATTCACGGGCTGCCCTTCAAGGTTCGTTTCAAACGCTCGAAAATCTACGTCTCGGCTATCCCGGTCTGGATCATCGGGCTGATCATCGGATTCGTAGGCGCCATTCTGGGCATCGGCGGTGCGTTCCTGCTGGTGCCCATGCTGATCTATTTTCTGCGCGTGTCGACCGCGACGGTCATCGGCACTTCCACAGTCCTGACCCTTGTCACCATGGGCTCGGCCACGATCATGCATGCCACCACCAATCACCTGGTGGATGCCATGCTGGCCTTGATCCTGATGGTGGGCGGCGTCACCGGTGCGCAATTCGGCGCGCGTGCGGGCGCCCTCATGAAAGCCGAACGGCTGCGGCTACTGCTGGGAATCCTCGTGCTGAGCGTCGGCATGCGCTTCGCCATCGATCTGCTGGTGCAGCCCAACGAGCTGTTTTCGATCCGGTTGGTGGGTGGCTCATGAAATATTTTTCAGCCATAGCCCTGTTCGCAGCGACATTCTTCGCACCGCAAGCGGCGTCAGGCGAGAAACTGATTTCGTCACTCAGCAGCCACCAGGTCCTGGTGTCGTCCAGCTTCGCCGGCGCCGAGCTCGTTCTGTTTGGCTCGGTCGAGCGCGACGGGGCGACCGTGCCGCGCCGCAATGGCTATAACCTTGTGGTGACCGTGACCGGACCGCGCCAGACCATGGTGACACGGCGGAAAGACCGGGTTTTCGGGATCTGGACCAACGCCGAATCCCGCACCTTTGTCGGAGCTCCGTCCTATCTGGCCGTGCTCAGCAACAAGCCGCTGAACGAGATCGCCAGCATCGGCGTCCAGCAGCGCCTCGATATCGGCTTCGACAACGTGCCCGCACCACAAACGCCCGCATTGCAGCCGACCGATCTGCTGTTCCGCGACGCCCTCATCAGGCTGAAGAAGGAACGCGGCCTGTATATTGAAGAGCCGAACAGTGTGACCTTCCTGACGCCCAATCTGTTTCGCGCCGGCATCCGCCTGCCTGCGGAAGCACCGGTCGGGAATTACGAAGTCGAAGTCAAACTTTTTGCGGATGGCGCCAATATCGCCAGAACGGCGTCGGCGCTGGAAGTCGTCAAGGTCGGCGTCGAGCAATTCGTGGCCAGCAGCGCCCGCGACCATGGCTTCTGGTACGGACTTGGCACCGCATTGATGGCGCTTCTTACCGGCTGGTTCGCCTCGGTTGTTTTCCGGCGCGACTGATCCGGTCTCAGTCCGGAAGACAGCGCGATGCTGTCATGGCATAAAGCCGTGCGTCGCCGAGCAGATGCGCGACGAATTCCGAGCCACCAAAGACGGCGTCAAAAGCGCGGCTGCGGACATTGAGACCGCCGGTAAAGGCGCCGAATGACGGCATCACCATGCGGTGTCCGTTGCTTGCAAAACATTTGCGGCTGACCGAACGCCCGCGCGTCAGCACCCGCGCCTTCGGATGCAGATGGCCCGCAATTTCCGGCCGACTGCCGTCGCCCGAAGGCTCGTGCCGGAACACGATATCGCCGATGACAACCTGCGTCATGAATCGCCCGGCAAGTCCGGCAGCCGGGTGGGGATCGTGATTGCCGGCGATCCAGACCCAATCGCGGTCGTGCTGCAATCTGCGCAACGTCTGCAGGTCGTCCTCCTGCAAACGGCCGGGTCCGTCTCCGTCGTGGAAACTGTCGCCGAGCGCGATCACGATCAGCGGGTCATAACAGGCGATCATCGTCGCAAGGCGCGCAAGCGTTGCTCGCGTATCATAGGGCGGCAGAAATTGTCCGGAGCGCGCAAAACTCGATCCTTTTTCAAAATGCAGGTCGGCGACACAGAGCAGCCGCTGTTCCGGCCAGTACAGGATGCCGGACGGATCGGCACACAGACGCGCGCCGGCAAGCCTGATCATCTCGCCTGGTTCCGCGCCCTGCCTAACCGCCACCTCCGCCACTCATCGCCTCCCTCACCAGTTCGTCCGCCGCCTCCGCCAGCAGCGTATCGGATGCTTCGCCATAAACCGTTTCACGCCCGATCTCCAGCATGACGGGGACGGCAAGCGGCGAGACCTGCTCCAGGCGCTTATGAACGATTCGTCCCCGGATGCGCGAGAGCATTTCGCCGAGCCGCTTGATATCGAGCAGACCGGTCGCGGCGTCAGCGCGCGCGGTACGCAAAAGAATATGATCCGGCTGGTGCTTGCGCAGCACGTCATAAACCAGATCGGTCGAAATGGTGACCTGTCGCCGGGTCTTTTCCTTGCCGGGGAACCGCCGCTCGATCAATCCCGCAATCACGGCGCATTGACGGAATGTGCGTTTCATCAGCGCGGTTTCCGCCAGCCACGCTTCCAGATCGTCGCCGAGCATGTCTTCATCGAACAATTGCGCCAGCGAGACATCGCCACGTTCGATATGCGCCCCGACATCGCCCAATCCCCACACCGCGAGCGCATATTCATTGGCGACAAATCCGAGCGGCTGCAATCTCGACCGTTCCAGCCGCCGAGTCAGCAGCATTCCCAAGGTCTGATGCGCCAGCCGGCCTTCGAAGGGATAGCAAACCAGATAATATTTGCCGCTGCGCGGAAACGTCTCGACCAGCAATTCGCGCGCCCCGGGGACAACAGACTTCCATTTCTGGATATCGAGCCATTCCCGGACGGAATCCGGAAGTCCCCGCCATTGCCCGGGGTCGGCCAGCAGCGCCCGCACGCGCGCGGCGAGATAGGTTGAGAGCGGAAATTTCCCGCCGGCATAGGCCGGCACTTTCGGATCGCTGGCATTGCTGCGCGAGACATAGATCTCGTTCTCGACCATGGCCTCGTAGCGCAGGATTTCACCAGCGAAAACGAAGGTGTCGCCCAGGCTCAGCATCTCGGCAAAATATTCTTCCACTTCGCCGAGGATGCGTCCGCCGCGTCCGATCATTCCGGTCTGCCCCCCGCTCCTGTTGCGCGAACGCACCAGCCGGACCTTGAGCATGGTCGATTCTACGATGGTGCCGACATTCATGCGGTATTGCTGCGCGAAACGCGGGTGGGTCACGCGCCAGCGGCCGGCCTTGTCCTGCTTGATCTTGGCATAGCGCTCATAGGCGCGGAGCGCGTAACCGCCGGTCGCGACGAAATCTACCGCGCCGTCAAAATCGGCACGCGTCAGCCCGACATACGGAACGGCGCCTCGCACTTCGGCATATAATTCATCCGCATCGAAGGGCTTGCCGCAGGCCGTTCCCAGAATATGCTGCGCCAGCACGTCGAGCGCCCCGGTCCGCAGCGGCGGCGTGTCCTGCGCATGTTCCGCTACCGCATCAATGGCGGCGCGGCATTCCAGCGCCTCGAAGCGGTTGGCGGGAACGAGGATGCCGTGCGACGGCTCGTCCAGCCGGTGATTGGCGCGGCCGATGCGCTGGAGCAGGCGCGAGGCCCCTTTCGGCGCACCGACATTCACAACCAGATCGACGTCGCCCCAGTCAACGCCGAGATCGAGCGAGGACGTGCAGACAACTGCGCGCAAACGTCCCCGCACCATGGCCTCCTCGACCTTGCGACGTTGCGCAACATCGAGCGATCCGTGGTGCAGAGCGATGCCGAGACTGTCCTCGTTGATGTCCCACAATTCGCGGAAGATCAGTTCCGCCTGGCTGCGAGTGTTCACGAAGATCAACGTGGTCTTGTGCTTCTTGATCAGGTCGTAGATCGCCGGATAGGCATGCCGCGCGGTGTGGCCTGACCATGGAAAATAGTCGCCGGGCTCCAGCATGGTGAGGCGCGGCTCGGCACCGCCCGTAGCGACGACCAGATCGGCCAGCGCTTCGCCATCCGGCGGCTGCGACACCAGGTAGCGACACAGTTCGCGCGGATCGGCGACGGTTGCCGACAGGCCGATGGTCTGAAGCCCGGGCGCGAGCGTAAACAGCCGCGCCAACCCGAGCGAAAGCAGATCACCGCGCTTGGACGTCACCAGCGAATGCAGTTCGTCGAGGACGACCCGTTTCAGGGTCCCGAACAGAAATGGCGCATCGGCGGATGCCAGCAGAAGCGCGAGCTGTTCCGGGGTTGTGAGCAGAATGTGGGGCGGATCACGGCGCTGGCGCGTGCGCTTGGAGATTGGCGTGTCGCCCGTGCGGGTCTCGAGCCGGATCGGCAAGCCCATCTCGGCGACCGGCGTTTCCAGATTGCGCGCGATGTCGACGGCCAGCGCTTTCAGCGGCGAGATGTAAAGCGTGTGCAGGCCGTCGGAGCGGCGGACGTCCTTGCCGGTCGAGACGAGTTTGCGGGGCCTCGCGCCACGGTCATGCAACTCCACCAAGGTCGGCAGAAATCCGGCCAGCGTCTTGCCGCCCCCCGTCGGCGCGATCAGAAGCACCGAGGCGCCGGCGCGGCTACGCGTCAGCAACTCCAGCTGATGCGTGCGCGGCGCCCAGCCGCGCTGCGCAAACCAGCGATGGAACACGTCCGGAAGCTCTGGTGCAGACGGCATGCGGTCGAGAGCGGTCACGGCCGGACGTTAGGACGGCGACCGTGGCAAGGTCGAGGCCGATCCCGCGACCACGATCAGACCCGGCACCGGAACGCCGTTTTCGGTGCGCGTGGACGCCTGTTCAAGATGGAGAGGCTCGAGTCCGGCCGCGGTCAAAGCGGCGCGGACATGATCCGCCCCATGGGCATAGCGCAGCTTGTCGCCCAGGATCACTCCGCCGCCCCCATGCGTTTCCACGGTGAAAGCAAGCAGCCCCTGTCGGTCAAGCGCACGCATGCAGGCCGATACAACAGGCGCGAGATCGACGGCATAGACAAAGACGTCGGCTGCCACGATCAGATGATGCAGGGCGCCGCCGGCCGCCTCTGCCGTCAGAAACTGAGCCATCTCCGCCGCCGACAAGCGATCATAGATCACCTTTCGTTTGGCCTCGGCGACCATGCCGGACGACAGATCGACGCCTGTGAGCCAATCCGCAAATGGCCGGAAGGCCACACCGGCCAGTCCGGTTCCGCAGCCGAGATCGAGCGTCGATCCGAACCGCATCGGACGTCCGCGTGCGGCGCAGACCTTTCCCACCGCCGCCCGCAGCAGGGCCGGCGCGCGATAGTCCAGGCCACCCTGCAGCGCCGTGTCGAAAGCCGGCGCATATTGATCGAACAATTCCCGCAGATAGGCCTCGGGCATTCCGGCGGTTTGCTCGGCGCCCAGCCGCATCAGATGCAGCGAGGCACCCTGCCGGTCTTCGGGATCGCTGGCGCGCGCCTGACGATAGGCTGCGACCGCGCCGGCAGGATCGCCGCGCTTTTCGCGCAGGCCGGCGAGCGCGAACCAGGCGGAGGCATAGCCGGGCGCAATCTCCAGTGCCTGTTCCATCAGGTCCGCGGCAGCCGCCAGATCGCCCTTGGCCTCGCAATCGCGCGCCCATTCAAAACGGCGGTCGGCGATCAGATCGCCGGACGACTGGAAGCTGGACGAAAGGCCTCGCAAGGAAACTCTACTCCATATGTCTCGCGGAACCGGATTTATGACATATCTGAAGCCGATGCGAGCGGAAGACCTTCTATTGCCGACGCCGGCGGGCGTTTGCTGCGAGCGCGGTGGCTTTCATATCGACCCCACGCGGCCGACCGACAAGGCCATAATCACGCACGCCCATTCCGATCACGCCCGCGCCGGCCACGGCGCCGTGCTGGCGACCCAGGAAACCCTCGACATCATGCGGCTGCGCTACGGACCCGATTTCGCGGGCGCGACCCAGGCAATCCGCTATGGAGAGACAGTGAAACTGGGCGACGTATCCGTCACGTTTCATCCCGCCGGACACGTGCTGGGTTCCGCGCAGGTCGCCGTCGAAAGCGGCAATCTGCGGATCGTGGCGTCTGGCGACTACAAGGACGCCGCCGATCCGACCTGCACCTCCTTTGAACTTGTGCCGTGCGACGTCTTCATCACCGAAGCGACCTTCGGCCTGCCGGTGTTCCGGCATGGCGATCCGGATGCCGAGGTCGGAAAACTCCTGCATTCGGTCCAGCTGTTCTCTGAGCGCGCGCATCTGGTCGGTGCCTATTCGCTCGGCAAGGCGCAGCGCGTCATCGCACTGATCCGCAAGGCGGGTTACGACAAGCCGATCTATCTGCATGGCGCGATGGAAAACATCTGCCGCTATTACCAGAGCCGCGGCATAGATCTCGGCGATTTGCCGCTGGTGCGCGACCGAAAGAAAGTCGAACTTGTCGGGACCATTACGCTCTGCCCGCCGTCCGCGTTGAAAGATGTCTGGTCACGGCGCTTTCCTGATCCGGTCGCCTGCTACGCATCGGGCTGGATGCGGGTACGCGCTCGCGCGCGGCAAAGCCAGGTCGAATTGCCACTGGTCATTTCCGATCACGCCGACTGGAATGGCTTGCGCGCGATTGTGAAGGCGACCGGCGCCAGGGACATCTGGGTCACGCACGGCCAGGAGGATGCGCTGGTGCATTGGTGCCAGACCCAAGGGCTGAAGGCGCGCCCGCTCGACATCGTCGGCTACGGCGACGAGGACGAAACTGACGGCACCGCCGACGCCGGACAGGCCGGGAATCCGGCATGAACCGCTTCGCCGAACTGCTCGACCGCCTGACCTACGAGCCGGGACGCAACAACAAGCTGCGTCTGATGACAAATTATTTCGCGAGCACCCCCGACCCCGAACGCGGCTACGCGCTGGCGGCGCTCACCGGCGGGCTGTCTTTCCGATACGCCAAGCCGAATGTGATCCGCTCCCTGATTGCGGAACGCACCGATTCCGTGCTGTTCGCGTTGTCGCGAGATTTTGTCGGCGACACCGCCGAGACCGTCGCGCTGATGTGGCCGGCGCCTGAGGCGGAAAAGCCGAATGCGGTCCCGCATCTGTCGGATGTCGTGACCCTGCTCTCCACCCTCGGAAAGGCACAATTGCCGGTGCAGCTCGCGCGCTGGCTGGACGCCCTCGACGAGACCGGCCGCTGGGCGCTGCTGAAGCTGGTGATGGGCGCATTGCGCATCGGCGTGTCGGCGCGTCTAGCAAAGACCGCCGCAGCGGCGCTGGAAGACAAGGACGTCACCGACATCGAGTTGATGTGGCCAAGCCTCACCCCACCTTATCTCGACTTGTTCGCCTGGCTGGAGGGACGCGGAGAAAAGCCGGCAACGCAGGATCCGGCTCCCTTCCGCCCCGCTATGCTGGCGCAGGCCATCGACGACAGCGATTTCGAAAAGCTCGACGCCACCGATTTCACGGCAGAATGGAAATGGGACGGCATCCGTGTCCAGGCCTCGGCAGGCATCAATGACAAGGGCACTCGTGTTGCGCGCATGTATTCGCGCACCGGCGAGGAAATTTCAAAGAGCTTCCCCGATCTGCTGGAGTCGCTGCGCTTCAATGGCTCGATCGACGGCGAATTGCTAATCCTGCGCGACGGGCGCGTGCAACCCTTCAATGTTCTGCAGCAGCGCCTGAATCGAAAAACGGTCACGACGAAACTGATGTCGGAATTTCCGGCGCATTTGCGCGCTTATGATCTTTTGGTCGACGGCGACGAGGATTTGCGCGACCTGCCTTTCGAGGCGCGGCGAAAGCGACTGGAGACCTTTGTCGCCCGCCTGAAAGACTCTCGCATCGATATCTCCCCGCTTGTGCCGTTTGACACCTGGTCTGAACTGGCCGCCGCGCGCGCCGAGCCGGCATCGGTCGGCTCGGCGGAAGATGCCAGCGCGGTCGAAGGCGTCATGCTCAAGCGGCGCGAGTCGCCCTATGTGCCGGGCCGTCCGAAAGGGTTGTGGTGGAAGTGGAAGCGCGATCCATTCACCGCCGATGCGGTGCTGATGTATGCACAGCGCGGCAGCGGGAAACGCTCGTCCTATTATTCCGACTATACCTTCGGGGTCTGGACGGCCGGCGACGAAGGCAACGAACTCGTGCCGGTGGGAAAGGCCTATTTCGGCTTTACCGACGAGGAGCTTCTGCAGATCGACCGCTTCGTGCGCCGGCATACCACCAAGCGTTTCGGCCCGGTGCGCGAAGTGGCCCACACACCGGAACAGGGACTTGTGCTGGAGGTGGCGTTCGAAGGACTGCAGCGCTCGACCCGCCACAAATCAGGCTTGGCCATGCGCTTTCCCCGCATCAGCCGCCTGCGCTGGGACAAGCCGCCAGGCGAAGCCGACCGGCTGGAGACGCTGGAAAAGATGCTGGAGGGCATTGAAAGAGGGCAGACGAGCCCTTTAATAGCGGAACGGAAATCGCGGACCTGACCCGCGCCAAGACTGAGGATCCGATCGATGTCCAACGAGACCGTGAACCGTTTCTTCGGTGGCGCCCCACTCGCCGTGATTTTCCGTCTTGTGCTGCTGTCGATCCTGATCGGATTCGTCCTGCATGCCTTCGGTTTCAATCCCTTCAACATTCTCGAAAGCATCCGCAGCCTGATCGAGGCACTCTGGAATATGGGTTTTGATGCGATCCACTGGCTGTGGCGCTATTTCCTGCTCGGGGCTATTATTGTCATTCCGATCTGGCTGGTCGTGCGCGCGGTAAACGCCCCGCGCGGCCGGTAGCCCGCTCACACTGGCCAAGGCTCTGCGGTCATGTCGGCCGCATCGTTGCCGACCAGATCCGCGAGCGTGTTGTGGCGGCCCTTTTCCAGAGCCTTCAGGATTTCGCGCTTGATCTCGGACACCACACCGAGCCCGTGAAACACCAGACCGGTATAAAGTTGCACCACGCTGGCGCCGGCCTTGATCTTGGTCAGCGCCGCCGCGCCTGAATCGATGCCGCCGGCACCGATCAGCGGAAAGGCGCCTTCCACACGAACATAGGTCTCGGCCAGAACTCGAGTCGACAGCGCAAACAGGGGGCGACCCGACAGTCCACCCTGCTCGATCGCTTTTTCGCGTTCCTTCAGGCTCGGCGGACGGCTGAGCGTAGTGTTGCTGATGATCATCCCGTCCATGCGGCGCTGCCGCGCCACTCCGACGATATCGTCGAGATCGGCCAGCGACAGATCGGGCGCGATCTTGAGCAGCACCGGGATCGATCCATACCTGGTGCGCATGCGCTCGCGCGCATCGATCGCCCGCGCCAAAAGATCATCCAGGCTCTTGGCCTGCTGCAGGTCGCGCAGGCCGGGCGTGTTGGGCGAGGATACGTTGACGGTGATATAGCTGGCCACTGGCGCGAAGGATTCGATCAGACGCACATAATCGGCGATGCGATCAGGCGAATCGCGGTTGGCCCCGACATTTACGCCTATAATTCCGCCGTCCGCGGCGCGCGCGGCCAGCCGGCTCAGGGCGGCCTTTTCGCCTTCATTGTTGAAACCAAGCCGATTGATGATGGCCTCGTCGGCATCGAGCCGGAATATCCGGGGACGCGGATTGCCGGCCTGAGGCCGCGGCGTGACCGTCCCTACCTCCACAAAACCGAAGCCAAGCCGCAACAGGGGGCTCGGCACCTCGGCGTTCTTGTCAAAACCCGGCGCCACCCCGACCGGGTTGGGGAAATTCAATCCGAAAGCCCGGATTGCGAGCCTGGGATCGTTCGGCGCCGGCTTCGGCAGGGGAACCAGTTTCAGTCCCTTCAAAGCCAGCCCATGGGCGTCCTCCGGGTCGAGCGCGCTCAGGATCGGCCGGGCAAAACGATCAAAAAGGCCAATCACGGCGCGAAACTCCGGTTCGGAACGGGAGCGGACCCTATCGGCGGTCCCCGCCCGGTTCAAGAAAATGCGGCATCAAGACCGCTGGACAGACTCACGCGAAGGCACTAATTCCTAGTAGGATCATAGTCATAGTCAGGGCGACCGCCGGTGCTGCCACCGGCTTCCTGGCCGGAGATCCTATATGAGCCGCGCTCCCATGCTGACCCATTCCCAGATCTGGACCGCCATCGACCGCCTGGCCGAGCGTGCCGGTCTTTCGTCCTCTGGCCTCGCCAAAAAGGCCGGCCTCGATCCCACCACCTATAACAAATCCAAGCGAATCACGCCCGACGGCCGGCCGCGTTGGCCGTCCACGGAATCGGTGGCCAAATCGCTGGCGGCAACCGGCACCAGCATCGAAACCTTTATCGCGCTGATCAACGAGAAAGCCAGGCCGATCATGCAGGGCGTGCCGCTGATCGGTTTTGCCGAAGCCGGCACCGGCGGCTATTTCGACGATGGCGGCTTCCCGGTCGGCAAAGGCTGGGAAGAAATTTCCTTTCCGGCGGTGAACGACGAACACGCCTATGCGCTGGAAATTTCCGGCGATTCGATGCTGCCGGCCTACCGCAAGGGAGACATCATCGTCGTCTCTCCGGCCGCTCCGGTGCGCAAGGGCGACCGCGTCGTGGTCAAGACCAAGAAGGGTGAAGTGTTGGTCAAGCAACTGGCCCGCAAGAATGCGAAGCAGATCGAACTGCAATCGCTCAATTCCAGTCACGCCGACCGCACGCTGGCGATGGCCGACGTTCTCTGGGTCGCCCGCATCGTTTGGGCCAGTCAGTAATTCTTCACGGCTGATAGAGCAGCCAGGCGCCGCGCGCGAGATAGACCACGCTGATGGCGAGGATGATCCAGCGCGTCCATTGCCGGAATCCGACATCGGTCAGCCGCTCCAGCACGTATGGCGCTAGCGACGTGCCGATAATGGCCAGTCCGATGGCGGGTGCGTGCGCCCAGAGCGGGACGACGTCCAAGGCTCCGGCCAGCGATCCGAAATAGATCAGACGCAGAAGATGCGCGAAGGTCTGCGTGACGGCCTTGGTCGCGACCGTAGTCTTGCGGTCGAGCATGCTCCTCTGGAAAAAAATATCGAGGAATTGCCCTCCGACACCGGCCACAAGTTGAACAAGTGTGGTGAGGACGCCGCAGATGAACGGCACGCCGCGCCATTCGATATTGGGCCGGGCAGACGCCGGCAAGACTTCGACCAGAAATGGAATGGTACCCAGCGCGAGATAGACCATGGCCTTGTCGGGCACGAAGGCAATCGCACGCATGGCCAGAAACGCCAGAAAAGCGCCGACGACATACAGCCAGAAAATCGACCAGCGCACGAAACGCCACCACAGCACGGCGCGCCAGGCATTGGCGGCAAGCTGGATGGTGGAGAACAGCACCATGCCGGCCACAACGTCGAAAAACAGCAGCAGCACGCCGAGCAGGATCATGCCGCCGGCCATTCCGAAAATCCCGGACAGGAAGGACGTGCCGACAATCGTGACCGCGATCAGGGCCAGCGATCCCAGCGTCATCGAGCCCATGCGATCAAAAGTCCCTGCAATCACGCCGAGCGGGCCAGCGCTCCATCGATCATGTCGACCGTGTTCTGCACGCCATACGCCGCGACGAACGATCCGAAGCGCGGACCTTTCTCCTGACCCAGCAGCACCTGATAGAGCATGTTGAACCAATCGAGCGACACGCCCGGACGCCCATCCTTGCTCTTGACCTTGCCGGTCTTATCCAGGAACGGCTCGCGGCGTCCGACCTCGTAAACGACATCCTGAATATTCTCAGGCGTCGCGCCTGCCGACAATTGCGATAGCGCATCGCGCAGATCGGCCAGCGCAACGCGCTCCTGATCGGTCGGCTCGCGGAACTTCTTGGTCGGCAGAACGAAATCGCGGTAATAGTGAATGGCGTACTGGACCAGCTTGTCGAGCTTGGGATGCGTCTGCGGCGTGACACCCGGCCGGTAGCGGCCGATGAAGCCCCACAGCGTCTCGGCATTTTCCGCGTTCGACGACGATACCAGTGCCAGCAGCATGGCGAACGACATCGGCATGTCGATGACCGGCGGGTTGCCGGCATGAATGTGCCAGACCGGATTTGACAGCCTCTGCTTGCCGTCCTGGCGCTGATAGCCATCGAGGAATTGCTGATACTCGTCCATGTGACGCGGGATCACGTCGAAATACAGACGCTTCGCCGCCTTGGGCTCGCGATACATAAACAACGACAGCGATTCCGGACTGGCATAGCGCAACCATTCGTCGATCGTCAGACCATTGCCCTTCGACTTGGAAATCTTTTGGCCCTTCTCGTCGAGGAAGAGTTCGTAGTTGAACCCTTCCGGCGGCGTGCCGCCGATGGCGCGACAGATTTCGCCCGAGAGTTTCACGGAATCGATCAGATCCTTGCCTGCCATTTCATAGTCGATGCCGAGTGCGAGCCAGCGCATGGCCCAGTCCGGCTTCCATTGCAGCTTGCAGCGCCCCCCGGTGACCGGCGTCGTGATCTGTTCCTTCGTATCGGGATCCTGGTAGGTGATCGTCCCGGCCTTGGCGTCATGCGCGATGACCGGCACCTGAAGAACGATGCCAGTGCGCGGACAGATCGGCAGGAAGGGCGAATAAGTCTGCGCTCTCTCTTCGCGCAAGGATGGCAGCATGATCGCCATCACCTTGTCGAAGTTTGTCAGCACCTGCAGCAAGGCCTTGTCGAAACGGCCGGATGTGTAGCAGGCTGTGGCCGACAGAAATTCATATTCGAAGCCGAACGTATCGAGAAAGGCGCGCAGGCGCGCGTTGTTGTGCTCGCCGAAGCTCGGATGCGTGCCGAACGGATCGGGCACCCTCGTCAGCGGCTTGCCGAGATGTTCAGCCAGCATGTCCTTGTTCGGAACATTGTCCGGTACCTTGCGCAGACCGTCCATGTCGTCCGAAAAGGCGATCAGCCGGGTCTTGACCTTGTCCTCCGTCAGCACGCGGAAGGCGTGGCGCACCATGGTGGTGCGCGCAACCTCGCCGAAGGTCCCGATGTGAGGCAGGCCGGACGGGCCATAACCGGTTGCAAAAACGATCTCGTCCTTGGGCTTTTTCTTCAAGCGCGCCACAATCGCGCGCGCCTGCTCAAACGGCCAGGCTGACGATTGCTCGGCCAGTTCGCGCAAATTCGGCTCAGTTTCGGTCACAGACATTCTTTTCTCCGCAGCGCGACCTTTAAGCAACCGCGCCGGGCGGCGTCAAATCAGGGGTCAGAACGGGCTGACCGGGAAATATCGCAGCCACAGATCGGTAAAGCGGCCTTTTTCCCAGAGCCGGAACAATGCCCAATTGAAGGCCAAACGCAGCGTGTCGTTGCCACGCTTCACCGCGATGCCCACACCCTCGCCAAAATAGCGGCTCTCGAAAAAGGCGCCGCCGGCAAACGTACAGCAACCGCCGGAATCCGTACCGTTTAACCAGAACGACAGCGAAATCCCGTCGCCAAAGACATAGTCAACCTGATTTCGCCGCAACGCTTCGCGCGCCGCTTCCACACTGGGATAGGGCACGGGCTGGGCCTCGGTGAACAGGGTCTTGAGATAGGCCTCGTGAGCGCCGCCTGCGACCACCCCTATCTTCTTGCCTTCGACCAATTCGGGCCGCAGATTGACGAGAGCGCTGTCCCGCTGCGCCGCGAATCGCGCCGGGACACGATAATAGGGATCGCTGAAATCCAGCACCTTGCGCGACTCTTCCGTTACCGCAATCGAGGCGATGATGGCCTCGCCACGGTTCTCGTTGAGTGCGGGGATGAGGGTATCGAACCGGCGCATCTGGACGGTGCACGTGACCCGCAGTTCTTCGCAGATCAGGCGAGCCAGATCGACATTGAAACCCGCCGGATGGCCGTCCGGACCGGCATAGTTGAACGGCGGATAATCGACCTCGGTCAGGAACCGGATCTGGGTCACGCGTGACAAATCCGGGCGCTCGGGCCGCCGGCGAGGATCCCAGAAACCAGGCAAAGGCAGAGCCTCCCCAGCCTGCGCCTGTGCGGCCGGGGTCACGGGAGACAGCGGCATCACCCCCCCGGCCAAGGCCGTCATCAGCACCGCCGGCAGGCGATATCGGTCTAGGCAACGAAAAAGATTTATGGACATAATTGGTCTTCACATCCGGCAGATCCGGTCGCCCTCGGTCCCGCTTATAGACCAATCGTGGCGGCGTAACACTGGTTTGACGTCGGAGGGGGCATGTGAGGAATTCTCACATCAGGGCGGCTTCGCGCGATCCTGCCGAGCCGCGGACCTGGCATGCAAAGGCCGGCGACGGGCCACCCCCGTCTCGCTGGCCGCATGCCCCTCGTCGCGTCCGGCACAAACTGGCGCCGTGCCCGGAAATTGATTGTGTCCGCCATCTGCTCGCGCCCGGAACCATCGCCGCCGCGGAATTGCACGCGATCGAAATCGGGACCGGCGCTGACCGGGTGCTGGTCGCGCAGGGCGCCATCCCGGACGAGCACTATGTCAGGGCGCTGGCCTTCTCCTTCGGCTGCGGCTTCGACTCTTTGCTGACCATTCCTCGCAACGCATGCCCTGCAAGCGACCTGGAACTGATAGAGGCCACAAAAAGCGGGATATTGTGGCTGGCCGCCGGACATCGCCGGCTTCTGGTACTGGCGCCTCAACATCTCACCGCAAGATGTTTTGTGAGTCATATCAGATTCAATCCGAGTCTTGCCGCAGATATCTGTTTCACCACATCCCAGAACCTTCTGAGCTTTGTCGGCCGGCATGCCAAAGACACTGTCGCCGGCAAGGCAGCCTTTGAACTGGCAGCCGAACAACCCGAATTGTCCGCATGCTCAGATCGGTCACGATTCTCGATTCTGCCGATCAGTGGCTGTCTGGCCATGCTTGCCGCAATCACTTTCGCACCCGCATTGACCACGGTGACCATCGACATTGCGCTGGCCTTGATCTTTCTCGGTTGGACGGCCTTGAGAATTATGGGCGCCCTGACCGCCGGATTGTTTTGGCAACGGCAGGTCTCAATCGCAGACTCCGAACTGCCGGTCTATTCCCTGATTGTTGCACTTTATCAGGAGGCAGCGGCGGTTCGGGGTCTGGTTGAATCTCTCCGCGCACTCGATTACCCGCCGGAAAAGCTCGACATCAAATTCGTTCTGGAGGCGGATGATCATGAAACCCGCCATGCGCTCACCACGCTGAACCTCGCTGCTCCCTTCACGGTCATCACTGCGCCGGAAGAGGGGCCGCGAACCAAGCCGAAGGCGCTCAATGCTGCGTTGCCATTTGTGCGCGGTAGCTATGTCGCCGTCTACGACGCGGAAGACCGGCCAGATCCCGATCAACTCAAGAAAGCTCTGCAGGTTTTCCGCGCTGGACATCTAAAGCTGGCCTGTGTGCAGGCGCGGCTGACAATCGATAACTCACACGACAGTTGGCTGACAAGGATGTTCACTGCGGAATATGCCGGCTTGTTCGACGTATTTCTGCCCGGCATCGCCGCCTGGCGCCTGCCCTTGCCGCTCGGCGGTTCATCCAATCACTTTCGCGCCTCGATCCTGCGGGAAGCGGGGGCCTGGGATCCCTATAACGTCACGGAAGATGCCGATCTCGGAATGAGATTGGCGCGGCTTGGTTATCACACCGCCGTTGTCGACTCGACGACCTATGAAGAGGCACCTTCCCGGCTGACGCCTTGGCTCAGGCAACGAACCCGCTGGTTCAAGGGCTGGATGCAGACATGGCTCGTTCATATGCGTCATCCGGTGCGTCTATGGCGCGATCTACGAGCGCCCGGATTTCTGGTTTTTCAACTCGTGGTCGGCGGAGCCGTTCTGGCTGCAATGGTGCATGGTATATTTGCGGTCGCACTCGGCTGGCAGATCGCCTCGGGCTGGTTATGGGCGCAGAAATCCGAACTAGGCGATATTCTGATCGCTGGCTTGCATGGAATTACGCTCGTCACCGGCTATTTCATTTCGGGACTGCTTGCCCTGATCGGCCTTGCTCGCCGGCGGTTGATGTCATGCGCCTGGACATTGCTGTTGTTACCCATTTATTGGCTTCTGCTTTCGGTTGCCGCATGGCGCGCATTGCTCCATCTGATCTTCGAGCCGCATAGGTGGGAGAAAACCGAACATGGTCTCGCGCGCACATCGCGGCGTGAGCCGCGTCTGGAAAGAAATGGCTATACCTCCTGATTCTCGCAATGCGTTTACGTCCACTTAATACAACCCGGCGTATTCTGACGCCACCAAGATGACGGTGACGCGATCTCTTGCAGCCGCTCTTTCCGGCCGCGAAGCTCTGCATATGCTTGTCTGACGCACGCGCATCTTTGCGAGGCATGCTCATCAGGCTCTCCGTCAAAGCGGTTGGGACTCGAATTGACGCCGATCTGGCGTCGTAAGAGACTTTCATAATGCCGACCGAGTGCAGCAATCTTATCTCGGAGCTTGAAGCCGCCTTTTCCAGCGGCCACAACGTCAAGCAAGCCGAAACCCTCCGACGCGTCACCGATCTTTTTCTGCAGGCCGCCGACAGATACTCCAGCGAACAAATCGACATTTTTGACGACGTCATGATCCGCCTGAGCACGGAGATTGAAACACGAGCCCGCGCCGAACTTTCAAGACGGCTGGCTACACTCGCAAATGCACCAATCAGAATAATTCACAGCCTCGCACATGATGACGTGATCGACGTTGCCGGCCCCGTGCTCACGCAGTCGCCGCGGATCAGCGAAGAAACCGTCCTCGCGATCGCCGAAACCAAAAACCAACAGCATCTTCTGGCAATTTCCCAGCGATTCCATATCAATGAAGCGACCACCGATGTCCTGATCCATCGCGGAGATTCAAATGTCGTGCAGTCCGTCGCATCGAACAACGGCGCGCGCTTGTCGGATTTCGGCGTCGGTCAGCTCGCCAGCCGTGCATGCGGCGACGGCATTCTTGCGGCCCGGCTACTGCAACGAAAAGACATCAAATCCCATCATCTGCATGCCGTCATTGCCCGGGTCTCCCAGACGGTTCTGAACAAGATGATTGCGGAATGCCCCAATCTCGAAACAAGTATCCGCAATGCGGTGGTCCAGGCTGCCGAGCAATTCCAGGGCGCCTTAAGCTCGGAAAAGAGAGACTACACCGCAGCGGCGAGCCAGATCGATACCATGCTGGCAGTCGAGAAACTCAGCGATCCGGCCATCGGCGAATTTGCCAAAGCACGGAATATCGAATCGACGGTCGTGGCCCTCGCGCGCATGTCTGACATGCCCGTCGACACCGTCGAACACTGCCTGTTCAGCGAGCAGATCGACCTGCCGCTCATTCTGGCACGAGCCGCGGGATTATCCTGGGTTACAACAAAATGGCTGCTGATCTTGCGCGACATGGAATTGAAGATAGCAAAGCATAATCCCGAGGATGCCAAAGCTCATTTTCTGAAGCTTCATCCCGTGACCGCACATAGACTTTTGCGCTTCTATCACGCACGCAACCTAGCGCCATTTCAAGCAGGAACAGCGCATTAAGCCTTTCGGCCGTGCGGATCGACTACATGTATTTTCGAAGATCGGCGGCTGCTTCTTCAGGCTTGCGCTTCATATTGAATGGAGCGACGAAACGGCCTTCCTTGTCCATCAGATAGACCAGCGCCGTATGGTCCATCGTATAGCCGCCGCCCTCGAGCGGGACCTTCTTCGAATAGACCCGATACGCTTTTTCCATCGCCGCGATAGCCGCCGCATCGCCGGTCAGCGCGCGCAAGTGCGGGTCGAAACTCGACAGATAGTCCTTCAGCTTCTCTGCCGTATCCCTTTCCGGATCGACGGTGACGAAAAGCGCGTTCGCCCGATCGGCATCCTTGCCTAGCTTGTCGAAGATTTCGGAGACTTCAAACAAGGTCGTCGGGCAGATATCCGGACAATGAGTAAATCCAAAAAAGATCAAAAACGGCTTCCCTTTCAGGTTCTCGTCCGTGACAACTTGCCTATTTTGATCCATCAGCCGGAATGGCCCCCCGATCGCAGATGGCGCCGGGCCCGGTGCCGACCCCTTGCCTGCAACGAAGAAAATTGCGGCCGAGAATATGACAAGCCCCGCCAGAAATGCCGTCAGGACAAGCAGAAGGTGAGAAGCGCGCGTGGTCATGTTGCAGGAATGTCTCGCTATTGGTCAGAAGCAGGCGGCGATGCCGGTCAGCAGCATTTCATAAAACACCGCGCTGCCGTAATGAACCCACAGCACAATGGTGACGGCAAACAGCATGCCGGCAAGGCCCGCCGTCACGACCAACGCCAGCGGAAAGTGACGCGGCGAGGCGCGGTCGGATGGTGTTGTTGTTGCGTCCGGCATTGTCGTTCCTGAGGCGCCTTCCAGAGCCATTTATCTTCTTCAGATAAGTCCGAACCAGGCGGCAGGCAACCCAAGGGGGACCGGGCCGGCCGGTGTCGCAATCAACTTGTCTTGTCCGCAAGCTGGCTGGAGCGGGCGGCGGGAATCGAACCCGCGACATACAGCTTGGGAAGCTGTCGTTCTACCACTGAACTACGCCCGCATCCCGGGAAAGATAGCCGCGCCAGCCGGCGGGCGGCAAGACCAACACCATCAGACCCGGAAATGCTTGGAGAGCTTGAGGCCCTGTGCCTGATAGTTGGAGCCGATACCCTGGCCGTAGAGCCTGTCTGGACGCGCCTGCATGGATTCATAGACGAGCCGACCGACGATCTGGCCATGCTCAAGAATGAATGGGACTTCGCGCGAGCGCACCTCCAGCACGGCGCGCGACCCGCGCCCGCCGGCTCCGGCATAGCCAAATCCGGGATCAAAAAAGCCGGCATAGTGAACGCGAAATTCGCCAACCAGCGGGTCGAACGGCACCATCTCGGACGCGTAATCCGGCGGCACCTGGACCGCTTCCTTGGACGCCAGGATGTAGAACTCGTTCGGATCGAGCACCAGGCTGCGATCCGCGCGCGCAGCCATCGGCTCCCAGAAATCCAGCACGTCATAGCCGTTGCGACGATCGACATCGATCAGGCCCGTATGGCGCTTGGCGCGATAGCCGATCAATTTGTCCGGGCCGAGACCGGCGAGATCGACGCCGACGGCGATGCCTTCGCTCACGTCGGCATCGGGGCTGTCGACGAGCTTCTCGCGCGCGTGCAGATCGCGCAAAGCGGCGGCGCCGAGCAGCGCATGTCCTCGACGAAAGCGAATCTGCGAGAGACGCGAGCCCTGCCGGACCAGTACCGGAAAGGTTCGCGGACTGATTTCGGCATAAAGCGGTCCGCGATAGCCGGCCTCGACGCGATCGAACCCGCGCGCGTTATTGGCGATCACCCGCGTGAACACATCGAGACGGCCGGTCGAACTTTTTGGATTGGCGGACGCCGAGATATCTGGCGGCAGATCCAGGCTCTCCAGCAGCGGCACGATATGCACGCAGCCGGTCTCCAGCACTGCGCCCTGCGACAAATCGATCTCGTGCAGCTTCAACTGCGCGATACGCTCTTCCACTGTCGCCTGCGGCCCCGGCAAAAAACTCGCCCGCACACGATAGGCGACCTTGCCAAGGCGCAAATCGAGACTGGCCGGCTGGATCTGGTCGCCGGCAAAGGGAACGGACGGACGGATGCCACCCGTCCCCGCGAGTTCGGCAATCATCCGGTCCGGCAAAATGCCTTCAGCGCCAGCGGGGTTCTCGTGGGGCAATGTCGTCATCCCAAGAAGGTCAACAGGCTCTAGACCAGAGCCGGCCCGGCGGAAAGACCGGCCGCGTGCAAAGAGCGATTTATCCTGTGGTTTTCGCGGTCAACAGCACGATCAGACCGCCGTCGAACGTCAGCGCGCCGTCGCGCTCGCGGTCAATGTCGAGCGGCTCGCAGCTTCCGCGATCGCACTGGCCAGCAGCTTGGCGATGCAGCCATAGCTCCAATCATTCATGTGCAATTCGTCGCTCGAGATGAAGACTTCGAACGGAATGCGCGATTCCTGGCGCCAATGCCGCATGACGGCAAAACGGCGGAAAAGATCGACGTGCTGCGCCTTGGCCGCATGAGCTAACAGGTCCACCATGTTGGCGGCATCGGCCTTCGCCAGCACCTTCGGAGCGAATTGCGGATCGACCAGGATGACGTCCGCACCCGTTGCCTTGAGCCGTTTCAATCCTTCAGAGATCAATGTGCCGGCCGGCGCAATCGGATCATCTCGCAACACCGAATTGGTTCCCACCTGCCAGAGCACAAGATCGGGCTTCTCCGCGATCACCTCTCGTTCGAAACGCGCCAGCATGCCGCGCGCCTCGTCGCCATTCACTCCGCGATTGATCACGGTGAAGGCCTGATAGGGATACAGTTCGCTCAACTCGGTTGCGAGACGGCTCGGGTAAGTGTTCGCGTCGGAACTCGCGCCGGCGCCGGCTGTCGATGACGACCCGATGGCGATGATCTTGATCGGCTCGCCGCCGCTCAACCGCTTTCCGGTTCTAACCAGAGGATTCATCAGCCGCGTCAGCTCGGTCGGCGCCGCGCAATTGAACTTTGCCTGCGGGATCCTATTCGTGTCCTGCGCTCGCGCAGGCCCGACCGCGATCGTTGCGACAATCGCCGCAACACCCAGAATTTTGCCGGGATAAAAAGGGCGGGAGAACGGCATCACTGTGTCGGATTCGCTTTCACGTGATCGAGATGGGAAGCCTCGATAATCAGCGAGGCCAAGGCGCGGCCGATGCAATCGTGAACTTTCTGGGCCATTGCGCTGTCTCTGGTGCCAGTACTCAGATCAAAATTACCGTTGTCATTCCAGTAACGCATGATCTCGAGACGATCAAACAAAGGGATTTCGCGGTCACGTGCAACGACTCGCATCGTGTCGGCATAGGCGCCCGACTGAATCATCGATTCCGTCCGCGGACTGTACTGCATGTTCATCAGGACGGCATCCGCGCCGGCTTCATGAATAGCATCGATCCCTTCATCAAGCGTGTGCCGGAACTCGTCCGGATCCACCCCACGCATGGCATCCACCGTTCCTGTTTGCCATACTACGAGATCGGGTTTGCGGTCGAGCAGCAATTTTTCGATGTTTTCGACCATGTCGGCGGCTTTGAGGCGTGATTTGGCCTCTGTCACAATGTTAACCGTGATTTCAGGAAATCGCCGTTTGAGGGCCTCCTCCAGGCGGCTGGGATAGGCTTTTCCGGCCCCTCCCAATGCCGAGGACCCCGTACCGAGCACCAGAATCTTGAGTTCCCGGCGATCTTTGACGGCCTTGGCGACCTCGTCCAGCATGGCATCGCCTACCAGAAGATATCCCGGCACTTCGCACGGATCCCTCTGCGGCAGAGGCACAAGAGGCTCCTGCGCCGCGGCGGGGCCTGCGGCGAGCAGCAACAAAGACAAGGCCATCATGAGCTTTTTCATGCCTCGCCTCCTGCGAGGTCCGCGTCCGGCGCCTTGGGCCGCGCGGCGCCCTTGCGTTCCGTGGCTCTTTTGTACCACGCCAAAAGCCAGGCCACCGCAACCATTATTAGAATACCTAATATACTGACTACGACCTGCATCGGCACGCCGCCCGAAATCTCCACCTTCGCGAAATGAGCGGCAAAGGCGAGGAAGACCCCGAGGCAGAAAATCTCAAGCGAATGCTGCCCGCACAAGATAGCCGGACGAAGCCATTTCGACTTCAGCGCCGGCCAATCCCGTGGAATGAAATGGACCGTGACGGCGGCCAGCGCCAAAAAATGCGCGAACCGCAGGACATCCAGATTGGTCTTGTCGATCGGATAGATATGTTCCGCGAGCCATTTTGGCACCAGCGGCGCCAGACGCGGAAAATGCCAGGTCAGCGTGATGCAAAAGGCGAATATCAGATAGGCGATTGCAACACCGATGGTGACGCGAGACCGCAGCAATCCCTTCAACCTGTCCGCCCCGCCGAGCGCGCACCATGCGCCGAAGACGAACAACAACTGCCAGGCGAACGGGTTGAAATACCAGCCACCCGCCGGATAGGCGGGTAAATTCCATCCAAATTCCCATGTCGCGGCGTAAAGTGCGACAGATGCGGCGAGCGCGAGCGTGGCGTTACGCAGCAACATCCACAGAATCGGCGCGAACAAACACATCAGCACAATATAGAGCGGCAAGACGTCCATATTGACGGGCTTGAATCTGAGGAGCAGCGCCTGGAAAATCGTGACATCCGGCTGCTGCAGAAAATCGAGCACGCCCATTTCTTCGGCATAGAGCGGGTTCTGGAAGCTGCGCGCGACATAGGCGATCTGCGCGAGATAGATCGCGAACAGAAAAATATGCGCGACGTAAATCTGCCAGGCCCGCTTGAGAATGCGGGCGCTCGAGACGACAAAGCCATAATCGCGCATCGCGCGCCCATAGACGAACGCCGCCGTGAACCCCGAAATGAAAATGAAGATTTCGGTCGCGTCACTGAACCCGTAATTGCGGATCGTCACCCAAGCGACGATATTGGACGGAATATGGTCGAGATAGATCAGCCAAAGCGCGATCCCGCGAAACAGATCGAGCCGCAAATCGCGGTCAGAAGGGACCACTGGGGCCATAATGTTGATTTCCGTCGTGAATTTCCTCCGACAGAGTTGCCGAGCCGCTCGGACGTTGCAAGCACCCAGATGACGCTATTCAATATCGTCCTCAGGGCAGGAACTCAGGCCACGAAATGTATCGCGCCGTCACCCGCAACATCGAAGTCACGGTCTCGCCGCGCTTTCTGCCCGACCGTTCGGCCCCCGACAAAGGACATTTCTTCTGGGCCTACACCGTCGAAATCACAAATCTGGGCCAGAAAACTGTCCAATTGAAGACACGGCATTGGCACATCACCGATGCTCAGGGCCGCGTGCAGGAAGTCCGTGGCGCCGGGGTGGTCGGCGAGGAACCCGTACTGGGACCGGGCGAATCCTTTGAATACACCAGCGGCGTTCCACTGCCGACGTCGTCGGGTTTCATGTCAGGAAGCTACAGCATGGTCACGACGGATGGAGAACGCTTCGATATCGAAGTTCCGGCGTTTTCGCTCGATTCCGCGCCAGGTGCCCGCACGATCAATTGATCGTGCCGGACTCGTCTGTCTGCCGCACATCCTCGGGATCGAAAATGTAGGTCTGGCTGCAGAATTCGCAGGTGACGGCAATCTTGTCGTTCTCAACCATGTGATCGCGATCATCCTGCGAGAAGCTCTGCAGCATCGCCTCCACGCTGTCGCGCGAGCATGAACATTGCGCCACAACCGGCGCGCTGTTGAAGACCCGAACGCCGCGTTCATGAAACAGCCGGTAGACCAGTTTTTCGGTTGATAGCGATGGATCGATCAACTCGAGATCTTCAACCGTCTCTATCAGCGACCGTCCTTCCACCCAGGCATCATCCTCGTCAACAGCAGGTGCCGCCACCCCTTCCGGGGCATCGCCCGGGTCGAGATCTACGACACGCATCCGTTCCGATGCTTTGGGCAGGAATTGCAGTAAAATGCCGCCAGCGCGCCAATGATGCCGGAGCTTTTCGTTCTGATCGCTGCGAAATTCCTCGGCGACGGCGAGGCGGACGCGGGTCGGAATTTGCTCCGAGCGTCGGAAATATTCATGCGCCGCATCCTCCAGTCCGCCACCTTCCAGTGCCACGACGCCCTGATAGCGGCTCATGTCGCCGCCTTGGTCGATCGTCATGGCGAGATGCCCCTGTCCCAGCAGATCGCCGGCGAAAACCCTTTTTTCCGCAATGGCCGAGGCCACACGGTTCTTGTCGAAACGTGCGCAGGCTCGGATCTTGCCGCCGGTCGCGTAATCCACAACCAGCATCCGCACCGGCCCATCGGTCTGAGTCTGCAATATGAAGCGGCCGTCGAATTTCAGCGCCGAGCCAAACAAGGCGGCAAGCGCGATCGCCTCCCCGAGCAGGCTGGCGACGGGGGCCGGATAATCATGCCGCGACAGGATCTCGTCCACCGCCGGCCCAAGCCGGACCACGCGGCCGCGCAGGTCCAGCGCAGCCACTTCGAATGGAAGGATCGTGTCGTCCGCAGACTGATCCGCAGGCGTTCTGGACGGAATCTCGATATTTTTCATCACATTGTCGCGTTCAGGCACCACGTAAGAATGCCCTTCTGCGCATGCAAGCGGTTTTCGGCTTCATCGAAGACCACCGATTGCGGACCATCCATCACCTCGTCCGTGACTTCCTCGCCCCGGTGAGCCGGCAGACAATGCATGAAAATGGCGTCCGGCTTGGCTTTCGCCATCAATTTCGCATTGACCTGATAGCGGCTGAGCAGGTTGTGGCGGTTCGCCTTGGACTGCTCGTCGCCCATCGACACCCAGGTATCCGTGACCACGCAATCCGCGCCGGCGACCGCCTCCTCCGGGTCTTCCCCAATGCGGATGGCGGCGCCAGACGATTTCGCCCAGTCCAGAAGCCATTTTTTTGGCGACAATTCAGGCGGGCTGGCGACCCTGAGAGCGAAATCGAACTGTTTGGCGGCATGCATCCACGACGCCAGAACATTGTTGGCATCCCCGGTCCACGCCACCGTCCGGCCGCGAATGGGACCGCGATGCTCCTCGAAGGTCATGACATCCGCCATCACCTGGCAGGGGTGCGATCGCTTGGTCAAACCGTTGATCACGGGAACCGTCGCGTACCGGGCCAATTCATCGAGAATGCCATGGTCCAGGGTGCGGATCATGATGCCGTCGACATAACGCGACATCACGCGCGCCGTATCGGCGATGGTCTCGCCGCGGCCAAGCTGCATTTCCGGGCCGGTGAGGACGACCGTGTCACCGCCGAGTTGACGCATGGCGACATCGAACGAAACGCGCGTACGGGTAGATGGCTTGTCGAAAATCATTGCCAGGGTCTGGCCGGCCAGCGGCCGCTTGCCCGCGCCCGCGCGCCGCGCCTTCTTCATCGCCATGGCGCTTTCGATCATCCCGCGCAATTCCGCAGACGGGATATCGATGAGATCCAGAAAATGCCGGACGCCATTGGTCATCTTGCGGCACCGAGGTTGACGGGTTTTTGCGCAGCGGCGATGCGCGTACAGGCGCGATCGATCATCCCGATGGCTTCGGTAACTTCGCTTTCGCCGGCGATCAGCGGAGGCAACAGCCGTACGACATTGTCACCCGCCGCGACCGTCAGCAGCTTTTCTGCACGGAATTCACTGACGAGATCGCCATTGGGCACCACGGCACGCAATCCGATCAGCAATCCTTCGCCGCGCACTTCAGCAATAACGCCAGGGTGCCGGTCCTTGAGTTCGGCGAGACGCTGCTTGAACAGGATGGCCGTCTTCTGCACGTGCGGGAGAAAGCCTTCGTCGAGTACGACATCGAGCACGGCGTTGCCGACCGCCATCGCAAGCGGATTGCCGCCGAATGTCGAACCGTGTGTCCCGGCGGTCATGCCTTTTGCCGCATCTGCGGTGGCAAGACAGGCGCCAATGGGGAATCCTCCGCCCAACGCTTTGGCCAGCGCCATGATGTCGGGCGCGACGCCGCTGCGCTGATAACCGAACAATTCACCGGTTCGGCCAATACCGGTCTGCACTTCGTCCAGAACCAGCAGCAGGCCGTGCTCGTCGCACAACTGCCGCAGCGCCTTCAGGAATTGCGGCGGCACCACCCGCACACCGCCCTCGCCCTGGACCGGCTCAATCAGAATGGCGGCCGTGTTCTCGCCGATCGCCTTTTTCACAAGTTTAATGTCGCCGAACGGCAACTGGTCGAAGCCTTCGGCCACAGGACCGAAGCCCTCCAGATACTTTTTCTGTCCGCCCGCAGCCAATGTCGCCAGGGTGCGGCCGTGAAAAGCGCCCTCGAAGGTGATGATGCGATAGCGATCCGGGTTGCCGCTGACGGCGTGGAATTTCCGCGCCATCTTGATCGCGCATTCCATCGCCTCCGCACCGGAATTGGCAAAGAAGACGGTGTCCGCAAAGCTGTTCTCGCAAAGCCGCGCGGCCAGCCGCTCGGCCTCGGGAATGCGAAACAGGTTCGAGACGTGCCAGACCTTCTGGCCCTGCTCGGTCAGAGCCGCGACCAGCTTGGGATGCGCGTGACCCAGCACATTGACCGCCACGCCGCAGGCAAAATCGAGGTAGCGCTCGCCGGCCGTCGACATCAGCCAGGCCCCCTCACCCCGCTCAAAAGCAAGGTCGGCGCGGGCATAGGTCGGCAACAGATGCGAGGTCACGGCTGAGTGAATCCAGGGTCCGGAAGCTGAAAATGAAATGTGCCGCCTCTTCGGGCGGCACTGAAAAGCATTCTAGGACCGCTCGACCGACTGTCAACCGACAGGAACGGTAACGCGATGCCGCACGTTTCATAACAACCGGTGGAAACCCGCCAAAATGAGCCATAACTTGGGGATGCCGTGTTTGCGGACTCTTGCAGGCGAGTCCGGCCATCTTGTAGTGTCTCGGTCGCGGGATACGACATCTCGTGCGGCGGACTGACATTCTAGTTCCATTGGTACACGCGTCGCGTTGGGCCAGCCATCAGGCTGCCCGGCGAGGGGAGTGGATTCTGCCGAGAAATCAGCCGGATGGAACCGGGAGAGAGCATGACCATGGGTTGGACGGACGAACGGGTGGAGCTTTTGAAGAAGCTTTGGGCTGACGGCCTGTCGGCCAGTCAGATTGCTGCCGAATTGGGTGGAATCACGCGCAATGCGGTGATCGGCAAGGTTCACCGTCTCGGCCTTTCGGGGCGCGCCAAAAGTCCGTCCTCTTCGGCACCGCGACAGCGCAAGCCGCGCCAGTCCCACATGCTGCGGGTTTCGCGCCCGGCCATGCGCGGCAACACTGCGCTCGCCTATTCCTACGATTATGACGTCGAAGCGGAGCCTGCTCCGGTCGAGAACATCATTCCGATGGGCCAGCGCCGCACCTTGCTGGAACTGACGGAAGAAACCTGCCGCTGGCCGATCGGCGATCCAGCCACGCAGGATTTCTATTTCTGCGGCGGCAAGACCGTGGCCGGCGTTCCCTATTGCAGCTACCACTCGCGCATCGCCTACCAGCCGCCGACCGCGCGGCGCGACAAGCGCCCGTTCCGCGGGTAATCCGCCGGTCGGGATTGCAGTTTCTGTCGGGCGGACATTCCGCCTGCTATTGCGTCAGCTGGCTTTTCCGAACCGGTCGTCGATGGAATAGCCGGAGCCGCGCACCGTGCGGATGGGATCGGTTTCGCGGCCGCGGTTAAGCGCCTTCCGCAAACGTCCCACATGCACGTCAACGGTGCGTTCATCGATATAGACATCGCTGCCCCAAACGCCGTCGAGCAATTGTTCGCGCGTGAAGACGCGGCCGGGACGCTCCATCAGATATTCCAGCAGCCGGTATTCCGTCGGCCCGAGATCGATATCGCGGCCGCCGCGGGAAACACGCCGCTTGACCCGGTCGAGTTCGATCTCGCCGAGCGTCAGCGTGTCCGCCATGCGCTCCGGCTTGGACCGCCGCAACAAGGCGCGCACACGCGCCAGCAATTCCGGAACCGAGAACGGCTTGACGACATAATCGTCGGCGCCGGTCGCGAGACCGCGCACGCGCTCGCTCTCCTCGCCGCGCGCCGTCAGCATGATGATAGGCAGCGATTTCGTCTCCTGGCGGGTGCGAAGCCGCCGGCAAAGTTCGATACCGGACAATCCCGGCAGCATCCAGTCAAGCACGACAAGATCCGGAAGCTTTTCGCGCAGCCATGTGTCGGCATCGTCGCCGCGCGCAACGGTTTCCACATTGTAGCCTTCTGCTTCAAGATTGTAGCGCAGCAGCAAAGACAGCGGCTCTTCGTCTTCGACGATCAAAATCTGCGCAACCTGGCCGTTCATGCTTGCCCCGCCTAGCCCCGAGCCGGCACGGTCGCGAATGTCGTAGTGTCGCCCTTAGGCCGTTCAGCGGTCAGCGGACGTCCTTCCACCATATAGTGTACGGTTTCCGCGATATTGGTCGCATGGTCGCCCATGCGCTCGATGTTCTTGGCGCTGAACATCAGGTGGATGCACAGGCTGATGCTGCTCGGGTCCTCCGCCATATAGGTCAGAAGCTCGCGAAACAACGACGTGCACAGGGAATCGATCTCCTCGTCGCCCTTCCACACCGCCAGCGCATTGCTGAGATTACGGGTGGCATAGCTGTCCAGCACCTGCTTGAGCTGGGCCAGAACGAGCTCGGACATGTGCTCGAGCCCGCGGATGATCGTCGGCGAAGGAAGATCTCCCGTGATGTCGACGACCCGCTTGGCGATATTCTTGGCCAGATCCCCGATCCGCTCAAGATCGTTGCAGACGCGAAGCGCGCCGATGACCTCCCGGAGATCGATGGCCATAGGCTGCCGTCGCGCAATCGTCAGGATGGCCTTTTCCTCGATATCGCGCTGCAGATCGTCGATCGCTTCATCCCGCTGGATCACCGTTGACGCCAATCCGGTATCCCGGCTGGCGAGCGCATCGACTGAATCAGCGATAGCCCTTTCAGCGAGCCCGCCCATTTCGGCGACCATGCGGGTCAATTCCTCGAGATCCGCGTCGAATGCCTTGGCAATATGGTCCGGCATTGTCTTCTTTCCTTGTCCGTCGTTTCGCCGCCGCTTATCCGAAGCGGCCGGTGATGTAATCCTGGGTTCGGCGGTCTTCCGGAGTTGTGAAAATCTTCTCCGTCGTTCCCTGTTCGACCAGGTTCCCGAGATGGAAGAATGCCGTGCGCTGCGACACACGCGCAGCCTGCTGCATGGAATGGGTTACGATCACGATCGTGAAGTTCTCGCGCAATTCGTCCATGAGCTCTTCGATCTTCGCCGTCGCGATCGGATCCAGCGCGGAGCAAGGCTCATCCATCAGGATCACCTCGGGCCCCACCGCGATGGCGCGCGCAATGCAAAGCCGCTGCTGCTGGCCGCCGGAAAGGCTCGTCCCGGAATCCTGGAGGCGATCCTTGACCTCCTCAAACAGCCCGGCGCGTTTGAGACTGGTGATCACGATTTCGTCGAGATCGGCCTTGTTGCGGCCAAGGCCATGGATGCGCGGTCCATAGGCGACGTTTTCGTAAACCGATTTGGGGAACGGATTGGGCTTCTGGAACACCATCCCGACGCGGGCACGAAGCTGAACCACGTCCAGCGAGCGGTCGTAGATGTCGTTGCCGTCGATCTCGATTTTTCCGGTCACCCGTGCGGTTGCGATCGTATCGTTCATTCGGTTGATGCAGCGCAGGAATGTCGACTTGCCGCATCCCGACGGCCCGATGAAAGCCGTGACGGCATTTTCCGGAATGTCGATGGAGACATTCTGCGTGCCGTAACCTTCGGCTTCGACATGTCCACCACCGGCTGCTGCGGCCGGCTGGTTTGAACGAGGGCATCCATCGCTAGCATCTCCTGTTCCTCATACTTACCACCGCCGCTCGAAGCGCCTGCGAAGGAAGATTGCCAAACCATTCATCACAAACAGAAACACCAGCAGGACCATAATCGCGGCGGCCGTCTTGGCCTGGAACGCGATCTCCGGGAGATCGGACCAGAGGTAGATCTGGGCCGGCAGCACGGTCGCCGCCGCCGTTATCCCGCTCGGCACCTCCACGATGAATGCGAGCATGCCGATCATCAGGAGCGGCGCGGTTTCTCCCAGCGCGTGCGCCATGCCGATGATCGTGCCGGTCATGATGCCCGGCATCGCCAGCGGCAACACGTGATGGAAGATCGCCTGCTGGTGCGACGCGCCGACGCCCAGCGCCGCCTCCTTTATCGACGGTGGAACTGCCTTCAAGGCTGCGCGGGAGGCAATGATGATTGTCGGCAAGACAAGAAGCGCCAGCACGAGCCCGCCCACCAGGGGCGCGGACCGCGGCAATCCAAAGAAATTCAGGAATACGGCAAGCCCCAGAAGACCGAACACGATCGACGGCACGGCCGCGAGGTTATTGATGTTGACCTCGATCAGGTCGGTCAGGCGGTTCTTCGGAGCGAACTCCTCCAGATAGATGGCGCCGGCGACGCCCAAGGGCACGCAGATCACGAGCGTAACGAACAGCGTCAGCGCCGATCCGATCAGCGCGCCGCGAATGCCCGCCAGTTCCGGCTCGCGGCTGTCGCCGGTGAACGACACCTTTCTCGCGCAGACGCTCCAGCCACGCCACCTCGCGATCGCCGACGCGGCGGTTGCTCTCGGGCGTGGCATAGGTCACGAGCTGCCAGCTCCCGGGCTGTGCCTCGGCGGCCGTCTGCAACGGCAGCAGAACTTGCCCTTTGATCCCGGCATTGTCGATCTCGACGGCCTTCACCAGTCCGCCATTGATGGCGATCAGGAGGCTTGGAAGGTTCTCGGTCAGCACTTCGCTTCCGGACCGGTTGTCGAAGCGCGCCTGAAGGGCTGCGGCGTCATCCTCAAACTGCTTGGCACGCTGAGCGAAGCTGTCCGCCTCATCCCCGGCCGCCTTGATGGCCGCTTCAACGGCCGCTCTGTTGTTGCCGGTCTGGGTCGCGAGTGTTTTCTCCAGGTCAGCTTTTTTCGCCGCCGCCTGGGCGGCATAGCGCTTGAACCGCTCGGCGTCCTGACGTTCCGCCCGCGCCTGTATGGACAGGAGCTGTTTGACCTCCGCCGTGCGCGCGGCAAAGTCATCGGCGGTGGATAGTATTGTGATCTCGCCCTCGGTGCCGCTCACCGTGGCCTTGCCGCGGCCGGTCAGGCGCGTGATGCGGGTGCCGATGCCTTTGAGATAGAGATCGGCATCGTCGGACAAGAGCGCCGGCACCGTTAGCGTCTGTCCGACCAGCGAGGGATCGGCCACCACGCGCTCCCGGAGAAGGTCGGACGCGCCGGACGACAGCAACCCATCCAGCGTACGACGGTCCGAGCGACCCGTGACGTTTGGAAACTCGGCGCGCAAGGCGTCGCGGACCAGCAACTGAAAATCCGCGGCCCGGATAACGGCAGGATCGCGCGTCCCCCTCGGATCGATCTCGGCGGGATCAACCTTGACCTGCATCACCAGACTGTACTGGGTGAAGGCCGGCATGCCTTTCAGAAAGATATCGGTCAGCACCACGGCGAGAAACAGCCCGGTGACACCGATGGCGGCAAGCCCGTAGAAGCGGAAGCGGGTTTCCGCGCGGTAGCGCGCCCGGATGCGGGCCTTCGCCGCATCGGTCGCCACGTCCACGGATCTGTTCGCTGGAGCGGTCACGTCAGTCATATTGCTCACGGTATCTTTTGACGATCTGCATGGCGATCACGTTGAGCGTCAGGGTGAAGAAGAACAGGACGAATCCGAGTGCGAAGGCCGCAAGCGTCTTGGCGCTGTCGAACTCCTGGTCGCCGACCAGAATGGTCTTGATCTGCACCGTGAAGGTGGTCACCGCCTCCAGCGGATTGAAAGTGAGATTTGCCGCGAGCCCCGCCGCCATGACCACGATCATGGTCTCTCCCACTGCCCGGCTGATGGCGAGCATGAAGGCCGACACGATGCCTGCGAAGGCTGCCGGCAACACGACCTTCTTGACGGTTTCCGACTTGGTCGCGCCCATCGCATAGGAGCCGTCGCGCAGCGATTGCGGCACCGCGTTGATGACGTCATCGGACAGCGAGGAGACGAAGGGAATGATCATCATGCCCATGACAATGCCGGCCGCCAACGCGCTCTCGGAGGCCACATTCAGCCCGAAGGCTTCGCCCCACCCGCGGACATGCGGCGCCAGCGTCAGGGCGGCGAAAAAGCCCAGAACGACGGTCGGAATGCCGGCCAGGATCTCAAGCAAAGGCTTTGCGACTGCACGGAAACGAGGCGTCGCATATTCCGCCATGTAGATGGCTGCAAACAGCCCGATCGGACCTGCGATCAGCATCGCGATGGTGGTGATGAGCAGCGTGCCGGTCACCAGCGGGACGATGCCAAAAGCGCCGGACGAGCCGCCCTGATCGGCCCGCATCGCGATCTGCGGGCTCCATTGCAGCCCGAACAGGAATTCCAGCGGCGAGACCTTCTGAAAGAAACGAACGGTCTCGAACAGAACGGAGAACACAATTCCGATGGTTGTCAGGACCGCCACGCAGGCCGCCGCGAACAAAACTGCTTTCACCACGCGCTCGACCTGATTGCGGGCACGAAAATTCGCAGTCAGCACCCGCAACGCGTATGATAGGCCGAGCAGACCGAAAATCCAGCCTGCTCCGATAACGATCGTATTGGTCCAGGACTGCCACGATGCATAAGCATCGGCGGCAATACGCATCGATGGACTGACGTCTCCGGAATACTGGCCATTGGCGAGCGAGACGATGTCGCGCAGCACCGCGCCGCGGCGCAGGTCGTCGGTGAGAATGGCGGGATCGAAAGCAGTCAGCGCCTGCGTGGTGACGATGTAGCTTGCCAGCGGACGGCCGACCAGGAACACCAGCAACATCGGAATGAGAACAAGGATGACGACGAACGTGCCATGATAGGAGGGACGGGAATGCAGAACCGCGGTCTGTCCGGCGGCGACAGCTCTGGCGCGGCCGAAATAATAGCCGACCACGACCAGCAGAATGAGTCCCAGGAGATACAGGAGGCCCATGCCTCACCCCAACTCGCGTCCGCGGACGCATTAAACCCGAAAAAGGCGGCGGCCGCTTCTGCGCGGCCGCCGTATTCACATCACGCGTATCAGGAACTCGGCGCCTGCATCGGAGCCATGCCGGTCACGCCTTTGCGGACCGCATCAAGCTCCTTCTTCGGCAGCGTCACGAGACCCTTCTTGGCAAGATAGCCGTCCTCGCCCAGAGCCTTAGGCGACACATATTCCAGCGCGAACTTGTCGACGCCGGGCACCACGCCGACATGCTGTTTCTTGATGTAGACGAAGAGCGGACGCGATCCCTTGTACTTGCCGCCCGCGATATTGTCGTAATTCGGCTCCGCGCCGTCGAGCGCAACGCCGCGCAGCTTGGCGGCGTTTTCTTCGAGGAACGAATAGCCGAATACGCCGAAGGCGTTCTTGTTGGCTTCCAGCTTCTGAACGATGACGTTGTCGTTCTCGCCGGCTTCCACATAAGCGCCGTCCTCGCGCAGGGTCTTCCAGGCCTTGTCGAACGCCTTCTTGTCCGACGTCTTCAGCGCCTTCAGGGCCGGAACCTGCTCGGCGCCGACTTCCATGAACAATTCATGCAGCGAGTCGCGGGTACCCGAGGTCGGCGGCGGGCCGAGCACTTCGATCTTGAGGTTCGGCAGCGACTTGTCGATGTCCGACCAGTTCTTGTACGGGTTGGCGACCAGCTTGCCGTCGGCGCCCGGCACTTCCTTGGCCAGCGCCAGGAACAGCTGGCCGAGGGTCAGCTTCATCGCCGGCCCCTGCTTGGACTGGGCCAGCGTCAGACCATCGAAGCCGACCTTGATCTCGACGACTTCCTTGACGCCGTTCTTCTGGCAATCCTCGAATTCGCTCTTCTTCATGGGGCGCGAGGCATTGGTCACGTCCGGATGGCCGACGCCGACGCCGGCGCAGAACAGCTTCATGCCGCCGCCGGTGCCGGTCGATTCGACGACCGGGGTCTTCATGCCGGACGACTTGCCGAACTGCTCGGCGACGGTAGTGGTGAACGGATAAACGGTGGACGATCCGACGATGCGGATCTGGTCGCGGGCCTCGGCGTTACCGGCCATCAGCATGCCGGCCGCCACGAGCGCAAATGCGCCGGCGAAGGTCTTTGTATTCACGGGATATCTCCTTCGTTTGTAGGGGCGGCTTGTGGTCCTGTCGGTCATGTCGACCGCCCGCCTTGCCTCTGTCGCGTAGGGCGACTTCGTCTCGGTTCTATGACGCCGGGATGACAATCAGATGACAGACTAAGTCACTGATTTTTCAGCGTCTTTTTTCACCGCAGGAGCCGTTCCTGTGGACATGGGCAGGCGAATTGTGAAAGTCGCCCCCTGCCCGGTCTTGCTGTCGATCATCAGCCGACCGCGATGGCGATTGAGCACATGCTTGACCAGCGCCAGCCCCAGTCCGGTGCCGCCCAGCGCGCGGCTGCCGGTGACGTCCACCCGGTAGAACCGCTCGGTCAGCCGAGGAATATGCTCGGCGGCGATGCCGGGACCGTAATCCCGCACGGACGCGACCGCTTCGTCGCCGCCATCCTGCGCCTTGCTGCGAGACAGCGTGATCTCGACTCGCTTACCAGAACCGCCATACTTGAGCGCGTTCTCGATCAGATTCTCGAATACCCGGATCAGTTCATCGCGATCGCCCGGCACGACAAGCTGCTCGGCCGGGGCCTGGATCACCACCTCGACTCCCCGGTCGCGCGCCAGCGTCTGCAGTGCATCGACGACCTGCCGCACCACCGGCACCAGCTCAACGGGCGTGACTGGCCGCACATGCGCGGCGAGCTCGATCCGCGACAATGACAGCAGGTCGTCGATCAGGCGCGCCATGCGGTTGGCCTGGGCTTCCATGATGTCCAGAAAGCGTTCGCGGGCGGCGACGTCGTT
>LNFM01001827.1_pt1 | contig 39727 bp, 39 predicted proteins | sample 596031 | NCBI WGS metagenome assembly LNFM01 (sample SAMN04254537, study PRJNA301005) | activated carbon metagenome | isolation source: dual media filters at the Ann Arbor, Michigan drinking water treatment plant | place: USA: Ann Arbor | reverse complement strand
GACCAACTGGCGCGCTCTTATCGAACCCCAGGGGAGTTTCTCCACCGCATGATTGGAGAGGATTACGGCTTTGAAGCTCTATCAATCTTCATCACCGAAACTCATCCCACGGGAGGCCCTCGCCTTCATTCACACGACGTCGAAGAGGCCCATGTGCTTCTCGAGGGCTCCGCTCGGTACATGATTGGCGATCGCACTTTCACTGTGGAAGCACCTTATGTCGCGAAAGTGCCGCCGAACGTCCCACACACTTTCGTGAATGCCGGGGCTGAACCAATGCATATCATCGCGGTGTTTCCGTCGAAGCGGCCGGGGATCAAGATTTTGGGGCCGAATCCCATGATTCCTTCGCAGCTACCACGGTAATTGCCCGAAATGCACAGTGAGGCGTAGCACCGGATGGGTGAAGGATGAGGCCCAACATGGCGTTGCAGGGGAGCCGCGGCAGCGGCGCTGCGCTTGCTGTTGCGGCCCCTTGAACGTCGGCGTTAGAGCGCGCCATGGAGACATTTGAAGAAGCGCGCAAGACCATCCACACCGAACTCGTATCCGACGACTCAAGCGTCCGAGACGAGTACATGAAGCACTTCGGCGCAGAGGTGGGCGCGTTCGCCGATGAGATGGCCAATGTAGTGCTCGCATGGCGGAACATCGACAGTCTGGTGAACGGCGACGAGAAGCGCGGCTACGTTGCCGCGCTCGCGTACGCAGCATTCACACTGCATCTGATCTCGTTCAAAGTCTTCTTGTCCGGCAATTTGGTCGCGGCCGGGAACCTCACCCGCCAAGTCGTTGAAACGATCGCCCTCGCGCTTCTCTGTGCCGACAAGTCGCTTGATGTCCTTGCTCGCTTTATGGAGGACAAGTACTCGACGAACGACGCTGTGCGCGACGTTCTGCGTCACGGGCACCGTATGGGCCTGAAGGAGGATGGGCTGCAGGACCTTAAGTCCGCTCAAGACTTCTATCATAAGTACAGCCATATCAGTAGGCTGACGCTCGCGAACCTCATTTCTTTCTCTGAGGAGGGAACGTACGTTGGCGCGGCGTTCGACGAAGGAAAGCTGGAGGCGTACCGAAAGGAGACAGACAGCCGTCTCGGTCTTGCCAAGGTATTGCCGAGTCTCATGCACGGGCTCAAGGCACAGCTAGAAGCGTGGCCCACCGACAATGCACTCTAACAGGTGCATCCACATGACCGACGACGGCGCGCTCCGCCCGCCATCGTCGGCCCGTGATGCCGGTTGTTAGGCGTCAAGGGACACTATGCGGACCCATCTGTACCGCGGCGTAAATCCAGCCCTTCACGCCCAGCTTCAAGGGGAGCTGCGCTCGAAGTCGATACAGCCCTTTGTGGCATCGGCTGTTTGGGGTGCGTTCAACTGGGGAGCACGGTACTGGGGAACGAATCCGCAGAATGCCGTCATAGACCATCAACAAGACCAAGCTGGCCTACCCACAGCAGGCGTTTCCACAACACCGATCATGGAGCGCGCCATGTTTTACGCTACGCACGGCGGCAAGTATTCCGGCGGCTACATCTACGTCATTGATTGCTCAAGACTGGCGGCGTTAGGGGTAGTGGCGTATGAGGTGAACGCAATCGTTCCCAATCCTAGCGTCCCCGAAGACGAAGAAGTCATCCTTGTAGCGCATCGAGGTGGCGCAATGCCGCGCGAGCTCGTCTCCGAGATACGACGAATTGACGCCTAACCCCCACATCGACACGGACCCTTCACAGCGGCGCTTCGCGCCGCTGTTTCGGGCTGGTCATGCGGAACGTTGGGCGTCATAGGGAACGTTGCGATGACAACGGTTCTCCTGCCTTCCCCAGAGCTATGGGGCCATCATTCGACGGAGATTGAGCCTGACGAGATCATCGAAGCGCTGGTCTTAGAGACTGAACGTGCGCTAAGTGGTTACTCTGTCCTGCCAGAAGGTCCCGAACCATGCAGAGATCGCGCAGGGTATTTTCGAGTGTCGGTCACCATCCCAATGTCGATTACCCTGTTCGATCAGCTCATGAATGGCGCCACTGGCTACCGAGCGCACTATTCGGTGAGCGTTGAGGTTGGCGAGGAATTTAATCGCCGCTTGGTTGACGCTATCGCCCCGATGATCGTCTGTTGCGAGCAGCTTTACTCAGACAAATTTACGCATATCTTCTGCGAGTCGTCACTACTCGGCTCATTCAGCAAGTTCTGGTATCCGAAATAACTAACTGATCCAAGTGCCCAAGCCGAGCTACTCAAGTTCGAAGAGGAGCTTCGAATACCAAAGTGGGTTCAATACTGGAGCGCGATGGAAAAGCCGCGCAAGGGGTTGCTCGCACCAATTCCGGAGAGTCTTTCAGTCCTGCTCAACGGGACCTTCGTCGACGAAGCGGGCACCCCGTATGAGCAGAAACCACATCGGTCGAAGCAGATCTGCGATAGTGGCTGGACATAATCCATGATGCCCAACCCCGCAGTCGACCGGAACGCTCTACAGCTGCGCTATTGGGGTCCCGTCGCGCTGCGCGCGCCGGCGCCCTGTCATTGCAGATGTTGGACTCATTGGATTTCGGCATGCATGTGCGCCTAGCCTTCATTACGTTGCTTGCCCTGTCGGCGCTCGTCGAATTGTCGTTGCTGGTCTCCGGAAGGCGGGTGCTTGTGCACGAGATCAAGGTGAGCCCTGGCGAGCATTATGTGGTGCCTGAGCACGGCGATCTCGGTGCTTCACAGCAGGCCAGTCTCGTATGCCAGTACTTCACGGGTCGCAGCATTGTTGTCTCGGTGTTCTGGTATTCATCCAACAACGTCCTTGGGAAGGATCAGTGCCCATTCATCACGACAGGAGCATGAGCGCACGTGCGATCCCCTCCCCAATGCTTCGTCGCTGACAGTGCCCAACCCAGCGCTCGAGCGGACGCGCGGAACAGCGTTGTCTCTGCGCTTAGCGTTCCGTCGCGCGCCTCTCAGCTCATTCGTTGGGTGGTAAGGCCGCGGGGCGTCGCGGCGAGCCGATCTTGCAGGAGACTCAAAGGTGATCACGGAGATCGATGACTACTTCAAGGTCGGGTGCGGGCGATGTGAACGGTTCGCCTCGGATGATTGCTCGACGCGAAAGTGGGCCGGTGGGCTGCTGGCGCTCCGGCAAGTCTGTATGGCCTCGGATCTTGCGGAAACGCTCAAGTGGGCTCATCCGTGTTACATGCACAAGGGTCGGAACATCGCAATCATCGGTGCCTTGCGCAATGATTTCCGCCTGAGCTTCTTCAATGCCGCGCTGATGCAGGACCCCGAGGGCGTGCTCGAGAGACAAGGGCCGAATACCAGGCACCCGGACATGATCCGGTTTACGGACAATGCGCAAGTGGCAGCGATGACAGGAGTAATCCGTTCCTACTTGAAAGAGGCGATGAGCTACGCGGATTCCGGCATCAAACCTCCAAGGGACGCAAACGAAATCGAACTGCCGCTGGAATTGGCAGAGGCGTTGGACGCCGACGCGGAACTCGCGGAGGCGTTCCACCGCCTTACGCCGGGCCGCCAGCGGAGCTATGTCATCAACCTGAGCTCGGCAAAGAAGCCAGAGACCCGTGTTTCACGTATTGTCGCTTTCCGTGATCGAATCCTTGCCGGCAAGGGTGCATTGGAGCGGTGACTTGAAGCGCTGCGGACCAACAGTGCATTCCAGTGGGTCGCCTTCAGCGGCCGCTGAGTTTCGACGTGGTGCTTCAACAACCACTCCACCGTCTGTCTGTGCTTAAGAATGGACCGTGCACAGCTCGAATCGACCTTTGATCGCCAGGCCGAGAGTTACGACCAGCAGTGGGCGAGGCTAGCCGCGTTCCGTGACGGCATTCACCTGCTGCTCGCCTCTCTGTTTGCCGGCCTACCTCAGGGTGCTCGGCTACTCTGCGTCGGGGCTGGTACCGGCGCTGAGGTTCACTTCCTCGCTTCTCAGTTCCCGACCTGGAGGTTCGTTGCTGTTGAGCCCTCTGCAGGCATGGTCGGCGCAGGCCAGCGACGGGCCGAGCAGCACGGGTACGCTGACCGATGCACATTCCACAACGGCTACCTTGACTCCCTTCCGGACTCGGGGCTGTTCGACGGCGCTACCTGTTTGCTTGTCTCACAGTTCATCCTGGATCCTGGCGAACGTTCAATGCTGTTTGCCGCAATAGCGGGCCGCCTGAAGTCGGGTGGCATCCTTGCCAGCTCCGATCTGGCCTCGGACGTGCAGTCCGAACGCTATCAAAGCCTTCTGGAAGTGTGGCTACGGACGATGGCGGCTGCGAATGTGTCCCCTGAGCGCGTACAACAGATGCGGGACGCGTACGAGCGTGACGTCTCGATTCTGCCGCCCAAGACTGTGGAGGCGATCATTGCGTCGGGCGGCTTCGAGTCGCCGGTGCAGTTCTATCAAGCAGGCCTCATTCATGCCTGGTTCTGCCGATCCCGACCGCGTTGATGCCTGACCTGGCACTCGAGCCGGCCTGCTACGGCAGGTTGCGTCTGGATAGTTCAGGCCGGCCGGGTTCATCGTTCTTCCGCGACCGGCTACGACTCGATCTCCACGGCCGGTTCAGCCTTGCGTCTGGCCACATGAAGCACCACTCGCTGTTCATCGTTGCTTCGCTACTCCTGGCTGTGGCGCCGCCTTGCCTTTCGCGCGAGGTTCAGGTCCTGAACTGGCGATTCGAGATTCCCGATTCGTGGCACTCCGAAGGCGGCGGGCCGAACGAAGGAAAGTTCTTCGCGACAGGCAGCGCGTCTCGAGGAAAGCCCGTGCCGCCAATCATTCTCGTTGAAGCCTGTGCCCCCTCGGCAACCGAGAACTGCGACGACGCCCAATTGCCGGACCCTCCCAAGGATTTCGAGGCTGAAGGTTGCGGAGCCTCAGTGAAGCAAGTTGCCACGCTGCGCGGAGGCATCGAAGAGGCGCGATGGGTCTGCGAGACCGTCGAGACGATGGACGGCCGGCTGATTGCGGGCATCAGCATCTACCGGCACAGCGGGTCCTTCTTGTACTTGGCTCACTTCTCTGCCATCAGTCCCGACGAAGTTTCCCGCTTCCTGGATGGCATATCGCAGTCCCTGGCCGCCAGTTCCGGCGATGCAATGTCGCGCTGAGAGCCGACCTTGCCGTCAACGGCACGCTGCGCGCACCGTCGCAGTCGGGCGATGCCTATCGTTCGACACTATGTCGGTCTGGGTGAGTTCCAGGATCCGTCAGGGACCAAGGTTGTTGTCGGTGCGTGCCCGTCGCGCTGTGCACGTCCGCCCGTTCGACGGCACTCCGTTGTGCGGTATCGAATGCCACGCAGCACCGCAGAGCGATGCCCGAGCAACGACCGAACTGCGTGATGCCCGCCTCTGCAACACACCAGTCGCTGTGTGACAGAATGCGAAGCTTTTCGGGGACTGAGGAAGACCGAGCATGAAGATCAAGCGAGCACTGCTTACCGTTTTCGTGGCAGTCCAATGGCTGGTGACGCCGGTCGCGACGGCTCAACGAGTTTCGGCCGAGGAGGCACGGGCCATCGCGCTGGAAGCCTACATTTACCTCTATCCGTTGATCACAATGGATGTGACGCGCAAGCAACTCACCAATCTGGACGCGAAGTCGAGCGCATTGGGGGGCCCCGCCAACGCTTTCACGCACATTCGGACTTTCCCGCCGGCCGACGTTCGGGCGGTAGTCCGCCCCAACTTCGATACGCTCTACTCCAGCGCGTGGGTCGATCTGGCCGATGGCCCGGTAGTCGTGTCGACCGAGGATACCGGCGGCCGCCATTTCCTGCTGCCGATGCTCGACCTCTGGACGGATGTCTTCGCAGCGCCCGGCAAGCGGACCAACGGCACTGGTGCTGCGAACTTCGCGCTCACCCCGTTGGGCTGGCAGGGAACGCTGCCGCCCGACGTGGAACGCATCGACGCGCCCACCCGTTGGGTCTGGATCATCGGGCGTACCCAGACCAATGGCCTGACGGACTACGCGGCAGTGAACAAGGTGCAGGACGGCTACCGGATCACGCGTCTCGCCGACTGGGGCAAGCCGCCACGCGAGGTCAAGCAGCAGATCGATCCCTCCGTCGATACCCGCACCGAGCCCTTGCGTCAGGTGAACGGGTTGCCGGCGCTGGAGTACTTCAAGTACGGTGCGGCGCTGATGAAGGAGAATCCGCCGCACGTGACGGATTGGTCCATCGTCGCTCGGATGAAGCGGATCGGCCTCGAGCCGGGCAAGGTCTTCGACGGTAGCAAGGTCGACGCCGGTGCATTGGCCGATGGTGCCGCTGCGGGGCTCAAGCTCATGCACGACAAGATGACCACGTTGGCCCGCATCACCAACGGCTGGCAGATGAATACCGACACCATGGGCGTCTACGGCAACTTCTATCTCAAGCGTGCGATCGTCGCGATGGTCGGCTTGGGTGCCAATCAGCCCGAGGATGCGCTCTATCCGCTCAACGTTGCCGACGCCGACGGCAAGCCGGTGATGGCGGAGAACAACTATGTCCTGCACTTCGACAAGGGCGAACTGCCGCCCGTCGACGCATTCTGGTCGCTCACGATGTACGACGCCGAAGGCTTCCAGGTCGCCAATGCGCTCAACCGCTTCGCCATTGGCGACCGTGACCCGCTCAAGTTCAACGCCGACGGATCCCTGGACTTGTATGTCCAGCACGAGAGCCCCGGATCAGACAAGGAATCGAACTGGCTGCCGGCGCCGAAGAGCGGCCAGCTCGGCTTGACGCTGCGGCTGTATGCACCGAAGCCCCAGGTGGCCAACGGCGGCTGGAATCCTCCTGCCATCAGACGGGTGAACTGAGTTGACTTCGCAGGCTCGGGTGACGTCCTGGAACCCAGGTGAATGAGTTCGTCCTGTCGTTTCTCGGGCCCTATGCCGGCTGGGTGATGGCGCTTTCGCTGGGCCTCGTGCTCTTCAAGCGCCGGGCGATTCGCAAGCGCCACGTCATCCTGCTGCTGACTTCCACCGTGCTGGCGTTCGTCTCGTTCTTCGTAGTGCTGGTCTTGGGGATGGCGTACTGGAGCGGCAATGCGCAGTTGTTCCAGGGCGTGCTGTTCGTGCTGGCTGCCATTACCATTGGCAGCGGTTCTGCCATCGGTTTCTGGCTCATCCTCAAAAGCTTCGGCCTCACAGGAGACGAAGAGTAGTGCCCCCGTCGACTGGATCTCGGCATTCCTCGAAATGTGCAGCGATTCCATGGCCAGCATTGTCTTCCGCCGGTGTCAGAGCGTCTCGGCCTGCATGCGGCTCAAGATGGTTGATGCAGATATCGCATATTCCCGGAGCGGAATCGTGACGAGGTGCACGGCGTGACCCGATTCCCGCTCCGCTGCCAAGGCTGGCCGTTTGCCGTGATGGTCTTGGCGGGCTTGGCGCTGTCGAACGCCCATGCCGAGTCGTTGGTTGCATCGGACGTGCACAGCCGCCTGGTACTCGCCTTCCGGGTTGCCGACGCCCCGCTCCAGAAACGCCTGCCCCCCGGCTGGCTGCCGAACCCGGCAACCTCGGGGCCGACGAAGGATGCCAATCTCCTGGTGAGCTTCGTCGACCGCTTGAGCAATCTCGATCCGGAGGGGAAGGCGGTCGCAGGCGGGCGCGATCGCTATGCGGTGATGGCGGTGCCGGTCAAGGAATCCTCCACCGGTGCAACGGGTTCGATGGTCGTCCGCTCGTATACCGGGAACGAGAAGATCCTGCCGGGTGCGTATGGAACTACGGTGCTCGCAGATGTTCGGCACGATTCAGCCGCGGGTGGGACGAACGTGGAACCTGGCCATGCGACCGAGTCGTGGCAACTTCGTCTCGGCGACGCGGGCCGCTTGAGTCTGACACTGCGTTACGCCCGAGGCACGTTGAGCCGGATGACGACGGAGCAGAAGGTCTATTCGCCCTTGCGTCCCGACTTCCATCGTATCTACCGGTCGGACGTGATTGCCGAGGTCGTGAGGAGCGTGCCAGCCAGCGTGGACCGCGTCGAAGCACTGGATCTAAAGATCGATCTGAACGAGTTCTCCGACCTGTTCGACGGAACGCAGCAACTCGTCGGCATCACCGTCGCACCGTGGGTCGCTCGGAAGATATATCTTCCATAGATGAACCTGTCGAAACGCTTTGCCGGGTTTGTGCTATTGCTGATCGCGGGCATGCAGGCTCATGCGGCCACCGATCCTTTCCCCGGAGTTGCGCGCGCCTATCTCGTCCGGGTAGACGCCGCCGAAGTGTGGGAGCACGCCGCCGGCGACCGCGTGGCCCCGGCCAGCCTCACCAAGCTCATGACCGCGCTGCTGGTGGATGAGGCGGCGAAAGCGGACGAGGTGGTGGTGGTCAGTCCGAAAGCCGCAGGCGAGACCGGCTCGCGCATGGGGCTCAAGGGCGGAGAGAAGCTGCGCGTCAGCGATCTGATGGCGGCGGCGATGATCGCTTCGGCCAACGACGCCTGCCGCGCGCTTGCCGAATGGCGTGATGGGTCTGAGGCTGCGTTCGTGCATCGCATGAACCGCAAGGCCGCAACGCTGGGCTTGAAGGACACGCGTTTCGCGAACGCCTGCGGGCACGATGCCAAGGGTCATTATTCGACGGCGCGAGACCTCGCGACACTCTCGGATGCCGCCATGGCGCGTCCGGCAATCGCCGAGTTCGCTCGCCGGGTGGAAGCGACCATCGCCACCGTCGACGGGGCACGCAGCTATCACCTGGTGAACCGCAATGCGCTGATCGGCCGATACGACGGGGCGGTCGGGGTCAAGTCGGGCTTCACCGCGAAAGCCGGCAAGTGCGTCATCGCGCTGGCGGAGCGCGGCGGCGTGCGGGTGCTCCTGGTGATGCTGGGCGGGCGCGATCGCTGGTGGGATGCGCACGCGATGTTGAATCACGCATTTGCCTACGCCGCCGGAACACGCTGAGCGGATTCGCGTCGCGCTGATCGTGCTGGTCACGGTCGCCGCGTACGCGAACGGACTTCCCGGCGCGTTCCAGTTCGACGACTGGAACGTGATCGTCAACAACCCCGCAGTACATTCCTTCGCCGCGTGGTGGGAGACGATGCCGGGCATCCGTGCGCTCCTCAAGGCAACCTACGCGGCGAACTGGACGAGCGGTTTCGGTCCCGTCGGGTTTCACGCGGTCAACATCGCGTTGCATGCCGTCAACGCGCTACTCGTCTATGCGCTGATGAAGCGTCTCCTGCCCTCGATGGAAGTGCGAGCCGGCGCCGTGGCCAGTCTCGCGTTCTGGATCTCGATGGTGTTCGCGCTGCATCCCGCGCAGACCGAGGCGGTCACCTACATCTCCGGGCGGTCAGGCTCACTGATGGCCTCGTTCTATCTCGCTGCGATCGTTGCACACCTGCAATCGCGACGGGTGGTGTCGGCACTGCTCATGATCTGCGCACTCATGTGCAAGGAGAACGCGTGGACCTTGCCGGCTGCGTTGCTGCTGATCGAGCGGCTGGACGCGGGTTGTCGCTGGAAGAGCGCGCTGCGGCGCATTGCTCCGCAGCTGATCGTGCTCCTGGTGCTCGGCGCGGCGGTGTTGCTGATCCCGGCCTATTGGCGGCTGTTGGGGGCGAGCCTCGAAACCCGTTCGCTCGGCGACAACCTGCTCTCTCAGATCGACGGGCAGTGGTACCTCATCACGCGGCCGCTGCTGGGGCAGGTGCTCAACATCGACCCTGACCTTGCCGTTCGCACCGAATGGGCGACCGACCTGGTCGCCAAGGGCGCTGTGTTGCTGGCACTGATTGCCGCCGGAATTGCACAGTGGCGCAAGCGACCCTGGCTCGGGTTCGGACTGCTCTGGTTCTTCATCCACTTGCTGGCCACGAATTCGTTCCTGCCGCGCACCGACGTCGCCAACGATCGCGCGCTCTATCTGGCGCTGCTCGGGCCGGCGACGATCATCGTGGTTGCGGTGCACCGCACGCTGTCGAAAGGCCCGGCCCTGGCAGCCGTCGCGGTGCTCGCCGTCGCCCTGGGAGCCCACACGACGCAACGAAACGCGGACTACCGGACCGAGATCGGCCTGTGGGAAGTGACCGCGATCGCGTCACCGCACAAGAGCCGGGTCTGGAACAACCTGGGCTTCGTGCTGCACCAGGCGGGCGAAACCATCCGCGCCCGCTACGCCTACGAGGTTGCGATCGAACTGGACCCGGAAAACTACCGGGCGCAGGTGAACCTCGGGAGCCTGGAGGCCGAAGAGCGGGAAAAAGCCCGTGTCTCCGAGGAATCCGTCGACGGTTCATAATAGTCGGCGCAGGTCCAAAACAAGGAGGGGTGCGGCAATGGCGGGGATTTTCAGTGCGGAGCAGCGTGCGGCGTGGGACCGCGACGGCTACGTGATGGTGAGGAAGCTGTTCGACGACGAGGAGATCGCGATCCTGCGCGCCGCGATCGAAGGTGACGAAGCCCTGCGGGCAAGCCTTTACGACCGGCGCGACGCGTCGGGCAAGGCCACGCGGATGGCCATCTGGAATCACCCGGGTGACAGCGTCTACGGTCTGGCGGCCCGCTCGCGCCGAGTGGTCGACACCATGGAAGCAGTGCTGGGCGGCGAGGTCTACCACTATCACTCGAAGCTGACCGCCAAGGAGCCGCGCGACGGCGGTGCCTGGGAATGGCACCAGGATTACGGCTACTGGTACCACAACGGGATCATCTATCCGCACATGGCGAGCGTAATGGTGGCGCTCGATCGCGCCAACCGCGAGAACGGTTGCCTGCAGGTGGTGAAAGGTTCACACCTCTGCGGTCGCATCGAACACGGTGTGCTGCCGGGGGAACAGGTGGGGGCCGATCCGAAACGCGTCGACGAGATCCTGAAACAACTCCCGATTGAGTACGCGGAGATGGAGCCGGGTGACGGGCTGTTCTTCCACGCGAACGTGCTGCACCGGTCCGACCAGAACCGGTCCGAGCATCGCCGCTGGACGGTGCTGCACTGCTACAACGCGGCGCGCAACAACCCGTACGTCGAGCACCACCATCCGCAGTACACGCCGCTCGAGAAGGTCGATGACGACGCCATCAAGCGTGCCGGTGTGAAGTTCGCCTCGTCGCAGGGCGAGTTCCGCGAGCGCTCCGCCAACCCGCCGGAGTTGAAGAAGCGCATCGCGTGACCAAGGTGCGGTGACACGGAAGTGCCGCCTCTCGGGTTCGCGGGGCGGTCAGGTCGGCCGGACTTCGTCGGTCCAGACCTTGAAGCTCGTCAACGTGGTGGGCCCGAACGAGTTGCTGATGGCGACATCCGACGCGTCGCGCCCGCGCGCGATCAACACCCGCCCGATTCGTGGCGTGTTGTTGCGCGCGTCGAAGGTGTACCAGCGCCCTCCGAGATAGGCCTCGAACCATGCGGCGAAGTCCGGCTGGCCGTGGGGTGGCGGAACGCCGATGTCGCCAAGGTAGCCAGTGCAGTAGCGGGCCGGGATATTCATGCATCGGCACAACGCGACCGCCAGGTGCGCATAGTCGCGGCACACGCCGGTCTTGTCATAGTACGACTCGAACGCCGACCGGGTCATGCGGGCATGCTCGTAGCCGAAGGTGATATGGCCGTGGACATAGTCGCAGATTGCCTGGACGCGGGCCCATCCCGTCGGCGACTGTCCGAAGAGCTGCCAGGCTACCTCGGATAACCGGTCGGTCTCGCAGTAGCGGCTACCGAGCAGAAACAGCAGTGTCTCCTCGGGCAGGTCCTGCACCGCCAGTTGCTGCGCGTCGGGAACGATGGTGTCGGGTGCCCCGGTATCGTTGAGCAGCGCGTTGGCCGAGATGCGCATGCTGCCCTTCGGGGCGACGATGCGCGTGCACCAGTTGCCGAAGCTGTCGCGATAGGCTGCCATGGGCACGGGCGGATCCACCACCAGGTCGTCGCGGCCCACGAGGTCGGAGACTCGCGTGAAGTGGACGTTGAGGGTGAAGATCATCGGTGTCGGTTGCGGACAGTCGTAACTCATTTCGAAGCCGGCGCGAATCTGCATCATGGTTCTCCAATGGCTGCCCGTGGGCGCCGTGATGACGGGCGGCCGGTGCGGGCGTGTGTGCGGTGCCGCGTTGCCCTGCGGACGGTGTTCAGAGGAGCCGGTCCAGGGCAAGCCGCAATGAATCGATCAGCACCCGGCGCAGTGACTTCCAGGGTTGGCCTCCGGCCGTGACGATGCTCTGATTGATCTCCAGTTCGATGCCAAGGTAAGCGTCGTCCGCAAAGCGCGTGCGCAGGTACGACGGCAAGCCGTCGTCCTTTCCTTCATAGGGATAGTTGCGGCGCACGACGAGCGCCGGCGCACAGTCGGCGAGCGACAGCTTCCATGTGGTGCACAAGGCGGCCTCGCTGCGACGTTCGGGGTCGTAGAGCAATCCCACGTCCGCATGCCGGATCTTGCCGTCCAGCGCCGGGGTGAAGCTGTGCGCGGAGATGTGGATCACGCGTTGCCTTTGCGACACCGACCGGTTCACGCATTCCTCCACCCGCAGGCGATAGGGGTTGTAGTGCAACTTCACGATCTCGTCGCGAACGGCGATCGGTGCATCCCGCGTCATCACCGAGAACAGTTGCGGGTGCCCGATGGAACGATTGAGATCCACCAGCAGGCGGCTCACCGTCGAGGTGATCAGCGGCGCCCGCAAGGCGGTGGCGAGTGCGCCCGCCAGGATCAGCGCGCCGGCATCGAACCCACGATGCGAATCCAGTTGCGTCTCGCATCCTCGAAACAGGGCCCGATAGGCACCCGGGATCCGGTTGCCGCCGTGTTCGCAGGTGATCAGGAAGGCGTCGATGTCCGGGGCCCGCTACCAGCGCAACTCGGGCAACTGGCGGAACACCTGGCGCGTGCCTTCACTCCAGTCGAGGGTCAAGGCCGTGAAGTACGCATCGCCGTCGTCGAACCGGCGCCGCCACTGCACTTCGAAACTGTCGCGTTCGTAACAGATGAGGTCGATCGGCATGCCCACCGACAGGTTGCTGCGCATGGTGAGATCGAATGACACCAGCACGCACTTCGTGGCATCGGCCAGCGGCGTGGCGCGCGTGATCACGCGGTCGATGATCGGTTTGCCGTACTTGGTCTCGCCCGTCTGAAAGTAGGGTGTATCGACACCCGCCTCGATGAAATTGCCCTCCGAGTAGATGCGGAACAACCGCATCGGTTCGTCGCGGAGCTGGCCGCCCACGATGAACGAAGCGTCGAAACGGACCTCGTTCTGCTCGAGGTAGGCGCCGTCACGGCGTTCGATGTCGCGCATCGCGTCCGACACCAGCATCGCCACCTCGAACATGGTGCTGGCATTCCAGAGATTCGTGGTCAACTCGCCGGCGGCGCAGCGCTGATTGAGGACGCCGATCACGGCCTGGGTACCGGCGAGGTTGCCGGAACTGAGCAGCACGATGACGCGGTCGCCCGCGCGTTCGAACACCGTCATCTTGCAGAACTTCGCGATGTTGTCCATGCCGGCGTTCGTTCGGGAGTCCGAGGCGAGAATGATGCCCTGGTCCAGCATGACGCCGATGCAGTAGGTCATGCAACGCGCGATCTGCTCAACGGGCCCCCGATGATGATGATTCGATTGGTGTTTGCCGGATGGCAGACGCGCACGCGCTACAACGGTGCGCTGCAGTCTGACCCGGTCTGGCGGGTCCGACGCGATCGTGGGATGCCCGGGCACAGAGTACGCTCATTTGACCCGCTTTCCCTGCGACGGACCGTGCGGTCGCGCACAGAGCGCGACCGCATCACGGTTGAAGTGCCGGGCAATCAGGCGTCGCCGGCCTTCACTTTCGCGAAGTATTCGTCGATGGTGATGAGGCCCCCGGCCTTGGCGGCCTTGCCCTTGTCCCGGGGTGTCAGCGCATCCTGCACGAGATCGATGCGCTTCCAGCTCACCAGTGGCGTTTCGCATGCGGCACGCGGCACGTACTTGGAAGCCGCGTCCTTGCGATAGCGGTGCACGTAGCGCGGGCAGTTGATGAAGATCTCTTCCACCTGCACGCGGACGATCAGGTCGGCTTCCGCGTATTCCATCAGGAGCGGATCGTCGCCCGACACGGTGGCTATGCCGTGCAGCCGCAGCCGGTGCGGCGTTTCGAAGTCGATGAACAGCATGCCGATCTTGGCCTGGCCGGCGATGTTACCCATGGAGTAGAACATGCCGTTGCCGTCGTAGCTCGGGAAGGCGAGGGTGCGGCTGTCGACCACGCGGATGAATCCGGGATCGCCACCCTTGTAGGAGCACGACGGAAAGCCGCGTGCGTCCACGGTTGCGAGGTAGAACATGTCGCGGCTCTCGATGAACGCGCGATCCTCGTCGCCGATCTCGGCATGAACGGCGACCTGGTCGACCAGGTCGGCCAGCTTGCGGCTTTCAAAACGGTCCTGCAGCGCGCGATGCTGCGCGCCGAACATGTTGCTCATGGGGTGCTCCTCCGTGGGGGCGCCTCTCGAATGGGCGCTCAATCGGACTCTAGCATCCGGAGGGTGGTCTGGCTGACAGCTTGCCCCCATCCCAACCTTCCCCCACCGGAGGTGGGGGAAGGAGTGTACGGCTCCCTCCCCCGGCTTTGCCGGGGGAGGCTGGGGTGGGGGCAACGATGCCCCCACTACCTCAAAGCGCCCTCGCTCTCGCTCCACTTCTTCATGAGCGCATTCGACGGCACGTTCTCGTCCACCAGCTTGCGCGCCGTCTCCACGCCGGCCACCGGCAGCCCCTTCGGATCCAGCTTGCCGATCTGCACCAGCACGCTCGCCTGATCCCAGTAGATGTGCTCGTTGTAGAGCTTGTCGCCACGGAACTTGACGATGGCCACCAAGGGAATCTCCACGTACTTGCCGGTGGGCGCCACGCCCGGCAGCATCCAGTCGATCTCGATGTCGTGGGTGAAGCAGAACAGCATCTCGTCCACCACGATGCCTTCGCCGATGGTGCGCGAGATCGGCACCAGCTTGGTGTCCTGCGGCGTCTTCGGGATGAAGTGGTACTTGTAGAAGCGCTTCAGTTGATCGTGGCCGACACCGCCGGTCAGCGTGGGAATGTGGTTCACGTAGGGTTGCGGCACCATGGTGGCCATGGTGGCGTTCACGTCGCGCGTGCCGAATTCGTACTCGCAGTGCTTGTCCCACAGCGTCGAATAATCGTAGTGCGGTCCCATCACGCGATGGAACAGCGCTATCGAGCGGTGATGCGCCATCAGCGCCGAGGGCTTGTGGTAGTGCGGGGAGGGCGGGCGCGCGAACGCGTGGTCGACACCCGGGTACACATAGATCTCCGCGCCCGCATGGCTTGCGAGCGCCGTCTTGATCTTGGCCACGGCTTCCGGGGGAGCGTACTTGTCGTCGGAAGCGAAATGCAGCACCAGCGGCACCTTGATGTTGCCGGCCTCGCCGAGATACTGGTCGATGGTGACACCGTAGTAGCCCACCGCACAGTCGACGCCGGAGCGCGCCGCCGCCAGGTAGGCGAGACGCCCGCCCAGGCAGAACCCAAGTGCGCCGATCTTGCCGGCGACCTGGGGCATGCCGCGCATCGTCTTCACCGTTGCCGTGATGTCGGCCATGCCCTTGTCGGTGTCGAACTTCTGGAAGAGCTCGAAGGCCTTCTGCCAGTCCTGCTCGGTGTAGGCGAGTTCGATCCCGGGCTGGATGCGCCAGAAGAGGTCCGGCGCCACCACCGTGTAGCCCTCTTCGGCGTAGTAGTCCGCCACCTCGCGGATGAAGCCGTTGATGCCGAAGATCTCCTGGCACAACACGATGCCGGGGCCCTTGCCGGCCTTGGGCACGGCGAGGTATGCCTTGAACTTGCCGCCGTCCGCGGCGGTGATCTCGATCCAGGTGCCGGCCATCTCGAAGGTCCTTTGGGTGTCTGAAGGTTCAAAAGCGGCCGGGCGCGTGGCCGGCCAGGGTGGGGCGTTGTACCGTGGCCCCGTCGGCCAAGTCAACCGCCTTGCTTGACAAGGCTCTTGGCGGCCCAATAGATTGCCGCGGCTACGCTTGGCCCGCCCCTGATTCCCATAAGAACGAGGAGATACGCATGTCCACCCAGTCCCGCCGCGACTTCCTGAAAGCTTCCGGTGCGCTCGCCGCTGCCACGGGGCTGCCGGCTTCCCTGATCGCCGGCGCGGACGCCATCGCGGCCGACGCCACCACGCTCACCATCGCCTACAACGTCGCGCTGCCGTCGTGGGATCCGACCGTCGGCGCTTCGGCGGTGAACCCGACCATCCAGTCGCTCTACAAGGCGGTGTTCGACACCTACATCGACCAGAATCCTGACCTCTCCTTCCGCCCGGGCCTGCTGACCAAATGGGGCTGGAACAAGGATCGCACCAGGATCGAGATGGAAGTGCGCAAGGATGCCTTCTGGCACGACGGCTCCCCGGTCACGCCCGACGACGTCGTCTGGTCGCTGGAACGCGCCGGCGATCCGAAGAGCGGCAATCCGATCCAGTTCGTCTGGGGCAAGATCGGCAACTTCAAGGTCGAAGGCCAGAAGATCACGGCCGACGTGAAGGAATTCGAACCGACCCTGTTCAAGTGGATGGCGTTCCTGACCGGCTACGTGCTGCCGAAGAAGGCCTACACCGCCACCGGTGCGCAGGGCTGGGAAGACAAGCCGGTCGGCAGCGGCCCGTACATGGTGGAGAAATTCGAGCGCAACGCGTTCGTGCGCCTGAAGGCGTTCCCGAAGTACTGGGGTGCCAAGCCGGCGTTCGAGACGGTGATCTTCAAGTTCGTGCCCGATGCGACCGCGCGCGTGGCCGAAGTGGAAAGCGGCGGTTCCGATCTCACGCTCGAGATCCCCTACGAGGAATACAACCGCCTCACCAAGACCAAGGGCATGGGCGGTACCGCCTCGCCGGTGTCGGACATCGGCATGATCTTCCTCACCAACAAGGATGCGATGCTGGACGAGAACGTGCGCCTGGCACTTGCCCATGCCATCGACAAGAAGGCCATCGTCGACAAGCTGCTGCTCGGCTACGGCGTGCCGATCGACACCCTGCAGGCGCCGCAGTACGCCGCCTTCGACCGGTCGATCACCGTGAAGCACGATCCCGAGGCCGCCAAGGCGCTGCTCGCGAAGTCCGGCTACTCGGCCGCGAAGCCGGTCAAGTTCACCATCCAGACCACGCGCGGTTTCAAGCCGAAGGACTACGAGATGGTGCAGGCCATCGTCGGCATGTGGCGCAAGGTGGGTGTGGAAGCGAACATCGAGATCTACGAGATCGCCAAGCACTACGAGTTGCGTTCGCGGCACGAGCTTGCGCCGGCGGCGTTCTACAACTGGGGCAACTCCATCGGCGATCCGGCCACCTCCACCGGCTTCTCGATGTTCGGCCCGAGCCCGCACAGCGCCTGGAAGACCGAGGACGTCGACAAGCAGATCGGCCCGCTGTGGGGCGAGAAGGACGAAGCCAGGCGCATCGCCGGCTACAAGTCGGTGGACAAGTACATCGCCGAGCACGGACTGGTGATTCCGCTGCTGCAGTACTACCAGCCGGTGGTCTATCGCAAGGGGCTCACGTTCACGCCGCACGTTGCAGGGTTCGTGCTGCCGCAGAACGTCAAACCGGCCTGACCGGCATGACGAACGTACTCACACGCCGCGGGTTCCTGCAGACCGCGGCGGCGTTGCCGTTGCTCGGCGGCACGATCACACATGCGCAGGACGCACGCACGCTCACCATCGCTTACCACACGGCGCTGCCTGGCCTCGATCCGACGCGCAACGCGCAGACGTCGAACCCGGCGGTGCAGTCGATCTACAAGGCGATCTTCGACACCTATGTCGATCAGAACCCGGACCTGTCGCTGAAACCGGGCATCGTCACGAAGTGGGGCTGGGGCGCCGACCGCCGCAGCATCGCGCTGACCTTGCGCCGCGGCGCCCTGTGGCACGACGGCACGCCGGTCACGCCGGAGGATCTCGTCTGGTCGCTGGAACGGGCCGCCGATCCGAAGACCGGCAACCCGATGCACTTCGTCTGGAAGAAGCTCGGTCGCGCGCGCATCGACGGCGACACCGTCACGGTGGAACTGAAGGAGCCCGAGCCCGCGATGCTGAAGTGGCTCTGCTTCCTCACCGCGTACATCCTGCCGCGCAAGGCTGTCGCGGAAGCCGGCCCGGAGGGATGGGACGACAAGCCGATCGGTAGCGGGCCGTATCGCGTGGAGAAGTTCGAGCGCAACGGCTACATTCGCCTGAAAGCGTTCCCGCAGTACTGGGGTCCGAAGCCCGCTTTCGAGACGGTGATCTTCAAGTTCGTTCCGGACCCGGCCACGCGCGTGGCGGAAGTGGAAAGCGGATCGTCCGACCTCACGCTCGAGGTGCCTTTCGAGGAATTCGATCGCCTGCGCGCCAAGCCGAACCTGGTGGGCGTGACTACGCCGGTGTCCGACGTCGGCTTGCTGCTGCTCAGCAACAAGGCACCCCTGCTCGATCGCAACGTGCGGCTGGCGGTGTCGCACGCCATCGACAAGAAGACGCTGATCGACAGATTGCTGCGCGGGTACGGCACGCCGCTGGATACGCTGCAGGCGCCGCAATATGCTGCGTACGATGCGTCGATCAAGGTCGGTTACGATCCCGAGAAGGCGAAATCCTTGCTGGCGGCATCGGGATACTCGACCGCCAAGCCGGTGCGGATGAAAGTGCAGACCACGCGTGGCTACAAGGCCAAGGACTACGAGATGGTGCAGGCCATCGTCGGCATGTGGCGCAAGGTGGGCATCGAAGCCGATATCGAAGTGGTCGAGATCGCGCGGCATTTCGAGCTGCAGTTGCGCGGCGAACTGCCGCCGGCCGCGTTCTACCACTGGGGTAATGCCATCGGCGATCCAGCGACGAGCACGGGCGCATCCATGGTCGGCCCGTTCGCCACCTGGCGTTCCCCCGACGTCGAAACGCGCGTGCTGCCGTTGCTGACCGAGATGGACGAGGGCAAGCGCATCGCGGGCTACAAGGCAGTGGATCGGTATCTGGCCGAAGAAGGCATCGCGTTGCCGCTGCTGCAGTACGTGCAGCCGGTGGTGCATCGGAAGGGACTGAAGTTCACGCCGCACGTGGCGGGTCTGGTGTTGCCGCAGAATGTGGTGAGAATCTAGGAGAGCGATGTTGGACGTCGCGACGCCATCGGCGATTCGCACTCCCTCCCCCGTCGAAGATGGGGGAGGGTTGGGGTGGGGGCGAATCGGTCGACGTCTGCCCCCATCCCAACCTTCCCCCGGCAGTGCCGGGGGAAGGCGTGCTTCTGCAGACATCGTGGCCGGTCGGATGCGTTCCGCGCGCGAACAGGGTCGTCCGGGAACAGACGTCCATCCATGTCCGCCGCCTACCTCCTGAAGCGTCTCCTGTGGGCGATCCCCACGTTGTTCGGCGTGGCGGTCATCGTGTTCGTGTTGCTGCGCGTCGTCCCCGGCGACCCCATCGCGATGATGATTCCGCCCGGCGCATCCACGGCGGATGTCGAGAACCTGCGCCGCCTGTACGGTCTCGACGAACCGATCTTCGTCCAGTTCGGCACCTGGCTGGCCGACGTGGCGCGCGGTGACTTCGGCACCTCCATCAGCATGCGGCAGAACGTGATGAAGCTGGTGTTGGGGCGATTGCCCGCGACCATCGAGTTGTGCCTGTTCGCGATGGTGGTGGCGGTCGCGTGCGGCCTGCTGCTCGGGGTTGCGGCGGTCTATTGGCGTCGGCGCTGGCCGGAAACCATGGTGGACGGTTTCGCCGGCCTCGGACTCGCGATCCCGGATTTCCTGTGGGGACTGCTGTTCATCCTCGTGCTCGGTGTGCTCTGGCCCGTGCTGCCGGTGTCGGGACGCATCGATCCGCGTACCGCCTTCGATCCGGTCACTCAGTTCTATCTCGTCGAAGCTCTCGCCACGGCGCGATTCGATGTGGTCGACGAACTGCTCCGGCACATGCTCCTGCCCGCCGTGGCACTGGCGCTGCCGCTTGCCGCCGCGCTCGCAAGGGTCGTGAAGAGCTCGCTCGCCGACACGATGAACCAGGACTACGTGATGCTCGCGCGGGTCAAGGGCTATTCACGCGCTCGCATCATCTGGCGCGTCGCGTTGCGCAATGCGCTGATTCCGGCAGTGACGCTGACCGGGGTGCAGTTCACGTTCCTGGTCGGCGGTACGGTACTGATCGAGACCATCTTCAGTTATCCGGGGATCGGCAACCTGGCGATCGGCGCCGTGGTACAGCGCGATCTGCCGTTGATTCAGGGGCTGGTGCTGACGTTCGCCGTGCTTTTCATCGGCATCAATCTCGTGGTGGACGCCACTTACGCCGCGCTCGATCCGCGCATGCGCACCGGGTAGATGTCGACGGCATCGTCGCCATCGGCGATGCCGCTCGCATGCGACAGGGCGATCGAACCGGTGTTTCACCGGCGATACAGCGACGCGCCGGCGCAAGTCGTTGAAATGCCGATCGTCGGACTTCGATGATCCGTCGAATCGGTCGCCGCGGTGTTTCAACGATGAAACACATCTAGTGTTTCGCGCAGGATCGGACATTGGTGCCCGTGGAGGTTTCGACGGCAATTCAATGCGTTCCTTCCGAATTCGGGGCCGGGCGCAACTGTTGCGATTGACAGGTTTCAGGGGGGCGGCATGGTGCCGTGTCTTCCTCATCCTTCCGGAGGGACCGTCATGAACAGAACCTTGATCGCGACCGCAGTGGCCTTGGCATTCGGGGCGCCAGGTGCCTTGTGGGCGAACCCGACCAACACGAACGAGGGCAGTACCGGAGCGGGTACCGAAGCCGGGCCCGGCGGGTCGATCACACAGAACGCGACAGCCGACTCGATTCAGAAAAGCAACAAGGGCGCGCAGGCGAACGAGGGTTCGACGGCCACCAACACCAACAGCCTGACGGACGTGCACAACGACAAGAGCGTCCTCAACAAGACCATCAACAAGACTTCGACGAAGACCGAGAACAAGACGCTCAACAAGACGTCGAGCAGCACGAAGTCCTTCAGCGCCAACGAGAACGGCGACTATCGCAACAACACGCTGACGGGCGTCTACAAGGACATCTCCAAGTCATTCAACGTCGCTGCCGTGAGCAAGCTGAGCGGCAGCGTGAGCGGCAACACCATCAGCAATATCGGTAACGTCATCCAGAACGCCGGCGTCAACAACGCCAACGGCGGCAAGGGCGGCGCCGGCGGCAAGGGTGGCACAGGTGTCGGCGGCGACGGCGGCAGCGCTTCGGCCAGCGGCACCGGCGCGGGTGGCGGCACCGGGACCAGCGGTGACGGCGCCGTGGGCGCCGCCGGCGGCGACGCGAGCAACGGCAGCGCCAGCAACGGCAGCGCATCCAACGGCAGCGCGAAGGCCGGCCACGGTGGCGACGGCGGTCACGCGGACGGCGCGACCGGCGGCAATGGTGGCCGTGCAAGTGCCAAGAACGGGGATGGCGGCAATGCGAAGACCTGGGGCGGCGATGGCGGCGGCGCGAAGAACAAGAGCGGCGATGCCGGCGCCGGTTCGGCCAAGGCCAATGGCGGTGACGCGTATGCGTCCGGCGGCGACGCTCGCGGCAAGGGCGGCGGTTCGAGCAACGACGGCGGTGGCGGCAAGGCGTGGAGCGGTGACGGTGGCAAGGGCGGCAAGGCTTCCGGCAGCGCGGACGGCGGTTCCGGCAATCACAGTGCGAACAGCACTGGCGGTGAAGGCGGCACCGGCGGCAATGCGAGCAGCAGCACCAACACGGGTGGCAATGGCGGTGGTGGTGGTTCGGCCACGGCTGGCGGCGGCACCGGCGGCGCGGGCGGTGCCAGCACCGGTGGTGCGGGCGGCGCAGGCGGTGCGGGCGGCGGTGCCACGGCGACGGCAGGTACGGGTGGTACCGCGAACGCGAACGGTGGCACGGCCACGGCGACCGGCGGTGCGGCGGGCGGCAACACATCGACGGCGGCGGCGGGCGGCGCAGCGACGGGCACCGGTGGCAACACCACCGGCGGTTCGAGCACGGGCGGTGCCGGCGGTGCGGCGGCGAACAACGGTGGCGCCGGCGGGAACGGCGGCACGGCCACCAACGGCAGTGCGACCAACGGCAGCGCCACCAACGGCAGCGCGACGGCCGGCAACGGTGGCAACGGTGGATCCTCGGGCGGTGGCAATGCCGGCGGCGCCGGCGGCCACGGCGGTACCAACACCGCCACCGGTGGTGGCGGCGGTGTGGGCAACGGCGCGGTCGGCGGTGCCGGCGGTGCCGGTGGCAACGGTGGTGCGATCACCGTTTCGGCCGGTACGTTCGACATGTCGAACACCATCAACTCGAGCTTCAACAACGCCGCGGGCATCGTGGTGAACGTTCAGAACAGCGGCATGTCGTCGCTCATCCAGCAGAGCATGAGCATCCAGAGCAATCTGACGGTGCAATGAGCGGCGGTCGGCCAAGACACGACTGAACAGGCGGCGGGGCTGCATCGCCCCGCTGCCGACACCACGAACAGGAGGCATGTCACATGAACAGGACCTTGTTGGCGACCGCGCTCGCGCTGGCCTTCAGCGCCCCCGCGGCACTGTGGGCGAATCCGACCAACACCAACACCGGCAACACCGGCGTCGGTACCGGCACGGAACCGCAGGCGGGCGGCGGCCATATCAACCAGACCGCGACCGCGATCTCGCGCCAGAAGAGCAACTCGGGCGCGCAGGCGAACGAGTTCTCGCAGGCGGACAACACCAACACGCTGAACGACGTCGGCAACGACAAGAGCCAGCGCACCATCAACGTCACCACCACGCGCGACAAGTCGCGCACCAGCAACGTGACCACGAACAAGACCGAGAGCAAGACGTCCGAAGCCAACGGCAACGGCAATTTCCGCGATAACGCGCTGTCGAGCGTGTACACCGGGCTGCGCGGCTCGTTCAATGTCGTCGCCGTGAGCAAGTTGAGCGGCACCGTCACGGACAACGCGATCACTGCCATCGGCAACGTGCTGGCCGGCGAAGGTGCGGCCAACAACGCCAACGGCGGCCGCGGTGCCGCAGCGGGCAAGGGCGGCAAGGGCGTCGGCGGCGAGGGCGGATCGTCCAGCACCTACGGCATGGGCGCAGCCGGCGGCGAAGCAACCAGCGGCAACGGCGCAGTCGGGGCGGTCGGCGGTTCCGCCGAAAACGGCAGTGCGACCAACGGCGATGCGAGCAACGGCAGCGCGAAGGCCGGGCGTGGCGGCCGCGGTGGCGATGCGAGCAACGCGGCCGGCGGTGCCGGCGGTTCCGCGCACACCAAGACCGGTGATGGCGGCAGCGCCAAGACTGCGGGCGGTGATGGCGGCAAGGCGTCGAATCGCAGCGGCGACGGCGGCGATGCGCGGGCCAAGACGAACGGCGGATCCACGACCGCCAATGGCGGCAACGGCAGTGCGCGTGGCGGCAGCACCTACAACGACGGTGACGGCGGCAAGGCCGGAGCCGGCAACGGCGGTGGCGGCGGTCGCGCGCGTACGACAGCGGACGGCGGCAGCGGCAACATGAGTGCGAACAGCACCGGTGGTGCCGGCCTCGAAGCGGGTAACGGCGGCAGTGCGAACAGCGACGCCAACCAGGGCGGCAGCGGCGGCAACGGCGGTACCGCGTCTGCTGCTACGGGCGGTGCCGGCGGCGCGGGCGGCACGGCCGGCGGTGGTCTGGGCGGCAACGGCGGTACCGGTGGTACCGGCGCCGCGACTGGCGGCAACGGTGGTGGTGCGAGTTCGGTCGGCGGCACCTCGAACGCGACCGGTGGCGACGCAGGCGGCAACATCGCTTCGGGCGGTGCAGGTGCGCAAGCAGGTGGTACCGGCGGTGCATCGCAGGGTGGCACGGCTGCAGGCGGCGCCGGCGGCGGTGCGACCAACACGGCAGGGGCCGGTGGTGCCGGCGGCAGCGCGACCAACGGCAGCGCGAGCAACGGCAGTGCGACCAACGGTAGTGCCACCGCCGGCAACGGCGGCAACGGCGGCAACTCCGGCGGCGGCAATGTCGGTGGTGCCGGCGGCGACGGCGGCACCAATACCGCGACCGGTGGTACCGGCGGTCAAGGCAACGGCGCAGCCGGCGGCGGCGGCGGCAACGGCGGCAACGGCGGGACAATCAACGTCAACGCCGGAACGCTGAGCCTGTCCGCGACGATCGCCGACAGCTTCAACAGTACCGTCGGTATCCTGAAGAACGTCCAGAACAGCGGCATCTCCACGATGCTGCAACAGAGCGTGACCATCCAGAGCAACCTCACTGTGCGCTAGCGGACGTATCACGTCCGATTTCTGTGCACCGCGGTCATGGGGCGCACTTCCCACGCCCCGTGACCGCGCTCAACCAGGGAGGCTTGCCGTGACGACGAAGACCACGAAGCTCGCTCTTGCCGGGTCGATCCTGGTGCTGTCGGCCGGGATCGGCCCGTTTTCCGCACTCTCGATAGCCGAGGACACGCGCGCGCTGCTGCGCAAACCGGTGACCACCGAAAAGCTGTCGCGCCAGCGCGGCGGCAGCGATTTCAAGACCGTCATCAACCTGAACGATGTGCGCGGCAGCGTCGACAACAACGCTGCCACCAACGTGGTGACCGGTCACAACACCATCAGTGCCTCGTTTGCCGGAGCCGCGGGCATGCCCATGGTGATCCAGAACACCGGCAACAACGTGCTCATCCAGAACGCGACTATCGTCAATGTCCAGATCCAGTAGTGCTCGCATGGCGCCCCTGGTGCTGGCGGCCATCCTCGGCATGTTGCCCGCGACGGTCACGACTCGGGCGGCGGAGGTCTTCCTGACGCCGGACATCCCGGGCGGACCGTACGCCGTGCCGGTGAAGAGCTTCCGCCAGTTGACGCTGGAGATGCGCTACCGGTCCACCATTCCGCAGCAGTTCGACTACAGCTGCGGCGCCGCAGCCATCGCGACGCTGCTCACGTTCCACTACGGGAGGCCGGTGGCGGAACGGGATGTCGTCGCCTTCATGTACGCACGCGGCGACCAGCCGAAGATCCTGAAGGAAGGCTTCTCGCTGCTCGACATGAAGAACCTTCTCGAAGCGATCGGCTACCGCGCCGACGGCTTCGAGGTCGAACCGGGACAGCTCGACCAGTTGATTGCCGAGAACGTGCCCTTCATCGCCCTCATCAAGGACGGGGGCTACAATCATTTCGTGGTCGTGAAGGGTACCAATGCGACCCACGTGCTGCTGGGCGACTCGGCCAAGGGCGGCCGGATACTGCGGCGCGAGGAGTTCGAGCGCATCTGGGATGGCCGCATCGCGTTTCTCATCCACAGCCACCAGAACGTGGCGCGCTTCAACATCCCTTCGGACTGGCACATCGCGCCGCGGGCGTCGCTGGCGGAACCGCTCGTCCGCGACCAGCACACGACCGCGCTGCTGATGCGGCCGGGCCGCAATGACTTCTGACCGGGCTACCACCATGGGCACACGCTGCACTGCTGCTCTGTGCATGCTGCTGGGCGTGCTGGCGACCCTGAACAGCGGCAGCGCCTGCGCCGATCCGGACCGCGGCCGTCATCCGACGATGTCGGTGTTCGTGGTCTGGGAGCCGCTATCGGCCACGGCGCTGGATCGCATGCGCGGTGGCTTCATCGACCTGAGCGGGCTCAAGATCTCGTTCGGGCTGGAGCGGATGGTGTTCGTCAACGGCGAGCTGGTGCAATCCCTGACGTTCACCGTTCCCGACTTGACGTCCCTCCGCAAGGGTTCGATCGGGTCGGTGAGCGTTCAGGGACCCGTGACGCCTTTCGTGCCGCCTGCACCCCCGGCGAGCGCCGGCACCTCGCCGCCGGTGGCCGAAGCGACAGTGCCCGCCGCGTCTTCGTTGCAGCAGGCGCAGGCAGCGGCGTCAACGCTGCCGACACCGGCAAGCAGCGTGGCGGCCACCACCGTGGCGCCGGGTGCCGCGGCGAGCGTCGTGCAGATCGGACCGGGCAACATCGTCATGCCGGAGGTGCTCAACAACCTCGGCCCTGGCGTGCTCACGGTCGTCCAGAACTCGCTGAACGGCCAGGCGATCCAGGGGCTGACGGTGCTCAACGCGCAGATCAGCGGCATCGGCGACTTCCTGCGCAACAGTGCCCTGATGGACCTGCGGCTCACGATCCGCGGCGCGGGGCGCTAGCTGGGATTCGATTCTGCGCGGTCTCAGAAGCGCATCGGCAGCCGCACCGTCATCTGGACGTCCGGCGCGTCCTGGGTGACGCCGATCCCGAGCGAGACGTTGAAGGTCGTCCGCTGCGACAACTTGTAGGAGTAGCCGAACAGCAACTGCCCCAACTGCACAGTCAGCGCGAGCGGCGGTGTGACGCCGTTCTGCTTCGGCTTCTGCAGGATCGTGTGGTCGTAGGCGATGCTGAAGGACGCGCGTTCGTTGAGCGCGAGGCCCATGCCGAAGTTGAACTGGGTGTAGTCGCCCGGATCGATCGTGCCGAAGCCGCCGCCGACGTTGCGCGCGAAGTTGTGCGCGTACAACAGGCTGCCGAAGAACACCGCAGGATCGCTGGGGAACAGCATGGTGACCGACGGCTGCAGCGTGTAGAAGCCCGACCCCGTCGGCAACTCGGCCTCGAGCTGCTCCGCGCCCGAGAACGGCGACACGCGCTGTACTTCGAAGGGGTCCTTCCCGGTGCGCGTCTTGAGCCGCAACCCGCCGATGAAGTACGGCCGGTCGGCACCGCCGTCGTTCAACTGGTAACGCGTGGCGAACTCCAGGTCGCCGATGCCGTTGCCGCTCGCATTGAAGATGGAATCGGTGGCGGACGGGTCGTTGAATGGCCGCGCCACCGTGGAATCGCTCCGGTAGACGTAGGGCACGCGCATCTCGACCTCGAGGCGATTGGTGAGACCGTAGCGGGCAGTGAGCGCGCCCACCCATGCGCTGCGATTGACCGTACGCACATCGATCAGTCCGATGACGACGGCCGGAATGATGGAGAACCCGATCACCGCCACGCGGGTGTTGGTGGAGTGGGCGTACTGGAGCGAGGGCTCCAGGATCAGGGTGCGCGGCGGGGTGAGCACACCCGCCTGCCGGCCGATCGGCGCGATCTCGGGCGGCCGCCGTTGCGCCTCCGGTGCCTGGCCGACGGTGGCCGGTGTTTCCTGCGCCGGCGTGCCCTGGGCTGGCGGTGCCGGTCGCTGCTCCTGCGCCTGTCCGCCGCGAAGGTCGCGCTGCGATTCATCCGGCAAGGGCGCCGACGTCGCACGCGTGCGCTCGCGCTCCAGCTTCTCGAGGGCTCGCCGTTGCTGCTCCAGCGCTCGCGATCGTTCATCCAGGGACTCGCGCAGCGCATCGAGCTTGCGCCCTTCGGCTTCGAGCTGCCGGGTGAGCGCCTCGACTTCGCGCTGACCCGCCGCGGGGTCTGCGCCGGCAGGGCTCGCCGCGGCCAGCATTGCGGCGGCGAAGACGGCGCCTGCGGGGCGCCTGCATGCGATGGGTGCTTCCATGATTCACCCCTCCTTCGCGCCCGGGCGGGCGCATCAATCGCTGCGATCGATGTCGAATTTCTCCATCAGCCGGTACAGGGTGATGCGCGATATTCCGAGCTTGCGTGCGGCTTCGGACACGTTGTTCTCGGCGCGCTTCAGCACTTCGACGATCACGTCGCGCGACGCGGCGGCCCGCGCCGAGGACAGGGTCGTGACGTTGGTGTCCCCGGGCACCGGGGGCAGCTCGAGGTCGGCCGGCGTGATGAGGCGGTTGTCGCTCATGACGACTGCGTGCTGCATGCGGTTGATCAGCTCGCGTACGTTGCCGGGCCACGAATAGGCGCTCATCGCACGGATGGCGTCCTGGCTGATCCCCCGCATGCGGTGGCCGTTGGTGCCCTCGAACTGCGTGAGCAGCATCTCGGTGAGCAGGTGCAGGTCGCCCTCGCGTGATGCCAGCGAGGGCACGTGGATGCTGAGGACGTTGAGGCGATAGAACAGGTCTTCGCGAAAGCGCCCCGCTTCCACCGCCTGCTTGAGATCGACGTGCGTGGCCGCGATGACGCGCACGTCCACATGCATGCGCTGCGTGGACCCGACCCGCACGATCGTCCGGTCCTGCAGGAAGCGCAGCAGGTTGGCCTGGAGATCGAGCCGCAGGTCGCCGATCTCGTCGAGAAAGATGACGCCACCCGCCGCGGCCTCGATGCTGCCCACGCGGCGCTGGTGCGCGCCGGTGAAGGCGCCGCGCTCGTGCCCGAACAGTGCGGACTGGATCAGGTTCTCCGGCAACTCGGCGCAGTTCACGGCCACGAACGGCCCGCTCTTGCGCGCCGAGTGCTTGTGGATCGCGCGTGCCACCAGTTCCTTCCCGGTGCCGCTCTCACCCGTGACGAGCACCGGCGCGTCGACGCCGACCACGCGGTCGATCCGGCGGTAGAGCTGCAGCATCGCGGGACTCGCGCCGACCATCTCGTAGCGTCCCCGCCAGTCGCGACGCCGCTCGAGGTTGTGCTGCAGGTCGGCCTTGCCGAAGGCGTGCCCGAGGATCACCGCCAGGCGATTCGGATCGACCGGCAGCGTGTGGTAGTCGTAGAAGCTGTCGAGGATCAGCCTGGCACAGGCCGGGCGCAGCAGCGCCTTCGGCGAGAGCACGGCGATCCACTCCATGCCGGGGTGGGCCGTCAGCCGCTCGACGTCGGACAAGTCGAAGGCATCCGGCGGGTCCAGCACGATCAACCCGACGAGCGCCCGGCCCCTGCTGGCCACTGCCCGAGCTTCCGCGGGATCGCCGACGACCTGGATTTCCCAGCCCCACGACGCGATCAGCTCGGACAGCCGATGGTCACTGCCGTCCTGCTCGAGGAGCAGGACCTTCCGTTCCGCCACTTGAATCCCCAACCGCGGGATCGTCTCCATACCCCGCGGTGCCCACAAGCGCGGACCGCGAGGTCCGCCTGGACGTGACACCGGACTCGACCGTAGGGAACAACCCGGCCCGAACGGGTTGATCGCGACGTGTACCGTTTCGACCCGGCACTGGTCTCCGCTTGTATGCCCATGGCGTGATGCCAACGGCAAGCCACGCGACATCTCGGAAATCCACTACTCCCATAGCAAGAATTGGGCGGAGATTTCTTAGTGGATGATTTGCAGGAGATTCCGAAAACGGTCGTAACGGTAGATTTGAAACGTGTAAGCCCGATCGACATTTCGGGCCGATGCAGCCCGTTGCCGGCTGCGAAATGCGAACCGCTTCGTTTGACCGCCGTTGCGTCGGCGTCGATACTTCGGCGGCCACGGCGGGCGCATTCCGATCAACTTTTCGCCGCCGTGCGATTCATGAAAGCGTCCGTTCGTCTCCGATTCGGCCTGGTCGTCATCGTCGCGCTCGCGGCGTTTGCCCTGCTCGCCCCCTGGGTGGCGCCGCACGATCCGCTCGAACAGGATCTGCTCAACACGTTCCAGCCACCGGCCTGGGCCGAAAACGGCAACCGCGACTTCCTGCTCGGCACCGACAGTCTCGGCCGCGACATCCTGTCGCGCCTCGTCTACGGCGCGCGCGCGGCGATCACGGTCGCGGTCGTCGCCGCGGTTCTCGCCGGCGTGCTCGGTGCGATCCTCGGACTGCTCGCCGGATATCTGGGCGGCGCCGTCGATGCCGTCGTCTCGCGCCTGGTGGAGATCTGGATGGCGTTTCCCCCGGTGCTGCTGTCGATCGTGCTCGCGGCCGTGCTCGGTGCCGGACTGCATACCGTGGTCATCGCGATCGTCGTGATCGACTGGACGCGCTTTTGCCGCGTCGTGCGGGCCGAAGTTCTGGTGCAGAAGTCGCGCGACTACGTCGCCTCGGCGGTCACCATCGGCCTCGAGCCGATGCGCATCCTGCGCTCGGAGATCGTGCCGAACGTGGTCCCGCTGTTCGTGACCCTGCTGTCGCTGGAGATGGGCATTGCCATCGTGGTCGAGGCGATCCTGTCGTTCGCGGGTCTTTCGGTGGCGAATGACACGGCCACCTGGGGCAGCATGATCCAGGAAGGCCGGCAGTATGTGCGCCAGGCCTGGTGGCTGATGGCCATGCCCATGGGTTGCATCATCGTGGCCGTGCTCGCGATGAACGCATTGGGCGATGGCCTGCGCGAGGTGCTGGACCCGCTGGCACGGAGCGCACGGCGATGAGCCCTTTGCTGGAACTGCGCGATCTGCGGCTGGCCATCGGCGGCCAGGTGATCCTGCGCGGCGTGCACCTTGACGTGCACGCGGGGCAGGTCGCGGGCCTGGTCGGCGAATCGGGGGCCGGCAAGTCCATGGTCGGTCGCGTGATCCTGAGGTTGCAGCCCGAGGACGCCCACATCGACCGCGGGGAGGTGAGCTTCGAAGGGCGCGACCTGCTGTGGATGTCGGAACGCGAGCACGGCACCCTCCTGGGCCGCGAGATTGCACTCATCCCGCAGAATCCGATGACCGCGTTGAATCCGGTCGCTCGCATCGAGCCGCAGATGACCGATGTGCTGCGCATGCACCTCGGGATGGATCGCGACGCTGCTCTGGCCCGTGCGCTGGAGTTGTTGCACGACGTACAGATCCGCGAACCGGAGCAGGTGCTGCGCCGGTATCCGCACGAACTGTCCGGCGGCATGCGCCAGCGCGTGCTCATCGCCATCGCCTTCGCCTGCCGGCCGAAACTGATCATCGCCGACGAACCGACCACGGCCCTGGACGTGACGGTCCAGAAGCAGGTGCTGCGACTGCTCAAGAGGCTGCAGGAAGTACACGGCACGGCGATCCTGTTCATCACCCACGATCTCGGCGTGGTCGCGAAGCTGTGCGACACCGTTTCCGTGATCCACGCGGGGCGCATCGTCGAGTCCGGCACCACTGCGCAGGTGTTCCGGGCGCCGGGCCATCCGTACACGCGGGCGCTGCTGGCAGCCACGCCTCGTTACGATCGGCCCGGCGACGCCTTGCAACCGATCCCGGGCGCGCTCACCGAACAACTGTGGGGCGAGGCGCGCGCTCTCGATGCCGGGGCTCGATAGCATGGAACGGCTCGCACGCGCCTGTTGGTCGCTGCACCTCGCACAGAAGCTCTCAACGCGGCGGACGCGGGGGAAACCAGAACCACTGTTCCTTGGGTCTTGCTTTTCCTACGCGTCCGCCGCGTTGAGCGCCCTGAGGCCGTCGTTACCCTCCTGACATGCCGCTCCTCGCTGCCCGCAATCTCCAACTGGCACTGCCGGACCGTTCGGCCAAGCCGCTGTTTCGCCGCGCGCCGCTCACGCCGATCCTGCGCGGCATCGACCTGGAACTGGAACCGGGCGAGTCGCTCGGCATCGTGGGCGAGTCGGGATCAGGCAAGACGTCGCTCGGACGGACGCTGCTGCGCCTGTACGAACCGACCGGGGGGGTATTGTCCTTCGAAGGTCGCGACATCACTCACCTGCCCGAGACAGCGATCCGGCCGCTGCGTGAAGGCATGCAGTTCATCTTCCAGGACCCGCTGTCGTCGTTGAATCCGCGCCAGCGCATCGAGGACATCCTCGCGCAGCCGCTGCTTGCTTTTGGCCGCGTGGCGTCGCGCCAGGAGGGGCGCGTGCGAGCACGGGCCCTGCTGGAGCGAGTGCATCTGCCGGCGGCGTTCGCGACCCGGTATCCGCACGAACTGTCCGGCGGCCAGCGTCAGCGCGTCGGCATCGCACGCGCCGTCGCCCTGAAGCCGCGCGTGATCGTCGCCGACGAGATCGTTTCCGGGCTCGACGTCTCGACCCAGGCGCAGATCCTGTTGCTGCTGAAGGAACTCAAACGCGAAGACGCGCTGATCTTCATCTCGCACGACCTGTCGGTGGTGCGGGTGCTGTGCGATCGCGTCATGGTGTTGCGCCAGGGTGTGGTCGTGGAGCAGGGACCGTGCGCGCAACTCTTCGCCGATCCGAAGCACCCGTACACGCGTGCTTTGCTGGAAGCCATTCCCCTGCCGGATGTCGATCCGGGGTGGATCGACTGGAATGGCGCTGAGGGCGAACGCGCCGCGGAGGCTACGTGAACGTCAGTCGAACCGCCACTGCGCGGCGGCTGGCGGCCAGACGCCACGTTCCACCGCCTTGGCGCCTTCGAACGTGAGCCAGCTCTGCTTGCCGTAGTGCGGTAGCGGGCGGGCGAGTGCAGACAAGGCGGCCGGATCGCGGGCCGCGATGAACAGCAACACGTTGCCGTCGACACGCTCCACCCACACCTGGGCGTTGCCCGAAGGCCCAGCCTTCGGCGGAGCAGTGAGCCCGAGCCGGCTACGGTAGCCCTCGATGTCCGCCCTTGATCCGATCACGACCAGCGGCGCGGTGGTGCGGCCCGGCGTGCCTTCGACGAAGCGCGGCCCACCGTCGAGCAGCTTCGCCAGCAGATTCCGCGCAGCGTCCATCCAGGTGCTGTTCGAGGGCAGGACTACCGCCGCCGTGTCGGGATGGACCATCGCGTCGCGCAGGATCGGCGGTGCTTCGTCCGTGCTCAGCCGCCGGAACAGGCGCAGGTCCGGATCGAGAGTGATCGCACTCGGCCGCTGCGGCACATCGAATTCGGCGCTGCCGGTGCCTGCAGCGAGGTCAACGAGATGCGGGATGGAGCCTTGATCCGTTTGCACGGACACCGGCACCTGCAGCCGATACGCAGGCCCGTCCTGCGCGAGTGTGATGCGGACCTGCCATCGTCCGCCGACCTCCCTTCGATCGGCGTGTTCGATGCGTATGCGCGGGGCGCCGGCTCGCGCGGTCCATTGCGCGAAGAACCAACGAAGATCGCGCGCCGATGCCTGCTCGAATGCGATCCGCAGGTCATCCCACGAGGCGACGGTGAACTTGCGAGCCGACCAGAACGCGCGCACACCGCGATCGAACGCTTCCGTGCCGATGAGATCGCGCAGCATCGAGAACGTCATCGCTGCCTTGTGGTAGCCGACGATCTGGGAGGCACCGTGGGTCCTCGCGGTGAAGGACTCGAGGGTCTGGTCCGAGCCTTCCGGCACGGCAGCGAAATCGCGCAGCCAGCCCAGGCGCATGTCGCGTGCGGCGGTCGCGCTCTCGCGTTCCTTGTAGTGATAGTCGGCCATGAAGGTCGTGAGACCTTCGGACCAGTTGCCGCGCGCGTAGTCGGGGTAGACGCCGTTGCCCCACCAGTTGTGCAGCACTTCGTGACCGAGCGACGTGGCGCGGATGAACGGCAGCTTCAGCACATCCGCGCCGAGATAGGTGAGCGTGGGCATGCCGAACCCGGTGGGCGTCGGACTCGAGACGACGCTGAACTCGGTGTAGGGGTATGGGCCGATCCAACGCTCGTATAGACCGAGGTAGTCGGCGGTCGACGTGAGATAGCCGTCCGCCAGCCCTTCGAGTCCCGGCGCGAACCAGGTGCGCAGCCGCACGCTGCGATCCGCGAGCGTCACGGTGCGTTCGGTGATCGCGTACGGTCCCGCCATCAGATCGATTCCTTCCCCGGGGTGCGTGAACTCGAACACGGCGCGATAGCCCTGGGCGTCGTCACGCTCCTCGAGCAAGCGCCCGGGCACGAGCCCACGCTGGCCGGGTGGCAGTTCGAGCGCCACGCGCCAGGTCTCGAGCAGTCCTTCCGCGCTCGGGTACCAGTGGCTTGCCGCCGGCAGGAACGTGCCCTCGGACGCGGTGACCGGCGTGGCTGCGGCAAGCGTGTCGCGGTGGTCCATCGCAGGATCGAGGCGATCGAGCGTGCCTTGCCAGCGGATCGTGACCCGGCGCGCCGTGGTGGCTGCCGGCAGGACCCAAGCGTCGGTCCGGTCCTGGGCGCGCAGGAGCGGCTTGCCCTCGGACTGCATCTCCGCGGCGTCGAAGCGTCGGTCGAGGCGGACGCGCGTTGCTGCACCCGGGGGAACGTCCAGTGTTCCTGCGCCGTGCAGCGTGCGCCCGGTCGGGTCGATCGCGATCCGGACCTCGAGGTGGGCCGCGGTCAGTCCGGCAGCCTCGACCTGCAGCACGAGGGCGAGAAGCAGGATGCCGCAGATGCAGCGGAGCATGACCGGTACGACCGCAGCGCTCAGGACGACGGTGGAAACTTCGCGATGATCTCGAGCGTCCGCCCGTCGCGTTGCACCTTGATCGGAAGCCACGTGCCGGGCGCCTGCCGCTGTACGGCTTCGCTCACGTCGCCGGGCAGGCGCGTCGCGCGGCCGGCCACTTCGATCAGCACGTCGCCCTGCCGCAGGCCCGCGAGCTCGCCGAGTCCGCCTTTCTCGATTTCCTTGATGGCCACGCCGCCGGTCACCGGTTCGAGCCACAGGCCCAGCTTCGGACGCGAAGGCGTCGGTTCAGCGCGGGGGCCGAGGCCGAACACGGCATCGGCGTAGCCGGGGATCAGCTTGGCGCAATCGTTCTCCGGCTCCCACGGCAGCAGCACCGCGGGGTCGTGCACCGCGAGGGCTTCGAGCTGATGCGGCACCCCCCAGCCGTTCATCACGTGGCCGGAACCCATCAACGCCACCATCGTCGCATCGGGACGCGCCGCGAGCGCGGCGGCGATGCGCTCGGCCATCGCACGGTCCCAGAAGAGCTGCGCTTCGAGGAAGCGGCGGAACCTCACGTCGTCACGCGAGGGCGCCTGGCCGTCGCCGCTGCGGGCATGCTGCGCGTAGCTGTCGAACACGAAGCTCTCGTAGGCGGGCAGCGGTGCTGCCGGCTCGGAGATCCCTTCGCGGCGCGTTTCGGGGATCGCTGCCAGTCCGGCAGTGCCGATTTCGCGCGGCAGCGTCGGCTCGACATTGAGCGCGACCATCGGGATGCGATTCATGCGCGCGAAATGGAAGATGGGCAGGTACATCTGGGCGTCGTAGCCCCAGGTGCGCTTCCAGTCGGTGTCGCGCAGCAGTTCCGCTTCGGTGAGCTGACCCGCCACCCAGCGATCGAGCACCGGTTGCACCGAGCGTGGGAACATTTCGAAGCCGAGCACGAGTTGCGGGCGCTGCGCATGCAATGCCGCGATGGTCTGCAGCTGCCACCGGTGGTGCTCGGGGATGTCGTGCCCTTCACCGAGCAGGATCACGCGCCGCCGCGCGAGCGATCCGATCCATTCCACGGTGGATTTCGCGCGGTCACCCGGTGCGACCCAGCTGCCCAGCGGCACGCAGGATTCGCGCGCCGGGTCGGCCGCGGGTGCCACGCTCGCGACCGTCAGGGCGGCGATCGCGAACGCGCGAGCGATCCGGGCGGCGATCATGGGCGTGGTGCCAAAGGTCCGAAGAACCCGATGATGCGAGCGATCCTGCCGTCGGGAGCCAGCTCCGCGAAGTCGATGCCTTCGGGCAGTTCATTGCCGTCGGCCTCGATCACGCGCCATGCGAAACGGACCAGCCCGTGATGCTCGTCGATGGCGCTGGTCCGAACCACGCGAGCACCCGGACGGCGCTCGAGGATGCGATCGATGTGCGCGGACAACTGTCCGATGCCGACCGCATGGGCTCGCGGATCGGTGTAGGCAGCCCCGGGGGACCACACTGCGTCGAGGAGTGCGGCTCGTTTGGCCGCGTCGGGTTCGTTCCACGCGGCGCAATACGCGTCGATCAACCGCTCCACGGTGCTGGCATTCGCCGACATCGTCAGTACACCGAGCGGCCGCCGCTGATGTCGAAGAGCTGCCCCGTGGAAAACGAGCACTCGTCCGAGCAGAGCCACGCGACCAGGGCCGCGATCTCGGTCGCCTTGACGAAGCGGCCCTTGGGCACCTGCTCCACCATCCACTTCACCTTCTCGGGCGTGAACTGGCTCAGGATGTCGGTGTCGGCCACCGACGGCGTGACCGCGTTGACCAGCACTTCCGTGTCGGCCGTCTCGCGCGCGAGCGCCTTGGTGAGTGCGATCACCGCGGCCTTCGAAGCGCCGTAGGCGGAGAAATTGGGCGAGCCATTCTTGCCGGCGATGGAGGCGATGTTGACCACGCGCCCGAAATTGCGCTCGCGCATGCCGGGCACCAGGGCCTTGCAGCACAGGAACACCCCGGTCACATTGACATCGAGGACGCGGCGGAAGGTGGCCACGTCGTATTCCCAGGTCTGCAGGATCGGGCCGCCGATGCCGGCGTTGTTGACCAGCAGATCCACCGAGCCGAGCTGGGCCTCGGTCTCCTTTACGGCGGCTGCCACGGCGTCTTCGTCGGTCACGTCGACGACGATGGGCGCGACGGCTCCGCGCGCCCGCAGCGCAGGCGCCGTCTCGTCGAGCTGGCGGTCGTCGAAATCCCAGAGTGCCACGGCGGCGCCGCTGCCGAGCAGCCGGTCGGCGATGGCGAGCCCGATGCCGCGAGCGGCGCCGGTGACCACGGCAACCCGGCCGGACAGGTCTATCTCATTGTGTTTCATGGGATTCCTTCTGGACTATGGGTGCCAGTCTCGCAGGCTGCGGCGGTCCAGGCAATCCCGCGCGGCGGCATCGGCATATGATTAGTCTCGTATGGCGATGGCATGAGGACGGGAACACATTGCCTGCCATGCGAACCGAACCGACATCGCCAGTCGTCGTACCCCTGCCCGGGCTTGCCAACGGCATCACGCGGTTCGACGGCGCCGTGGCCGTCTACCGGGCGCCCGCGGAGCGGCTGCATCACAAGGAGAACGGGTGGCTGCCCGACTCGGCCGTCCGCATCGCCCGGCGCGACATGGCGATCGAAATCCTGTGCCTTGCGCAGATGCTGGTGCTGGCCGGCCGGCGCCAGGAGGGGCTGGACCGGCTCGACCAGGCGCTGCTGACGGCACAGCACTCCGGCGATGCCGAGCTGGTGCTGCTGCTGCAGGCGGCGCGCCTGCCGATCCTCGAAGTGCTGGCTCCCGGGGCTGTCGTTGAATCGCTGCACCGCGAGATGGTCAAGGGTGCGGCGTGCATCGACTATCTTCGCAGCCTCGCAGCGGAGGCACGGGAAGCCAACCCGCCACGATCGGGGCCGCATCTTGCCGCGTTGAGCGACGCTTCGAACCATGCCCGGGCGGTCGCACCCACGCGGCGATCGGCCCAGGTGCCTGGCGGCGCGACAAACGGCCAGGCGATCGTCCGCATTCGCACGCTCGGTTCGTTCGTGGTGGCTGTCGACGGTGAACCCCTGGTGGCCGGTCGCAAGTTGCCGCACAAGCCACTCGCGCTGCTGCAGGCCATCGTCGCGTTGGGCGGATCGCAGGTGTCGGCGTCGCTGCTGGTGGATGCGCTGTGGCCCGACGCCGATGGCGGCTGCGGCCGGCGTGCCTTCGACGTCGCCCTGTTGCGCCTGCGACGCCTGCTGAAAGTCGACCACGCCGTCGTCGTGTCGGGCGGCAAGGTGTCGCTCGACCGGTCGTTGTGCCGGGTCGATGTCTGGGACTTCGAGCAACTCGTCGACGAGATCGAACACGTCACGACCGGTGCCGGGGTTGCGGCCCTCCTCACCGAGGCCGCCGATCTGATGGCGCTCTACGGCGGGTGCTTCCTGGGCGCCGAAGAGGATCGCGCGTGGATCGTGCCGGCGCGGGATCGCCTGAGCGCCAAGTTCGCCCGCGCGGTCACGATCTGCGCACGTGCCCTGGCGGATGCCGGTGCCATCGACGAAGCGGAGCGGCTCTACCGGCGCGGCCTCGAGTTGGACAACCTGTCCGAGCCGTTGTACCGGGGACTGATCGAATGCTGCCTCGCTCAGGGGCACAAGGCGGAAGCGATCAATGCCTATCGGCGCTGCCGCGAACTGCTGTCGATCGTGCTGAACACACGGCCGTCGGAAGAGATGGAAGTACTGCACCGGCGCATGAGCGCCAGCGAGCCCTAACCTCCGGAGCACCGGCTCTGCGTGGTCGTGCCCGTGTCGGTGTCCCGCGGTTCCTGGCCCGACCGTCGTTCCCCACTGGCGCAGAGCCCGTTGCCGGGTGTCTCACACCGCTAAAGGCCGTCGACGGATCGCGGTGACCCCGCATCCGTCAGTTGCAGCTCGAGCCCGCTGTCGGCTACCGGCAGCGTGCCGCCGACGGACACGACCTCGAAACGGCCGATGCCGGTGATCTGCAGCACCGCGGCAAGATCTTGCGAGGGCGTGATCGGTTCTTCGTCGCCGAGCTGGAACGTCGCCCAGTGCATCGCGAGGGAGCGTCGTGCACCGAGTTCGACGTGCGCCTGCACTGCCTCTGCGGGGTCGAGGTGCTCGAATCGCATCCAATCGCGCGGGCGATATGCGCCGATCGGCAGTGCGGCGACGTCGATCGGTCCTGCCCGGGCGCGGATGTCGCGGAACATCGGCGCGGAGAACGCGGTGTCGCCGGCAAAGTAGAGTCGCCGCTCTTCGTGTTCGATGACCCAGCCGCCCCAGAGCGCGCGGTTCTTGTCGGTGATGCCCCGGCCGCTCGAGTGCTGCGCGGGCACGAACGTGAGTCCGAGCGTGCCCGCCCGGGTCGACTGCCACCAGTCGAAATCCTCCGAGACGACCCCGACTTCGCGCTGGAACCACCTCGACAATCCGCGGCCGGCCAGGAACCGCGGCGGCCCGCCGGCCTGACGGGCAAGCCGGCGCAGCGTCGGCAGGTCCAGATGGTCGTAGTGATCGTGCGAGATCAGGACATAGTCGATGTGCGGCAGAGCGTCCGGATCGATCGGCAACGGCGTGAGCCGCTTGGGACCGAAGGGTGGGATCGGTGTTGCGTAGTCCGAGAGCATGGGATCGGTCATGATCCAGACGTCGCCGGCCCGCACGAGCAGGGTCGCGTGGCCGATCCAGGCAACACTGAACGGCTGTGCGCCCATCTGCCCGATGTCGAGCGCGACCGTGGCGGGCAACGGCGTCGCTTCCATGTCGCGGGTGAGCTGGACCCAGGCGCGCCGCAGGAAGTAGCGCGCCGGCGCACGCAAGCCGCTGTCACCGTCGGCCGGATACGCATTCGTGAACGCCGGCTCGTGCCGCGATTCGTTCGACGCCACCAGCGATGTACACGCTGCCAGCGTCAACGTCAGCAGCAAGAGCAGGCGTGTCGACTGGCCGGAGGTGGTCCGCACAACTCTGTGGTGCATGGTGTCACGGCGCCGAGCGGCCCGTCGAACAGGAGACGGGAGAGATGCTGCCGCGTATTGTTGACATCGTCAACTTGTCTTTGCTCGAGGCCGTGGTGACCGGCCCGCAGAGCCGTTCGGGATGCAGGATGCGTCTCTATACTGGGCATCTCGCCGACTGCCCGGCCCTGCTGCGAAGGAGAAATGCCATGACCACCCCGACCACCGCCGGCCCCCAGGTCGAGTTCATCAATCCCGTTGGTCTCGCCAACTTCGGGACGTTTTCGCAGGTCGCGGCCGTGCGCGGCGGCAAGACCATCCATGTGAGCGGCCAGGTCGCGTGGAACGCGGATGGCAAGGTCGTGGGAGCCGGTGATCTGGCAGCCCAGACGGTGCAGGTTTTCGAGAATCTCAAGGTGGCCCTCGCGGCCGCCGGGGCCACGTTTTCCGACCTCGTGAAGATCGTCACCTACGTCGTGGATCTCAAGCCGGCGGATCGTGCGGTGATCTCCGAGATCCGTGCCCGCTACGTGGATCCGGCGCGCAAGCCGGCCAGCACCATGATCGGCGTCGATGCGCTGGTGATGGCGGAGTTGCGGATCGAGGTGGAGGCGGTGGCGGTGGTGGCGTAGGCGCTCTCGGCACCAGGGACGCATGTTCGACGGACGCCGGCCCCCATCCCGACCTTGTATCTTGGAAATGTGTCGGGGTAGCTTCCGACACTGGAGCGGAGACCGCGATTCCCGGCCTAGACCTCGAGTCCGTGGGGAAGATGTG
>LNFM01002362.1_pt1 | contig 39739 bp, 45 predicted proteins | sample 596031 | NCBI WGS metagenome assembly LNFM01 (sample SAMN04254537, study PRJNA301005) | activated carbon metagenome | isolation source: dual media filters at the Ann Arbor, Michigan drinking water treatment plant | place: USA: Ann Arbor | reverse complement strand
CGAGCCGTCAGCTTAGCTCGCGCATCAGCCATACTCGTTCACGTTGAGTTACGGAGGGTTGCTATGGAACGCACCCACAACACTGGCCCCGCGCGGTGGGATTCGAACCCACGTCGAATTTACGATAGGCCTTTCAGCCTTGCAATCAACCACTCTGCCACGCGCAGGATGTAAGTAATGCCCCGGGCTGGATTCGAACCAGCGACGCACAGTTTTTCAGGGTACTTTGGGTATGATTACTTTACCCTCAACCTCTCTGCCGCTCTACCACTGAGCTACCCGAGCATAAGGAGCAGCGCCCCGCCCTTGTGGGGTTAGGAGCCTGCACTTGTACCCGGCCTTGGGAGGTTGCCCGTCCCTATCTCCGTAACGGTTTGGTACACCGGCCTGTCTTTCCAGGCGTCATCGTTTTTATATTACCCTCGGGAAGACCGATACCCGACTGGCAGGGGTAGCAGGATTCGAACCTGCGACATATGCTGGCGTCAAAGGCCAGTGTCTTGAACCACTTGACGATACCCCTACGCGGCGGGACTTGCACCCGCATATGAAGCTGCGCATTACTCTGCTTGTCTACTTTAGCTACGCGCCCGAGCCTTTCCTCGGAGTCTGGTAGGAGTAGCCCGGTTGACTACAGAGGTACGTTAGGTTGGCCACCCCCGCATCTCCAGCCTTTCTTTCGTATTCATCATACTAAGAACCGAGCTACTCCTTGGTGGGACAGGGAGAGACTTGCACTCCCGACTATCACAGTTACCCGTGACCCTCTACTCACTGAGGTACCTGCCCCATAAGCTCGCCCCGTGACCGGCTCCTATCGGTAGCCGACCGACCACAGGACTTCCTGTCTTTCCAGGCTGTCAGCTATCTTTTCACGCGCGTAGCTTTGCTCAAGGTTTTTAACCTGGACCTATACCAGGGTAGCATAGACGGAGGGACTCGAACCCCCAACCAACAGGTTAGAACCCTGCTGCTCTATCCGTTGAGCTACGCCTACGTGGAACGTCGCAATCGCTGGCGGTAGTCCTCGACCGTATCCTCCAGCTCTTGCTGTCGTTGGCGAGGAGTCTTGGCCCTCTCCGCCTTCAACTCTTCTTCGTGCTCGCGGGACATCCGAGCGTGATAGTCCGCGTCAGACTCTCCCTCGTAGCTCCAACCTTTACACACGCCGCCCATACTGCAGCCTCCTTCCTAAGTTCTCGCGCCAGGTATCCCGGCCCCTCGTCCAGCACCCTACCTTGAGGAGCGGCCACCACTCGCAGTAACGCAGGTAGTGACACAGCTCCTCTAAGATAGCGGCGCTTACAACTTGGGGAAGTCGGTGCCGTCGATGGTGTCGAACTCCTCGGCCGTGAGGTCGAAGTAAGCGAGGAAGTTCTTGGCCTGCGCCTCGGTCAGACCGCACTTGCCGACCATCCACTCGACCACCTTACCGAAGGGTAGCGCGGACTTGAACTTGTAGCAGGCGTCCAGGATTTGCTGGGCCTTGGTGGTAGACTGGCCGCAGGCTTTGGCCAGCTTGCCCACCGTCTTCTCATCGCTGCCCTTATCGTGAGCGGCATCCGCCAGCTTACCGTTCTTGGGGTCGGCTACCGACTGCGGCCCTAGGGCATCGCGCAGGATGGGGTGCATAGATTCCTTGAGGTTCTTGATGTCGGCCTGCACCTCATCGAAGCGGGCTTGCATCAGGTCGAGCACCTGCTTGAGCGTACCCTGCAGGGACTCCATCCGGTTGGTCATTGAGTTCGCCGTGTCCGACAGACGGTCAGCAACTTCCGAGATGGAAGCAGCCAAGCCTACGTGGTCACCGCTGGAGACGGGGTCGCGCATATCCGGGTCGAGGTCGGGGCCGTCGAGGTCCGGCATATCAGAGACAGGCACCTCGGCCAGAGCGGCAGCTCCCTTACCCTTACCACGCCGGCCCTTACCAGCGGCGGCCTTGGCTTCCATCTCCTGTTCGACGGCGGCGAACGCCTCATCAGGGAGGTCCGGCAATCCATCGTTGTCGATGTCGGGCACCGAGTTCAGGGTCTTAGCCGGGGCAGATTCTTTAGCATTGTTACGGGGCATTTTGTTTCTTCCTTTCGTTTTCGGGGAGTTCATAGTAGCGTACTGGACGCGGGGATTACAGAGCAAATGATACTACCAAGGAAGTAATATATCGTACTACTTAGCAGGGCCTGGGCAATGGGACGACCCCTTGAAAACCCCGCTGTTTCCACATGAAGGGTGTGTGTTCGTAGCGAAGCGGTTAGCCGTCCCGAGCGACAGTGAACGAAGTGAACGGTAGCGTAGCGAAGAAAAGCGCACACTTCCACATGAAGGGATACTAATTCCTTGGTAGATATGTGGTGTTTGTGTTAAGCTTTCATAACAATTACCTCCTAAGATTATATTACTGGGGATGAGGTGGTGTCCTTGGTATTACCTAAGACTAAATCAATTCCCCTTCCACTCCACCTCGTTGCTTGCTCGCTAGCACTCCGCTTACGCTACGTGCTCGCAAGCTACTAGAGATGATCGGAGAGGAACTCCTTGATTTTAATTGCACTGCCTAATCTCGTGCATCTTACGATGTCCACGTTGCAGGTTGGTGGATAGGATGGAGAGTTGGAACTCGGCGCGTAGGAAAGCAGCGCACCTGTGAGGGTAAGAGGAGCAGACTTCCAACTCTCCTTCGCCGGATTCTAACTTGGCAGCTACTTCCTCCAGCGACACGTCTATGTGCGTGACAATTCTCCAGCACTTGGACTCTTTGTCATACTCCGCCAGAGCGAAAGAGCCATCGTGCTCAGGGTGAATCTGTTCTATGGGGACGCGTAGCATTTTGACTACGCCCTTATGACCTTTGTGGTTGGGCAAGTCTTCCGGGTTGATGATGGGGAACTGGGGCATTTGTACTAGTCTCCTATCTGTATTCCTTGGGCTGTATCCACCGCTGTAATGTGGGTAAGTTGACCGTGCTTTCTGCGTCCCACGCCTTGGCGATACGGTCCTTGAGTTCGATGACCTTCTGTTCGTCAATAGCTTCTGACCCACTGTGCCATACGACCTCAGGATGGGCGACCTGGTCCAGTACGATGAGGTCTACGTGCTGCTCGGTGTTACGATTGAATAGCTTGTAGATTAGGCGGTCAGGGATGGCTGTGTTCTTTTGGATGCAGGTAAACTGATAGGTTAGTGCGCGGTCTAGTACTTGTGCAATACCTACGTCTTCGAGGCGCACCTGCGGGCGACGGATAGCCACCACGTCTAGGTCCTTGGCGGAGTAGCCTTGGTACATTAGACTTCCTCCCAGGTGCAGGTTGTACCCTTGCTCGAAGGCTACCACGTAGAGCATACGCAGGAAGGTGAGTCCTTCTTGTAAGGTCCACTTGTGCTTGACCTGCACGATAGGAGATTCGATAGGGAGTAGAGGTTTAGAATTTCTTGGCATATCAATTCCTTTCTATGTGGGGTAGTCTTTCAGTTTGTGGGCCAGAGCCTTCTCCTCGTCGTCTGGTTCGACGCATCGCTCGCGACTCAGGCCCAGGTAGGCATCTACCATTTCGCAGAGCAGGGAGTATTCTTCTTCGGTGAGTTCTAAGGTAACCATAGGCTAGCCTCCGGTAATGATAGTACTGAGTCGCTTCTTCTCAGTCAGATGGCGCAGGATGCGCAGCTCGATAGTGTTGGGGTGGTAGAGTTGGTAGTCGGTGACGGGTAGCTGCTGCCCCATACGGTGTAGCCGGTCGAGAGCTTGCAACCACTGCACACTACTGGGGTGGTGGTCGTGGCGCACACAGATAGACATACTCTGCAGGTTGATACCGGTGCTCCACACCTTGGGGTTAGCGATGACCAGGTCAAGCTCGCCACGTTGGGCAGCTTGCTTCGTCTCGACGCGCACCTGCTTATCAATCTTTCCGTGAGCTACTCCAATCTTTAGCTCTGGCATACGTGCTGCAATCTCTCGGTGCAGGTAGTCAATCGTCTTCGGCCAGTTGCTCCAGACTACTACCTTCTGGTTCCCTGCCCCAGCTAAGATGTTCAGGATAGCTTCTAGCTTGGGCGTCACGTCTACCCGTGTCTCGTCCACGTTGAGAGGGTGAGAGGTTAGCTGCATCAGGCGCAGGTATACCGTGAGGAACTGCGTCTCGCTCAGCTCCCTGTTGCCATACTCGGCAACCACCTCGCACTCTTTCTCCCGCTCCATCTGGCGATAGAGTTCTTCTTGGATAGGGTGCATAGCACACGGCACACGGATAGCTGTGCAAGGGGGCAGCTCCTGGCATACCTCAGACTTGGTGCGCCGGATGGCGAACAGTCTACGTAATACCCGTAGCTGCTTGAGCTTGTCATCATCCCACCCGTAGCCGGAGCGGTCGCGGTAGTGCTTGACCCAAGCCTCCTCGGTGGTGTGGTTGGGAGGCAGCCCCCGTTGGATACGGTAGACTCCGTAATACTCCCGAGGGTTACGGCATTCTGTGCCGCTCGCAATCCATACGCGCTCGGCTAGCTGGGAGTATTCGTATGCCGCCCTGTGCTGGTGGCTGGTGATGGCTGAACAAACATGACCTTCATCCAATACCAGAACAGTCCCTGGCAACATACACAGTCGTCGTAGATAAGCGTCATAGTCTGTTCTCCATATCTTGGTGTAAGGTATGAGCGTCACGTCTGCGAAGCCGGCAAGCTGCGTTCGGTTTCGTATTACCTTGGCACAGAAGTTCCCCCCGATGTGGCGCTTGAGCCCCTCGTGAACCCAGTCGTCTGCTACATCCTCGTTCGGAGTGAACACCAGGAGACGGGCGGCCGGGTCCTTGCGCCGCAGATTATACCAGGCCATCAGCATCATAAGGGTTTTGCCTGTGCCCATATCATCCGCGAGGAGCAGGCTCCCCTTCTCCAGCGCAGCCACGCCTTCCCGTTGGTAGCTGCGTAATACTGTGCCCATCGGGGACACGTCCGCCCGGTAATACCTGGGGCTGTCGGGCTTGACCATCTCGTTGTAGCGCCGGCTCAACACCGTGAACTCCGAGAGCGCCCGGTATAAGGCGTCGTTCTTGTAGTGCTGGTGCATCACAGAGACGGAATGCCAGTAGATTTCAGGGAGCAACCAGACAGAGGAGCAGTTCCTCTGCCCGGTCACCCGTGCCTTGCGCCGCAGGATGTCTAGTATATAACTACTAATGTTCCCGCTGAACTCGAAGCCGCGCAGCTCTTCGACGTAGGCACACTCGAAGGGCAGGCTACTCTCGTGAGTAGCTACCTTAATCGGCCTGTTCAGGCGCGGCATTGGCAGCCCTCCATTCCTTGCATTGGGAGCAAGCCAGGCTTTGGCCTACCCTCATCTTGCACGTCGAGCACAGCAAGGGATGCAACTTCTCCTCCTCGGAGCGGCGCTTGTTGATAGCCTCCTTGATGTAGCCGGGGATGTAGTCCGCCTCAAGGAGCAGGTCCTCCCCGGCAGGGGTCAGCTCCCACGCCTCGCCCACCTCTTTGCCCAGGTCTTGACGTAGGTCCCTGGAGATAACCTTGGCACGGATGAGCCCCGCGTATTGCAGGTTAGGGATGATGGCCAGCAAGTCTGCTCGCTTGTAGTCAAAGAACAGGAACTCGTTCTCCTTGTGCAGGCGAGCAGCCAGCGCGCGGTCAGCGAATACCTTCGGCGACAGCCCGGCGTTGCCGAAGTAATACTCCACCATATGGGAGAGCAGGACGGTCACCGCCTTGCGGGTAGAGGGAGTAGATTTGAGTAGCAGTTCGGGTTGACTCACTGGGTAATACCTCCTTGTTGTAGTTCCATATGCAGAGCATATGCCAGGATGGCAGTGTTCGCTGCCTTGTTGTAGCTCCATCCTTTCGTAGCTGCGATGTGCAGCAGAGCTTGCTTGGTTCCCTCTTGTAGGGTGAGAGAGAGGCGCTGCTTCTCTAGCTTGGATTGACTAGGCTTGCAGCCCCGCTTGTGCTTGGGCATAGCCGCTTGCAGTTGCTTGCGCCGTGCGTTGATGGCGTCCGAGCGGCAGCGCAGGCAGCAGTAGGTCTGGTCCTTGGCCATCAGCACTGCGTCACGATGCGCACACGCAGGACCAGGGCATACCTTCAGGTATATCTTAGCGCCCGACACAGCGCGCCGCCTCGTCTGCCAGGATTCTATGCACGTCCGCGATGAACTGCAGGGTAGTAGCCGCGCTATCCCCAGGCAGGAAGGGTTCGTTGTTTCTGCTAACCCGTTCGGCTAGCTCGTGGACGGTGCGCAATTGAGTAGAGCCGGTAGCGAAGGGCACCTCTTTGCCTTTGTGATACAGTTCTACTAACCCGTTGTCGTCCATCTTAAGGAAGGTGCGCCCGTTGTCCTTGCCTAGGTGGCTGCAGATAGCTACCTCAAGGCGATACTTGTCAGGCACTGCATCCTTGGTGGGCGAGCACACGAATCGGACACAACCCTTGCGTCCCTTGACCATCATCGTTACCACGAACAGCCGGCCCTGCAGTTCCTGTTCCGCGAGCAGCTTACGCCGCACCTCGTCTAGCTTCTTCATAGCTGACTGCGTAGGGTTGTCGTGTTGGCGATGGTAGCGATGCAACTTGGCTAGCTGTTGCCGCTGCCAGTAACATTTACCCTTGCCTAGTTCCTTGGCAGAGCGATGCAGTTCCTGGCGTTTCTCTTGGATGTCCTTGTAGTCTAGCATATCCTTACCAGGACGGTTACTCTTGCGGTAATACCGCACATACTCCAGCTCCCGCATATGCTGGAGGAACTGGCGAACCTGCTGCATCTGTTGACGGGAAGGGTGGTCGTTGTGTTCTTCCTTGTCTACCTGGACCGCCTCCATAACGGAGAGAGGGTAGCAAGTTTCCGGGAATGTGATGTTGTGATACTGCACCTTGGCTTTGTTTATCTGGAGCTTGGCTTGCTCTCGCTCGGTGTAGTTGTGATACATTATGCCTCCTTCTGTTGGGCGCGCAGGTTATCGAACGTGGCGTGAGCCGGAGCCGTGCGGCAGTCATCGCAAGCGTTGCTCTCGATGCACCAGTTAGAGCAGTCCTTGTTCTGTCCGCACTCGGGGCAGAAGTCTTCCCAATACCCTACCTCTCCACACTGGGAGCAGGTGAGGGCCTTCTCTCCGGTGAGCAGCTCACGCTTGCCGGCAGACAGGATGCTTTCGAGTAGCTGCCACCAGGCACCGTGGCCGCCGGGCATAGCTACGTGTAGCTTGCTCATCTCACGTATGATAGTGTCGAGCGCCGCGCTTTGCTGCTCCTCGGTAGCCTCTTCCCGTAGCAGGGCCACGGCCGCGCCCATAAAATCGTTGGGGGCTTGGTCCAGATGGACTACATACTCGGTCATAAAGACCGCGCCGAAGTCTTTGTCCCTCACTGCACAGAAGGGAACGCTCTGCATCTGCGCCTCGGTGAAGTTGTAAGGGTTGTCTTGCTCCTTGATGCAGCGTTCATACTCCAGCTTGCGGCCCCAGTCCGTATGCGTTTGCCAGGACGCAGCCATACGGGTGATGTAATAGTGAGGAGCCTCTCCTGCTAGCAGGTAGGCGGTAGCCAGCTCCTTGTATTGGTGCAAGGTGCGCTGCTCGCCCGCAGTCTTGAGGCGGAAGGGCAGGAAGGGGGATTCGTTCTCGGTTGCGTTCACGGTTTGGTATTACCTTTCTTGATTTGTTGTTCGAGTTCTCGTAAGCGTTCGACCAAGGCACCGACAGGTTCACGTGACCAGGTAGGCAGGCTGTCTACCTCTGCCTCATAGATAAGCTGCTCGGTAGACTTCCGAGCAGGCACAGGTTCGGGCGTAGGCTTGGCAGGTAGCAGGCTGTGGGTATAGATGAGGTGACTGCTAAGGCGCTGCCCGAACTTGCTTGCCCGTTGCTCCGGCGTAGGTTGGTAGCGAGTAATACTTGCAGCCACCTGCCTACCCAAGGGGGTAAGGTGGTAGTAGGTGTAGCCTCCGCCATTGAAGGTCGCCCCCTGGTATACCCCTACCAGTTCGCGTTCTTGCAGGCTGTTGATTAGCTTCATCGTGGAGGATTGGTTACCGTATATCCACTTACCAGGGTAGCTCCCGTTCTCCAGGAAACATTGGAGTATGCGCAGTTGCTTCTGCCCTAGCTTGGGCACCGGCTTCGGCATTAAGGATTCCTTTCCGTGCGTTGAGCAGCCGCACCCCTGCGTGTAGTATTACTTGGCCAGGAGCATCAGCTTGCCGGCCTGCTGGCACTGCTCTACCTGGTCATCCTGGTTGAAGGACAGTCGGGCAAGGGCAGTGATGGCGGCGACCTGGTTCCACAGGTTGGTTGGGTCTTGCGAGATGATACCGGTCTTGCGGTTGCCCTCCTCAACCAGGGCGGTCGCTGCCTTGACAGTCTTCTGACTGAGCTTGGTCTTGCGCAGGATAATCTCCTGAGTTTCCTCGACGGTCGGCGCAAGAATCTTACGCATCGCCAGGCTGATACGGTCCTCTTGCTTGCGCGAATCCTGCGTCACCCAGCGATTCAAGAACCCGGTGTATGCTTCCATAATCCGCTCCCACGGGTTGCCGGTGTGGCGGATGGTGACTTCCTCCATCCCTTCGCAGCCCCACATATTGAGGTTGGCGCACACAGCCTGGAGCAGACCGGTCGTGAACTTCTGAGACGAACCTCCTACCTCAGAACCCTGCACCATAATGAAGGGGCTGAACACCTGACCGTTGACCTCAATCTTAGGCGGGCAGATGTCGGAGGTAACGCCGCGCATATTGATACGGCTCACGTTCTCCGGCACCATCAAGGCGAACATATCTTTCTCGCTAGCATACAGCCCACCCGGTCCATCGAAGGCGGGCGGGTTGACGAAGCCGAACTCCTGCAAGGGAAGGAGCAAGCGATTCACTACGTCCATATCCCACACCCGGGAATACTTGCCGGTGTTGATAGACCGTGCGGTAAGCTGTCCGTTCTGCGCCGTGACCAGGAGGTTGGCCGTGTCGTTACCCTCTCGTCCTTGCAGCCCGAGGTTCAAGCCATCGGCTACCCACTTGGCAGCCTCGGCTGTTTCACGGAACGCCTCGAAGCTAGCACGTAGGCCGGAGGCAGGTAGCCCGGCGAGCGCCGCGAGTTGGCCGAAGCTGTGGTGCGTGAGGCCAGCGGTGCCTCGGTCGGTAGCGATACGAACGTCCGTGCCTACTGCCTCGGCACGGATGGAAGAGAAAGGTTTCTCCACCTCCTTGGTCCGAGCTTGCCGGGTCTGCAAGAAGTTGAGCAGTTCGCCCAGGGTTTTGAACCGCTCGTCTGCCGGGCGCTTGGCCCACTGTTGATGAGCGGTCGAGATGAGGGTGCCCGTGACGGGGAACTTGATAGGGTCGGTGGTCTGCTGCACAGGAGCGGCGGCGGACGAGGTGTTGCCGATGATGGCAGAGGGGGTGAGGTTATCGAAGTTCATTGGAGTATTACCTTTCTTTTCTTTGCTTGCTGTTGAAATAGAATAGCACCCCAGAAAATCCTGTGATGCCACGTTTATACTAGTATATTACTACTCGAAGGTAGCTATAGAGTTTCCGTTGGGGTAAGAGTTCAGTATCTCTTTCACCTTTACCCTGGCGGTAGTCCCGTCTCTAAGGTAAGCGGTTACCTCTGCGCCTGCGGTTAGCAGGAGGGTAGGCCCCCGCAATACCCAGGCTCCCGTTGTTCTGGACCTGGCGAACACGATGCGCGTTAGCTTTGGTAGCATTACTCGGGGTCGAGGAGCGCCCGCCACTCGGGCAACTCTAGCGGGTTGACGGCGTGGCTGTATTCCCAAGCAGACATAAGCTCGTCCACTTGGTCAGAGGCGAAGAGTTGGTGGAGCTTGTGCTCCGCCAGAATATCCGAGGCGCTGGCCGAAGCGCCGAAGCCGGCAAGCGTAGCCTGCCTACCTTGGACAAGGTAGTTGATAGCCTCGGCTAAGGTGTGATGTTGGGTAGGTGTAGCTGTCATAGGTCCCCCACTACCGTGATACGGTCGGCGTGTCCTGCGTCTGCAAGGAAGGGGTCAGCTTCTCTGGGCGAGGGACTACCTGAGGCCCGGAATCGGTCGCCCATTTCTCGGCTTCTCGGTATTTCTTCTGGGTTTCTTTGGGTTTGCCCGCTTTGTGCAGGCGTCGCGCCCCTTCTTTGCCAGATCCGTAGTGAGTGCGGCTTGGTATAATCATTGAATTACCCTCAATCCTTGAATTGCTTTAGCTGCTGCAGCCTTGCGCACCCCATGCACGGGGAAGGCTACGGTGTGGCGAGGGCGCTTGACCCCGCCGGGCCCGGTGAGTTCCTGCTTCTGGCAGATGCCGCAAGTGGAGCAGGTGACGTTGTCGAAGAGCACAGCCGGGCAGGTCTTGACCAGGTTCCCTGCTGGTGTGTGCCAGGTGTCGGGGGTGTCCTCAGGCACAGCGATGACGGTGGGGAGGCCCATAGCCACAGCCAGGTCCACTTGCTCGGCCGTCTCACAGGACACGTTGACGGTGAAGCCCGCCCGGTTTGCTTCGCGGACCAGTTGCCTGTTGCGACTTTCGCAGATGCTTTCGCTGTCCCAGATGGGATAGTGTGTGTAGGTGAAGCCTCGCTTGCCTTTGTTGGCTTTAGAGATGCTGTTGATAGCCTTGGAATCGAGCCTGTTGGCCCTCCCGGGCAGGTCGCCGGCCTGGTTGTGTCTCCACAGTTGCTTGTAGGGCAGGGACTTGATAGCTCCCACTAATTGCTCCAGGGACAGTTCCCGGGCCGACTTACCATCAGAAAGTCGTTTCCAGTGTATTGCGAGATGCCCCGCCTCGGCGTAGCAGCCGTTGCCCTTGAAGGAGCAGGTGCTGGGGCAGGAATCTTTGCTTGTTGTGGTGACCGGGATGGGGCCCACCTTGGTGTTGCCACTTACCAGGGTCATGTGGTACTTATGCATGCGTTACCTCCCGCATAGATAGATGAGGAGAGCCGGAAGCACGAGCATCACTATTGCGCACTTGAACAGCTCCCAGGAACCACCCTTGCCCACCTCTTCCCTGAGGTCAGCCTGGGTGAGGATACCAACCGATGGACGTGTAGCGGTGTGCCCCGTAGGACATAACGTAGAAGCCTTTAGTTGTCACAGGTTTCTCCTTCTTGCTTAGGCCAGCTATAGGCGTAGATAGGACTACCCGAGGTAGGCTTGATGCACCAGCGGGTAGTAGTCTCCCCTTCGCACGGTGTTTCTTCGTTGACACTAGCGAAGCTATACTGGCGCACCAGGATAGCGCGAGGGTCGTAGGTTTCTTGCTTTTGCATACCCCGGTCAGGGTTGAACGGGTCAACCGGAGTCTGCAGGATGTATGCCTGCTTCGGTTCTGCGGGCGGGCCCGCCCAATTGAAGTTGTTGCTGCATACCTGGGGCCGGGTGTCCTGGAAGCAACGAGGCACCTGCGTCCAGACGAAACCGCCCTGCGGCAAGAGGCTAACGAACCAGCGGTCGAGGTCGCCCGCCTCGGCAGGCCGGTTCTTGTAGTCGAGCATAGCCTTCAAGGCTACCCGGTGCACGGCTACAGGGTCAGACAGGTTACCGTCATACGGAACCTGCAGCATAGCCGCGCCGCTCCGGGCAGTGATGAAGTTTTTACTGGGCATAGTGGTGGTTGTGACTGCGTTTTTCTCTGTCTTGTGCTCAAAGCGTTTCGCTTTCATAGCGATTTCCTTGGTGACCATTAGTAGATTCCTCCTTGATATTACTTGATGAGTTCGAGAAACTCGCGGATAGTAGGCAGGTCCCAGACGTGCCCGTCAAATATGCGCCGGTTAACCCGGTAGAGCTTGAGCCCCTTGATATTCTGGGAATCCCAGGACTTGAGCGCGGCCAGCGCCATACGCTTCCAATAGCCGGAGTAGATAGGAACCTCGCGGTCCTGGTGGTTGAGAGCAGATATTACGTAGACGAACCGGCAGCCCTGTGTCACAGGAACAGAATGGCTTGCGCCTGGGTTGAGTGCCCACCTTCAGTATCCCAGGCGAGTTCTTCCAGGATAGGCAGGCGCATAGATGCGACAGCTTTACCGGCAATTTTATCCACGTTGGTGGAGAACAGGGGTTGAAAGTTCAACATTGGTATTACCTCCAGAATGTTCTTACACCTATACTAGTATAGGTGTAGACTGAGTTAGATATTACTAAGACGTTGACTGAGTAGGAAATTACACACTGCCGTTCGTCCTACCTTGGTGCGCTACAACAGCCGAGGTAGTAATACTTGACCAGCTAATTCCCTACTGAGTCCCCGTCAAAGGGACCTAAGTAATACGGTAAGTTGCCTATCGCATAGCGGCCCGCGCCCAGGGTTGTCAGTCCCGGACCTGGCTTCGCTAGACCCTCTAGCAGAGCTTACCCTCCCGATAGCTATTCGCTACCTACTCGCAGACCGGCGCGGCTCACTGAGTCCTCTCCTTGCTTGGAGTGCCGGGAATGCTGTTCAGCGTATTACGCTGGGGATATGTCACCTCTTGCGAAGCGCCAGACCGCGCCAAGGAAATCGAGCAATACTCTATTCCAAGGGAAGCCGCTTAACCCCGTGCTGACGAATCTCACTGCCAACGGGGGGACCTTACTGGAAGGGTCCTGCTAGGGCCAGGTGGCTCCTGGCGAAAGACGAGGAGCAAAGAACGCCTGCTCGGGTGGCGGCCCTCCGAAGGGGGCGAGGTAGGGTTAGAACACCTAACCGTGCGGGCCTAAGTCCGAATACAGACTTCACGCGAACAGGCCAATTCCGGGTGCCGTTTATGCGTGGTCGCACCCCACGCCGAACTAGAGCCCTGGTCTGCGGGGAGAACCGTTTTACGGCCAGGGATAGCCCGAATTAAGAAGCAAGTTGCCCCTTTCCAGGGACGACGCTTGCCCGCGCCTACCGCCTCCTGGGCGCACCTCGCAACTTAATCGAGGGGCCTGCTTTCTTAAAGCCGGTGTCGGTAACCCTGTCCCTCGTTGTCCGGGGGACACCCTGATAATAGCACCCCTGGAATTTCCTACCATACCCAATTCTAACCATTCTTCTATGGGTAATACTAACCATACCCCTCGCCCCCGGGAAGCCGGACCCCCACCCACCTCCTTCCCGGGGTCGGCAGGCCGCCGGGCCGCACACCCGCACGTCTATCTAATAGCGAAGAAGACACTAACAAGTTCTGACCATTCCCCTCTGCATAGTTTCCCCTCTCACCTGCCGACCAGGAGCCCGACCCCCCTCCCAGCCCCCTCCCCAGGTATTACTTCCTGCGTAATACTATCGGTAGTTTTTTCCGGGAAACCATTCAATTATCATACTCCAGGTATCTCTTCCCCGGCCCCGGGAGACTACTTTCACTACTCACAGTAGAGAACCCCATCTCGCTACACGCACTGTAGACGCCCTTAGAGGCGGACCTCTCCCGAGCTTACCCAACCTACCTCCAGGCGCTCCATCGAGGTCGAGTATTACTAGCGTATAGTATCGTAGGTTCTGGTCGTAATACATCCGATAGTTATGGCACACGGGGTCAACCCCAGCACCTCTCCCCCGCCGACCCCCGGGCCACGTGCCCCGGGAATTATATTACGCCGCCCCAAAATTACAGGTACATGCCACTAATTTCCTGGTACAAATTACCCCCCTGGGGGTCTGTCGGGGGACCCGTTTCACCGGAACGCGAATTTCGGGGGGCAAGCTCATCGCGGGGTGAACCTCGGGGCATATTTCAACTACCTCACAAAACAGCACGTCCAAGTGTGGAGATTTGAGGAGAGGCCGGAAAGTTAAGTAATATAGAGTAATATAAATACTAGTAGTAATATCCCGGCTACAATCTACCACAGGTAATACCGTCCGCGCTAGGGAAGAGGGCAGGATGGAAATGGATTTTGCCCCTAAATGTGCTCACTGCTGCAAACCGAGATTTGCCCTGCACGTCTCCTCTTTGTCGGAGTACAAGGAACTCAAGCGACTACAGAAGACCGCCCAAGTGAAAAACTGCCAGAGCTGCGGCTGGGTAGAACCGGAGGAGGACTATAACCGGCACAGGCAGTTTTTCTCCGATTACCTGGATGCGGCGTGTGCGGCTCGCCCAGACACGAAGAAGGCCCCAATCAGAACCAGTCCGTATTACCCAGGATAGAAAGAGGTGACCTATGGATGAGAAAACCAGGAGGATTTTGCAGGCAGCGGATGAGGCGGAAATGGACTATATGCGCAAGCAGTTCGCGAGGGCTTGCCAGGATGTGGCGCTGAAGTGCGTAGTCTGCCTTTCGCCAGTCGAGAGGGATAAGGCGTCCATCTGTGACTCCTGCTGGAAACAGACTGTTGCGGGGAAGCCCCAAAAGGCTACTCCGTCCAGACCGTTCACCTTATGGGATTTGCGTAATATCCAGGAGGAGATGAGGCAAGTACCTCCTCTGACTCCTGAGCAGGAGGCGAGGGTACGGGAGCAGCTCAGGGGGAAGAAGCCGGGAGACTATGTGGAGTGCGACCTCTTCATAGGGAGGGATTATGCCCGACTTCGATAAACTGGACGAGCAGTGGAAAAAGGAAGGGAAGTAATATGAGTAAGACCAGGTGTAATAAGTGTTTCGAAGTTTACGAGTCCGAGGATACAGAGGAGTGCCCGCAGTGTTACCCGCCTCCCAGGGAGCACACGACCGAGATTGAGAGCAAGGGGCTGACGGAGCGCATCGAGCAAATCCTGGGGCTGATGAAGGACAGTATGACAAACCTGTTCGCGCTCTACCCGGGGGATGACTTCTGCATCAGCTACACGGTGGTACGGGTTCCGCCTCCTTCGGATAAGCCTCCCATCCATATCAACCTGGTAACACAGGGACTGGCAGGGAAGAATCCCGTGGATGCCTGGAAGGAGAAGGGGCGAGTAGTACACGCTTGCCCCAGTTGTGGGAAGACGCTAGGATGGGGGGACTTGTGCAGGGTGTGTATGATTTACCGGATGGGCGAGACGCACCACGAGAAGACGATAGGAGATGTAGAATGAAACCGCCAAACCAGACCTTACAGGAAGCACACAGCTTCGATACCGAGGAAGGCTGCCTCACCCTGGAGACGCAGGTGGACCCTTCCGGGGAAACCGTCGTCAAGGTGGACGGCAAGCGCCTCACGGGAGCGCAGATTGCCAGGTTCGCCGGGGCATTGTTCCGAGCCGGCCTGTATTCAGGGCTACCCAAGCACGTACCTATCGAGGGAGACGCAGCCGGCCACCCGCAGCTAGCGTTTCAGGCGCTGCAATCCCTGCAGGCCCAAGCAATCGCTGCGTTCACGGAGTCCGCTATGTACAACACGGTCGCGGATGACGGGACTATCGCTAGCAAGTGGGTATTACAGTGGCATCTGCTCGCAGGTACGCAGTCCGCCTTGCTCCAGCCCGGGAAACAGCAGGCCCACAAGATTAGCGGAGCTATTCCCATCTTCCTCCAGCTCCAGAAAGGGCCAGCTTTGGAGCCAGTCTCGAACGTAGCCCCTATCTTTGGAGCTAAGACTTCCGTACACAGGGTTGACAAGTAATATACGTACCTGGTATGAACGTATTATCAATACGCACCGCGTAGGAGGAAGAATGGGTCAGTTTTACACTCTGGAGCAAGTAGCAGAGAAGCTGCAGGTCGAAGTTCGGGACGTGCAGAGAATCATCAAGTCTGGTCAGTTGGAGGTCATCGAGCTGCCCGGCAACGTCAAGCGCGTAAGCGAGCTGGCGCTGAACGGTATCCGTCCTGCGCAGAATACTCAGCCGGCCAACAACGGTAAGGCTAAGGCTCCGGCCAAGAAGCCCCCTACCCAGGCGCAACTGGTTGCCCGGGAGCGGTTCGCGGATATGGCGCGCAAGCGCAAGGCCGATGCCATCGCCCGGCAGCGCCCCGGTGGCGAGGAAATCCAGCCGCCCGAGGAAGCCACCCTGAGCACCACCCCTCCGCCTCAGACCGGAGTCAAAGATGTTGCCCAGGTCCCGAAGGATGGAGTCCAGACCAAGGCGAAAGCTAGCAAGTAGGACATCCTCCCCGCTTAGTAGGCAGGCCCCCGGTTAACCCCGGGGGTCTTTTTTGTTCCCCGGGCGTTTTGTACCAGGTTGCTCATACCCCCGTATTTGTGTACTATGAGCTGTATGTCTGCCATCACAAAGTATAACCCGCGCTCGCGCATCAACGCGCCCCAGCACCTGGAGGATTACGAAGCGTTCTCCAACGACCCGGACCCGTTCTCCCTGAACTCCGAGATGGCCACCATCCGTACGCTCCAGGTCGAGATGAGACAGGCCATCGAGGGGAAGAACAGGGAATCCCGCCTGGAGTTTTACACAGAAATGGCGATGGGACTCGCGAAGTTTCTCCACGAGGAAGAAGGATGGGGAGCGCAGTTCACGGTCCCGGAAGAAAAGTTCGACTACATCCGCAAGTTATCGCGCAGACTCCTGGTCATCGTCAAGAACCAGTTCGAGGCAAAGTTCGGCACAGATAATACTATCACTCTACAGCAGGCCAAGGCGATGTCCCACCTGATTGAAACCGGCGCTAAGATTGCAGAGAAGCAGCGCACGATGTTGGAGAAGGCAAAGACCCAGGTGCGGTGGGATGACCAGCTTTTGAACACTCTGGTGATGTTTGTTTCCCAATGCGTAATACCTAACGTAAGTAATATCCAAGAGCGAGCCGCAATCGCAGCGGCCACCAAGCTTTGGCTGCCCTCGGCTGCAGGGCGCTAATGTTTGTAGAAGACGTATTCCTGGAGAACGGGAGACTGCCGTCCAAGCAAGAGCTAATCGTACGGAAGCTCGGGCAGATTATGGAATCGAACGTCACCGAGTCCAAGATTTTCGAGCAGAAGTTCAAGGCCAACCCCACACAGAAGATGATGGCGGACATCATCGAAGCCTCGGAAGTTCCCGAGGATAAATGGATTCATCTCTTGTGCTACGGCTCGACTGGTAGCGGCAAGTCCTTCGGCATCGCGGCCTACGTTATCGACGCTATGCTCAAGCACCCTGGTTGTTCTGTACTAGCGGTACGTACCACGGTGACCGACATCAAGGAAACCATCTACAAAGACTTCCTGAAAATCCTCAACAAGTTCGGTGTGCCCTACACCAAGAATGATACCGAGACTTCTATCCTTTTCAACAACGGTTCGACGCTGCGCTGCCGTTCGGACAAGGCGCTTATGGACGCGCACTCGGATAAATCCCACTCCCTGGGCGGTACCGCGTACAACTTCGTCCTGTTCGAGGAAGCAGACTCCATCTCCCAGGAACTCATTGCCACCATCGCCGGCCGTATGCGCGCACCAGGCAACTATCGTAAGGTCATCTTCTATTCGTGCAACCCCCCGTCCAAGCGTCACTGGCTCTGGAAGATGTTCCACGAAGGGAACGACCCCCACGACCCGCTTAGCCGTCGCCGCGTAGTGTTCTTCACCACCGAGGATAACGTGCAGCACGTAGGCACCGGGTATATGGAGGCGATGCGCGAGGACTTCGGCATCGCCAACCCCAACCTGCTCAAGCGCCTGGGCTTCGGTCTACCAGGAGCAGACACCAAGGGCATACCGTATTACTCCCATGACTTCCGGCGAGACATCCACGTGTCTTCCAAGAAGCTGAACTGGGACCCGGGGTATCCTTTGCTGCGCGGGTGGGACTTCGGGCTATCCTCTGGTATCGTGGTCGCACAGTGGCACCCCGAGTTAAACCAGCTCCGCTGCTTCCAGTCTCACCTCGGGCAGGAGATTCTCTTTGACCCCTGGTGCGACCAGGCACTGCCTAAGATTATCAAGGACTTCCCCGGCGCACAGTGGGAAGACTACTGCGACATCGCCGGTAAGATTCGGCAGGGTAATGCAGAGAAGAGTTACTTCGAGCTGATGAAGGAACGCGGCCTTCGCCCCAGGTACCCCAAGAAACGCGGGCTCGTGTGGTCCTTGAACCGGGTCAGTGCTTTGCTGCGTACGATGTGGAAGGGCCAGCCCAAGCTGCTCATCGACCCTGAGTGCGAAATCCTCATCGAAGCCTTCGAGGGAGGGTACTGTAATATGAAGGGCCTGCGTGACGATGACATTCGTCCTATGAAGGACGGAGTCTTCGACCACATTATGGACGCCTTCCGTTATATTACGATGTGCCTGAATATGGACCTGGACGAGGGAGTCAATATGAACCGGGTAGGATTCGTGGAGCCTGCGGGCGGACTCTTCCAACAGGACTTCAGCACCGCGAGCGCGACTTCTCGTAGCAGCCTTATCCAAGGAGCCATCGCCGCTCCTTCCAGAAATCCCTTTGGCAGGAGACTAGTATAGATGGACCGCTTTGGAACCTTACCGTCTGACGGAGCACAGATTGGATACAACAGCTTCACTCGTGATGAAGCTGTACGGGCAGGAGTGTACGAGAACTCCGCTCCTGTGGAAGATGCCGACGACCCGTTCGCTGGCCAAGACATCGAAGAGACAGTAATGGTGCAAGCCTTCCGCCGAGTATGGGACATCGAGGACCAAGCGTTCGGCCCTCTCAAGAACGGCATTCGCGCAGCTTGGGACCTGTACCACCGCACCTGGCAGAGTACTCCCAAGGATGACGACCAGACCGACCGGCGCTATCCGCTGATGATGATGTACGTAGAGAAAATCTGCGCGGCCATTATGGCTATGATTAACTTCAAGGACAAGTGGCTGGACATCAAGTCAACCATCCCCCAGCATCAGGTGATGATGAACGTAGCGCGCAACCTGAGCGAGGACCTTCTCCAGCATACGGACGTGAAGTTCGTCAAGAAGATTTCGGAAGCAGTCAAGTCCGGCATTATGACCGGTATGATGATTACGCAGGTATTACCTTCTCAAGACAAGATAGCATCGGCTACCGGTGCTCCCGCAGCAGCTACCGCAGAGGAGCTGAACGGCTTTCTTGAATCCTTCGCAGACTTGAAAGGGGAGGGTAAGCCAATCGTACCTAACCCTCTGATGCCCAAGGTAGAACTCAGGAACGTACCTACCGAGCAAGTCCGCCTGGATAGCACAGGCTGCAACAGGTACTGGATGTGGACGCAGGAGGTACCCGTAGGTACGGTGTTTGCAGAAGCGGAAGCTCGCGACTATGACTTAGAGGAAATCAAACTCGCGCGTGACCGCAAGACCTGGGGCAAGCCGGCAGATACCACCAGCGGTACGGAGACTGCGCGTAAGGGTATGGGCATCGACGGCATCCCTCCCAAAGGTATGATGCGCTTGCACTTCTTCGAGGGCACACTGGATGACCCGGAGACAGGCTTGCGTATCTTTACGGACAAGCTGTGTGTGATGGCCAACGGCTGTCGCATCTTGTTGCTGACCGATATTCCTTTCTGGGATGGCGAGAGGTCGGCTATCATCTCCAAGTTCATTGACCCTCCGCATTCTGTATACGGTAAGGGTCTGGGCGTAGAGAACGTGGACTCCTTCGACGTACGCAATAGTATGACGAATCTACTACTCGACTTCGTACGCCGCGTATTGAATCCGCCCTACGAAGAGAACGTGGATATGCTCGACCCGGAGGAGGCGCGCAAGGGCCGCCGCTTCTTCCCGGGAGCCGTTATCAAGAAGCAGGACTGCCCTCCGGGAGGGATGGTGTACACCCCCGTGGCTCCTCCCGATATGCCGGCTTCGTTCTGGAATACATACCAGGCGCTGGACCTGCAATCGCAGAGCACCCAAGGACTGGACACCGGCATCGGCGGAGCCCTGCGTACTCGCGGTAGGCAGACCGCCGACGAGTACAACTCCCGCGATGCGCAGCAGGGTATGTTCTTCAAGAACATCTTCTTGCTGATGGAGCAAGACTACCTGAGCCCCCTGGTAAAAACCATCTATCTGCGCCATCTACAGTACGTGACGGACGAGACGTGGAACGCCTGGGTCAAGGCGAACAAGAAGAAGTTCTTGGAAGGAACGGACCAGTCTAACCCCAAGGTCATCGCTGCTTGGAATCAGGTCTTCGATGTGATGGCTACCTGGGAAGCCGAAAAGCGTATGAAGTTCTTCGGAGGTAATATCAGCTTCAACGTGCAGGTATTCTCCCAGAACTTCGAGCGCCAGGCAGCCATCGAGAAAGTGTTCTTTGCGATGAAGAACCTGGCTGCTGTACCGGGAGCGGTACAGTATATGAAACTGCGTAACTGGGTACGCAAAGGTACCGAAGCGTTCGGGTGGGACCCCGAGGAGATGCTCAACCCTGAAGCTCTGCCTATGCCGGACCTGGAAGGTATTACCATCCCGAGTCAGGACGATAGCGCGCCGGAAACTCCCGACCTTTCCCAGGGTGGTAGAGGTGTGCTAGAGTCTGTGGCACAGGAAGGTATGCAGCCGCCCGCGACAGGAATTTTTCCTGGAGGACCAACGGGCCCAGCTCCAAACCAGGTAGGCCCTCCGCCAATGTAACGAAGTAGGAGAATTATACTATGGATACGAACCAGGCTCCGGTCATCGTGACCCTTGGCAAAGAGCCGAAGAATCCCATCGACATCAAGAACCTTGGGGTAAACACCTGCCCTCAGACAGTGGTATCGGGACTGAGCTTGGAACGCTACCGCGCTCCGAGCAACGTACCGCTACCGCTAGTAGACAACGACGCTAAGGAGGCACGAACCTAATGGCTAACGACCGTAAGACCTTTACCCATCCCTCGAAGCCGGGAGCGGACCAGAAGACCACGTTCATCCAGACCGGCTTCGGTGACCCGATGGAGGAGACTCCGAAGGTCAAGATTGTGACCGAGACGGTGACTCGCGGAGAGAACCGTTACGCTCAGTATCCCATCAACCGGTAATGAAACCGGTCACTTTCGATGAGCTAGGCGAGCCTGACTCCGTTGCCGAGCAGCTTCTCCGCACAAGCCTCACCACGCAACGAGACGAAGTGCTCGTCAAGCTCATCGAGTGCCCGCCGGACTTTCACCAGCTTCTAGCTGTGCAAGCCGAGGCCAAAGTAATCAACAGACTCGTTAAAGACGCAAAGAGTCAGATATTACGGTACAACCGTAAAGGAAGCGAGAGATAATGTTCGCCTTAAACTATGGAGGGCAAGAGCCCACGAACCAACCGGAACCCGAGCAGCAGCAACCGGACTTGGCCGCACAGCTAGAACAGGAACGCAAGGCGCGTGAAGCCTTGGAACAGCAAGTCAAAGACCTGAGACACCACAGCATCCGTTCTACAGAAACCGCGAACCAGCAAATCAATCTGCTTCGCGGGCAACTGAACGACGCTGTCCGTCCCCAGGTACAATCTACTACCCCCGCTCCGCAGTCCGACGACTGGATGAGTATGCTAACCGGCGGAGGTAGTAATACTCCCGCACCCAATGCGCAAGGAGAACGCCTGATGACCCCCTCGGAAGTACGGCGTATGATTCAGGAAGAGGACCAGCGCAAAGCACAAGCCCACTACCAGGAGACGCAAAAGGTCGAGGAACTGAACGCTCGCTTTATGGCGGAGTATCCCGACCTGGCTAAGAACCAGGCAGCGGTCAAGCTCATCCAGAACCAGTTCCTGGCGGTGAGCAATCTGCGCCCGGACCTTCCTGCGGAGAGCCGTTACCGGTTGGCGGTGGATAACGTGCAGCAGGAGATGCTTCCGCTTCTCGGTTCCGGCGTCGTTCCCAAGGACCCTCCGCCCAAGGAGAAGCCCAAGGCCAACCCTTATATGCCGAGCATCTTCGCTCCACCTCCAGGGCAAGCGTCTCTGGATACCCGGCTAGGACAAGGCGCAGTGGACGGCAGTTCGCTGGAAGACAAGTACGCCCGCAGGCAAAAAGAAATCGCCCAATGGAACAAGGACCGGGCCAAGCTGCAGGGCCGTTGACAAGCCAGGTACAATAATACCAAATCTTTTCTCGCGTAGTACGAAAGGATCACGTCAGCAAGTCTGGCCCCTTAGAGAGTGTGAACGCGGATGGTAATACCAATCTCAAATAAACTCTCTATGGAGGTCAGACAATGGCTATCAGAAAGGCAACCATCGCACCCGTCCAGACCCAGTCTGGCGGTTGGTGGGGACTCAAAATCTCGGACGAGGTCCGCGTAAAATCACAACCGATGATGGTGTTCGGGCAGCTCTGCCGCCCGGAAGCCCGCTTCGGTCCTCATATGGGCGACACGCTCCAGTACAACAAGGTCGGCGACCTGAACAATACCGGCGAGGAAATGACGGAAGACTCCGACGTTCCCGAAGGCGAATGGACTCCGACCTACGGGACTTGCACGGTCAAGGAGTATCGTAACTCCATCCGCTTGTCTCACTGGGCGTCCGTCTACTCGGAGCTTTCCGTCGAGGATACGAATATCATCGCGCTCACCAACGAGGCTCGCAAGACTCTCGACCGTATCGCGTCTGTACCGTTTCGTACTGCGGACGTTATCTACACCCCGACCGGCGTCAACAGCGCCAAGAGCTTTGCCTTGAGCTACAACGGTACCCCCGGTGCCCAGGCTACGCGCGAGTTCTCGTACTGGGATCACCAGAACATTATGGACTTGATGCGAGGCACGTTCAACATTCCCGGCTACATCGGGGATGACTACGTGTGCATCGGTAGTACGAAGTTCCTACGCTCGCTGCGCACGGACCAGGAGCTGGTCACCATCCGCCGCTACGAGCAGGGCAAGCAAATCCTGGCCGGCGAGCTGGGCGACTTGGAAGGCACCCGTTTCGTTCGCGAAAACAACGTGCTCAACAACTCGCTCGGTCTGAACGGCGTCTTGGGCGAAGCTATCTACATCGGCGCTGACCCGGTGATTATGCTCGAAATCCACCCCTTCGAGATTCAAGCTGCCGTCGGTGATATGTACGGCCGCTTCCGGCTTTTGAGCTGGGTCTGGTGGGGAGGATACTCCCGCATCTGGAGCTATGCCACCGACGCTACTACGCGCATCATCCGCGTAGGCAGCCTGTAATTCAGGAAAGGAGGAGAGAAGACAATGGAAGGCTTAAACAAACTCGGCGGGCGGTTCCAGGCTCAGCACTTGTTCACCAACCAGGGAGCTACGTTGGACGCGAAAGGTTCGACTGGCGATACTTCGTTGCTGTTCATTTGCTTGTACCAGAAGATCGAACTCTTGGAGATCGGCTTCGTGGTAATGGCTCTGGGAGGCGCAGTCACAATCGCAGCTCAGCTCCGGCTGGACTACTTGCCCAAACTCAACGGTACCCGCGTGAACGGCTTCGGCGCTCCGTGGACTACCGCCAACTACAACAACCTGGCCACGGGTGTAACGACTCTGACTTACGGTGTGGGCGCTACTGCTGCCATCTACACCCCGTACTCCCAGAGTCTGAACGTGTTCGCTACCGGACTGGTTCCGACCAGCGTAGCACCTTCGGGTATGAACCCGACCCCGGGTCCGGCCGCGTTCCCCACTATGCTCTTTGGTGATGCGTGTGTGTGGAACATCATCACCTCGGGAACCGGTGCAGGTGCGCAGACCATCCGCCCCTACATCAAGTACCGAGAAATGCCCCTCACCTAGTAATACGATAGGAGACTTACCTCGGTATGGCTGTGTTAGCTCAGAAACTACAACCCAAGAAACGAAAGCACGGAACCCCCGGCGTTATGTATGCTGCAGAAGGCCGCGCTACGGTGATTATGGAGGACGGTTGCTTGTTCTCCGAATCCGGGGAGGACTTGTTCTACAAGTTCGCTACGGACGAGGACCGAGACACGGTCTACCGAGGTAATATCCTCGTGTGGATGGACCATAATAACTTCTGCGTAGACCACGCGCTCCGGCAGAACCTGGTGCGGTCTATGAAGGAGCAGCAGTTGCAGGACCGCATCGCTCGGGAAAGGGCTGAAAGCCTGGCTCGTGAGCAGGAGGAGCTGGCGCGGCTCGGAGCAGAGCTGGAGAAATCCCGTAAGCTCAAGGCACCGCGCGGACCCATCGCCCCAGCTCCGCAACTCCGCCAGACGCAAGCGGACCTGGAACTTACCCCGATGGAGCTGGAGGTCCTGGGTGTAGCTGGCCTGGGTCTTCCGCCCGTCTCGGACCCGGCGTCCAGTCTCTACGAGGAGGACGATGACGACGGTATCATTGCTCCTCCCGAAGAAGAGGACACCCCCGCAGTAGGACTGCGCAGGTAATACGGAGGTAACGTGGACCAACCAGCAGCATTATCCAAGCTCAAGGAGTCCATTCGTATCAGGTTCCCTCGGGCGTCTGAAGAATGGCTGGCTTCCATCGACAACAACGTGAACGACTGGGTAGCGTCTCTTAGCCAGGAGTACCCTTACTGGTTCCTCACGGTCGAGCCTGGAGACTTGCTGTCGGAGTCCACGTTCCCTTTGAACCTGGCTACGCTTCCCACTCGCGGGCCTTCGGGCTCGCAGTGGGTAGATAGCGGGTTCCTGGTCACAGTGCCCGGCCAGGCGACGTATGACTTCTACCACCCCACCGACTACGAAGCATTCAAGGCCAACCCGGCTGACCCGCTGGCTATGTCCATCTGCCAGGTACAAGAGGTGGATTACGTCCTGGAGTTCGACGCGAACAACGGAGCGTTTCGTAATATCTTGGACACCCGCGAAATGTCTGAAGCTCTCGGCTTCGGAGCATACAACCAGGGCGGACGCCCGCTGCAGTGTATGTGGCGCAAATCGGAAACCAAGAGTCAAATCATCTTTCAACCTACGCCGACTACCGCAAGCCTGTACGCCGTGGGATTTGTATTATCTTCTCCCCCCTGGTACCAGCTCTCGGGCTCGGCGGATTACTTCAATCGCTGGCTGACCTTTGCCCCAGAATCCCTGGTGCTCTACGGGCTCATCAAAGCCTGTGAGCACTTCATCGAACCGGGTATGATGCAAATGTACCAGCAGCAGCTCTACGGTACTCCGACCAAAGCAGGGCGCAGCTACGGCTCCAGCAACCAATACGTAGGAGAGCTGGGCAGATTGAAGCGGGAGACTGCACGAAAGCGAGAGAGTATGTACGCAAAGATAAGCTGGTACGAGTCGCAGGCCGAAGCGAAGAGAGCAAGCCACGGTAGCGCGTACCCGAGTCCCCAATCCCGGCTACGATTTATAATGCCGCAGTACCGGCGAGGGCTCTACTGATGGCCAGCGCGATGCAGTATCTCTCGGTCCCGGACGTAGGTCTGGGACTTTTCTCTGATGTCAACCCGATGCAGATACCTTTCGGCGGAGCAAGCCAGGTATCTAATTTCGTATGGGTGGACGGCTACGTTCGCGCTCGCCCAGGCATCAATGAGGCATACACTCCGGCCCCGGACGCTAATCCTATTGCCCATCTGAGTCTTTTTACTGACTTCGATGCTACCCGCCAGCTTATGCGCTTGTCGCGGAACGGGAGCAACTATGCTTTATATCGTCACAATGGATCCTGGGTGCCTGTTAACCTGTCTATTCCAGGAGTTAGTACAGATTACCCACCTACGAGCTGCAATTTCAAGGGCGACTGGTGGTTTACTACGGGCGACGGGAATCTTTATCGCTTTGATGGCTCAGTTTTATCTGATGTACCAGCTCTGCAAGCCAATCCAGCCCTGCAAGCGTACCGAAAACCGAAGATTGTGGTCGCCGGAGACTCTCGTATCTTCATCGGAGACTGCTTGGGCGATGATAATACTACTCGAATTGCTTACCGAGTCGCCTGGTCAGACACTTTGGACGGTACCACTTGGCGCGGAGGGGTAGGAGCAGGCACTTCTGGCCTGGTTGACCTGGGTAAGGGGTCGGCCCCCATCACCGGAATGTACTTTTCGAACTCCATCTTGCTGGTTTTCAAGCCAACCAGCATCTTTATGGGCTATGCGGCAGGTCCTCCTACGTATTACGCATTCAAAGAGGTGGTTTCCGGCATCGGGTGCATCGCTCACGCGACCATCAAGCAGTATCGAGAGGGCATCTTGGTCTGGTTGGGTGATGATAATATCTACGTAGGCGGTACTTCGAGGCAACCTACCCCCGTGGGTGACCGCATTCGCCCCAGGCTTCGTGAGATTACGGCGCTGACCAACATCTCCAAGGCTAAAGCGGTCATCGACAGACAGAACCACCTCTACACCTTGTTCCTTCCTTACGTGTTAGACAACAAGGTGAACCATTTCTTCACCATCAACCTCAAAAACGGGAGCTGGTGGGAGGGATTGTACAACGTAGCGTCCGTTGATATTACGGATGGAGTAGAATTCCGTGATAATCCGTGGAGCACCCAGCAGCTACTAGGTAATATAGACGGGAAAATCTTCGAAAGCTCCTTCTCCTACAAGTTCGACCTGGGCAACGTCTTCGGCGTGAACTGGGTATCGGGCGTAGTCCCAGGTAGAACCGTCACCGGAGGCAAGACAGACCAGGTTAGCTTGCAGCAGGCCCGCGTAAACGGCGTAGCAGGGCAGCTCAGCTTCACTTACCACGTGGGCCAGGGGCTCGACCGCTTCCAGATACGCAACCTGGGGCAACAGGTACTCGACGGGACTAGTAATATCTACGTATCCGGCAGACCCGAAGCAGCAGAACACTTCAAAATGCAGATGAGTAATACTTCTGCAGCTACTACCCCTATGATTGCCGGCTTAGGTATCGGCCATATCCCTGTAGGATTGAATGTGAAACGATAATGGACAGATTCGCAGGCTTTAATAACAATGGAAACTACGATTCCGCACAGCAAGCGCAGGTTTGGAACCTCACCAGTCGCGTTCCGAGCCCGCTTATCCTATTCAACGGAGCGGTCAACAACATATCTACTACCTGGCGCTTGCTTTACACCGTGTCGGAGGTGACTCACGCCATCATACAGGAGGCAATCCTGGCAAATGGTAGCGCAGGTACCGTGAAATACGCCCTGGCGTTCCTTCCTCCTACAGCCACGGCCCCTTCAGGCTCTAGTATGAATCAAAACTACCTGGCCCGCATCGAAGAAGTGGAGTCTGAGAAGTCTACCCGGTGGGAATTTGACTCCGGCCTACGCCCAGGGTGGAGAATCTACTGCTACACGGACGCAGCAGCCGGGGAGTTCGCTTGTATTACTGTATCAGGAGTCGAGGTAACCTATCAATGAACATCGTGTCTCGAAAAGCAGAGCTGGAGGACTGGTTGGCAGTCAAAGAGTGCTGGCAAAGTCTTAAAGACGGCAGGCATAGCTGGAAAATCGAGGGAGAGGAGCCTGTATTACGAGCCTATTTCCAATCCAGCCTGCTATCAGGCCCCCTTTTCTTCCCTATCCTGGTCGATGAGGACTCTGGTAGGGTGTATGGCTTTGCGATTATGCAAGAAGCGCAGATGCCCTCGCCCAGCGCGGACGGAATGACTATCCACTTCTATCCTCATACCTTTATTCGTGCGCTCTACGTGCAATCGGGAGTAAAACCGGTAGATTCTGCTCAGCTTGACCAGCTTATGACGGCTTGGGCCGTGGGGCGCAATCATATTTTGATGACCGGGAACTGCCGGCTGGACTTTCCCGAGCGTTTGGCGCAAAAATACGGGTATTTTAGGCAGCACGTAGTACTTACCAAGCGATTGAAGGAGGTCTAAATGGGATTCGGCGGCGGTGGGAGCACCCAAACGACTCAATACAACCCTACACCTATCACACCCCCCTTGCAAAACGAGCTTATCGCCCTTGCATCGGACAATTTGAGGTACCAACAGCCCTACAATGTGGCCGGCACGGGGTACCAGTTGGCGAATTTGTCTCCTTTGGGGCAGGTTTCTGCCCCAGGACCTAACCAAACTCGCTTCGGAGACCCCTATACCACGACAGGACACGAGCCTTATTTCGGTCAAAGCGCCGCAGCGCCCACGAATTTAGGCTTTCAGCAGCGATATGGAGGCGGAGCAGGGGGAGGACAGGGCTCCGGTGGGGCCTCTGGAGGGGGTAATTCCCCCCAAAATTGGGCCCAAAACTACTCCGCTGGGAGCAAACTAACGGGTCTTATCAATGGAGGAGGCTACCGTCCACCGCCAGTTAACCAGTTACCGGGCGGGGTAGCACAAAATAACCAGGCGCAACAGGAGCAGACAGGAGGCAACAATGGGCCAGTCGGGGGGTAGCACGGCCCCAGCTACAGGCGGCAGCGGGTTTGACTACGGATTCGGCAGCTCCGGGCAGCAGATGTCCTATAATAGCGACCCTTACCGCACTATTACCAACCAGCCTAATGCTGCTGCGCCGCAACAACTGCGCAACAGCTTTATGCCTTCCAACTTTATTGCTCCGTATTACAATGCTGCAGGGGTAGCAGGCAACCTGGGTACGATGATGACCGAGGGGGTAGCTCCGCAAGCTGCCGGCTTTATGCAGGATATGTTCAATCCCAACCTCAACACGATGGAGCAGTCTTTCCTGGGCGCGGGTATGAACAATGGCTCTCGTCTGTTGGAGCAGGCGATGGGGCGTAACGAGATGCAGTACGAAGATACCCCCTTCCATAGCGGGCTGATTAAGCAGCAGGGCGACACTATGAACCAGTTCGCTAACGACCTGGTATCTCAGGGCTCTCAGCTTGGACTGCAGAGGCAGCAGACGGCAGCACAGATGTCTCAGTTCCCGTTCACCTACGGTCTGCAGGCGTCCCAGGTAGGCCCGAATATGTCGGAGCGTATGTTCAATATGTACAACAGCGCGTTCCAACAAGGAACCCAACTGCCTCTATCCGTGTACACGCAAATCCCCGTCCCCAGTCCGGTAGTCTCCCAGTCTACCGGCGGTAAGATGGCATAAGAAAGGTAATACTAACATGCCTCAACAGCAACAGACTACGGTCCAGCAGCAACAGCGCCAACGCAGTCCTCTAGCCGGCATCTTCCAGGCGGTTACGGGGATTGCTTCTGCATTTCTGCCCCCTCCCGCCGGAGCAGCGGCCAACTTCCTGGCCGGTGCGGTCACCGGTAACGGGCAACAGATGGGGTCGGCGGCCACCTCTGCGGCCAAGATGATGCAGGGCGGAGGCGAAGCCGGCACACAGCCTCCCCCGAAAGAGGAACCGACTGACGAGAATCAACTCTCCCCTCAACCTCCTCAACAGCAGCAGGAAGGATTCGTCGGGCCCCAGGTGGAGCAAGCCGGGCCGGCCGAACAAATCCCCGGGCAGATGTCTGGTAACCCCGAAGACCAGAAAGCGATGCAGGAGAAGATTTTCGGGATGATTGAGCAGAGTTCTCCCGACCTGCCTTTTATGGTACAAAGTAACCCCCAGCTAATTCCTGGGCTGCAGAACTTTTTGTCCAACGCTGAAGCGCGCTGGATGAATCAACGAAACCAAGGAGGTGGTCAGTAATGGCTAAGAATGGCGAAGTACCCCAGAAGAAGCGCACCGATGGTAACTACCCGTCTAAGGGCGGGATGAAGGAAACCAAGCTCAGTGGTATTACCACGACCAATATGCACTTCAAGCCTGGCCAGAACCCGGTAGACCGAGGCAGCAAGTAATGACGGTCCAACACATCGACATCACCAAGAAGAACTACAGCTTGTACGCCGGGTACGAAGTTGTAGGCAAGCTCAAGGATTACGTCCTGACCCACGGCAAGGAGATGACGGTTCGTTGCGGCGACCGCGCTTACCGTATGACTCCCGCCGTAGCCCAATCCCTGAACTAGTATTACGAGGAGGTAGCCGTAATGGATGACACTGAACTGCAGGATGCGCTGATGGAGATTGATGCGTATGACAGCTACAATACCAAGAGCGCGGAAGTGGAGGCCAATGCGGCTGCCGACGAAGCGCCTGTACCCACGGAAGTAGTTCTGGATGCTGACCCGGTTCCGACCGAGGTCAATCTGGAAGAGGCCGCAGGCACGGATGCCAAGTCCAAGCTGAAGGCACACAAGAACGCACTGGATGAACAAGTTCGCCAGGACGTACAACGGATGGCCAAGGAGATGGGCGTCGATTACGAGGACCTGTTCGCAGCTTCCGGCGGGCCTACTCCTGATGAGGTGGAAACTTCCGCCGAGAAGAAGCGCGAAGCCAAGGACCCGCAAGCAGAGCAGAAGGAGGCCAAGGCTGCCCGTCCGTCAGCTCCTCCTGCTCCGGTCAAGCGTCAAGAGGACGTGAAGCCGGCCGCTCCCAGAACCCAAGAAGACAGGCAGCAAGAGCTGAAAGCCCAGGCCAAACAGAATGAGACTCCCAAGCCGGCGGCCAAGGCCGAAGCTAAAGCGGATGCGCCTAAAGCTGCAGCTCCCGCTGCACCCAAGCCCAAGGCCGCTGAACCGCACAAGGCAGAAGCCGCGCACAAGCAGCCGCAAGAACTGCACAGGTCGCCAGAGGCGCAGAGTCTACGCAATCACGCGGAAGCCGCTGCTATGAAAGCCAGAGGTAACCCGGAATCCCGAGAGCAGTTCGGCAAAGAAGCTGTACGCGGGTACGAGATGGGGGAGATGGACAAGGCGCGCAACGACCCGAACCGAGGCAAGCCCGTCTATCACGTGGAGGACTACGGCAAGATTCCTCTACGCGCGCCGGCCCCCACGAACAGAGAAGTCTCTCCGGTCATCGAGCAGATGCACCGGAACGGGCAAATCAACGACCGCGACTATCAGAATATGGTCAACGCCATCAAAGGACAGTAGGAGGTAGCTATGCCCCAGAACCAAGGACCTATCGTAATACAGAACCAACGCTCTACCGGAGCCCTCGGGATGTTCGGTAGTCAGTTGTTGAGCAACCTGGGCCAAGGTCTGGGGCAAGCTGCCGGGGGGTTCCTCCAGGACCTCATCAACCCGAACCCGCAGGAAGACGTATTACGCGCCAGTGCAGAAGCGCAACGCATCAAAAACGACCAGGATATACTGTCCGCGTACGAGGAGTACCAGAAGAAGCGAGGCGCAGGTCCCGACCCTGTTACTGCTAAGGCATTCTTTAGCCAGACGGGTAAGGACGAAGAAGAGGTAGAGCGCCTGGTACAACTCGCTACGCCCACGATGGCTAACGATGAGTTCGCAGTGTTGGGCAAAAACCTACGCATCGTCCGGGAGGAGAACAACAAACCGTTCTCCTCCGGTACGGGCGCGGGGCCTATGGCCAATGTGCCTCCTCCTCCCTCTGCTGAACCGGCAGTGACTCCCAAGGCGTCTCCAGAGAAGCCAGGTAATACTCTGCCTGCGGCCAACCTGGCTCCGCTTACGTCGTCCACCATCAGCGCCGAGGGGGACTCCACTACCCGGCCGGCTCCGTCTGCTCAAGAGGAGCAAGCTACCAAGAACGTACTCTCGGTAGCGCCGGAGGTTGTGGCAGACACTGTCAAGCCGACCGAGCCCGCCCTGGCCCCGGAAGCCCTGCCGCCAGTCGAGAAGGTCAACGCTCCTCAGCCTCTCTCCCAGGAAGCGAAGATCACCGCTATGCGCAAGATGCGGAACGCCCAAGGGGCGCTTGCTGCTATCGGCCAAGCATTCGTGTCTGAGAAGACAGGGGTCATCGACCCCGCACAACGTGGCCTGGCTATGAACGCTTTGGCTACCGTGGACCGAGATATGGCAGATATTATCAATATGCAGCGTATCGCGGAAGGCGAAGACCCTTCGACCCTGAGCGGCAAGAACTATCGCCAGATGGCGTTCTACGCTACGCAGCGAGAACTGCTGAACAACCCTGCCTGGAGGTCCAAGGCTACGCCGGATATGATTGCCCGCGCCGAAGAGAACTCCAAGCAATACGAGAACGCTTATATGAGCGATGACAACTGGTCTAGTACAGATTGGTCATACGTGGACAAGCTGAAAGCGAACCTGGTCCCCAAGGAATGGAGCCAGGGCGCGATGCTCCAGTTTATGTATATGCAGGACCAGTTCGCGCACCAGGCCAAAGAGAGCGACAAGAACAGAGCGGTCAACGTAGACCAGTTCAACAAGACCTACACCCTGGACACTGCCAAGCTCGGCCTTGCGCAGCAGGAGTTCGCCAAACGTTCCGGGCTGATTGACGCTCAGGTGGAAGCTATGGGCATTTCCAACGAGGAAGCCCGTAGTATGCAGGGCACCAAACTCGAAGAGTTCCGCTTCCGTATGCAGCAAGCCAAGCAAGTACAAGACCAAACTATGAAGGAGTACAAGCTACGTCTGGATACCGCCAGCATCAGTAATATGCAAGCCTTGCAGGGCCTGGTAGATACCCCCCTCTCCCAGGCCATCAGCGTTACGCAGTTGGAAGTCAACGATGAACAGCGCCGAGCTATGTCCGCGCAAGGAGCCTTGACCAAAATCCAGGCGGCTCAGGACACTCTGTACAAGACGATGTCCTCCAGCACGGACGGCAACTCCGCTACCAACCTGGTACGAAAGTATCAGGACAAACCTTCTAGCTTGGATAGCGATTATGCCAAGATGCCTGGAAGCCAGAAGGCAGAAATTGACGCGCTCGCCAAACAGATTGGCGGAGACAACCCGGCAAGCATCGACCGCGCCCAGGCTATGGCAGCTATCAAGTACCCCAGTTATAGGGACTATATTACTAAGCGCGCCAGCTACACCCAGCAGGCTACGGCTTTCTCCAAGCAAATCGAAATGCTGGCCAAGAATGACGTTAGCATTGGCGACCGCATCAAGGCTACGGCGGAGCAGCTAGGAGGCCCCAACGCCGCCAATGCCAAGGCGCAGTACCAAGAGCTGATAGGAAAGTACCTGAACGCCAATGTAGTACGTGTGAACCAGGACCTGGCTCGCAAAGGTATTACCGGGGTAGACCCTAGAGCAGGTATGGACTTTATCAAGAACAACCCGGAGCTTATCCCGTATATGCTGGGGCAAGCCAGCGTAGCTCAGGGCAAGGTATCCACCAGCGGCTCTGCTTCTACTCTCGATCCTAACGAGGTAGCTACTATGTACTATATGGGTCGTAGCGTGAAGGGGGCAGACGGTTCTGTATTATCTCCTACCGCGTTCGCGGCTGTGACTGCTCACGGTAAGAACCTGAAGCAACTCTTCGGACCTCGGCTCCAGGACGCTTACGCTACCTACACCATCTTCGCTCGTGGAGGGCACTAATGGCCGTTGACATCAGCTCAGTATTCCCGGCGCCGCAAGAAGCAAAGCCTGCAGCAGCTCCTGTAGCTCCCACAACTCACCCGGAACCCGCAGCTCCTATCGTGATGGACGAGTTCTCCAAGGGCATCCTCAACGAGGGCCTGGCGGGTACGGCTGCCAAAATGAAACCGGAGCCTGTAGCCAAGTTCGGCACGGCAGCTCCGTACGATGTTAGCCGCATCTGGACGGAAGCAGGAGCACAGCCTACGGCTGCCCGTGGTCCATCTGTACCGTCCATATTACCTGGCCGCAAGGAGCAGATGGCTTACCTGACTCCCTCCATCTACGGCGGAGCGGACATCAGCGGCCTGGCAGACGCCCCTTTGTCCAGCGCCTACAAGCTGCGCAAGCTGGCCAACGAGCAGGGCTATGAAGTGCTGTTCACTTCCGGCGCTCGTCACGGAGGAGGCGGTTCGTACCACGACCACGGCGAAGCAGTCGATGCTCGTATCCAGAAGCGAGGCAAGTCCGGGCAGCTCTATGACCTGACTCCCCAAGAGGAAGTCCGTGTCGGCCGCGAGTTGGGCAAAGCTGCCGGGTGGGCGTCGATGCTCGATGAGATTCGCTTTGACCCCTCCGGCCGGAAGTCCGGCGCTCATCTGCATTTCTCCTACGGCAACGAGAAGAACCTCACCGACGACCCCTCGCACCATCTGCTCAACCGGCGACACTGGACGGACAAGAACTACCTGAAGCTCAATCCTAACGTAGAGCTAGCGGGCACGGGTAGCGAGCGCACCCGCATCCCGGCGATGATTGAAGCGATGGCCAAGGGCCGAGGCATTGACCCGGACGTAGCGGTACGCTGGATTCAGGCAGAGTCCAACTTCGACCCGAAGGCCAAGTCCGGCGCGGGGGCTTATGGCCTTGCCCAGATGATGCCGGGTACAGTGACCGAGGTAGCCAAGGAGTTGGGCGTATCCCCTGACCAGTATTACAAGAGCCCTCGTCACCAGGTCTTGTTTGGTATGCACTACTTGAAGAAGCAGCTCGACGCCAACGGAGGCAACTACGCCCAGGCGCTCGCGGCTTACAATGCAGGACCGGGAGCTTTGCAAGAGTTCAAGGGAGGTAAGCCAGTCTACGCCGAGACACGCAACTACGTGCGTAAAATCTTGGGTGATGTGGACTCAAGTATTACGGACGACAACACCGCAGCCCTGAGTATCCAGAAAGGCTACGGACGCAAGCTCGACCCAGCCAAGAGTATCGAGAACGCCAAGGCGCAAATCGAGAATGCTCGCTCGGATATGGGGGGCTTCTGGAAGGGGGTCTTCGATAACGCAGCTTGGGCAGGGCAAGCAGTAAAAGACTCGGTAGGGCCCGGAGCTTACGATTTGTCTAACCCCTTATCTGGAGGTAGGCAAACGGCCTATATGGCCAACGAGTTTTTCAACCAGGTGTCCCTCGGGTTTCTCCCTTTGCTCCAGTCGAGCTTGGATACGAAGGCCGCCCGGGATAGCCAACTCGCCGGAGAAGGAGCTCTGCCTCAACTGATGGGGTCGGCCGGCGTAGGCGTAGCGAAACTCGGCGGTATGGTGGCTGGAGGCAGTATGCTCCTCAAGGCGCTCCGCTGGGCTCCTGGTGTTTCCGGGTTGTTGCGCGGAGCAAGTTCTGCAGCATCGAATGTTCTCGGTAAGACAGGCATCCCCTTGCTGGAGAGCTTGCAGACCTTGTCCGCCGGACCAGCCGCAGCGGCAGCCGGCGGACCTCTGGCGCTACTCTTTGCCGACACGATGGAGCAGGCAGCGGTGGGCGGGCTCCAGATGGGGACCTACGCCTTTGCGGACTGGATGTACAACGGCGCTCCCGAGTCCACCATCCAGGACGGGCTGTCTGCGTTCCTCACGAACTCCCTGATGGGAGGACTCCTTGGAGGTACATTTGCACTAGGCGTACCGGCGGCCATCGGCCTGGGCCTGAACGCCGTAGGTAATACGGTAGGGCGGAACGCTGCCGGAGGTTCTCTGGCGGAAATCCTTGGTAAGTATTACCAAGGAAGTAATATGCTTCAGCGTGGGCTGATGCGCACGGGCGCGGGCGCGGTGGGAGGTTCTCTCTTGGGAGGTATCTCCGATGTTACCGGCGTGAGCGAAGCGGTGTTCGGTAAGGAGATGTTCACGGACGCGGCAAGCATCGGAGCGACCGCCGGCCTCTTTGCCCCAGTTGCTGCCAAGGTGGTGGACTGGTCCGGGCTTTCCAAGATGGTCGGAGGCACTAAAGCCTACGAGGCGTTTCAAGGACAGATGCGGGGTCTGGTAGATAAGATGTCCCAGGCGCAAATCGACACGTTGACCAGACAGGCGTATGACGCCGTGGAGGATAACCTCCAACTGACGCAGCGGGTCAATGCCCATCAGAATGCCACCATCGCGGTACAGCAGCTCGACAAGGGTTTGTTGGAGCGAGAGGGGCTGGCGGATAAGGCGCAGACCTCGGCGGCCGAAGTTCAGAAGAAGCTGAACGAGCTGATGAAGACCGATGCCACGATGCAGGACGGCCTTCGTAATATCGAGAGCACTCACCTGGACGCCAAGAACTGGATGCAGCAGAAGGACGCGCTCAACCAGGAAATGCAGGCGCTCCAGCAACAGGCAGCCCAGGCACAAGCTGCTCAACAGAACCCGGCGGCCAGTGTGTTGGGTATGTTCACGTCCACCAGTCAGCAGCAGGCGCTCGGGCAGATTCTCGGCCCACCTCCCGGAGGTATGGTCAGCGCGGTACAGGCTCAGAGGCTCCCGCATATCCAGGCGCGGATGCATCAAATCCAAACGCAGGAACTGGCTATGCTCCAGAAGACGTTCGAGAAGTCTCCTGAGATTCAGACTGGCGTCAGCAAGATCGAAGCGGCCCGGCAGCGGTACACCCAGTTCCAGACGCAGAGCAAGATGCAGATGGAGCAGATGACCAAGGCGCAGGCTCAGTTCGAGGCGGCTGCTATGGGTCATCGCCAAGCTCTGGAATGGGGCAAGGGCGTACGGGACAACTTCGCCAAGGTAGCGGAGACGGCCCTTAGCCCTGATGAGTTCCGTACCTCCTTTGGTCAGGTAAAGACCGGCGCTTGGAATGTAGCGGACAACCCCTACCGTTCTCTGCTGAACGCGGAAGCCTACGAAGAGGCCGCCAGCAAGAGTGTGAACGAGATGATGGACTCTATGCTGCAGCGTAGCGTGTTCTCGGGCGCACCTCTGGAAGCGGGCAAGGCTCTCGACCAGGCAGCGGCGGACGCTATGGTATTACGCGGCGGTGATTCCTACAAGATGAACGTGGCCAACAACCTGAGCGACCTGGAAGCGGCCATCAAGGAACTGCCGGAGTACGTGGGCAAAGACGGAACCCCTAACAAAGCGGTACTGACCGCCGAGTACAAGGGCCAGCGCCAGATGGTCACCAACACTGCGTCCGTGAAGCAGTACGCCAAGCACAGCTCCCTGGTAGACTGGCACCCGGACGCTACCAAGGGCTCGGCTTTGCTGGATGCGCGTACGGTCTATGACGGGCTGGCTTCAAGCCTGGCTGTGGATATGAAGACCCTCGAAGCGGACGCGCTACGCAGGCAGAAAGAACTCACTGCGCACAAGGCAGTTTCTCCGGTGGAGTACAATTCTACCAGACCGGAGACTTTGTATGACCTGGCCGTTGAAGCCCGAGCGCACCTCAACATTGGGGAAGGGCAGATGCTGGCCAAGGTCGGGGACGCGAAAGAGTTCTCGAACAAGGTGATGAAGCCCGCCTTCGAACGCCGGCAACTGAACGAGATTCAGCGCCTCAAGGAAGAAGTCGCCAACCTCGACCAGATTGTGAATGGCCCGCTGAAGGAACGCATCATCAAGCCTTTGCTGGAGACAGCTACGGACGCGAAGGGCAACCCTGTCCTCGCTCCAGTTGACCCGAACCTGGGACCGGATGGCAAGTACGCGCAGGGAGCGGAAGCTTCCGAGACGGTTAATATTACTAACCAGCGTGCGGAGTTGGCCAAGCGTATTACGCAAATCAAGCAGGATATGAAGGGCCTTCCTCCTACGATGGCTCAATCTGTCAGCAAGGTAATACAAACGGGGGACTTCTCCCTGGCTCCAGCGGAAGTGCAGAAGTGGGCCAAGAGCGGTAAGGACCTCTCCGCTGCGCCTCCCAAGGTGCAGGAATGGGTCGATACTCTTACCGGCCTGCACATCGAGGAGATGAAGCGCGTCCGCTGGTTGGACCAGAACATCACGGGCATAGGCGGAGAAGAGGGAGCAGAACACGCCGTTGTAGCTGCTATCCGTGAAGCGCGCGCCTCTGGCTTTGCTGATGCTGACCGGCCCAGTGACGTGCGTATGATGTACAACCTGGTGGACGAGAGACTCAGCCAGGCGGACGCGGCCGACATCAAAGCCTTCAACGGTTGGCTAGCGGATATGTCTGCTTCGGATAAGCGGTTAGTCAACAACGTGTTCGGTGTAGCCCAGCGCGGATGGATGGACCTGGTTAAGAACCGCCAGAACGCAGCGCAGATTATTCACGAGAAGATGGTGAAGCCTACCTTCGATACTCATTACGCGGAGTTCGAGAAGCTCCACGGTCAAACCCTGGACGACGCCGGCAAGGAGTTGTTCTATCGGGAGATGGCAGACGCTATCGAAGACCCGGCTACGATGCGGCAGTTCAAGAGCAAGTACGGAGATAGTATCAATGGACTAATGCAAACGCACTATGCCGTGCAGACGATGTTCGAGATGATTCGCACGATGTCTCCTGAGCTGGCTCAGTGGTCCCGGGCGAACTACTTCTCCCACCGCTGGCGCAAACTGGCCGGCTACAACGCTGCCGCTATGGAGCGAGGCAAGTCCGGCTACTCGGCACAGATGGCTTCCGAGAACCGCAGACAGTTCGCCAGTCTCAAAGATGCAGACCGCTCGCGCGCAGACATCCGGGAGAAACTGGCTAAGAACAACGTGAGCGAGGAGGAGTTCCTCAACACCTTCGACGGACCAGAGCGAGCCAAGCTGTGGGAGTTCGGCGCGAACAAGGCAGATGCTCAGTGGGCAGGCTTATCCGAGAAGGGCAAGACCGAAGCCATCAAGCGCGCGTCTGAGAAGGCGCTTACCTTGCTTGCTGATGACCCGGTAGTGAATCCTATGGACCTCTATCAGATGCAGCTCTCGTCTATCTGGCGCGCTGATGGTATGAGACAACTACTGCGTACCTTCAATAATACTTCCGTAGAAGTGCAGACCGCTTCCGGGCAGAAGTTCGCTAAGCCTATGCTCGGCCTGTCTGTGGAAGGACGCTCTCCTCGGGTAGACACCACCGTACGAGGTTCTCAAGACTCCTTCGGCTACCGGTCCCTGGGAGACTTGCCTGGCTTCCAGGGAGTGAAGATGGAGTTCGAAGGTAAGGCATACGGAGCAGACCAGATGTACCTGCACCCGGAAGCCTTCCGATTCCTGTCTGATTTCGCAGGCGGGCAGAAGGCTCCGCAGTCAGCTATCGGGCGCGGTTGGAGTTATATTACGAATGCCGTTCGTATGAACACCTTGCTTGGTAGCTTCATCCCGCACAAGATGCAGATTCTTACCGGTAATATGATGGAGTTCTGGCGCACCCCTTACAAGGTCGCCAACCTGATGGGTGCCGGTAAGAAGGTAGATTCGTTGGGCCTGGAGGGAGCGGCTGCTTTGGCGGAAGCTGCCCGTCACGGCCTGAACGTACGAGTAATGGAGCAGGGTACGAAGGCGATGGCCCAATCCTTGGTCCAGGATATGGGTAAGGAGTTCGCTAGTGAAATCTACGGAGTTGAAAGAAACGGATTCTTGCGATGGCTCCAGTCAATGGACGCTACAGATCCGATGCAAAAGCAAGCCAGAGAACAACTCGGAAAGCTCGGAGGAATTACATCAGATTTGCTGGGGGTCCCTACGCATCTGGACTACCTCGTTAACCGCGAAGCACTTTTTAGACCAATTGAATACGGACAGTTGGCTGGATATAACTTCCGAGTTGTCCAGTATCTGAAGGAGAACGCCAAGGAACTGGCTTCCCTGCCTCCAGCGGAACGTATGCGGCAGGCTCAGATGGGTGCGGCCGAGATTACCAACCGTCTGGCAGGCGCGTACCCTGATGCCTATACGAACAACTCCTTGCGCAAGCTCGTCAATAGCACGGTATTGACTCCGAGCTGGTTCTTGTCCAAGGCGTATAGCATCGTGGACGCAGGGGATAGTCTAATGTTCCTGGGCGCGAACAAGCTGACCGGCGGTAAGTTCAAACGGTCTATGATGGAAGTACTAGGGCGTAAGGCGTTTGCTCAATACTCCCCGGAGATTGCGAACGCGATGCGCGCCCGTATGGGCAAGATGGTGACCGCAGGCCTGGTAGGCAGCTTTGCAATGACGCAGGCTGCACAGTATATGATTGACGGTACCTTCCCTTGGGAGCATCCGCCTGACAAGTGGTTCCATCTGCATCACGAAGGAACGTATTACACTGGACCTGTCTTCGGATACGTCAAGGATGTATTACGCTTCTTCTCGGATATGGTGACCGAAGACGGAGTGCTCGCGGACGGGAACAACCTGATGACGCGCTTCCGGGAATCCCTGGGCAAAGCTATCGGGCGACAGATGCTGCCTCCTGTGGAGGGTATTGGGAAGATGATTTTCGACCCTACCTCCAGAGAACAACTCAGCGATGATGCCGTAGGAGCTTTGACCGGCTACCTCCAGAATATGATGAAGGAGTCCAGCGCCATCCCTGAGATGATTGGC
>LNFM01002360.1_pt1 | contig 39745 bp, 32 predicted proteins | sample 596031 | NCBI WGS metagenome assembly LNFM01 (sample SAMN04254537, study PRJNA301005) | activated carbon metagenome | isolation source: dual media filters at the Ann Arbor, Michigan drinking water treatment plant | place: USA: Ann Arbor | reverse complement strand
CGGCAGCGAGAACGCCTGCTGAGCTAGCTCGAGCCCATTCGCCCATCGGGTCTGCGAGGCACAATGCGCGGCAGCTCGCTGCCGCGCCGCCGCTCGCTGCCGCGCCGCCGCTCGCTGCCGCGCCGCCGCTCGCTGCCGCGCCCCGGCTGTCGGATGGGAGTAGATGCACCCATCGGCGCTTCGCCCCGCGCTCGGGGACGCGCTGTTCTCGCGACATCCCCCCCATCGTTGGCCGCTCACTGAGTGGGGTTGCGCCAGGTCCAGCGCATTCCCTCGATGCTGTACGCGTTGCTGCCGCAGGCGTCGACGTTGGCCACGATCACGCGGCGCTGGCCTGCGGTCAGGCGCTCGACGCGCTCGACCGGAGTGCCGAGGTCGCTCTCGCCACAGACGAGTCTCCAAGCGATCGTGCTCTCGACCTCGAAGCTGCAGCGGTTGTCGACAGACATCGTGATCGAGCGCCCGTCTTGCGATCGCTGCTGCGCGAAGCTCACGCAGTTGCGAGGGCTCTCGCGCCGCGCGGCGCTCGCCCGTCGGCTCTGGGCATGACTCGACGACACGGAGACGACGTTCGCGAACAAGAGTCCCGCGAGCGCCGCTCCGACCAACACGGAGGGCTTCATGCGAGCGACCGACAACAGCGAGCGAGGTTGGTTCCTTGGGAGCGAAGAATTTTTTCTCGGCGACGCCCGAAGGAGCTCGCTGCCTCTCAAGCGACGCGGCCGCGCAGTCGTTCGCGCAGCGCGCTGTCGTCGCTGATGTGCGTCGCGGCGTTGCCCGTCGGTTGCTCGCCGCGAGCGCACGGCAGCCCGACGTCCACCGCGCCGCTGTCGGATCGCACGCCGAGCGCGTCGAGGGCTACATCACGAAAGGCCCTGAGCTTGTCTTCATCGAGCAGGTACACGACCACGCGCTCGAGCTTCGATCCGCCGAGCGCCAGGTGAAAGCGCAGCGTGCTCATCATCGCGTTGGCGCACGTCTCGAAGGTGACGTTGGCCGCGCCCGTGCCGAGCGCGCAGAGCGCGAGCGAGCGAGCGCCCAGCTCTTCCGCGGTGAGCAGCGCCCTGTGCGTCGTGCGGCCCACGACCGAGGTTCCCTTCCACGCGCTGACCGCGTGAAGGACGTGATGCGCTTTGAGGCGACCGGCGCGCGTCACGACGCACATGCCTAGCTCTCGCTCGCCATCGGCCAGCGCCGCGGCTTCGATCTCGTCGCCTCCCGCGCGGCGAAGCGCGTCGCCGACGCCCGAGCGCATCTTCATCTCGAAGTTGGCCGAGCTCACGATGGCGTCCGCTTCGGCCTGCGCGATGTCTCCCACGACGAGCGAGACCTCGCATCGTCCCAGCCGAAAGGTCGTAGGACCTGTGGCGACGAAGCGCTTCGCGCTCGCTTCGCTGCCCAATACGCCTCGCAGCGTTCGAACGCTGCGCTGAAGCGCCTTGGGATCGGGCAGGCGAACGTCGGGGTTCTTCTCGAGCGAGAGCCCGAGCGTGTGCTGAAAGAAGCTCTCCTGCGCGGTCTGCGGCGCGGGAAACGGCGGCAGCGCCCGCGGGTCACGCACCTCGTGGTAGTCGAGAAACGGGGCCCTGCCGTAGCGCAGGTCGAACGCCGTCGCGCCGAGCGAGTACACGTCGGCCGAGCGCGACGGCGCCTGACCGAGAAAGAGCTCGGGGGCCATGAACTTGAGCGTCCCCGAGACGTCCGCGGCGCGGCAGGACTCTGCGTCGACCGCGATTCCGAAGTCGCCGAGGCGGATGCCCTCGGGCGTGGCGAAGAGGTTCGACGGCTTGACGTCGCGGTGGATCACCCCGACGCGGTGCGCGGCCGAGAGCGCGTGACAGCACTGCTCGATGGCGTCGCACACGAACCACAGCGGGAGCCCCACCCCGAGCGCCGCGCGACGACGACGATCGAGCTCGGCGAGGTCGATCCCGTCGACGTACTCCTGCGCCACGAACGGAACGCCGCACAGCTCCCCCGTGTCGATCGCGCGAACGACGTGCGGACTGGTGACCCGCGCCATCAACCGCGCTTCGGCCAACATTCGTGCGCGGGGGTCGTGTCCGCGCTCTTCGACGTCGGCTCTCAGGGTCTTGAGGACCACCGGGACGCCGAGCCCGACGTGCCTCGCCAGCCAGACCTCGCTCATTCCACCGCAGCCAATTCGGCCCCAAACGTCGTATCGGTCGTTGCTCATCGCGCAGCGCTCCTTGGTGGCCGTCGTTGTCGAAGAGACGCCGTCCGAAGTTGCGTGGGCGAGAAGATTTTTTGCTCCCGCGCCGCTGAGCGCACTGCGAGGGCCATCGCGGGCGGATGTGGCTTCGATGACTCCGACGATGATCGCGCGGAGCGGCCGAGGTGACTTGCGTGATGGCTGATCTTGCGCGACCGTCCTCGCACAAGAGGGAAATAGATTGAGATATTTCGATCGATTGAGCGTTGGATCGAGCCCGTGGTCTGTCCGAGCGGCGATGTTGAGCGCGCTGCTCGTGCCGACGGTGGTCGGCGCGACACCCGACCCGTACGGCGTCGGGACGGGCCGCGACGGACCGTCGACCGTGATGACCTCGAGCACGGTCAACCGATACACGGCGGTCACGAGCGCGGTCGCTGCGGGAGCGACGGGTGTCGCGGTGACCTCGTCGATGGGCATCACGACGGGCTCGCTCGTCATGGTCGTTCAGATGAAGAACGGCACGGCGATGTCGGGAGCTTCGGCGGCGGTGGACACCGGCGCGGTCGGCGTGGGGCGCTACGACGTGGTGCGCGTGACGGGCGTGGTCGGGTCGATGCTCACCTTCGATCGACCGCTGGCCAACGCTTACACAGCGACGGGCGCGCAGGTGGTGACCGTTCCCGAGTACACGACGCTCACCGTCGCTGTTGCGGGTTCGATCACCGCGACCCCGTGGAACGGCACGACCGGCGGCGTCGTGGCGTTTCTCGTTCAATCGAACTTCACGCTCGCTGGCGCTGTGCGCGCGGATGGAGCGGGCTTTCGAGGCGGCGCGCGCAACGTCGATTTCTGCAACGGGAGCTGCACGTGCCGAACGGACGACGCGGCGGCGCTCGATGATCCGATGTGTCGGATGGGCGGTCGAGGCGAGGGCTTCGACACTTCAGCAGCGGCGTTTGGCGCGATGGGGTGCGGAATGGGCAACCGCGGCGTCGGCGGCGGCGGCGGTGGGCACATCAACGGCGGTGGCGCGGGAGGAGGGCACGCCGCGCGCGGCGGCGTCGGCGGCGCTGCGTGGTGCTCGAGCACGCTCAACGGAGGCAACCCGGGCGCGGCGATCGCCGCGGTTTCGCTCGAGACCGCGCTCACGTTGGGCGGCGGCGGCGGCGGCGGCCAGCAGAACAACAGCGCGGGAACGAACGGCGCAAACGGCGGCGGCATCGTGTTCGCGAGAGCCGCGAACTTCAACGCGACGGCCATGGCTGTCGTGTCTGCGCGAGGCGCTGACGCAGCCAACTCGGGCAACGATGGCTCTGGCGGCGGCGGCGCCGGCGGCTCGATTCTGTTGCGCGCGATCTCTTCCCCCGTGTGCCCGATCATCGACGTGAGCGGCGGTCGCGGAGGAACATCGACCGCGGGGAGCCACGGCGGCGGCGGCGGCGGCAGCGCCGGTCGCGTGCGCTTCGACGGCGCTCCGACCGGGTGCGCTCCCCGCGCGATGGGCGGCGCTGGCGACACCACGCACCCGCAGGCCACCCCAGGCGGGATGGGCACGATCGAGCCTCCGACACCGTTCGGCTGCACCACCAACGCGATGTGCTCGGGCGCGACGCCGATTTGCGACAGCGCGCTTCGCGTGTGCAGGGCGTGCAGCCCCACCGTGGCGACCGATTGCTCTGCTCCCACGCCGGCGTGCGCGACGATGGGCGCCAACGCTGGGCGCTGCGTGCAGTGCGTGCGCGTGGCGGACTGCGCCGTCGGGCTCACGTGCGGCCCGATGAATACGTGTGTCGATCTGGACACGGACATGGACGGCGTTCCCGATCGCGTCGAGCTCGGCCCGATGCCGATGACGCCGCGCGACTCGGACATGGACGGGACGCCGGACTTTCGCGACCCCGACGACGACGGAGACGGAGTCCTCACGCGCGACGAGCTCGGCGCCGGGGGCTTCATGACTCCTCGCAACAGCAACGCGATGGTCCCTGTCGGGCAGGGCGTGTCCAACACGACGCCGGACTACCTGGATCCCGACGATGACGGCGACGGCATTCCAACGCGCGTCGAGGTGATGCTCGAGGGAGCGACCCCTGGCGACGCCGACGGCGTCCCTGCGTATCTCGATCGAGACAGCGACGGCGACGGCGTTGCGGACGCGATCGAGCGAGGAGCGATGCCCGCCATGCCGGCCAACTCGGACGCCGCCATCGCGACGACCGGAGATCGCGCGGACTTTCTCGACACCGACAGCGACAACGACTGCTTGCTCGACAGCGACGGGCGCGAGCTCGGCGCGTCCAGAACAGACCCCACGATGCCCAGCGCGAGCGCCGACGCCAACTGCGCGGACCCTGCGCTTCCAGTCTGCGATCGGACCCGCGGCGTGTGCGTGATGCGCTCGCGACCGGACGCCGGGCCCGACGTCGTCGATGCATCGACGGACACGGGCGTCGGCGACACCGGTATCGGCGACACCGGTATCGGTGACACCGGTATCGGTGACACCGATGGTGGCGACACCGGCGTGGCGGATACGGGCGTGGACGACGTGATCGCCGTCGATGCGAGCGACGCGATGGTCGCGGACGCGAGCGACGCGACAGCGGACGATGTGATCGCGGATGCGGCCTTCGATGGTTCCGTCGAGGACAGCGCTGCGGACAGCGGTCGCGAAGACGCGCCGATGGATCGAACGGTCGCTGACTCGGGCATGGACGGGTCTTCGGACGGCGGTCTCTCGCTCTCGACCCTCAGCGGCGACGGCGCGTGCGCGTGTCGCGCCTCGACGGTGACCTCGAGTCATTCGGGTCGCAACGCAGCGACGTTGATCGCGATGACGCTCGCCGCGGCGCTGGTGCGGCGCCGGACACGACGGGCGCAGCGCAACGCTGAGAGCTAGCGCGCGCTGGTCGCAAAGTTCGTCTCTCTCGTGCTTGTGCGGTACAACGGCGCGGACAGGAGAGAGCGTTGCAACCTCAATTCGTGAACCAACAGCCGGGGATGATTCAGCCGCAACCGCAGGGGCCGACGGGCAGCCCCGCGAGCGGCTACTATTCGCACTCGGGTAAGATCGGAGCGCTCGCGATTCCCCTGGGATTCGGGGCGGGAATCGCGTCGGCCATCCTGCTCGGAGCGATCTACGGCCAGGTGATGGCGCGGCTTCCGGTCGTGGGCAAGATCACGTTCGTCATCGCCGCGCTCGTGGGCGCGGGGTACGGCGCGATCACGGCGATGCTCTTTCGCGCGGGGCACGGGCGCAGCACCGCCGTGGGCTCGATCGCGGTGCTCTTGTCCGCGTTGATCGGGCACTATACGGCGTGGGCTTCGTGGCTCTCTGTGGTCCTCTCGCGCGGTAACGAGAGCGGTCCGTCGATGTTCGCCATCCTCGCGGATCCCGGAGAGATGTTCGCGACCATCAGCGGCATCAGCGAGACGGGCGCGTGGAGCGTGAGCGGCTCGGCTCCCTCGGGCACCATGCTCTGGGTGCTCTGGAGCCTCGAGGCCGTGATCGTGATCGGCTGCGCGCTCGCGCTGGGCGCCGGCCTCGCGAGCGGCGGCGTCTACTGCGAGCGCTGCGGCAATTGGTGCAAAGAAGAGGAGGGGCGCGTGATGCTCAACCCTGCGCCCAAGGACATGGTGAAGCAGTCGCTCGAGCGACAGGACTTCTCGGTGCTCAACCACATCGGGCCGCTCGCGCAGCCGGGACCCTCGCTGCGGCTCGACCTCGCGCACTGCGCAAAGTGCGAAGGGACCCACGCGGTCGCGGTCAACGCGCTCTCTCCGAAGAGCGACGGCAACGGGACGGACGTCGAGCTGGTCGTGAGCTACCTGCACATCTCTCCCGAGGTGTCTCGCTGGCTTCGTAGCCTGTGACCCGCGGAGGGTAAGCGCCGAAGGGGGACACGGGCGATCGCTTCTCGGACGCGCGGCTTACGGGCGCGCCAGGGGGCTCTCGGTGTTGCGTCCGAAGGCGCCCATCGCACGCCAGCGCTCTGCGATCAATCGCAGGCCGGCGCCGCACTGTCGCGCGGTCATACGTCGCGAGGGGTCTGGCGAGAGCAGCGAATCCACGAGCGCGCACAGAGGCGCGGTGATCTCTGGCGCCGCCTCGCGCAACGCAACGCCTCCCTTCGCGCGCTCTTGCAGTCGATCGGCGAGCGACTCGGATCGCTCGGGCGGACGGCCGGCGAGGATCCAATAGAGCACGAGACCGATGCCCCACACGTCGACCGCGGTCTCGATGGTGCGGGCGCCCGAGTACGTCTCGGGGGCAGCGCCTTCGAGCGCGAGCGGGCGCAGATCGATGCCGTCGGGGTGCTTGTCCGCTGAGCCTGCGCGCACGCAGTGCACGGGCCACCCGAGGACCCATCCTCGCCCGTCGGCGCGAACGAGCACCGTGTCGGGGCGCACCATTTGATGAACGATGCCCGCCTCGTGCAGCGCGGTGAGCGCGTCGGCCAGGGCGATGCCGACGGCGACCGCGGTGTGCTCTGCGAAGGGCCCCGTGCTGTGAACGAGCCCCAACACGGTGCGTCCCGCGGCGGGGTAGACGAAGTACGGGAGCTTTCCCGACACGCCCCAGTCGAGCGAGGGAAGGAGGCATTCGTGCTCGACGTTCCACGCGAGGGCGACGCCAGAGGTGAGCAGCTGCGCCCATCCATCGCGACGCGCGGTCGAGCGAGAGAAGAAGAACGCCGCGTCGAGCTGCGCGAGCCTCGCCGAAGCGCCCGTGCGTCGATGCGTGACCGCGTAGTACCGCCACGACTCGTTGCGGTGCTGCTCGTCCCCCACGATCCACGGGCCGATGCGACGCCCTGGAGCCGCCTCACCCTTCGCGCTGGCCTCGTCGCTCGCAGCGACGTCGAGCACGTCGTCCTCCGCGGGCCACGCGGCGAGCACCTCTCCAGCGCTGTTGGGCCTGCGCTCGATGCGCGGATCCATCATCCGCTCGATCAAGTTGGCGATGACCTTGGGGAGCTCGGGCCGCGATTTGCGAAGGGACTGTCGCTCTCCTTCGCGCACCCATGCGAGCAGCGAAGCGAGGTCCGCCGCGGCGCACATCGGCGCGCCGAGCGCGAGCTCGGCCAGCGTGATCCCGAGCGCGTACAAGTCTGCGCGCGGTCCGTACTGCGGCGGCTGCTCGAAGAGGATCTCGGGGGCCATGTACGCGAGCGTCCCGACGATGGCGCCCGTGCGCCGCGCGGCCGAGTCCATCGCCATCCCGAGGTCCGCGAGCTTCAAGCGCCCGTCGCTCTTTCGCACGAGCACGTTCGCCGGCTTGATGTCGCGATGGAGCACGCCGACCTCGTGCAGCGCCTGCAGGCCCGACAGCAGCTGGCGACCCGCGCTGAGCAGAGACGGGATCGAGAGCTGCGCGCCTTCGAGCGAGCCTCCGTCCATGTACTCGAGCACGAGGTAGAGCTGGCCGTCCGAGACGCCCGCGTCGAAGACGCGAAGCACGTTGGGGTGATCCACGCGGGCCATCACGCGCGCCTCGCGCAACAGCGAGTCGACGGCCTGTTGGCTGTTGGAGGTCGCCAGGACCTTGACCGCCACCGACGCGTCGAGCACGCGGTGGTGTCCGCGAAACACCACGCCGAACGCGCCCGTTCCGATGAGCTCTTTGAGCTCGACCTGCGTGATCCCCGGCACGCGCACGGTGGACTCGAAGGCCGCCAGCGAGGGGGACGAAATCGCGGGGTCCGACCCGTGATGAAGCGTATTGCTCACAAGTGCGACGCGATCTTTGCCACAAGCAACCCGCTCGCGAAAAGCCCGCCCCGCAGATTGTGTGCCCTCATCGTGAGGACACGAGCTCGAGCGCCACCCCGAGCCCCACCGCGCCGCCCACGATGGCGAGCGCGATCAACGCTGCCCTGAGCGACCGGCGCCGACCCTCGGGATCGCCGAGGCGGCCCCATCGCCGCTGCGACCGACGCGCCTCGACGGAAGCTCGCTCTGGGGATGAGTTGTTGGCGGCGGGCGATATGATTCCGACGCCAGTAATCAAGAGCGGCGCCGCCGAGGTCCCGCGCAGGACTCGACCCGAGCTCGCCGCGCGGTAGCCTCCGTCGCCGCCGTGCTCGGGCGGCAAGAGCTCGACCGAGCATCGACCGTTCACGATGATTTCGTGGCCAGGCTCGATGACCACCTCCCACGCGTCGCGCGTGAGCTTGGCCGTGCGCATCCCCAGCCCGTCAGCCTTGGCGACGTGCGCGTTGGACTCGAGCCACTTCGCCTGCTCGGACTTGGATCTTCCCACGTGGACGCGGTCCTTGGCGTGCGCCTTGGTCGCGTGCAAGAACGTCGCGAGCTTCGCGAGCTCCTGTCGCTCGCGCTGCAGCTTCGCCGCCTCGGGCCCCTGCACCGAGCGCAGCGTTCGCTTGATGTCCCCGAGCCGTTCGCCGAGCGCGACGAGGTCTCCTTCGACCGCTTCGACGATCCGACGACTGTGGTCCGCGCGCGCGTCGACCTGCACGTGATCGCCCAGCACGAGGACCTTTCCGTCCGCCGTTTCGAGCCAGAAATCCGCGAGCCCTCGCTCCTTGGGCTGGGCTTCCCATCGATCGCGGACGTCCCAATAGACGCACTCGCGCCCGCTGGTGGGCGACCGCAAGACGCTCTTGGCGATCACGACCTTGCCGCGAAGCTCCGCGTGATCCGAGCGCGGCGCAGACTCGCTCTTGTCACTCACGGCCGGAGTGTAGCGCGTTACTCGACGGTCACCGTGGCGCCCGTCACCCCCGCGCGAACACCGGTGGCGTCCCGCAGCTCGACCGCGCCGATCGAGTACACGCCCGTTCGCTGCATCCGACACGACAGGTTGACGTCGATCGTGTTGGTCGCCGCCGCAAACGCGAGCTGCACGAGGCCCGGACGCTGCCTCCACGACGCGATCGCGCCCCTGACCGCGAGTCGATCGAGCTCCTCTTCGTCGAGCCTCGCAGAGACTGGAAGCGTCACCCAGAGCTCGGCTCCGCGCGCGTCCGTCGGCCGCGTGGCCTCCACGCGCAACGGCATCGTCGCGCCGCGCGCCACCCGGTCGGGCGCAGAGAGCCGAAGCGAGAGACCCGGGGCAGGACGGCGAGACCATCGCTCGACGTCGAGCACGACGTTCGCGGCGAGCGCCCCGTTGTATTCGACCGTGACGTTTCCTGTCCCGCCCGAGAGCTCGTCGTCGAGCTCGATCTGCCGAAGCGAAAGGCCGCTCGCCCACGGGTCGCGCGGGTCGATTTCGACGCGACGAACCTCGCGGCCGTCCACCTTCACGACCACCGTCGCGCCCTCGCGCTCGGCGCGCGTCCCGGCGAGCGCCAGCGCCTGCAACGCGAGCGAGCTCGCCTCCGGGTCGCTCCAGCTCTCCCACCGCGCGCGCTGCGAGCGCAAGAACAGGCTCGTCTCGCGGAGCTCTGCCGCGGCCTGCTCGGGCGAGACCGCGTGCATCGCGAGGACGGCGGCCGCTGTGCTGTACACGCGATCGGGTCCCCGAAGAGAGCCGGGCTCGACGGTGAGCGCGCGGCGCCACGCGAGGAGGTTGCGCGCGGCGACCAGCACGAACGACGCCGCGCGAGACAGCTCGTTCTGCGGCGGCGCCTGTCGCAGCGCTGCGTCCGAGTCCTGAGGCGACGGGCGGCGCGCCTCGACGAGGCTTACGAGCGCAGCGCGAAGTCTGGGAAGGTTCTCTCCGTCTCCGACGATCGTGCTCACGAGCGAGAGCGCGTCGGCGAAGGTCTTCGGCGTGCGACCTGCGGCTCCGTCGAGCAGGTCGACCGCCTGGCGCAGCGTCTCTTCGCGGTTGGCCAGATCGAGCAGCGCCGAGTCGCGGTTGGTATCCCAACGATTGGCGCGGAGCTCGTTGTGTTGTCCATCGATCAGCGCCCGCAGCGAGAGGCAGCGATCGCCGAGCTCGGGAGACCTCGTCGCGACGTCCGTGAGCTGCGACCGCACGCTCTCGATGACCGACGCCCGCAGCGGATAGCCCGAGCGCCGTGCGCGCGCCAACGTCTCGAGGATCCGCGCGAGCGCGCGAGGGCGAGACGGCAGCGTCTGGCTCGCGATGGTCGACAAGAAGAACAAGTCTCTCGCCGCGATGGACTCGGCGAACTCCCGCGCGCCCGCGAGCCTCGCGGTCGCCGCCCACTGCGAGAGCGCCGCGAACTTGTATGCCGCGAACTCGACGTCCGTGTTCGCGACGGTCGAGCCGTAGTCGAGCGCCGCCTCCCAGGCGGTCGCTTCGGGCATCGCGATCGAGAGCCGCGCCACGCGGTAGGTCGCTGCGCAGTCGCTCGCGTTGCTCGTGTCCGCCACGCAGCCGGGGATCGCCGCGCTGACGTCCGCCCGAAACGGCTCCCCGGCGCGCAGGGTCCCGGTGAGGCGCTCGTGCGTCGATGATCCCGCCGGTCGAACCCATGTGTCGGCACGCAAGACGTCGACCATCGACGCGCCGCGCGCCTCGGCCTTGTACTGCGTCGGACCAGGATTGATTACACGCACACGAAACCTCGCGGCGCTCTGGCCGCGGGCCGCCACGGTCACGCGCGTCGGGTCGAGCGGCTCGATGGTCCAGCGCTTGGCGCGCAGCGCGAGGTCGATTTCGACTGGATTTTCGCTGGCGTTGCGCGCGACCACGGTGACCGTCGCCGCGTCGCCAGCGGTGAGCGTCTCGGGGACGTCCGCCCGCACATACAAGGGCTGTCGCACGGTGAGCGTCGCGCGGGCCAGCGCGATGCCTCCCTGCCTGTCGCTCGCGAGCACGTTGATCTGGTGCTCGCCGATGGTCTCGGGGACGCGCAGTTGCAGCGGCGGCGCCGAGCCTCCGCCCCGCGCGCGCGGGAGCCACAACGACGTGTCGTCGGTCCCCGTCCGCACGACGATCAATGGCCGCGCGGGCTCGTCCTGCTGGTCGATGAAGCGGCGGCCGCCGGTCCCGTGCAGCTCGCCGCCCAACAACTGCGCACTTCGCCCTCGCAGCCCGCTGCCGCTCCCCGCGCCATAGCCTTGGCCGACGCCCGAACCCGAGCCGTGACCCATGGTGCCGAAGCTGCCGAGGCCGATGGTGCCTTCGCCCGTTCCTCCGCCGCCCGCTCCGGTGCCGGACGCGCCGAGACCGCCGAAGCCGAACGCGTCGCCGATGGAGTCGCCGGTCATGTTTCCGTCGACGTCATGATCGCCGGCCCCGCCGTCGCGATCGATCACTCGATCGGGCCACTGCACAGCGGAGTCGTCCTCGCTGCGCGCGCCCTGGTGCATCCCGAAGCTCGGCAGCCAGCCGATGTCGTAGCGATCCGGCCCCCACGTCCGTTGGACGACGGGCCACGTGAGCGTCTGCGCGCCCGTGCTCGCGAGGACCTTCTGTTGCGGGTCGTAGAAGCGATCGAACGGCGGGTGCTCGTACGGGTCGAGCATGTTGATCACGCCGCGATCGACGACGCTCACGCCCAGCACTGCCGTGGCCGGCGCGCCGTCTCTGGTCACGTCGATCCGCACGGGGACCATCGCCCCCGGTCGCAGCTCTTCTCCGACGCCGTGCAGCGTCACCTCGAGGTGCTGAACGGCGCCGACGGCGATGCTCTGACCGTCGGTCAGCAATCCGATCGCCGCTGGGTCCCTCCGTCGCGATCGCTCGACGCCCAGCGTGTAGAGGGACACGAGCATCGAGCCCCACGAAGGCGGACGGATGACCGCTCGCGCCCGGGGCGTTTGCTCGGCGTCTTCGATGGGAATCGAGATGCTGTCGATGATGGCGCCCGAGCTATCGGTGAGGTCGCCGTGCACCACGCGCTCGACTGGCACGACCCCAGCGGGAAAGTTGACGGTGATCGTCACGGGCTCTCGTTCGCGGACGCGCTGCTCGAGCACGCGCGACTGCATGGGCCGCACCGGGGTGTGCGGAACGCTCACGGACGCGATCTCTCCGCGCGCGTCTGCGGCGAACGCGGACACGACGCAGGTCGCTACCGGCATCGCGAAGCGAAAGTGCGCGACGCCCGTGTCGTCGGTGCGCGCGTTGAGCTCGCGGCCGCACCCTCGCATGCGCACGGACTTCTCTCGCTGCACGACCGAGTTGAGGTCGGTCAGCCGAAGCGCGACATCGACCGTTTCTCCCTGGGCGTAGCCGTTGCGGTCGAGCTCGAGCGTCGCGCGGTAGGGGTTGTCGACGATGCGCATCGAGCGAACGACGGTGTCCTTTCGGCCCGTCGCGTCGATCGCCGAGAGCTCGACCCGCAGCTGACGCTGCGTTCGAAACGGAGCCAGCTCTGCCTCGGTGAGCGTAAACGAGTGCGGCCCCGGCCCTTCGACAGCGCGCGGCGAGAGCGCGACCCTCGCGGGGCCCTCGCCGAGCGCTACCTCGACGCGCGCGTTGCTGAACGGCGCTCCGTCGAGGTAGCTGAGGTTCACGGTGAACGGGACGGTGCGCATCGCGGGCGTGAGAAACTCGCCGAGCGTGTGGCGCACTTCGATGACCGGCGTCTCGAAGCGGCGGATCTGAATGGGCGCCTCGGCGCGATTGGGCTCTTGTGCGCCCCGATGCCCGTACGCGCCGCCCCAGCCACCGTCGTCGCGCGCGCTCGACTCGGGCGCGATGTGCGTCGCGACGAGCTTGTACTGTCCCTCGGGGAGGTTGCGCGGCGTGGTGATCTCGAGCGTTCCGACGCCGTCTTCGTCGGTACGGATGCGCGCGCCTCCGACGGGTTGCCCGTCTAGTCCTTCGAGGGAGACGGTGACGTTTTGCTCGGGGGCCGCGACGTACTCGCCGCGCAGCCGCCAAGAGAGCGCGCGAACGCGAATGGTCTGCCCCGGCTTGTAGACCCCGCGGTCGGCGTTGACGTAGATGATCGGGCGCTCGAACTCCTGGCTTCGAGCGTGAGCGAAGTAGTTGATCTGGCCCCGATACCACTTCGAGTCGCGCGAACGGCAGGCGACGCGCAGCAGGCCTCCGCTGCGTCCGGCGGAGCGCCGAAAGGCGAACGCGCCGTGCTCGTCGCCGGTCCCGACGTGCACGTCACCCAGGTAGAAATCAGCGCGATCGCAGCGATCGAGCGCCGGCGTATACGCGACGACGTGCACGAACGTGCCCTCGTCAGCCCACGACTGATAGGGCGCGTTGAGCACGATGCGCGCGGGACGCGGCTGCCACTGGCGCTCGGCGCGGGGCAGCGCGTGTCGATCGCCGCGCGACCCGATGCGGACCTCGATCTCGTCGGCGTTGGGTCTCGCTCGCGTCGAGGGCGGACCGGCGTCCGGCGAAGGCGCTCGCGCGACGGGGCCCGCGTCCGAGAGCTTGTGCCGAGCGTGCCTCCCGGGGACGTGACAAGACTTCCACGGGACGAGGGCGGTCACGAGCGAGAGCAAAACGACTGGACGCACGACCATGGAGGGTAGTTCGCAGAGACAGCGCGGCGTCAGCGATGTTCCCGACGAGCGCTGTCTTCTTCGGTCGCGTCACGCTGGCGGACGCGGACCGATCACGAGCTCGAGGCCTCCGCTGCGAAACACCGCAGAATCGACGGGAGATCCGAGCAGTAGCTCCGCCTCGAGCTCGTCGTCGACCGCCACGAGCGAGACGAGCAGCGCGTTGCGATCGAAGCGCACCGGGTCCTCCGGGGGCTCGCCGCCGACCGCGACGAGCCCATCCCTGCGACTCCAGTGAACGAGCAGCCTGCCGCCCCGCGCGCGAGCGAAGGTGATGGTCTCGACCTGCGTGCCTCGGACGACCTTCTCGATCGCCGCTCGCATGGCGCGGGGCTCGAAGAAGATGGACTTCCTCGGAGTCTGCGCGAGGATGGCGTCGATTCGCGCTCGCCCGTCGATCGGGAGACCGTCGGCGACGATTCGATGGAGCGCGATCGCCACGTTGCGCGTCCGAACGACCGCCCGCTCTGCGCTTATCGTTACGCGAACGACCGAGCCGCGCTCGTCCGCGACCGCAGACTGGATCCACCGGGGAGCCGCGTTGTCGAGCGCGCAGCGCACGGGCGGCGGTGAAGGCGCCCCGTCGACGAAGCGGGCTTCGACCCGAGCCCGCACGAGCCCGTAGCCTCCCGCGGAGAGCGCGAGCGATCCGTCTCCTTCTCGATCGAGCGAACACCACCTCGGCGACGCGCGCTCGGTCGCGTCATCGAAGGCCACTCTGAGCGACGCCCGCTCCACCATCTGTTCGAGCGCGCGTCCGGTGAGCTCGACCGCGGCTCCCACGTCCGTGACAGCGGCGACGCTCGATGGCTCGATGATCTTCGCGCCCCCCAGCAGCGCGCCGAGGTCCCCCCGAGAGGCGTCGATCAACACCTCGTCCTCGACTCCGTTGAGCGCTCGCATCGCGGCGACGCGCTTGAACGCGATCGCTCCCTCGCGGTGCACCCGCGCGTCGACAGTGATCTCGACGGTGCGCGCCGGGCTCGCGTCGACGAGCGACAGCGACGATCCCCGCGCGACGAGCGCGACGTTCGCGGTGGCGAACATACCGATTCGAAAGAGCGCCCGAGAGAGCGCCGCGCCGCTCGCGCTGAACGAAGGTCCGTCGTTGCTGCTCACGCGAGAGCGACCTTCGGCCGAATCCGGGTCTCGTTGCAAGCGTGGGCGTCGCGCTCGTTCGCTCGGCGGCGCGGCGGGTCATCGGCGAGCGCGATGCGGCCGGTCGTCGCGCCCTCACGAGGCTCAGCGCGCGGGCGCGAGGTCTCTCCGTCGCAGCACGACGCTGAGGTTGTTCGCGGGCATCTCGACGATTCGATCGAGCGCGAGCCCGGCGCGCTCGGCTCGGGCGAGGACGGCTTCGAGGTCGCGCACGCCGTACTCGGGGTCCTGGCTCTTCAGCCACTGGTCGAAGGTCTCGTTGCTCGGGGCGGTGTGCGCTCCGCCGCGCTTGTACGGACCATAGAGAAATAGCGCTCCGTTTGAATTCAGGTGTCTCGCAGCGCCCTCGAGCATCGCCTCGCCGACGGGCCACGGCGCGATGTGGATCATGTTGATGCAGAGGATGGCGTCGATGGTGCCCACGCCCCAGTCCTCGCTGCGCACGTCGAGCAGGCGCGCGGGCTCGAGGTTGGGCGTCGCTCCTTGGCGCCAGGCCTCGATGCTGGCGATCGCGCCTGGGTCCCGATCGCTGGCGATCCAGCGCAGCCCCGCGAACGCCTCGGCGTACCACCGCGCGTGTTCGCCCGATCCCGCCGCGAGCTCGAGGACCGTCCCCTCTCGGGGTAGTGTCTCGCGAAGCACCGCGAGGATGGGTTCTCGGTTGCGGGCCGCGGACGGCGCAGAGCGGCGGGTCATCGAGGGACTACAGCAGCTTCTCCCTCCGTTGGCGACACGCGCTATCGTCGATGGTACGCGCCCGCGAGCAGCTCTTGCGGAAATCCCGTCGGAGCCTGTCCGGACTCGGCGTACATGAACAGCGCCGTGCTGTAGACCATCTTGGCGACGCCGATGATGAGCGCCGCGAGCACGAGCAGCGCGATGCCCACGAGCAAGAGCGCGACGCCCACGCCTTGCGCCTGCTCGCTGGCGAGCATGACGAAGGCGAAGACGATCGAGCCGATTCCGGGGAGCATCATCAAGAAGCTGATGAAGCCCATGCCCCAGTTGCCGACGAGGCTCTCGCCCCAGGCGCGCTTGAGGGTCTCGATGGACTTCTTGATCGCGTCGATGGGGCCGAGGTCGTAGAAGACCATCGCGGGGACGGCGAAGACGGTCATGATGCTCCACGCGGCGGCGAGCACGGTCTCGAGGATGTTCAGGATGATCCTGCCCACGTCGCCAGAGTTTTCGGCGGCGTCGGAGATGAAGCGCAAGAGCAGGCCCACTGTGGCCGAAAGGACGCTCCACGCGAGGATCCGGTGCGAGCGTCGCAACGCGAACCCGATGCTCTCGAAGAACGTCGCGTTGCCGCCGGTGAGCCGGACGCGGGTCGTGTAGACGACACACACATTCGAGAACGTCGCGATGAACGCGAGCCCCAGGTACGTCATGAACGTCGCCACGATTTGCAGCGGGCCGAACTCGAAGCCCGCGCCGCCCTCGAGCACCTTCGCGATGATCGTCGGAAACAGCATCGCGAGCGAGAAGATCGTCGACAGGATCGTCGCGACCACGGGAAAGAGCAGGAGTTCTTTGTCTTGATTGATCACCGAGAAGCTCGTCTTCGCGGTGACCCAGCTGCGTTCGAATACGTTCATCGATGCTCCTTGTCGAACAGTGTACCGGCGCGCGCTCGAGCGGCGCTCAAAGGACCTTGCAGAATCTGTCGAACGCCGGCCTGGGCGCGCGGGGATAGAGCTTGCTCGCGTCGCCGTGGCCGACGTTGCAGAGGATGATCGACTTGTGCTGCGTGCCGCCGAAGAAGGCCTCGTCGACCTTTGCGTTGTCGAAGCCCGCCATGGGGCCGCAGTCCAGGCCCAGCGATCGCGCCGCGAGGATGAAGTAGCCGCACTGGAGGGTGGCGTTGAGCTTCGCGGTCTGCTCGATGTGCGCGGGCTTTCCCTCGAAGTCTTTGCGCAGATCCGCGGCGGTGAAGAGCTCGTGCAGGTGCGTCCAGAACTCCAGGTCGTACCCGAGGATGGCCGTCACCGGCGCGGTCATGGTCTTCTCGACGTTGCCCTTGGCGAGGCACGGCTCGAGCTGCTTCTTGGCTTCTTGCGAGCGGACGAAGACGATCCGCAGCGGCTGGCAGTTCACCGCCGTGGGCGCCATGCGCAAGAGCTCGTACAGGCGCACGAGGGTAGCTTCGTCGACGGGTTCGGCGCGCCACGCGCGATGGGTGCGGGCGTCGAGAAACAGCTCTGACAGTGCTTCGGGGCTCAACATTTTCGCGCCTGGAGGGTGCGCGAGCTGAAGGCATCGGCGCAAGTTGGCGGTATCGTTTCGCCGTCCAATGACCGAACGTACGGCGAAGGCTGACAGGCCCTGGAGCACGCGCTCCGACCCCAGACTGTGGGACGACATCGTGATCGGCTCGGGGATGGGCGGGCTCGCGACGGCGGCGCTGCTCTCCGAGCTGGGGCGGCGAGTGCTCGTGCTCGAGCAGCACTACGTGCCCGGAGGGTTTACACACACATTCAAGCGCAAGCGCTGGGTGTGGGACGTGGGAGTGCACGCGGTCGGCGAGGTGACCGAGCGCGCGGTGCTCGGGCGAGTGCTTCGAAAGCTCAGCGGCGACAAGCTCGAGTGGGCCTCGCTCGGCGGGGTGTACGACGAGTTTCACTACCCCGATCTGCGCATTGATTTTCCGGACACCAAGGCGAAGTTCGAAGAGAACCTGGTCGAGGCTTTTCCTTCGCGCGAAGAGGACATCGGGCGGTATTTCAACAAGGTGCGAGAGGTGGCGGGCACCATGATGCCCTACTACGCCTCGCGCCTCGCGCCCCCGGCGTGGGCGGGGCTGTCGGACTCGCTGTTTGCGCAGAAGGCGCACGCGCAGCTCCTCGAGCGCACGCGGACCGTGATGGACCAGGTCACCAGCGACGAGCGGCTTCAGTCGGTGCTCACTGCGCAGTGGGGGTATTACGGCGTTCCGCCCGATCGCAGCTCGTTTGCGATTCACGCGCTGGTGGCGCGGCACTTCTTTCACGGCGGGTACTATCCGGTCGGCGGCGCGGGGCGCATCGCCGAGGACCTGCTCGGCACCGTCGCGAATCACGGCGGCTGGGCTCGGATCAACGCCGACGTGCAAGAGATCATCGTGCGCGACAACAAGGTGCGCGGCGTGCGCTTGAGCGACGGCGAGATCATCGAGGGCCGCCGCGTCGTGAGCGCCGCAGGAGCGATCGCCACGGTCAAAAGACTCCTGCCCGAGAGCGAGCGCTCTGCGCCGTGGGCCAGGAGCATCGCGTCGCTCGCGCCCTCTCCGTGCCACCTGTGTCTCTACCTGGGATTCAAGGGAGACATCACCAAGGCGGGAGCGTCCGGCGCGAACAAGTGGTTCTACGAGACGTGGGCCAAGGACGCGGCGTACTGGGATATCGCTGACGAAAACGCGAAGGCTCCCGTGCTCTACTGCTCGTTTCCGTCGCTCAAGGACCCAGAGCACGACGCGGGCCCGGATCTCTTGCACACAGGCGAGGTGGTCACGTTCGTTCCGTACGAGCTGTTCGAGCAGTGGAAGGACGGGCGTTGGCGCAAGCGCGGCGAGGACTACGACGCGCTGAAGAAGCGGCTCACCGATCGGATGCTCGATCAGTTCTTCGCGCACATGCCCGAGCTGCGGTCGATGCTCGCGTTCGCCGAGCTATCCACGCCGATCTCGACGGAGCACTTCACGCGCGCGCCCAAAGGGGCGATCTACGGCATCGAGCCCACGCCCGAGCGCTACTCCAACCGCTACCTTCGTCCGCGCACTCCCGTTGAAGGGCTGTTTCTCTCGGGCGCGGACATGGCGTCCGTCGGCGTGATGGGAGCCTTCGTCGGAGGTGTCTTGTGCGCCGCCGCGATGGAGCCCGTGGCCGCGACGAAGTATCTCCGCGCCGTCGCTCGGCGGTGAGATACGGAGCTCAGTTCGCGACGAACGTACCCATGACGCTTGTGCACGCGCCCATCGCGTCGGCGGTCGTCAAGGGCGCGTAGTACGCCGCCGTCTGCGTGAGCTGCGCGGTGCTGCCCGGAAGCGTGCACCGTCCGACGCGGTTCGCCGTCGGACAGTCCGTGCTCTGGTAGGTGCCTCCACCCCCCGTGCACCCCTGCTGAACAATGGACATCGTGACGGAAGAGCCCGTGTACGAGATGCACGACATCGCGCCCGCCATGCCGACCGAGCAGCTGCCGGCTGGCGGCGGCGCGCCACAGGCGGCGAGGGACGAAGCGATCATCAGCGTAACGAGGGCGAGAAACTTCTTCACGGTAGACTCCTTTGTGTTGTGACGGGCCTGTTGCGTCGGGATCGACTCAACAGTTGGGGCGTTGCTAACACAAACTACCGGCATCGTTGCAAGTCGTGTGGGCGACGCCCGCTGACTGACCCGCGTCTCTGCATTTCTTTCCATAACAAACTGCGCTGAACGACGCAGCGGATCGTGCAAAACCTGCGCTGGTTCGACGGGACTCACCGCGCGACGGCGTCGACGAGAAGCGCTCCGACGCCCTGCATGAACGCGTAGTCCAGCGTGTCTGGAGTGTCCGACCTGCGATGGTAGTTGGGGTTGCGAAAGTCGCCGGTGTCCGTCCACAACACCGCCGGCGTCCCCTCGAGCCAGAAGGGAAAGTGATCGCTCCGTCGCAGATCGGGCAGAAGCTTGTCCATCGGGCCGTGCGTTCGCGCGGTCACGACGCGGGTGTTCGGCGCAGCATCGCTGTTGCGAACGTCGTCGACGATGCGGTTCGAGTTGCCGCGGCCGAGCAGCGCGATGAAGTCGGGAGTGCGCAGCGAACGCGGCAACCACGGCAGCGGCGCGCTTTGCTTCGCGCCCGAGCGCGGGCGATAGCCCACCATCTCGAGCACGTGCACGGCGCGCACGCTGTGATCGAGCACGGGCAGCGTGTTGCTCACGAAGTCCTGGCTGCCGAGCAGGCCGTCTTCTTCGGCGTTGAAGCACACGAAGCCGACCGGCGCGCCGTCGCGCCGCGAGGACAAGAGCCGCGCGCACTCGAGCAGCACCGCGAGGCCGCTGCCGTTGTCGTCGGCTCCGGGCGAGCCGGGGACGGTGTCGTAGTGCGCGGCGATCAAGGTGACGGGGCGCTTCTCTGGGTTTGCGGGCAGCGCGAGGACGTTCGAGAACGAGCCCACGACGCTGACGCCGAGGCCGCAGTCTTCGAGCGCTTCGCAGAGGCGCCTTCGGGTGCGCTTGTTTTCGTGGGCTTCGGCGAGCGCGTGCCTCGGCCGCGAGAGCTCTTCGACCCAACGGCGAAGCCTGTCGGCGTCCGGGCTGAGCGTTGTCGTGGGCGAGCCGGTCTTCGATGAGCGCGCGTCGCGCGCAGGGATTCGCTCGGAGATGATCATGAGATTACGGTGTAAGTTTACGATGTAAGTTTGTCAATGCCGCGGCGGCGGCCGGGGCGATCTCGCTGCACGCACCGCGCTCGACGCGGCGTGCGTCGGCGCTGCGTAGCGCCCGACCGTCTCCACCAGGTGATCGAACACCGCGCGCACTCTTCGAACGGCGCGCAGGTCTTCGTGCATGACCACCCACGCATCGAGCGGAAACGCGAGCTTCGGAAGCACCCGCACGAGCGGCACCGGTGAGCGGCTCAGGGGGACCTGGCAGATCCCGATGCCGAAACCCGCGCGGACCGCGGCGAGCGCTGCGATGTCACTGTCGGTGCGAAGCGTGAAGTCCCGCGCCGTCGCCGGCAGCCCCGCGGCGGCCAGCGCTTCGAGCGTCCCCCGCGCCCGGTCGGGGCCGACGAGCACATGCCTGTCGCCGAGCTGCTGCAGCGTCTTGGGCGCGGGGTGAAGCGCCAGGTACGCGTCGGTCGCGAACAAACCGAGCTCGATCCGCCCCGCGCGCTTTCGCACGAGCCCGGCTTGCGTCGGCTCGGTCATCCGCAGCGCCACGTCGGCGTCCCGTCGCAATAGATCCTCGGACCGATTGGTGACTGCGAGCTCGAGCTGGAGGCGCGGGTGCCTTTCGCGCAACGCGGTGAGCATCGGCGGCAGCACCTCGGTCCCGACGACCTCGCTCGCGGTGATGCGCACCGTGCCTCGCTCGGCGTCTTTTCCGCCCGACACCGAGCGGACGAGGGCGCGCGAGGTCGACGCGATGGACTCGGCGTACGGCAGCGTCGCGTGGGCGAGCTCCGTCGGGACCAGCCCGTTGGTGGCGCGGGTGAAGAGAACGACCCCGAGCTGCGACTCGAGCGCTTCGATCTGCCGCCGCACCGTAGGCTGCGCGACGCCCATCGCGCGCGACGCCGCAGAGAGACTGCCGCTCTGCATCACCGCGAGAAACGCTTCGTACAGATCCCATGACGGTTCAGACTGGCTCATATAAAATGAATAGGCAGACGGACGGATTTGAACAATGTTCATGAGCGGGTCGTGGCCGCAGTCTCTCTCTCGTCGACGGCGAATTCGTCGCGACACCCCCGAAGGAGACTCCCCATGACCACTGTATCTATCTCGTCCGCCACGATCGCTCACGCCGCTCACGGAGCAACCGAGCCTGCCTTCGCGCGCGGCGCGGTCGGCGGACCGCGGGCGCTCTTGCGCCTCGAGGGCGCCGCCGTGCTCGTCGCCGCGTGCGTCGCCTACGCGCAGCTCGGCGGGAGCTGGGGTTGGTTCGCGGCGCTGTTTCTCGTTCCGGATCTGTCGATGCTCGGCTACCTCGCTGGACCGCGCGCGGGCGCTGCTTCGTACAACGCGGCGCACAGCTACCTCGCGCCGGCGTTGCTCGCCGCGCTCGCGCTGCTGTTTGCAGCGCACGCCCTGTGGCTCGCCGCCGCGATCTCCGTCGCCCACATCGGCTTCGACCGGATGTTGGGCTACGGCTTGAAGTACGGGACGGCGTTCGGAGACACGCACCTCGGCCGCGTGGCGTCGCCGCGCGCGTCCCGTTGAGCAAGCGGTCGGTGACCGCGTCGGTCGCGCCGTGGTGAACGCGGCAGGCATTTCTGCACGCGCGCTCCTGTCGTACGTTCGTCGGGCGCTCGATGGCCCGTCCCTCGATTCTCTCTCGCGAAAGAGTGCTCTCTGCTGCGGTGGCCGTGGTCGATCGCGAGGGGCTCGACGCGCTCTCGATGCGCAGGCTCGGCGATGAGCTCGGCGTCGAGGCGATGTCGCTCTATCGCTACGTGGCCAATAAAGCCGCGCTGCTCGACGGCGTGGTCGAGTCCATCCTCGGTGAGATGCCGCTGCTCGAGCCCGAAGCCGCGCCGTGGACCGAGCGCGTGAAGGCCCGCGCTCGCGCCTTGCGAAAGACGCTTCGCGCGCACCCCAACGCGTTGGCGCTCTTTGCGACGCGGCCCGCGGTGACCCCGGCCTCCATGGCGCACGTCGAGTCGTCGCTGGCGCTCTTTCGCGAGGCAGGCTTCTCGATCGAAGACGCGATTCGCGCGTTTCAAGCGGTCGTCGGCTTCACCCTCGGAAACACCCTCTCGGTCTTCGCGCCCCTCGCGCCCGACGAGCGCTCTTCTCCCGCGTACGAATCGCTCGACGCGGGGGCCTTTCCCACCGTGCTCGCCGCTTCCAAAGCGCTCGCTCGATGGAACGTCGACCGCGAGTTCGACTTCGGCCTCGACGCGCTCGTGCGAGGGCTCGCCGCGACGCTCGACGAAAAACGTACCCACAAAAAGAAGCCGCGCGATGCCTCCTGAGCGAGTCGTCACCGAGCGCGCCCGCTACGAGCGCGTCACGAGCGCGTCCCTCTCGCGCTGGATCGTCGCGCCCCTGCCAAAGCTCTTGTGCTTCTCGGACACGCACTTTGTGCCGCGCGAAACCGCGTGGAGCGACGATGCTCCCGAGGACCTCGCCGCGCTCGTGCGCGCGCTCGACGAGCACGAGCCGCTCTCGCTCGGCGACCTCACCGAGTCCGTGGGCCTCCGCGCGAGCGATCGCGCCCAGCTCTTTCGCAGCGAGCGTCTCGAGCCGTTGTGGAGCCTGCTCGTGTCGCGCCGAGCCCGCGTCGTGCTCGGAAACCACGACGTCTCCGCGCGAGGCGCGATCATCGAGCGCTTCGGGCGCGATCGAGTGATGCAAGGAGGGTTCACGCTCGAGGGCTTGTGCGTGCGGCACGGCCACGAGGGCGCTCCCCTGGCCACCGAGTTCGTGCGGCTCGTGGGGCCGTGGATTGTTCCTGCGTACGAGCGCGGGCGACGATGGGCGAAGCGACCCCCCGAGCGACTCGGCAACGCGGGCGTCCTCGCGTCGCTGCAGCGGAGCCGGGTTGGAAGGACGACACGCCTCGAGATGCTCCTTGGAAATATCCAGGAGAAACCGAGTTGCGTGCGGCCATCCCGAAGCGAAGCTGCTGTACGCGCGCGGGCGCCGTTCGTGCTCTTCGGACACACCCATTCGAAGCGCGTCGCGATCGATGACCCCGAGCGGGCGTGGGCCAACCCGGGGTGCTTTCTGCGCTCTGCCCAGTCCTTCATCGTGCTCGATGGCGAAGCGCTCGCGCTGTACCGTCGCGTCCCGTGAAGCCAAGGCAGGCGTTCGTCGCGTTGGTCCTCCTCGCGCTCGTCGCGATGGTCATCCTCGCGATCTTCAGGTATTCGCGCGGTCGCGAGCGCGCTGCGACCCCCGCAGACCCATCGAGAGGCGCCGCGGATCCTTCGGGCACGTCAGCGTTGCTCGAGCCCGAGCGCGACGCGGGGCTCTTTGTTTCCGCAGGGTTCGTCGCGCCGAGAGAGACGGTGCGCGACGAGCGCTTGCGCGCCCAGCTCCGCGACGCGCTCGCCAGGGTGTTCGCGACCGAGTCCCCCGTGGCCTCTCGGGACGCCGCGTCGGGCGCGGGGGCGGCGCCCATCTCGGCGATGGGCAACCTCGATCCGGGATACATCCGCGAGCGAATTCGCGGAGATTTCATCCCGATGGCCTCGCGGTGCTACGACCTCTTGCTCTCGCGGCGACCGGGCTTCGGCGGCCGAATGGTCCTGCGCTTTCGCATCACCGCCCACGAACAGCTCGGCGGGATCGTCGAAGATGTCTCCGTTGCGCCTGCGCGCAGCGCCAACGCCGACGCAGGCCTCGAAGCAGGAGCGAGCGACGCCAGCGCTCCCTCGCAGGACGCGTCTCGCTCGGTGTTCGGCGACGACGCCTTCGAGACGTGCGTCCGCGAATCGATGATGACCGTCGCGTTCGCGCCCCCGCCGCGCGGCGGAACGCTCACGGTCTCGTACCCGATCGGCCTCGCCCCAGACGAGCCGCAGTCCGGTCGCGACGCGGCCAGGTAGCGTCGCCCGCTGCGCCGTCGCCGCCACCGGCTACACTCGACGCGTGACCCTCAAGGACGCTCCTCGGACGAGCCTCCGGCCCGCCGCCGCGATCGCTGATGTCCGGCAAGACATCGCTGGTGCTGTTCCGTCGCAGCTCGTCGACGCGTGGCTCGCGAGCGAGCGCGACGATCGTGCACACGAAATCATCATGCGTCCGTACGAAGTCCAGGGGACCATCGTCTCGTCGGACTCCGTAGGGCTCTCGAAGCTCACTCGAACGTTCGCCCAGGCGCAGGTCCTCGCCCTGGTCTCTCAGCCCAAAGAGCGACTGTACGCGCTCGCCAGAGCCGTCGGCGGCGAGGCCATCGGCGTGTGGGCGGCCGACAACGCGCAGCTCTTCTTTCGCAGCGAAATCCCCGCGAACGTCGTGGTCCAGCAGATGCTCGCCGCGCTCGCAGAGATCCGTTCGTGCGCCGTCCAGGTGGGGCTCGCCGTGCACTCTGCGCGGTGCTTTCGCGTCGCCGGCGGGCTCTTCGGGCCCGAGGCAGACCTCGTCGAGCACCTCGCCGAAGACGTCTCTCGCGGCGGAGAGATCCTCCTTACGCGCGCCGCCAGAGACGCGCTGTCGCTCGCGCTCGCTTCGAAGGCTCGCCCGTGCGAGCTCGATCGATTCCGCGAGCCGTTGTGGTCCCTCGTGGATGTCCTTCCCGAGCGCTTCGTCGCCGGCGAGGACGTGCTCTACCCTGCGCCATTCAGCGAGGACGTGCGGACGCTCTTGCGTGCGAGCTCGATCGACGCGCTCGCGCACGAGCGGCTCGATCGCTGGCGGCGCGAGGCCATCGTGGTGTTTCTTCACGCCAGGCCCGGGCCACGCAAACGACTCCTCGATGGCTTCGCGCAGCTCGCGGCCCTCGACCGCGTGGTGGCGTCTGCCGCGAGCAGCGGCGGCGACACGATCAAGTCCAACGGGTCCCTCGCGATCGTGCTGTTCTCTCGCGCGTCGGACGCGATCGATTTCGCCGCGGCTTCGGCGCAGGTCCTGCGTGCCACGGGCGTCCGCGCCAGCGTCGCGGTGACCGCCGGGGACGTGTTCGTGTTCGACCTCGGCCCCCAGGGCGGCCGCGAGATCGCCGGAGACCCCGTGAACCTCGGCGCGAAGCTCGCCGAAGACGCTGGGTACGACGGCGTCCTCGTCGAAGCGTCGCTCGCGTCGGACCCTCGCTGCGACCGCGGCGAAGCCTTCTCCGTCGAGCTCAGCGGAATCGTGGTCGAAGGTCGCCTGCTCGACGGCGCTCACGCTTCATCGAGCGAGCCGAGCATGTGAAAGAGCTGCATCTTCACGCGCGCGCCCGACGCGGTGAGCACGCGCGTCAGGGCCTCGTCGTCTTCGATGACCACGTTGACTCGAGGCTTCGATGGGTCGCGGAGGCTTCTGCACGCTTCGAGCAGCGTCCTCGCTGAGCCCAGCTCCCTCGTCCGCAGCGGAAAAACGCCCGGAAAAGACGGCTCGAACCGCGCGAACCCCGCGCCCCTCTCGCTGGGCTCGTCTTCGACCTCGACTCGCAGCAGCGCCACGACCTGCCGCGCTCGCCACTGCGCGAGCTGCCCCGTCGGCAGCGCCCACGCGCGCTCGACGCGCTCGTCGTCGTCTGGCCCGAGCACGACCGCTCGCTCGCGTCGCGTCGCGCTCGGCAGCGCCTCGAGCTGATCCCACGACAGCTCGAACGCGGTGCTCTCGTAGGCGACGCGCATTCCGCAGCGCTCGTAGAGGGCGATGGCCGCCTTGTTGTCACGCTTGACGTTGAGCCTCCACGCGCGGCAGGCCTTCGCGCGAAGGGCTGTCGCGAGCTCGTTCATGAGCGCTCGTCCCACGCCGCGTCCCCGCGATTCGGGCGCGACCACCACGACGCGCACGTACGCCGCCGCCGGGAGCACATCGACGATGCTCATCCCGAGCGGCTCTTCGTCGGGACGCCCGAAGAAGGTCGTTCGATCGACGTAGTTCGCGACGAACGTCGGCTCGTCCGGGGTCGGATCGCCCGTGCGAAGCTCTGGCAAAAACCTCGCGAACAGCGGGTAGTCCGCCGCGGTTGCGGGGCGCAATCGGTTGGGCGGGTCCACGCTCGAGCGGCCTGTCAGACCTTCTTCGCGCTCTTGGCGAGGCGCGTGAGGACGCCGAGCTCGACGAAGCGAGCGACCATCGACTCGACCTTCTCTGCGATCTCTTGGTGCGAGAGGGGCGCGTCTCCGATCACTTTGCGAGCGCGCGTCGCGGCCGCCTTGGGCCCGTCGCCGAGGTCGCGCGCGGCGTTGGAGAGCGCGTCGCTGGTCTGGCCTCGATCCTTGAGCGAACCGAGCTCGTTGATGAGCCAGCTCATCGCCAGAAAAGCCGGAGAATCCACGACGATCGGGTCCGGCACCTCGTCGCGTCGCGGAAAGTCATTGAACGGCGAGCGCACGATGGCGTCGGTGCAATACGACGCGAGCTCGTCGTCGACGCGCTGGTCCGCGGGGCGCACGAAGAGCCCGTCGAGCGAGGCGGGCAAGATGCTCAGCCAACGGATCTTGCGACGCACCTCGTGGACGCCCGCCTCGAGCTCGGCGAAGTTGTACTCACCTCCGACGAGCTTCTCTTGCATGTTGGTGGCGCAGTCGGCGAAGTAGTCGGCCACCGCCTTCTTCTCGCGCTTGGCGCCGGGCCAATCACACTCTTCGATGATCTCGAGCACCTCGTCGAAGGCCTCTGGCTCCTCGTCGCCTTCGGCGCGCCACTTGGCGATCTCGAGGTGGCGCTCGAGTTGAAAGCACGCCTCCGCGCGGCGGCCCACGAAGTACGCCGTGAGCTCGCTGTCAGCGTTGGACTCGCCGAGGCGTCGGACCATGGCGTCGCTGAAGTCCACGGCGCCGAGCAGGTCTTCGAGCGCCTTGAAGCCCTGGTGAATCGGCAGAAACTCCTCGTCGTCGACCGTCGCGCGGTGCAAGCGACCGAGGCACTGGAGCTGAAACAGCGGCGTCCTGGCGCCGCTTCGGTGCAGCGCGAGCGCGGGCGCGGGCTCTTTCGCCGAGGTCTTCAGCTGCGTGTAGAGCGCGCGGAGTCGCTTCGCATACGCGCGCTGCGTGACGCCTTTGGACTTTTGTTCGAGCCGATCGAGCCGTTGTTCGACGGACTTCGGCTGCTCTTTGGACTTGTTTGCCATGCACCCTCTCTCTGCGGAGCGCCGAGCTTACCTCAGCGCAGGGGCAATTATGTGTGTCAGCGTCCGCGAGCGAGGTTGAACTCCAGGCTGCGGAGCATCTCCTGTCCGTGCGGTCCGCTCGCTTCGCAGGTCGCTCTGAACGGCTGTTCTGTCTCGGGGTGCCGTTGAATGAGCCGCGCGCAGACGTCGGCGGCGATGTGCGGATTGGCCGCGACGAACGGGGCGGGCGCCTCGACGAACCATCGCGAGAGGGCGGGCAGCGCGTCTTTTCCGAACAGATCGAGCGCGATAAACCCGACGACCATCGGGAGGTGAAACGCGCCCATGAGCGCCTTCGGGCCCTTCCACGCGTCGTCGGGAAAGCTGAGCTCGGCGAGGCTCTGGGGCGTCCATCGCTTGCTGGCCCAGCCCTCGACGTTGTCCGCGAGGGGGATGACCCTTCGGGCGCGGACGGTCTCGTCGACGGCGCGCAGGACCGCGGTCGCAGCGTCCTCGTCGAAGACCTCGTGGCGCTCTGCCGGCCTGCGATCTTCGACGCGATACGCGGGCGTGAACGCGCTCTTGAGCGTCTCCTCGAGCCCGCACAGCGCGCGCAGCAAGAGCCCCTTGTTTCGTTCGCACGCGTCGAACGCGCGGCGCACGTCGGCCAACGTCACCCGCGCCAAGCCCTGCGGGTGCGAGTAGCTCATCACCATGAGCTCGCTGCTCTTGTCGTGCGCGGAGCAGCGCGCGATCAGCTCGCCGTACGCCATCGTGGCCGAGAGCGTCGAGGCGCCCAGGTCGAACGTCGGCGACCACACCGGCGCTGCCAGAGACTTCGGTTGGTCGACGTGTCCGAACCCGAGCGCGCCGCCCTCTTCCGCGAGCCACGCGTCGAACACCCGCGCCGTCTCGGTCGCGAGCGTCCGCGCCGCGGCGTCCTTGGCGCCGAGCTTTCGCTCGAGGGTCTTTCGTGTGCGAAGGTCGACGAGCCGCTCGGCGTCGAACGGGAGAAACAACACGCGGTCTCCGTGCCCGATGGCCTGCCCGCGTCCGCGAAACTCCTTCGGGATCTCGAAGCGCTCGGGCTTGTCGAGCTCTCGCCAGTCCGCGCGGCACACGGTCTTTTCGTCGCGCTGCCAGAACCAGTAGCCGCCGCCGAGCATGGGCGCCGAGAGCGCGTCGAGCTTCCACGAGTGCTCGATGGCGTCAGGGGTCAGCGAATAGAGCGTCGCGAGGCGCGTTCGTCGATCGTGGGCGCCGAAGTACGTTCGCTCGGCGAAGGGATAGAGCACGAGCTGTCCGACGGGGGCCTCGACCTCGACGCGGTAGAGGGGCTCGAACTTCTTTGCGGTCACGAGCCTCGCGACGGCGAGCGAGCGCGTGTGCGATCGATACGCCGCGAGCGTGGCGTCCGGTCCGATCACGGCGATCCCCAGCGCGCCTGCGCTGGGAGGTCGCTCGGCGCCGAGCTCGAGCTTGCCCAGCGAGCGCAGCTCTGCCGGCCACCTGTGCGTCTGCACGAGCTTTCCCTCGGTCTCGTACACCGCGACGTCCGAGGACCAGTCGACCACGTGGACGCCGTCGGGATGCAGCGCGTACTGCCCGTAGTCGCTCGGGCCGAACTTCTCGTTGAGCAGCGCGTCCACGGTGCGCAGCGCGCGCTTTCCGGTGCGCGCTGACTGCACGAGGAGGCGGTTTCCCGCGACCGTGAGATCGTGGCCCGAGAGCGCTCGGTCCGTCTTCAACCCCTTCGAAAAGGTGAACCTCGAGAGCCCGAACCCGTCCTGCACCACGAGGTGCGCCCCGTCGTTAGTGACCGCAAACATGCGTGCCACCGTCGCACAGGCGCGCAGCCCCGACAGCAGCGACCTCGAGATCATCGAATTTTTCGATGGAGTCGTTGGCGCTCGTCGCGCTTTCGCCGCCCGCGAGCCGGGCGCATCGTATGGCGGTCATCGCGACGCGCCTCTGTTGAGGACCGTCGCGGTCCACGTTGGAGACGACGGACCACGAGCGTCCGAGGAGAGTCACGGTCATGATCAAGGTTCGCCCCGCCGCCGAACGCGGCCACGCGCAGCACGGCTGGCTCGACAGCTGGCACACGTTTTCGTTTGCGGACTACTACGACCCCGAGCACATGGGCTTTCGCGCGCTTCGGGTCATCAACGATGACCGCGTCGACCCCGCGCAGGGGTTCGGTCGCCATCCGCATCGCGACATGGAGATCATCTCGTACGTCCTCGAGGGCGCGCTCGAGCACCGCGACTCGATGGGGACGGGCTCTGTCATTCGCCCTGGCGACGTGCAGCGCATGTCCGCCGGAACGGGCGTGGCGCACAGCGAGTTCAACGCGTCGCGCAGCGAGCTCGTGCACTTTCTACAGATCTGGCTCGTGCCGTCGCAGCGGGGCATCGCTCCGAGCTACGCGCAGAAGACCTTCACTCGCGAGGACAAGCGCGGACGGCTGCGGTTGTTGGCCTCGCCCGACGGCCGCGACGAGTCGATCTCGATTCACGCAGACGCGCGCTTGTACGCGGGGCTCTTCGCCGCAGGCGAGTCTGCGCAGCTCGCGCTGGATCGCGGGCGGCACGCGTACGTTCACGTGGCCAAGGGCGGCGCTCGCGTCAACGGCCGCGCGCTGTCCGCGGGCGACGGACTCGCGCTCAGCGAAGAGGCCTCCGTGCATATCGAAGGGATCGATGGTGTCGGCGAGGGCGAGGTCCTGGTGTTCGACCTCGGGTGACGATCACTCGCCGCCCGGCGCGACGTCGCTGCTCGAGGCGCTCTCGGCCGCAGCGACGTCGTCCGCGAGGTACTCGTCCCACTTGCGGATGGTGAGGTTCATGAAGGCGTAGAGCACCGGGTTGAGGTCGGGCACGGGCTTGTCCCAGTGATCCTCGTAGCCCTCTTGCTCGGCCTTCACCGCGACTCCGTCCTCCGCGAGCAGCGGCTCGACGAAGACCTTCTTGGCAAACGCCATCACGAGCCCGACGGCCTTCGAGGGAACGCCCAGCGGCAACCCAGGCACCTTCAGCATCTCGGGGCTGAAATAAAACAAGAAGAACGCCCTCGTGGTGCGCTCGTCGATGGGCAGCACGAAGCACCAGTGCTTGATCTTCGCGTCCGTCGACGACCACTGGTACGGGTAGTGGTATCCGAGCGTCATCGCGTTGGTGTTGGTCTTCTTGGTGATGAACATCCGCTGCAGCGGCGTGTCGCCCACCTGCGTGTCGTACTCGAGCGTGACCGAGTCGCCTTCGGCGCTCATGTGCTTGAGCTCGGCGTACGTAAACGGCCGCTTGTTTCGGTGCAGATAGGCGTGGGTGAAGTCGCACGTGTTGTCGATGATGATCGAGTGGTGCGCGGGCCACGTGAAGTCCACGGGGATCCTCCCCCAGCCCGAGCGCTCGTCCCACTCGGGGATCTCGGGGATCGGATGGAGCTTCGCTTTCTCCCCGTCGCCGGGGCAGAAGAAGATCACCCCGTACTTCTCTTGAACCGCGAAGGGCTTCACCTGCGCGTTGGGCATCTTGTGGCCGAAGAGCGAGTGCGAAATCTTCGAGCACTTGCCGTCTTCGCCGAAGGTCCAGCCGTGGTAGCCGCACGTGAGCTCGCAGCCGTCGACGACGCCGAGCGAGAGCTTGAGCTGGCGGTGGGCGCAGCGGTTCTCGAGGGCGCGCACGCGGCCGTCCGCGCCGCGAAAGAGCGCGAACGACTGCTTCCAGAACGTGACCTCTTTCACCTGACCTGCGGCCAGCTCGTGGCTCCAGAGCGCCGGGTACCAGTAGTCGGGGTGCAGCCCCGCGGCGCGTTGCTTCTGCCGTCGGGTCTTGGCCGAAGCGTAGTCGGGCATCGGCTTCTTGGTCAGCTGATAGAGCTTCATGCGGACTCCTGTGAGACTGCGTACATGCTGAAAAATCTATAGCGCTTCGATTGTGTGTGTCAGGGAGATGCCCGCGTGAGACCCCGGCGCACGAAGTCCTCGTACGCCGCTCGGACGGCGGACTCGAGCGTGGTGGGCGCGTAGCCGAGCTCGTCGCGCGCCTTGGAGCAGTCCGCCCGCCGCTGCATCTGCAGCAGCCGCACGGCGTCCGGGGTGAACCGCTGCGGCCGCTCGGGCGCGACGCGGTTGAGCACGAACGTCGAGACGTGCGCGAGCCCCATCATCACCGTGGGCGACAGGCGCCTGGGGCGCGGCTGACGCGTCATCGACTCGAGCATGCTCATCAGGTCGTCGACCGAGAGAAAGCTCGTGCTGAAGATGTACCGCTGGCCTGCTCGCCCCTTGTCCATCGCCAGGATGTGCCCCTGCGCCAGGTCCGCGGCGGAGACGAACTCGAACCCTCCGGGAATGTACGCGCCCAACTTTCGATTGGAGTAATCCAGGATAACTCGCCCCATGCGCGACGGGCCGTAGTCGTTGGGTCCGAGCACCGCCGTGGACACCGCGATCACGACGGGTAGTCCCTCGACGGCGGCCTTCAAGCACTCGTGCTCGACCCACGCCTTCGACGCTTCGTAGGGCAGGTGATGCTCGAAGGGGTTGAACGCGTCGTCTTCAGTGCTGGGACGATCCGCGTTGTGCCCGACGGCGCCGAGCGAGCTGGTGACCACCACGCGCGCGTCGTGTTTTCTGCACGCGTGAAGGACGTTGCGCGTCCCGAGCACGTTGGTGTCGTAGAGCTCTCGCTCTCGGCCTCGCACGGTCTGAACGCGCGCGGCCACGTGATACACGCGGTCGCAGCCCGCGATGGCGCGCTCGACCGACGCGCGATCACGCACGTCGCCTTCGTGCACTTCTGTCGCGAGGCCGTCGATCGCGGCGAGGTCGGTCCCTGGCAAGACCATCGCGCGCACGCGCTCGCCGCGCGCGACGAGCGCGCGCAAGAGGTTGGCGCCGACGTGCCCAGTCGCTCCGGTGAGCAGTGTCGTCATCGACGCGAGCGAATACCGTGCGTCGCGAACAGACCGCAAGCCGCGAGCGGCGTTCGTCACACTCTGACGTTCGTCGATGCTGGCGAGGGTCAATGACGTTCGCGCAACGATTGGTCGCTGTGCCAATCTCTGCGGGGTGAGCGTCGTGACGAAGAAGCCCGATTGGACCGGACTTGCGCGGGCGCCCTTCGCTCCGACGCGCCCCTTGCTCGCGCGGGCGAGAGAGCACCTTCGACCGTGGTTTCAGCGCGAACGCGACGAGTCGGATCCTGCTGCGCGCGACGAGCTCGCGCGCGAGGCGTGGGAGAGCTGCGCGACGGCGGGACTGATTCCGATCGAGTGGCTCACCAGCGAGCGTCGGTGGGTGCGATGGATCATGGAGCACGTCGGTCGCGGCCGCGATCGAACGCTGGACATCACCGACGCCCGCGCGCGACAGATCATCGATCACCCTCCGGACGTCCAGGCGTGCTTGACGATGGCCTCGGACCCCGAAGGAGCGCTGGCGGCCGAGCACCTCGCCGAGCGCGTTCGTCGCGCGCTGACGCAGTGGTCCTCGCCCACGAGCCCCCCGATCGAGCTCGTGTGGCGAGCGGACAAGCTCGAGCCCGAGACGGGGTCGATCTTGCTGTCCTACAGTGAGCCTCCGCCGGGCCGCCTGGAGTATCGCGAGTTCAATCTCCAGGGAGAGCGCGCGTTCTCCGCGGCGCTCGGCGACCGTTCTCCGCAGGGATGGCCGCTCTTCATCGCGCGCATGGCGCGAGAGAGCGAGCTGTACGAAGTGCTCGTCGACCTCGGGTACGACTCGGCCAACGCCGGCGGGATCGTGCTCGGGTTCGAAGGTCGATCCAACCCGTACGTCCACGCGGCGGAGCTGTTCGCGATGGGCTACGGCGTCGAGCGCAGCGCGAACCGGCGGTATCTCTGCATCGTCGCGAGACCGCCGTGAGCGCAGCGCGCGCCGAGCGTCGATGGTCCGACGGTCAGGCGGCGCTGTCACGCAACGCTGACGTGAACCGCGCTCGAGCCTTCGGTCCGGGCGTGCTCGCTCGCCTCGCGAGCGGCCGCGAGCAGCGCGATCCCCGACATCTCCGGCGCGAGCGCCGCGACACCCACGTGCACCGGCGTCGCCCCCGGAACCCACAGCGACTCGCGCAGCGCGCCGAACAACCGCCGCGCGACGATCTCGGCGCCCTCGGCGTTGGTCTCCGGCAGTAACAGTACAAACTCTTTGTCGCTCGCCCTGGTCGCCATGTCCGACGCGCGCGACGTCGCGCTGAGCACGTGCTCGATGCGCTCGACTACATCAGCGGCAGCGGATGTTCCCAACTCGACGCACAGCGCGCTGAGCGGGTAGCCGAGGCGCCTCGCGCGGCTGAGCTCCTTCTCGAACGCCAGCGAAAATCCACCCAGATCTGCGATCGACATCGACTCTTCTCCTGCTCTGCGACGGCGTTTGCTGTCCCGTCCTCCCCTTAGCGGACCGACTCTTCGGTGGACTACTTTTCGACAAACTGCACAAAACTTCCGACCCGTGATCGATCGTGCTCGCGCGTCGAGTGGGGTCACGATCGGCGCGCGTCGACGTCATCGTGGCGAAATGTGTGACTGCGATTCGTCCCTATTTTTGCAGGCAAATTCGACGAAGACCCACGAATTCAGCCTTGCCGCGCGCCGCGCTCGCGGCCAGAGTACAAAGTCGTATGGGCTCGTCGTACTCCGCGCGCGCGTCAGCTCATCGGTCGCTCATCGGCGGCCGCTACGAGCTCTTGCACGAGCTCGCCTCGGGCGGGATGGCGACCGTGCACATCGCGCGCGCCCGCGGCGCAGCCGGGTTCGAGCGCCTCGTCGCGATCAAGAGCTGCCACAAGCACCTGCGCGACGAAGAAGACTTCGCGTCGATGTTTCTCGACGAGGCGAGGGTGGTGTCGGACCTGCACCACTCGAACGTGGTCGGCACCGTCGATTTCGGCGACGACCCAGAGCACTCGCTCTTCCTCGTGATGGAGTTCGTCGACGGATACTCGCTGCAACAAGCGCAGCGCGCGGCGAAGCAAAAGAACGCGCCTTTGTCCCCGCCGATCGCCCTCCGGATCATGATCGACGCGCTGCAGGGGCTGCACGCCGCGCACGAGCACCGCGATCGAAAGGGCAACCGTCTCAACATCGTTCACCGCGACGTCTCGCCGCAGAACATCCTCGTCGGCGTCGACGGCGTCACGCGCATCATGGACTTTGGAATCGCCCACGCCGAAGGCCGCAGCAGCCGCACGCGCAAAGGGACGATCAAGGGGCGCCTCGCCTACATGCCGCCCGAGCAGCACGGGCTCTTCTTGGACAAGCCCGTCGCGGTGACCGCTCGCGCGGACATCTACTCGGTCGGCGTCGTGTTGTGGGAGGCCCTCGCGGGGCAGCGGCTGTTTCATCGCGAGTCCGACTCGCTCACGGTGCGCGCGGCGATGAAGTGCGAGGTCCCTCGGCTCGCAGGTCGCGTCCCCGGAGTCACGCCCGCGCTCGATGACGCGCTCGCCCGCGCAGTGCAGGTGGATCCGTCCAAGCGCTTCTCGTCTGCAGACGAGTTCATCGTCGCGCTCGAGCAATCCGGCCTCGCGCCAGCGTCCACGCGGGACGTGAGCGTGTGGGTTCGCTCGGCGCTCGCCCTGCAAATCGCCGCGCGCGAAGCGCTCTTGCTCACGCTGCGCGCGCCCGACGACGAGCAGGCCGAAGAGCCCGAACAGCCGTCGTTTGTCAGCGGACCGCGCAGCGACGAGAAGCCCACTCGCCCGTCGGGCACGCGTCCCTCCATGCGCCCCGCCACCGCGCGAACGACGGTCGATCTCGCGTCGGGCGCCACCCCACGCTCGAGCGATCCCGACGCTGTTCCGCGCGCGCCGGAGCTCGAGGTCACGCGCGCCGCCCGTCCCAAAGTCCACGGCTCGCGCGAGTCTCTCGCGGCGCCTCCCTTTCGAAGCTCCGTCGCTCCGCCTCCGCGCCCTGCGCCGACGTCGCGCGCCTCCAAGCGCCGCGTGATCGCGAGCGCGATCCTCTCTTTGCTCGCCGCGGCCAGCGCCTTCGCCGCGGTCGCCATCGTCACTGTCGTTCGGGCTCGTCGGGCCTCGCAGGACGAGCTCGCCTCGCGCGCGGTGTCCGTGCCGCCTGCGACGCCCACACAAACAACACCCTCCGCCGATCCCGCCACCACGCCTGCCGCCACGCAACACGAACCCGAGCTCTCGGCCATCCGCGCGGTGCGCGAGGGCGCGTCTTCAGCGGGCGCCCTCGTTACGCCCGCGCCCATCGTCACGAGCGAGCCGGCCCCCGAAGCGCCCGCTCGGCGCACGATCCGCCGCACGCGGACGCGGCGCGGCGGGTGGCACAGGACTTCGCGTCACCGGTAGCTACACCGGCGCGAAGTGATCCACCGGGCAGATTCCATGCCCCTCGCAGCCGGGGCCTCGCTCGAGCGCGCGCTGAAGAAACGCCCGCGCGCCCGTGTACGCCTCGCGCAAAGCAGCACCCTGCGCCAGTCGCGCAGCGATCGCCGCCGAGAGCGTGCAGCCCGTGCCGTGCGTATGCTTCGTCGCGATCCTCGGCATCGTCAGCGCCCAGGGCTCTCGCCCCTGCTCGACGAGCACGTCCGTCGCTTCCCCCTCTTCGTGGACGTGCCCGCCCTTGACCAACACCGCGCGGGCTCCTGTCGTCGCGACGAGCTGCTCTGCCGCGCGCTCTGCGTCCTGCACGGTCGCGATCTTCGTCATTCGGGCCAACGCCGCGGCTTCGTGGGCGTTCGGCGTCACCAGCGTCGCCAGCGGAAGCAGCGCGGTCACCAGCACATCGACGGCGTCCTCGGCGAGCAGCGGGTTTCCGTTCTTGCTGAGCATCACCGGGTCGACCACGAGGGCGATGTCCTTGCGACGCTCGAGGCAACGAGCCACCGCGCCGATGATCGCCGCGCCGCCGAGCGCGCCGGTCTTGATGGCCCGCACCGACAGGTCGTCGAGCACCGCGTCGATCTGCGCCTCGATCAGCGCCGGGTCGAGCAGCGACACTGCGCTCACGCCCAGCGTGTTTTGCACGGTGATCAGCGTGATGGCCGACGAGCCGTAGACCCCGTGCTGGTGAAAGGTCTTCAGGTCCGCTTGAATTCCTGCGCCGCCCGACGGGTCCGAGCCGCCGATGGTGAGCGCGATCGGCGCCCGCGCCGCGGCGCCTGTGTCTCGCTTTGCCATCGTCGCGTTCACTCGGGGAGCCGCAGGATGAGCGCGCCCGGCTCGACGCTGCCGCGCTCGATCCTCGGGTGCTGCTGCGTCGCGAAATCTCCGTTGCCCGTCGTCGAGATGCGACCGCGAAACTGCGCGAACCGATCGAGCACGTAGTCGCCGAGCTCGCCGAGCAGCAAGAGCCCGTCGCGGTTGCGGTCGGCGTCTCCCGACAGCCCCGTGCGCAGCCAGTACGAGAGGTAGCCCCCTGCGCTGAAGCGCTCTGCGACCTGGCTGAGCACGTCCTCGTCGCTCGCGAACAGGCCGATCCGCCGAGGGCCGTTGACCACGTCTCGGGCAAATCCGCCGCTGTAACAGCTGTCGAGCGCGAGGATCACCGTGCCGCGCGCCGGCGCGAGCATCGCGCTCATCTCGTCGTCGGTGATCCCGCCGCCGCGCAGCGCAATGGTCTCGTCCATCCCGTCGGGCTCCGTCGGGCTCACCGTCCCTCGCACCTGTCGGCCGTGCCCCGAGTAGAAGATCAAGAGCACGTCGTCTTCTTCGAGCTGTCCGACGAACTGCCGGATCGCCGCCGACGAAGCAGCAGGGGTGACCTGCGCGTTGGTGAGCACGAGCTGTCGGCTCGAGGGCATCATCCCGCGCTCGCGAAGCACCCGCGCGAGCTCGGTCGCGTCTTCGTCGCAGTGCGGGAGGTTGTTCGACTCGCCGCCATAGTCGCGAATGCCGAGAAACACCCCGTACATCAGCCCCCGCCCGCGCGGCCCGGCCACGCGCGCGTTGGCGTCGCCTCTCGTGGCGCGCGGAAGTCGCTCGAAACGCAGCTTGAACGCGCCGAGCATGGTCGGGCGGTATCCGCGGACGGTGGCGACGTATGTTCCGTCGCTGGGGGCGACGAGCGCGAGCCGCGAGTGGAGGTCTCCCGAGACGCGGTCGTCGTTCTGCCAGGACTCTCCGGTCGGGCCGCGCAGCTCGAGCACCGTGTCGAACACCGCGTGGTGCGTCTCGAGCTCGAGCCAGTCTCCGCGGCGCGCCTCGAAGCGAAACGTCCTTTGTGTGTTGGCGCTGTTGAGGTCCGACGCGACGTCCGCGCGATCGTTGATGGGAGAAGATCCGCGGGTATCCGCAGGCGGCCCCGCGGGGCGCGTCGCCTGGCTCACGGCCGAGCCGCGCGCGACCTCGAGCCTGAACTCGCCGCGATCGTTGGGGCGATACGAGGTCGCGATCACGCGATAGATGCCCGAAGCCTCCGCGGTGAACGCGAGGCGCGAGTCGAGCACTCCCTCGGAGACGTCGTCGTTCTCTCGCTCTTGTCCGTCCGGAGCGACGACGCGAAGGACCGTGTCGTAGCTGGCGTGCAGGTCGATCTGCACGCGCTCGCCCTGCTGCAAGAGCACGGCGTAGGGATGTTCGAAGGAGTTCGCGCCCGCGCGTCGCGGTCGGTCGCCGAGGGTCCCTCTGTGTTCGGTCCTCGCGTTGGCGCGCGTCTCGAGGGCCTCGGGCATCTGCGACGCGAGCATCTGTTCGAGCTCCGTCGGCGCGTCGCGCCCCACGCTCGAAACGATCGGTTGCAACGTGGAGGGGCGTGTCGTGCCCGCGCAGTGCGCCGAGCCGATCGCGATCGCCGCGAGCGCGGCGAGATGAATGCGTCGCATCGATGGAGTATAGCGGCAGCGAAGCGAGCGGCGCCACCGATGCGATTTCTGCTGTTGAACACGGATTCGGCCTGCGAGCGCTGCGCCGCTGTGCTGAAAGCGGGCGACCTCGTGGCGCTCGTCGCGAGCAACGTCGGAAGGAGCGAACTGCTCCTGCACCCCGCCTGCGCCCTGACGATCAGCGTCGATTCGTTCGTGCGCGCCCTCGAGAGCACCACACTCACGATCCCGGACCGAGAGACGCTCGAACCACGAGCCCGGCGAAGACAGCTCGCGCGCCAGGGGCGCATCGACGCGCGCTGGACGGTCGCACCGGACGAGCGCGGCGCGCTGTTCGGCGTCGCTCCGAAGCGCGCGTTCGAGGATGACTGCGTGATCGAGCCAGGGTGTGACGCTGCGGGTAGGCCCACGGTGCGGGTGATCGTTCACGGAGGGGGCGCGGACGAGCGCTTCTGGAGGCTGCTGCGCGCGCAGCGGCTCTGGGCCTCGAACAAGCGCGAGTACTTCTTCATCGAGCCTGCGAAGGGCTGGGAGATCGTGCCCAACGAAGACCCGACGCAGCCGATCGTCGCGCACGTGTACATGGTGGCGGCGAAGAAGCAGGTCGAACGCGAGTCGAGGCTGTGGCAGCTTCGCGTGCTCGGCGCGCCTCGGCCGCTCGTGCTGGTCTCGGGAACGCCCCCGAAAAAGCTCGACCCCGCGTCGATCGCCGCGGTGAGGGCGAAGCTCGACGTCGCGGGGTACGTCGGCGACGAGTGCCCCGTGCTGGCTGTCCATCGCTTGAACGAAGCGGCGCTCGACGCGCTGGTCGAAGGGCTGGACGAGCACTTCGACGGCAGAGAGTTTCGTGTGTGTGGGCACCCTGCACAGCTGTACGCGGACGCGATGCTCGAAGACGTACGCGCGCGGGACCCGCGCGAGTGGCGCGGGTGGCTCTCGTTTCGGGCGAACTTCGCGAGTTGGGGCCGCACGGATCGATCCGACGCGAGGCTCCTCGAGCTCTGGGACGAGCTCTTCGCGCGCGGCGAGCTCGACCTGTGCACTGCGCTGATCGCGAGCGGGGCCGTCTACGATCGAGCGCGGCTCGCGCGATGGTTCGAGGCCGAGCGTTCGAGGGGAGGGCACGCGCCGATCAACACGTTTTGGGCGGTGCTTCGTTGGTCTGGCGCGCAGGATGCACAAGGCACGTTCGAGCGTTGCTTGTCGCTGTTGCTCGAGTCCACGCACGACCATCGACGCGCGCTCTTGCTCGACGCGCTGCGAGAGACCGCGAGCCAGGGCGCGATCCGCTGGCTCGACGCGAGCTACGGCGCCGCCTGGAAATCGGGCTACGAACCGCTCGACCGCGAGCTCGCTCGGTGGCGAAAGCGCCATCGATCGCAGTGAGCGCGGGAGCAGAGAGCGCGGGAGCAGAGAGTGCGGGAGCAGCGAGCGCCGCAGTGGGCGCAGTGCTGAAGCCCCCACCGGCGCTGCCGCGCGCGAGCGAGTGCAACGACAGTGGACGCAGTGCTGAAGCCCCCACCCGCGCTGCCGCGCGCCCCGCCCCCGCCTGGAACGGCAGGGGCGGCGGCTTCGCATTGGGAAAATGCAGGCGAAAGCAGTGTACGTGTATCGTGATGGCCCTTGCTCTGCAAGGGCGAAGCAGAGCTCAGTCGATCATCGACGCAGACCGATCGAGCGAAGTGCAGCCATTGCATAGCAATGGCCACACAATCAACTTGCTTGGTTGAATCCTACGATTTCGCAATGCGAAGCCGCCGCCCCTGCCGTTCCAGGCGGGGGCGGGGCGCG